>OLLR01000098.1_pt1 | contig 25187 bp, 21 predicted proteins | sample 1604601 | NCBI WGS metagenome assembly OLLR01 (sample SAMEA104055725, study PRJEB20765) | soil metagenome | biome: Arctic tundra; feature: Polygonal ground; material: soil | place: USA | collected 2011-09 | depth 0-0.5 m | reverse complement strand
AAGGCGTGGGAGTCCCAGCCGTAACCAATTCTCATCGTGCGTACTTTCTTCTCTCTGTCGATCTTACAGGTTGCCGTGTTGCAGATAAAATTCTGCCAGCTCCAGATCGCCAGGCTGTGTGATTTTAAAGTTGCGCGCTGAGCCGGGGACAACCGCGACCGGCAGACCGGCGCGCTCGGCCAGGGAGGCTTCATCGGTGCCGACAAATCCATCCGCCTCGGCCTCCCGGAAGATGTGGCGCAGCAGATCGCAGCGAAATCCCTGCGGGGTCTGGGCCAGCACAACGCGCTCGCGCGGGATGGTGCTGGAGATGATAGCGCCGTCAGCGGTGCGCTCCACCTGTTTGATGGTGTCGATGGCGGGCAGGCCAACGATGGCCGCACCGTGCTTGATGACAGCTTCAATGGTGCGCTCAATGGTGGCGGTGTCTATGAGCGGGCGGACGGCATCATGCACCAGCACGATGTCGTCGTCGTGGGCTTGCAGGGATTGCAGCGCGGCGCTCACAGATTCCTGCCGCGTGTCGCCGCCCGCCACAACTGTGACGCGATCGCTGAGCGCGTACTCGTGAATCTGCGCCTGCACGCGCTCCATCTCATTGGCGCGCACGGCAACGTGAATGCGCCGGACGGCAGCGACGGCGGTAAAGGCGCGCAGCGTGTGGATGAGGATGGGGATGCCGCGCAGTTCGAGAAACTGCTTGGGCGCGACATGCGAGGCGGAATGCGTGGGCGCGCTCATGCGTGTGCCCAGACCCGCCGCCGGAAGAATGACATATACCTGCATGGTTCCCTATATTTCTACGATTCTCAGAGTATACGAGAGAGAGTGTGCGAGCCATCTTTATGGGATGATTCTCGGGGGGTTTCACAAAGAAGTACGGGGTGCCCCAGGTCTCGATTCTGAGACCTGGGATTCTCAAGACCCAACTACGCCAGCGCCTTGTGGATGGCAGAGTTCAGCGTCTTCAGTCCGCCTGCCACGTCCTTGCCCAGATGCACGCGCAGCGCGCGACGACCGCGCTGATCCAGCACGGCCAGATCACCCGCAGCCTGCGCCGCAATCACCACACCGAAGGTATATTTCTGCGCGGGTATCGCCAGGTCTGCGGCGTGGTCTGCCGTCACCTGCAAAAATACACCGGTGTTGGGGCCGCCCTTGTAATCCTGCCCAGTGGAGTGCTGAAAGCGCGGGCCAAAGCCGAGGCAGGTTGCCACGCGTTTGGCATCGCGAATCCGATGGCGAAACTCCTGCAGGATCGTCTCATGCTTGTCGTCCATCTGGATGTAGGCCAGCGTAGCGAAGTAGTCGCCGGCCTGGAGCTGCGACAGATGCGCCCGCAGGTAGGCCGTCAGATCGTGCTTGGCCTCAGGGAGCGCAGCGATCAACGCGGCTGCATGTTGTTTCCCGGCGAAGAGCGTGATGCCGCCTTCTTCAAAAATCGGCGCATCCTGCGGCAGCTTGCCGCTCTCTTCATACTCCGATGTCAGGCGCTTGGTTTCCAGCTTGCTTGCTTCCACATCCGGTTGGTTGAAGGGATTGATGTCCATCACCGAGCCAGCGACGGCCGTGGCCATCTCCCAGAGGAAAAATTGCTGGCCAATGTCGTAGGTCTGCGCCAGTTCCACGCGGATGACGGGATGCCCGGCCTGCGCCAGCTTCTCCACCGCAGCGTCGGTGGCGGCATTGTCCGCGCCCTGCAGCCGGATGTGCGCAAAGATGCGATCGTTGCCGTAGTGCGCGGGCGTAGTGATGGCCTCGCGATCTACCGGCGTGATGCCCTTGCCCTGCTTGCCGGTTGATTCGGCAATCAGTTGCTCAAACCACGCGCCCAGATCATGAATCTCCGGCGAGGTGAAAAAAGTAATCTTGTCGCGGCCCGCATTCGCCGCCATGCCCAGCCCCAGGCCCAGATGCACGCCGGGATTGTCCGCAATGTTGGGAACCTTCGACGCATCCACGCTGAGCTTGGCCTGTGCCAGCAGCTTCTCCACATCCAGCCCCATTACAGCGGCAGGAACAATGCCAAAATTCGACAGCGCCGAGTAGCGCCCGCCGATGGAGGCATCGCCGTAAAAGATTTTGCGGAAGTTGTCGGCCTTGGCGACCTGCTCCATTTTGGAGCCGGGATCGGTGACCGCGATAAAGTGGCTGCCCGCCTTGTCTGCGCCGACGGCCTTCTGCATCTGCGCGAAAAAGTATTGCTTCAGAATGTTTGGCTCCAGCGTCGAGCCGGATTTGCTGGAGACAATGACGACCGTCTTCTTTAGATCGACGCTCTGCTCGACGGCGCGAATTTGCGCCGGATCGGTGGAGTCCACAATTTGCAGATGAGGAAAGCCCTTCTGCCGACCAAAGGTAAGCGAGAGCACCTCCGGGCACAAGCTGGAGCCGCCCATGCCGAGCAGTAGGGCGTACTCAAAGCCAGCCTTGCGAATCTCTTCGGCCAGCGCGCGGAATTGCGCCAGGTCTTTTTGCTGGCGCTCGACAATGTCCAGCCAGCCCATCCATTTTGCTTCGTCATCGCCGGTCCAGAGCGCGGCATCGCGCGACCAGAAGCGGGCTACTTTGTTGTGGCTCTGCCAATCGGCAACGACAGCGGAGGTCTCCGCCAGCAGGTTTGCGGGTAGTTGAAAGGAAATGTTCATACAGCGCGATTGTCGCATTTTCCGGGGGTAGTCTGCATCTGTGCTCGGGTGCCCCACGCAAGCCGCCCTTTGGCTAAGCTCAAGGCAGGCTCCGCGAAGAATCCCACGAATACTCACCCCGCCGACAATCTACTCCCCTAAAACAGGGAGTCATTCTGAACGAGCGTGAGCGAAGTGAAGAATCCAGAGAATTCTGGCTGGGCAGAATCGCGCTTCCTCTCAAGACGGTGCCCCATTCAAGCCGTCCTTTGACTTGAGTGGGAGGAAATCCAATTTATGATGAGAGGCAGGAGAAAATTTCCACATGGATATTCAGACTATTGACCAGCAGTACAGCCAGATGCAGACGGCCTCGCAGCAGGTGATTCAGGAGATGAAAGACCTGGCCGCCAAGTTGCAGGCTGAGCAGAACAGCGGCAACGCCAATGCGCGGGAGTGGCTGCTGGATTTGAAGGAGGTCGCGCTGGCCATCCAGCAGCAACAGCAGCAGACGGCGAATCTGTTGCAGGCCATTCACGGATTTGTCGCCAACCAGAATCAGGCATACGCGCAACCCGGCTACGCGCAACAGAACTACGCGCAGCCAGCGTTTGGTCAGCCGATTATGGGTACTCCTATGCAGCCGCAGGGTGGATTGGGCGGCGCGTTCGGTGGATTTTTGAACTCCAGCTTTGGTCGCGCCGTGGAGATGGGCCTCGGCTTCGGTCTGGGCGACGATCTAATCAACAAGATTTTTTAACGGTGCGGGTTTCAGAATCCCAGGTCTCAAAATCGAGACCTGGCGCACCCCGGCGCGATGGGCAAGTTCGATGGGCATGCTCCATCACTTCTAAAATCCAAAAGGTGGATTCGGCGTTTGCATCCCCAAGAGTGAATGGATCGTCATTGAGATATCGAGAATCGCTACGAAAAATACTGCAATCATGATGATGAAACTAAGTTTACTTATGTGTAGATTGCTCGGATATGTTTCACGGCTAACTTCACGACGAATATAGAAAAACGCATAGATGCCAAAGCCAAAAGTGGCGATGGCAAAGATCAATTCAAGCCAATAGGCGTACTTGTCTTTTTGAGCACTATTCATCTGAGCTGATGGCGATAAAATTTTCCCGTGATAGAGAAGCTGACGGACTTTTCCTTGTCCCACGACAATGCCTGAAGCCGTTATGTCTATGTTTGTCCCTCCAGCGTAAATAAGCTGGAGGACACCACCATCCCCTTGTTCGAGAATATTCCAGGAAACTGTGACAACACCGTCTTTCAAGTGGTCTTGATCGAGCGATAAATGAATGACCTCGCGACTTTTCTTGCGGATCGTTGCCTCTAAAATTGGCACGGAAGGGTTTGTTTGAATGGTCAGGGGCGCTAGCATGTCGCTGGATTGGATTGGCTCTTTGCCCTGATTCCAAATCGCTACCTGCGTTGCTGTCACATCGTTTTGCAATAGCTGTCCGCCCATGTACACCTGTAGATTCGACGATTCCCCGTTTTTGACCACGACAGCTTTTGCAGGATTCACATAGTAGACAAGATCGCGATTGCGGGTACTTTGCATGTAGAAGTACACGGTCAAAATCACACTGACTATGCCAATCAGCACTCCAACAATACCAAATACAGGATGCGAGAGCATCCTCGATAGCCAGGAACGTTCCGCGCTCGGTTGTAATTGACTGTCCGCCATGAGCTATCCTTATCCAGCACAAATCAAGCACAAGAAATCCCTTGATCGCACCATCTGAGCATATTACTGGCAGTTTTAACTGATGGCTACAATTTTTTACGTTCGCTGACAATTCTGCCTGAATCGACGGAGCTAGCACCGTCTGGATTCTTTGTCGTCCGCTGCGGCGAACTCCTCAGAATGACTCAGCACGAAGAACGCACGGGTGCCCCAAGTCTCGCTTTTGAGACCTAAGAATTACAAGGTAGCCGATTAGCGTGCGGAGGGTGTGTTGGTCTGCGAGGTGACGGTCTGAGGCGTGCTGTTTTGCACTTCCGACAGGGTGGTGAAGTAGCTGTGGTCTTCCAGATTGCGATAGAAGACGCCAGCCAGTTCCGCAGCTCTGGGGCCGAAGGTAGGACGTCCGCCTTCAAGAAAGATGACCGCGACCACGCGCCCGGAGGGGGTATCCGCGTAGGAGGCGAACCAGCCAAAGCGGGTGCCGTGGTTGGAGCAGGTGCCCGTCTTGCCCAGCACCGGAAATTCCGTAAAGTTGGTGCGCAGTGCGCGCGCCGTGCCATAGCGTACCGCTCCGGCCATGCCGTCGGTCATCTGCGGAATCAGCGGGCCAATGTCTAAGGTGCGCTTGACGTGTGGCGTAAAGCTGGCGACCTCATCTGTCGTCTGCGGATGCTGCAAATAATAGAGCGTGCCGCCGTTGGCGATGGCCGAGACCAGCGCGCCCAGTTGCAGCGGCGTCATGGAAACGCTCTCGCCAAAGGAGCACATACGTCCCACGCCGCCCATTTTTTCTGGCAGCACATGGCTGGGATAGGTGCCGAGTTGCTCGTCGGGAATGTCATAGCCCGCCAGTTCGCCCAGGCCAAAGAGATTGGCGTAGTGCTTGACGCGATCAAAGCCAAGGCGGCGTCCGACAGTCTCAAAGTACAGATTGTTGGAGTGCGCCAGCGCCTCGGTCAGCGTGACATGGTAGTGGCCGCCCAGATTGACGGGCGTGTCCTTGGTGATGAGGCCTTCTTCCAGCGCAGCTAGGCCCACGGAAATCTTGATGGTGGAGCAGGGTTCCGCGCCGCTGGAGAGCGCCAGCTTCTGATTGACCATCGCCAGAATGCGCCCATTGTTGGGATTGATGGCGACGACCGTGCCATTCATATTGCCCAGCGCATCCACCGCCGCCTGACGCACGATGGGGTCTTCGCCCTCGGTGATGTCTCCAGCGGTCTGATCGTCCGCAAAGGAGTTGCCGGTAAAGCGCTCGTAGTAGCGGTGACGCCGCCGCGAGTAGACGCGGTGATAGCGCACCCGCGTAACGGAATGATGATGCCTGCGGGCGACGATGCGGCGATGGACACGCGCCGACTCATGCAGGGACGAGGCACGCGTGCGGGATTTCACCGCAGGGGATGGCGTTGCCGTCGTGGTTGCCGGAGCGCTGGTGGTCTCAGCTACGGTAAGGGCACGGAGCGGCAGAGCAGCCAGGCCAAAGCCAAGGCAAATCACAGCGACCAGCGATGCACGGAGGCTGGTTCTACTGAGACTTGCCGCGCGGCGTGAATTCGGATTCAGGAGAAAAAGATTCATATACTTTTATTCAGATACTTCATGTTCTGCCGTTCCTCTGGCAGGTGCTATTCCTAATGTTGGATGTAGAAAAAGCGCTTCTGGTACCAGTATCGGCTAGAATGTGCCAATCTCAACAGAAAATTGCAAATTTTGGGCAGGGGGTTCCGCATCCAGCACGGAATCCCTTTCGCCCGGCGCGGCTACGGCATATTTTGCCGCAGATAGGCCGGAACATCCAGTGGATCGCCTGCCGCAGCGTTCGCATCCTGCCGCCGGTCGGGCGCGTAGGCATAGACCGGCTCCGTGAGATTTTCCAGGCGAGCTTCTGCGTATGTGGCGGCGTGTGCGGCGACGGGAAACTCTCTCACCCGCGAAGGCTCCATCTCGGCGATGGACTCGACGACAGAGAATGGGACATATTCCTCGACCTGTTCTTGTCTTGGCTCGCGCACTGGCTCATGAACTGGCGCATGTATGGGTTCACGGAAGTACTCTTCATCCGCCATTTCTTCGCTGGCAAATCGCGCCTTGGGCGGAGCGAGCTTCTCGCCCGTTGTACGCACTTCGATGGTCGCAGGTCGCAGCATCTTTTCTCTGCGCTGCGGCGTGTCGTGGCGAAAGCCGGTGGCAATCACGGTGATCTTGATGTCATCGCCCAGCGATTCGTCCAGCACCGCTCCAAAGATGATGTTGGCATCTTCATGCGCGGCGTTCTGGATGATGGTGGAGGCCTCGTTGACCTCGCTCAGCTTTAATGTGCTGGAGCCGCTGATGTTGATCAGGATGCCGCGCGCGCCGTCAATCGCGCCTTCTTCCAGCAGTGGCGAGGCCATCGCCGCGTGCGCCGCCTCCATCGCGCGGTTGGAGCCGCCGCGGATTGCCGTGCCCATCACGGCATAGCCCATGCCGGCCATTGTGGTCTTCACGTCGGCAAAGTCGCGGTTGATGATGCCGGGGATGGTGATGATGTCGGAGATGCCCTGCACGCCCTGACGCAGCACGTCATCGGCAATGCGGAAGGATTCAAAAAAGCCTGCATCCTTGGCCACGTCCAGCAGCCGCTCGTTGGGGATCACGATCATCGTGTCCACGCTTTCGAGCAACTCTTCCAGGCCGCGCTCGGCCTGCTGCTTGCGCCGCTTGCCTTCAAAGCCAAAGGGCCGCGTGACCACCGCTACCGTGAGCGCCCCCATCTCGCTGGCCAGAGACGCAATCACCGGCGCTGCGCCGGTACCGGTGCCGCCGCCCAGTCCAGCGGTGACAAAAACCATGTCCGCGCCTTCGAGCGCTTCTAAAATCTTTTCGGAGTCTTCGAGCGCCGCCTGACGACCTACGTCAGGATTCGCGCCTGCGCCCAGACCACTGGTGCGCTTCACGCCCAATTGCAGCTTGATGGGAGCCTTGGAGGTGCGCAGTGCCTGCACATCGGTGTTGGCGGTGATGAAATCCACGCCCTCGACATGGGCTTCAATCATGCGATTGACGGCATTGCCGCCGCCGCCACCCACGCCGATCACTTTGATCTTGGCGCCACGCATCATCTCCTCGTTGTACTGGATGCGCAGGCTGTCTTCGCCACTGCCGCCGCCGAAATTTTCGTGATTGCTCATGCTTGGCTCCTTGTTGTCTAAAGTACGTGAGTGCTGAATGTTGTGTGTTTTATACGTTGCCGCCCACAATGGCGCGCAGCTTGGAGCGCAGGCCTGCATCCTGCCCGGCCCGCTGCTGGCGCACGCGATGGCTGTAGAGCAGCAGGCCCACCAGCGTGGCAAACTCTGGATCAATCAAGGCGTGCGGCATTCTCGAAAGTGGCACCGGCGAACCGATTCGCGAGGGCACGCGCAGCAGGCTCTCAGCATGATCCAGCAATCCGGCCAGCTTGGCTCCGCCGCCGACCAGTACCGCGCCGGTACCCAGCGCCTCCAGCACGCCACCCTGGCGCAGATTGTCGCGAATCATCTGGAAGAGTTCGCGCGCGCGTGGCTCCAGAATTTCGCTTAAAAAGCGCAGTGGGACGAGACGCGAGGTGCCTTCCTGCGTGTTCATGCCTTGTACGTCAATCTCCTGGGTCTGCGAAACCGCCGTTACAACGGAGTGGCCGAAGTGGCGCTTCAGATATTCGGCCTCTTCCAGAGAGACGCGCAGCACCACGGCCAGATCGTTTGTAAAATGGTCGCCGCCAATGGGCAACGACGCGGTATGCACCACGGCACCTTCAAAGAACACGATGATCTCCGTCGAAGCTGCGCCGATGTCGAGGACGCAGACACCCAGCTCGCGCTCATCGGCAGAGAGCACGGCTTCGGCGGCGGCGAGCGCTTCAAAGACGGTATCGGTGGCTTCAATGCCCGCCTGGTTCATGCAGGTGACAGCGCTTTGCATGGCGCTGGCCAGGCAGGTCACCAGTTGCAGATTTACCTCCAGCGTGCTGCCCACCATGCCGACGGGATTGTGAATGCCGCCCTGCTCGTCAATCAGATACTCCTGCGGCAGCAGATGTAGAACCGTGCGATCCTGCGGCAGTTGCACGGAGCGCGCTCGCTCCACCGCTGCGCGTACATCCTCCTGCGTAATCTCGCGCATCCGGTTGCCCAGACGAATGCCACCGCGACTGGAAAATCCGCGCACATGCGCGCCGCCCAGGCCTACCGTGGCGTGGGCCACCATGCAGCCCGACGCGGTCTCGACCTGTTTGAAGGCTGCGTCCAGCGCTTTGGTCGCAGGTTGCAGATCGGCAATCACGCCGCGCTTCATGCCCTGCGCCTCCACCACAGCGTGCGCGCGATAGCGCACCGCGCCATCCTGCAAATCAGCGACTAAGACTCGGATCTTCGAGTTGCCCGCGTCCAGAACCGCCAGCATGGATTCCTGCCGTTGCGCCATCAGTGCCCTGCCTTTCGGGTCGCCGTGGATTTGGACGCAGGGGATGTTGTCTTGATTGCCTTCATCGGTTTCATTGGTGGTTCTGTTGTTGTTTCCGATTCTGAAGTTGTCGCCGTCGTGCTGCTGTTTGTGTTGGATGCGTCGCTATTGGATGCGTAGCCCGGGGCCATGTCCAGCACCACCTGACGGCCATAGCGCATATCCACCGAGGCCAGATGCGGATACATGCGCAGCCACTCCTCACGATGCGCGGCAAAGGCCTGATACCGCGCCAGAAAATCGCTGTCGCCAAAATGCACCAGAATCTCGCTGGAACCGATGGCGACGATGGCGCGGATATCCTCGGAGTCCGACACGCCCACCTCGCTGATCGACTGCGAGAGTTGCCCGCCTCCAGCATCGAGCGCTGCCATAAATTGCAGGTAGAGTTGTATCTTTGCGGCTCGTGCTTTCGCGGCCAGCGCCGGGGTCATATCGCCGCCCGGAACACTTGTCGCGATCCCCGCTGCGATACCCGTTACCACGGGAAAAGAATTCTGCTGCAAGCCTCCGGGTGGCATCTCTAGCAGCCTGCCATCGGCATCGACCAGACGAATTGCATTGCCATCGCGAACGTAGGCCACGGGTGTACGCTCCACAATGGAGACACGCAGCCGGTTTGGCCAGAGCCGCATGACGGTGGCGCTGCGTACCCAGGGGAGGGTTTCAAGCTTCGCTTTGCGCGCTGCCAGCGGCACGGTGAAAATGCTCTGTCCTATGTCTGAGGTAAAAATGCGCACTACATCGGGCCGTGTCACAATCTGGTTGCCTTGCAGCTCAATGGCCGCCGAGGTTTGCAAGACAAAGCGTGCGTCGTGGTGCAGAAAACCCCGCACTCCCCACAGCAGCGCAGCTACGCCGACCACGACGAGTACAAGCAGGGCACCCCACAGCCTGCGCCGCCATTGGCTGCGCGGGGGCTGTCGTCGTCGCACGGGAACGCGGCTTTTGCTGCGCAAAAAACGCGGGTCGTCAGGCGAGTCCTGTGCCAACTCGGCATCCGCATCTTCTGGGCGGGCAGTGCGTTGGGAATGCTGTAAACGATACGGGGGTACCAGCAGCTCGTCTTCGAGCTCCGCATCCATTCGTTCCGCATCTACGTCAGCGTCAAAGTCTTTATTTTTTCGCACGCCCGCACCAAGCGCCCATACTCAGGCATCCATACCCTGGCCAGCAAGGTCGCCATTCCGAATCTTACCTGTTTTTTCCGGGTTTTCTCCAGTTTTTCTGGAAATTTCGTTATTTTGCCCCTGGCGTGGATGCAGCAAGAGCGCGCTTTTCCAGCGACTCCAGCACCATAGGGACGGCTTGCTGGATGTTGCCCGCGCCCAGAGTGAGGATCAAATCGCCCGGCTCGGCGGTCTCGACGGCCTGCTGCACGGCATCCTGAAAGGAGGCAGCATACTGCACCGACTTGCGTCCAAGGTTGCGCCCAAGATTGTGTCCAATGACAGCGACCAATGCCGGAGCATGTACGCCAGGGATGGGTTCCTCGCTGGCCGCATAGATGTCGAGAATTGAGACCTGATCGGCATCCTCAAAGCAATCGCGAAAGGCATCCAGCAGATCGCGTGTTCGACTGTAGCGATGCGGCTGAAAGAGCACCCGAATGCTGCGGAATCCGCACTCGCGTGCTGCGGCCAGTGTGGCACGAATCTCCGTGGGGTGGTGGCCGTAATCATCCACAACGGTCACGCCGCCCACTGCGCCTCTGGGTTGAAAGCGTCGATCGACACCGCGAAAACTCTCCAGTCCCGCAGCAATTTTTTCTGCGCTGATGCCCAACTGCAAGCCGATGGCGACGGCAGCGGTAGCGTTTCGTAAATTGTGCGCGCCGGGAACGTGCAGCGTGAAGGGGCCAAGTGTGGCTCCGGCATGGACGACGTGGAAGTGGGCCAGCCCCGAAGGAGAGCTTTTGCTGCGAAGATTTTCTGCGCGTGGAAGAGGTTGCAGACGGAACTCGGCCTCTGGCGACATGCCGTAGGTATGAATGCGGCGGCGAACGCGCGGCAGAATCGCGGCCAGCATCGGGTCATCCAGACAGACGGTGGAGGCACCATAGAAAGGAACTTTGTCCATGAACTCGACAAAAGCGTCTTCGACATCTGCCATGTCGCGATAGCAATCCATGTGCTCGCGATCCAGATTGGTGACGACGGTCAAAATCGGCGAGAGCTTCAAAAAGGAGCGGTCGCTCTCATCGGCCTCAGCCACCAGATACTCGGAGTTTCCCAGTCGCGCATTGGAACCCATCGCATCCACGCGCCCACCAACGACGACCGTCGGGTCCAGTTCCCCTGCCGCCAGCACGGCGGCAATCATCGAGGTGGTGGTGGTCTTGCCGTGCATTCCAGCTACGGCCACGCCGTATTTCAAGCGCATTAGCTCGGCCAGCATCTCAGCGCGCTGGATGATCGGAATGCGCTGCTCGCGCGCGGCGACGACCTCTGGATTTTGCTGGCTCAGCGCGGAGGTGGTGACCACGACATCGGCGCCGTCGATATGGGCCGCAGCGTGGCCTTCGTAAATTGTTGCGCCCAATACGGTTAAGCGATCCGTGATCCCGGAGCGTCGCAGATCGGAGCCAGAGACGGGAAAGCCCATATTGAGCAGGATTTCGGCAATCCCGCTCATGCCGATGCCGCCAATGCCAATGAAGTGAATGTGTTGGGAACGGACAAACATGAGGTTTCCTGGCCTTACTCTACCAGCCAGCGCGAGGTGGAAGATACTGCTTGGACGCAAAAAACTGTCAGAAGTCTGGCAGAAAAGGGGCAAAAGAGTTGCCACTATGGGACTTTCGCGCTCAAAAACAACCAGTGTAAAAGATTTTTGAATTTTTGTGGCGCATTGGCCACAACTCTTTTGCCGGTTGTGCGTCTATAGTAACGAGAGTCGGGAAGGCGGCAGGTTGGGATGGATGCCCCTCCAAAATTCTCTGGGATCTCACCCCGGAAGCCACAGTGCAGTCGTGGATACCCAGGAGTGAGATGGCAGGAGGTACGATATGCGTACCCTTCGTTCCCTTCAGTATGTTTTTGTTCTGGCTGTGACCCTCCTCTTTGTGCCGGTGTACGCCCATGCCGGTGTCTTCTTGTCCGTGGGTATCGCGCCTCCGGTATTTCCGATCAATGCGTATTATCAGCCGCCCTGCCCCGGCGACGGCTACATGTGGACCCCCGGATACTACAGTTATGACGGGGACGGAGATGGCGACGGCTATGTCTGGATGCCCGGCGAGTGGGTGATGCCCCCTTATATGGGCGCGCTCTGGACTCCAGGGTACTGGGGCTTTGGCGGTGGATTCTATAACTGGAACGCTGGCTACTGGGGTGCGTCTGTTGGCTTCTATGGTGGCTTCAACTACGGTGGCGGATATTATGGCCGCGGTTTCAACGGCGGCTACTGGAACCACGGAAACTTCTTTATCAATCGCACCATCAACAACATTAACTTCCACAACGTTCACAATGGCTACAACGGCCCCAACGGGCCAGGTGGATATCGCGCCAACGGCGGCAACAACTTTGCTGGACGCAATGGAGTGCGCGGTACGGCTCGCGGAACCATGCAAGCTGGGGGGGGCATGAACGCCCGTGGCAACGGCTTCGGCAATGGGATGCGAGGCACAGCGCGTCCTCTGATTACTGCCAACCGGGGCAGCCAGACAATGGCCTCCAACCGGATGCCGGGCAACTTTGGCGGCGCGGCTCGCGGCGGCAACGGCGGCTTTGCCAACAATCAATTGTCCATGCGCAACAATAGCCAGATGCGCGGCAATGCCTTTGCCGGCAACGGTGGCGGCTTCGCGCAGCGCGGCGGCGGCTTTGGTGGTGGCGCTGCTCCCCGGAGCAACGGCAGCGCGCGGAGCTACGGTGGTGGCGGATTCAGCAATGGTGGTGGCAATCGTGGCGGCGGCAATCGCGGTGGCAACTTCGGCGGAGGCTCCATGCGTGGAGGCGGAGGCGGATCCCACGGTGGTGGCGGCGGCGGTGGACGCCGCTAGATGGAAACAAATCCTTGCTTTAGAAAATATCCTTCCCCAGAATGCCTACAGCCTGCTAACCCGCAGGCTGTAGCTTTTTACAGCGCTAAATTTTTTACTATCTGGGCAATCTGCGAGGCTGCATCGGGATGGGCCAGCGTGCGCGCGCTGCGGCCCATTGCGGCCAGTCCTGCAGGATTCTCCAGCAGCGTTGTCAATATCTCCAGCAATCGCTCCGGGGTCATATCCGATTGCGGCAGCAGGGCTGCGGCTCCGGCCTGCACCAGCACCTCAGCATTGTGGCGCTGATGGTCATCGGCAGCCTGTGGGAAGGGAATCAGCAGCGATGGCTTGGCGGCAGCAGCCAGCTCCGCTACCGTGCTGGCGCCACTGCGGCAGAGCACTAGACTGGCAGCGGCAAAATGCTGCGGCATGTCGTCCAGAAACTCCCGCACCTGCCAGCGATGGCTGTCCGCGCCGCTTTGCGTATACGCCGCCTGCGTGGATTCCAGATGCCGCGCACCGCACTGGTGCAACAGCGTCAACCCTGGAATCGCAGCCAGCAGTTGCGGCGCAATCTGCGGCACGATCTGATTGAAGATGCGCGCGCCCTGGCTGCCGCCAAAGATCAGCAGGTGGGGCGCAGCGGTTTCCGCAAGCGGTGGCAAAGAAAAAAACTCTGCGCGCACAGGAATGCCCGTTACCGTTGCGTTGCGAAAGTAGCGTGTCGTCGGCGCAAAGTTCACCGCCGCCGCCTGCACCCACGGCCCCACCCAGCGATTCACCATGCCGGGCACAGCATTCGGCTCAAAGGCTATGCGTGGCGTGCCGGTCAGGATGGCAGCGAGCATGGCTGGCCCGGAGGCATATCCACCCACGCCTAAAACTACGTGCGGACGAAAGCTGCGCAGCAGGCGCATGCAGGCCAGCACGCTCAGCGGCAATCCAGCCAGAGTTCGCAGCCGCATGCCGAGCGAGACACTGTTGAGCTGGCCCACCTGCACCAGCTCCAGCGGAAAGCCTGCTGCGGGAACCAGCCGTGTTTCTAAACCGCGCGCGGTACCCAGAAAGCGAACTTCCGTGTCGTACTGCGCGACCAGTTCGCGCGCCACGGCCAGCGCAGGAATCACATGGCCGCCGGTACCACCTCCAGCGATGAGTACGCGCAAGCGTTCGTCGGGTTGCAAAGGATTTTTAATCATCAATCAATCTCCCGCGTAATGTTCAGGAGCACGCCAATACTAGCCAACATAAAAAATAAGGATGTCCCACCCGCAGAGATAAATGGCAGCGCAATTCCCTTGGTGGGCACCAACGCCAGAACCACGCTGATGTTGAAGAATGCCTGAATCAGCACCGTGGCCGTAATGCCGACAGCGAGAAAGCGCGCAAAGGGATCGGTGGAGAGAACTGCTGCGCGCAGGCCGCGATAGCCCAGCACGAGAAACAATCCTACAACAAACAGTGCGCCAATCAGTCCCAGTTCCTCGGCAATGTTGGCGAAGATGAAATCCGTGTGCGGCTCCGGCAGATAGAAAAGTTTTTGTCGACCTTCCATTAGGCCCAGGCCACGAATGCCGCCGGTACCAACGGCAATCAGTGATTGCAGAATATGAAAGCCGGTACCTTTGGGGTCAGCCTGCGGATTGAGGAAGGCCACCATGCGCGCGCGCCGCCACGCAACATGGAAGAGCATGTAGTAGAGCACGGGCGAGGCGGCTAGAAGCGCATAGAAGAGATAGCGAATTTTCGCTCCGGCTAGATAGAGCATCAGCGCGGTGACGGCAGCGCAGACCAGAGCCGTGCCTAAATCCGGTTCCTTCAGGATCAAGCCGATAAAAAGCAGACTAGGCAGCGCGGCGGGTAGCAGCGTGTGGCGCCAGTCATCCAGGCGCCCGACGCGATTCTGCAGGAACCAGGCAAGAAACAGCACCAGCACGGGCTTGGCAATCTCTGAGGGCTGAAAGCTGAGAACAGAAAAACGAATCCAGCGATGCGTGTGATGCGAATCGTGCAGGGCGAAGGTAGCCAGCAGCAGCAGCGTGGTGAGGCCAACGGCAGGAAAGACAACCGTCGGGCGATTCCATCTGCGATAATCCACGCGCATCAACACGGTGAGCGCAAGCAAGCCTAGCGTGGCCCACGCCGCCTGTCGCACAACAAATGTGTAGGGCGAGCCGTAGCGCTCCTTGGCCATCACCGCCGAGGCGCTAAAGACCATGACCAGGCCGAAGAGCACCAGCAGCAGCGTCACGCCGAAGAGCCATTTGTCTACGCCGACGCGCTTGGCCATGTCGCTCCTTCTGCAGACGCACCGGCCAGTGCCCGCACGCACTGCTTAAAGACGCGACCGCGATGTTCGTAATTTTCAAATTGATCGAAGCTCGAACAGGCTGGAGCCAGCAGAACGATCTCCCCCGGCTTGGCCTGCGCTGCTGCTACTGCGACGGCCCGCTCCAAAGTTCCGCAATCCTGCACGGTCGTTGCTCCTGCAATCTGCTGCGCGATCTTCTCCGCAGCCGCGCCGATGGTATAGACGGCACGCACGCGCTCTTGGAGCAGCGGTCGCAGAAGCGTGTAGTCAGAATCCTTATCCTTGCCGCCGAGAATCAGATGCATGCCTCCGGCAAAGGATTGAATGGCCTTGGCCGTAGCATCGACATTGGTCGCCTTGGAGTCATTGTAGTAATCCACGCCGCGCACCTGCGCCACAAATTCCAGTCGATGCTCCACCGCGCGAAACTCTGCGACGGCGGCGCGAATCGTCTCCGCCGGAACACCTGCCAGACACGCCGTACAGACGGCGGCCAGCACATTCTCTACATTGTGTGCGCCTTTCAGGGGAATTTCGCTGACCGGCAGAATTGGCTCCACACCGGATTGCTCGGATGCGCGAAAGACCACGGCATCCTGATACAGAAAGGTTCCCTGCCGCACCGGACGCCTGGCACTGAACCAGTAGACGCGGCCTTGGGCGCGAATGGCGGCGTGTTGCGTGTGCTCGTCCTCGGCGTTCAGGATCAGCGCATCTTCTGCCGTTTGATTGGCAAAGATGCGCTCCTTGGCAGCGATGTAATTTTCCATCGAGCCGTGGCGATCCAGATGGTCGGGCGTAATGTTCAACAGCACGGCAATGCGCGGACGAAACTGCTGCGTGGTTTCCAACTGAAAGCTGGAGACCTCCAGCACATTCCATCCATCTGGCTGGCTTTGCTCGACCAGCGAAATCGCAGGCATGCCGATATTGCCGCCGACCAGTACAGGATTGCCGCTGGCGCGCAGAATTTCTCCGCAGAGTGTTGTCGTGGTGGTCTTGCCATTGGATCCACTGATGGCCAGGATAGGCCCCTGCAGAAACTGCGCGGCCAGTTCCAGTTCGCCCAGAATTGGAATATTCAGGCTGCGTACCTGCGCCCAATCTGGCGTATTAAGCGGCACGCCGGGACTGACGACAATCATCTCCTGTCGTTGCAGGGTCAGTAATCCGTGGCCGCCCGCCTCAACCATAATACCCGCGTCCAGCAGCGCAGGAATCTCCTGCGTCAGCAGCTCCGCGCTGCGCGTGTCGGAGACCGTAACCTGCGCCCCATGCCGGTGCAGAAACAGAGCTGCGGCCAGCCCGGATTTGCCGATTCCGACAACGAGAATTTTTTTATCCTGCAATTCCATTGGCGCTTTCCGTTCTGCCATGCGTGTTGTCGCGGCTAGCGCAGCTTCAAGGTTGTCAGAGCGAAGAGCGCAAAGACCAGCGCCGCGATCCAGAAGCGAACGATCACCTTGGATTCTGACCAGCCCAGCAATTCAAAATGATGATGCAGCGGAGCCATCTTGAAGATGCGCTTCTTGCGCAGCTTGTAACTGCCCACCTGCAGCATCACGCTCAAGGCCTCCAGCACAAAAACGCCGCCGATAAAGGGAAGCAGCAATTCCTGCTTGATGATGACGGCGACAGTGCCGATTGCTCCGCCCAGTGCCAGTGAGCCGACATCCCCCATAAAGACCTCTGCCGGGTGGGCGTTGTACCAAAGGAAGCCGATACTGGCTCCGACCATCGAGCCGCAGAAGATGGTCAGCTCAGAGACCAGCGGCATTCGCTGCAACTCCAGATAATCAGAGAAGACGACATGCCCACTGACGTAGGTGAGCACGGTGAGCGCGCCCGCCGCAATGATGGTGCAGCCGATGGCCAAGCCATCCAGACCATCGGTCAGGTTGACGGCATTGCTGGAACCCACCAATACCACCACGGTGAAGAGAATGAATGGGAGAAAAGCCAGCGGCCACAAGTGAGGCGCGTGCAGCAACGAATGCGCCACCATCTGGGGCCGAAAGCGTTTGATGAAGGGAACCATCAGGCGCGTGGAGTACTCTCCGCGTCGCTGCATCCAGACCAGCACCAGCGAGATCAGCAGCGCGATGAAAATCTGGCCGCCCATCTTGGCGCGAAATCGCAGACCCAGATTGCGACGACGCACCACCTTGATGTAATCATCGGCAAACCCTATGGCTCCAAACCCAGCGGTGGAGAGTATGGCCAGCCAGACGAAGGGATTCGTCAGGTCGCTCCACAGCAGGGTTGGCACAAGAATAGCCAGACAGATCAGCAGGCCACCCATCGTCGGCGTACCCGCTTTTTTCTGGTGGCCTTTAGGGCCATCTTCGCGGATGTACTGGCTAATTTGAAATTCGCGGAGTTGCTCAATAAGAAAGGGGCCGATCAGCAATGCGATCAGCAGCGCCGTCATCGTGGCAAAGGCCGTGCGAAAGGTCAAATACCGAAAGATGCGAAATGCGCGAAAAAAAGGAAACAGATGTTGGTAGAGCAGCCAGTAAAGCAAGCGTCCTCCGGCGCCTGGATGCGGCAGGCGCGCGTTGATTGCACAATGCTGTGGTTATGGTACCCGGTCAGGCTGCATCTGTCGCTCGACTGGGCGCATCAGCGCAGTCCATTGGCGTTCTGGGGCGCGCTCACCAGTCCCGTGGACGTGGATTTCTTCTGTTTGCCAGGGTAGTATCCGGCGCGCGTGCGGGCACTCAGCTTGCCCATGTCTTTGGCATGCACCTCCACGCGAATGGTGCGATAGTCGCCTTCGTTCTCTGGCTTGGAAGGGTGATAGCCCAGGGTGTACTGGTTGCGAATATCCTTGGCTACCTGCGCGGCAATCTTATCCACCTGTTCCAGGGAATCTGGAAAATAGGCCAGCCCGCCGGTCTCATTGCTCAGTTGCTGCAGTGCGCGGCGGGCGCGGTGGGCCTCCCCGCCATCGTCGCCAAACAGCAGGCCGATGGAGTAGATGATTGGCCCCTGCAAATCCTGAATGCGGCGCACGGTCTGCACCAGCGTGCTGCCAGAGCTGTTGTCCTCTCCATCCGTAATGATGAGCAGAACCTGCTTGGGGCGCTGGGCATCCTGCGCCAGATGATCCGCCGAGGCAATCACGGCATCGTAGAGCGCCGTGCCGCCTCTGGAGTCGATATGGCTCAGCCCTTGCTGTAATTTTGGAATGCTCGAGGTAAAGTCCTGGTCGAGATAGGCATCGTCGGCAAAGTTGACGATAAAGCTCTCATCCTCTGGATTGGAGGCCAGCACCATGTCCAGAGCCGCGCGATTTACTGCCGCGCGCTTGTCCCGCATGGAGCCAGAGTTATCAATCAAAATACCGAGAGAGACCGGGATATCTTCGTGCCTGAAGGCAGAAATTTTCTGCGGGATGTCATCTTCAAAGACTGTGAAATTCGGCTGGCTCAGCGTGGTCACCAGCCGCTGGTGTTTGTCGATCACGGTAACGTTCAGAACGACTTCATTGACATTCTCGTGGAAAACGAACTGGCCGTTTTCCGCGGTGGTTGTCGAAGGCTGCGCAGAAGAGGCTGCGTATGGTGCTGCACTCCCTGTCGTGTCTGCGGGGAGCGAGGTTGCATCATCCGGCGAGGCTACGGGATCGCGGTCTACTGTCAGGGAGGGCTGCGCCTCGACAACGGGTGCCGTGCTGGTGGCGGGTGGAGCGATGATGGCCTGCGTGGGCGCGGCCTGGGCCAGAAGTGGCGCTGAGGCCCACGCCAGACACGCGACGAGCACAATCCCTGAAACAGCCTGCCAACTGCGTCGAAGCATACAATTCAGCGCGTGCGCGTACCGCCTGCGACGACCATCCTTCTCTTCAAGGTAGAGCATCCCTTTCCAATGTACGCCACTCCCGTCCACCACTTCGACTTTTTCTTTGCGGCCTTCTCGGCGCAAAGATCGGCAGCTACTGCGATACAATCCAGATGGATACCGTAACGCAAATTTGAATCCATTCCAGGCCCATTGACGCGCCTGTGCAGGAGTTTTCAATCCGTATGGCCCGCATTTATCCATTTCGAGCATGGCGGTACAATTCCGCCCAGGTTTCTTTACAGAACGTCGTCACGCAGCCCTACGACAAAATCTCTCCCTCCATGCAGCAGAGCTATTACCAGCGCAGCCCCTACAATCTGGTGCGCATCATTCTTGGCCTGCCGGAGCTGTTTGATAACGACGAAAATAACGTCTACACCCGCGCTGCGCAGGAGCTTACCGCCTGGCGCGCCAACGATGTTCTGGTTCAAGACAAGGAGCCAGCCGTCTTTGCCTACTCGCAAACCTTTCGCGTTCCGGGAACGGATGTGATGAAGGAGCGTCGCGGATTTATTGCTCTGGGCGAACTCTGCGACTACAGCCAGGGCGTGGTGCATCGCCATGAGCAGACGCTGGCCAAGCCCAAAGGAGACCGCCTGCGCCTGTTGCAGGCCACGCGCGCCCACTTCGGCCAGATTTTCATGCTCTACTCCGATCCGGTGCATACTGCAGAGAAGCTGCTCTTTTCCAATGCCAGCGCGCCCCACGCGGAAGTTACTGACGAGTACGGAGTGATCCATCGCGTCTGGCGCGTCAGCGACCCTGCAACGCTGAACATGTTGTTGAGCGCGATGCAGGATAAAAAGCTCATCATCGCCGACGGACACCATCGTTACGAGACGGCGCTGAACTATTCGCGCGAGCACGCTCCCAAGGGCGGAGCCTCAGCGCGTCCGCACGAGAGCGCCACAGCCTCCTTGCCGCAGCCTGCGTTTCCAGAAGCCGCAGCTATGATGACCTTTATCAACATGGATTCCGACGGCTTGACCATTCTGCCCACGCATCGCGTGGTCTTTGGGCTGGCTGGTTTCGATACGGAGAAATTTCTGGCTCAGGCCAGCGCGTTCTTTGCGGTGCAGCCGCTGCCAGAGCAGACCGATGCCGCAGCGCTGCAGCAACGCCTGGCAGAAGCAGGCGCGCACGGAATGGCCTTTATCGCGGCAACGCGCAAAGGGAAATATCTACTGACTTCCAATCGCGCTGCCATGGACGCGGCACTGGCTCCGCTGGCCGAGCGCCAGCGCAAGCTGGACGTGGTGCAGTTGCACAAGATCATTCTGGAGAAGCTGCTCGGAATATCTGAGCAGGCCATTCTGGATCAGACGCATCTGCGTTATTACCGGGATACGGCAGAGGCTATCCAGCAGGTTACCGATGCGCAGGCGGACGTGACCTTCCTGATGAATCCGGCCACGATGGATCAGCTTCGGGAGGTGGCCTTTGCTGGCGATGTGATGCCGCAGAAGTCCACGGATTTCTTCCCGAAATTGCTCAGTGGCCTTGCCATTTATGCGTTGGATTAAAAATACGGTCAAGATACAAATTCTCGTGGCAGTCGGAATCCTTTTTCTGGCTGCCGCGGTTTTGTCTGCGCAGCAGGGCAATCAGCCCTACACCGTTGTTCTCGATGCAGCGCATGGTGGAATCGATTCCGGTGCGCGGCTTCAGCCTGGCCTGGATGAAAAAACTTTTACTCTGAATCTGGCCACCAGCCTTGAAACCCAATTGCAGGCGCACTCGATTCCCGTTACGTTGACGCGCAATGCTGATGTAGATATCTCCGGCGACGCGCGCGCCGAGAGCATGAATCACGCGCAGGCAGCCGCCTGTCTTAGTCTGCACGCAACGGCTTCGGGCAATGGCATGCATCTCTTTACCTCCGCGCTGCCGCAGGGCGTTGACCCTGGGGTACAACGCAGTTTTCTTGCCTGGAAAACGGCACAGTCCAACTTGATACAGCAGAGTCTTCGTTTGGAGTCAGAAGTCAACACGGCGCTGGAGCATGAGCAGATTCTCGTTCTTATGGGTCGTACTATGCTGATGCCGCTGGAGAGCGCCACCTGTCCGGCCATTGTTGTGGAAGTTGCGCCACGCGACGCCAGTACGCCGGTTACCGATGCAAAATATCAGCAGCAGATTGTCGATGCACTGGTTACCGCGCTCACGGCCTGGAGCACGGATTGGAGGATGCAGCCATGATTCCCCGCTGGCAACAGAGCATTTTCTGGATTCTGCTGATTAGTGTTGTTGGCATGGCCGCATTTCTGATCCGCTTGCGCGAAGGCGCGCAGGATCGCCTGCTGGCCGTGCAGGATGCGGTGCCGCTTGCCTCGGCCATCAACGCGCAGCCCGTGCCCGTGACCCTGATGCTAGCCAAAGATTCTGATGGTTCTTTGGAACCAGTTCAAACGTCTGCGATGCTTCCTACGGAAACAACATCTCGTGCCCGCGCTTTGCTCGTGGCGCTGTTTCGCGAGTATGCTGTGCCGGAATCTCCACACCCGCTGGCCCCGCTGCCTGCCGTCCTGGATGTGTATCTGCTGCCTCTGCCCACGCCACCGGGTCAGGCCCAGACTCAGAACCAGACCAATCCCGACGAGCTGGCCGTGGTAAATCTCAGCGGAAATTTTGTCGCGCATCATCCCTCTGGCATTGAAGTTGAAGCGCTCACACTGCTTTCCGTCGCCAATACGCTGCACGCCAATCTGCCGCAAATTACGCAGGTACATTTTCTGGTCGACGGCCAGTTGAAGGACACGCTGGCAGGACATGCCGACCTGACGCAGAATTATCTGGCCACGGGCAATCCAGCAGAAAGCTCCGTGGAGAGCCGCCCATGAGCGCACCTATAAATACCCACTTGCGGATCGGCGTCTTTGACTCCGGCTTTGGCGGACTCACCGTGTTGCGTGCGTTATTGCCGCAGATTCCTGCGGCGGAATTTCTGTATGTGGGCGACACGGCACGGCTGCCTTACGGATCAAAATCCCAAAGTACCATTGCGCGATACGCCGTGGAGAGCGCGCAATTTCTGGTGGCGCAGGGCGCGGAATATCTGGTGATCGCCTGCAACACGGCCAGCGCCCTGGCGCTCGACGACATCCGCGCTGCCATCGACATTCCTGTGCTGGGTGTCATTGAAACAGGCGCGGCCAATGCTGCGGCCATCAGCAAAAGCCGCGACGTTCTGGTGCTGGCTACCGATGCCACGGTGCAAAGCCACGCTTATGCCCGCGCCTGCGCTGCGCGTGGATTGCGCGCGCTCGAAAAAGCCTGCCCGCTGCTGGTGCCGTTGATTGAAGAGGGATGGACGGAGCATTCCGTCACCGAGCAGGTGCTGCACATCTATCTGGATGAAGCCCTGCACGCGGCGCAGAAGGATGGCATATCTCCCGACACAGTGCTGCTGGGCTGCACGCATTACCCGCTGCTGCGCCCGCTGTTTGAGCGCACGCTGCCTGCCTCCATGCAAATTTTGGATTCCGCTGAGACGACAGCGGCTTGCGTTCGCCAGGATTTAGAAGCACGCGATTTGCTGCGTCCAGATTTGTCGCGCCAGGGACGGCTTGCCTCGGTTCAGGCTGCAAGCAGCCCGGGCGGCGAGGAGGCTTTTCCGGCTGGCCGCTGTCGCTTCTTCGCTACGGATTCCATTGAGAAATTTCGCCTGCTGGGGAGCCGTTTTCTTGGGTATCCGATGGGTGCGGTGGAGTTGATGGATCTCGGCGGCTGATATGCTTAAATTTCGTGTTTACTATTCTTCGCGGCTTGCCGCGAAACGACGGATGTGGAGGAAGAATGTTGCATCTTGAAAATCGTGTGGCCGTGGTCTTTGGCCTGGCTAACAAACGTTCCATCGCCTGGGGCATCGCGCAAAAGCTGCACGCCGCCGGCTGCAAACTCGCCATCACCTATCAGAACGAGCGCATGAAGCTGGAGGCCGAAGGGTTGCTGGCGGAGCTTCCGGGAGCTGAAAGCTTTATGTGCGACGTGTCGTCGGATGCTGAGATTGAGCGCGTCTTTGCACAATTTAAGGAACGCTACGGCAAGCTGCATGTGCTGGTGCATTCTGTCGCCTTCGCTCCTGCTCAAGAGCTAAAGAATGACTTTCTGCTCACCACCCGTGAGGGATTTCGCGTCGCGCACGATGTCAGCGTCTACTCTCTGATTGCGGTATCCCGCGCTGCGGCTCCGTTGATGACCGAAGGCGGCAGCATCCTTACCATGACCTACTACGGCGCGGAGAAGGTGGTTCCGCATTACAACGTGATGGGCGTAGCCAAGGCCGCGCTGGAGGCCACCGTCCGCTACTTAGCCTCCGATCTTGGCAAGCAGAACATTCGCGTCAACGCCATCTCCGCTGGCCCCATCATGACACTGGCAGGACGCGGCATTGGCGGCATCGGCGAACTGCTCAAAGTTCACGAGGATCGCTCTCCGCTGCATCGCAACACGGAGCAGGCCGAAGTCGGCGGCACGGCGGCATTTCTTGCCTCTGATCTTGCGTCTGGGATTACCGGCGAAGTGATCTACGTCGATAGCGGCTACAACATTATGGGATTTTAAATTGTTGCTATGCTATGGCCGCGAGGGGGTAAAGACATCCATCGCGGCCATGTAGCGGTGGCGCATAGTTAGTTGCGCTTTTGTGAGCAAGACTGGGCGGGCCGTCGAGTCTCTCCGTTCTGCGAATTTTCCATCTATCTTTTCTGAAGAGCAACGCGCATAATCTCTGGTATGCAGCCTGCCAGGATTTTTTTTCAGGGCCAATCGGCACAGACGTCGAGAGCGTCTTCGGCCCAGATTGCCGCGCCTGGACACTCCTGTACGTATTGCCCGAACTGTTCCGCGCAACTGGAGAGCTGCCGCTGCAAGCTGCTTTGCCGACATTGCGGCTATTACATGAGTTGCGCCGATTATTATTGAGGGTCTCCGCTCTTCCTGAAGGAAAATCACGCAGATGTCACGGCAATCAACCCCACCAGAATCCTCGAATTCAAAAAAAGAGCGCCCTGTCAGCCTCAAGACTCTGTCAGCGCATCTTGATCTTTCGCAGGCCACCATTTCTCAGGTGCTCAACAATGCGCCAGCGGCCAAATCCATTCCGGAGCACACGCGCAAGAGGGTTCTCGAAGCCGCAAAATTGCTGAATTATCAGCCCAATTTCTTTGCACGTTCGCTGCGCACCCGACGGAGCTTTTCCATCGGCATCATCATTCCAGAGCCAAGCGAAGGCTACTTTCCCATGATTATGAAAGGCGTGGAGCAGCCCCTGGTGCAGGCTGGATATTTCTTTCTTTTGGCCAGCCATCTGTGGCGCCAGGACTTAATGGAGGAGTATCCGCGTCTGTTGATGAAGCGGGCCATTGATGGTCTGATGTTTATCAATACTCCTGTGATCCACGACCTGCCCTTGCCGGTGGTGGCCATTCCCGGCCATCAAAATCGCGAAGGCGTGACCAACATTGTTCTGGATCACATGCAGGCAACCCTGCTGGGTATTCGGCACCTGCACGATCTGGGACATCGCCGGATCGCCTTTATGAAAGGGCCGAGTTTTACCCAGGACGTAGATGCGCGCTGGTATGGAGTATTGGAAGCTGCGCGCTCGCTTGGGCTGCAAATATTGCCGGAGTTGTGCATGAACTTCGAGTTGTCGGAGATGGCTCCAGATATGGGCTACTCGGTCGTTCGTGGCCTTCTCTCTCGAACACGAGATTTTACCGCCATCTTCTGCTTCAACGACACCACGGCCATCGGAGCCATCCGCGCTCTGCATGATGATGGGCTGCGCTGTCCGGAGGATGTTTCCGTTCTTGGCTTCGACGATATTCTGGGCGCGGCCTACCACACGCCCAGTTTGACGACGATCCGACAGCCGCTGCGCGAAATGGGCGAGGCCGCGTCGGAGCTGCTGCTGCGACGCATCCGCGATCCGCAAGCCCCCTATCCGCAGGAGGTGGTTCTGCGCCCCGAACTGGTTGTGCGCGAATCCACCAGCCGGGTGCGACGGCCAGGCACCCACCGTGCGTAGCCCGAATGCGTCAAATGTTTCAGCGAATACGCGCCGTCAAAGTACATGACGAGAATCCGGCTGCTATGCGATACTACATGTCTACGCGGGGAGTTTCCCCTACAGGCCGGGATGGCGGAACTGGCAGACGCAGCGGACTCAAAATCCGCCGAGGGCAACCTCGTGGGGGTTCGACCCCCCCTCCCGGCACC
>OLLR01000012.1_pt1 | contig 25823 bp, 20 predicted proteins | sample 1604601 | NCBI WGS metagenome assembly OLLR01 (sample SAMEA104055725, study PRJEB20765) | soil metagenome | biome: Arctic tundra; feature: Polygonal ground; material: soil | place: USA | collected 2011-09 | depth 0-0.5 m | reverse complement strand
CCAGGCGAGAATGAACGAGGGCAGGAAGCAGGCGACAGCGATGGAACTCCAAACCGATATCTCCACGCCGAGCACTCCCATGCGCGCAATGGCCGGAAGCATGTTCAGCGTGCGCGTTGCCACAAAGACCATCGCGAAGGGGTAGCTGCGAATCATCCACGCGCGGTGCTGCTGGATTCTACACGTGCGAATGCAGTAGAGGCCTGTGCCTGCCGTGACCAGCCAGCCGACGGCCTGGATGATGGTTGCGGGCAACAGGGTTGGGGTGGGCAGCGCGAGGGCAACCAGAATCGACAACGGCGCGGAGATAACCACGCATCCGACGTAGATGCGCCCCAGCACGCGATGGAGTTGTAGGTAGCGACGGCGCAGGCGCGACGAGAACTGGAAGGCCCCCAGCAATAATGCCAATGCGCCGGGAAGGCCATGTGCCCACATGAGCACAGAAATCGCCGCGTAACGCTGGCGCAGAAAAGAGTGCGCGTCCAAAAGACTCAGGTCGCGGCGGACGAGGACCAGAAGCGCCATCAAGGTGAATGCTATCCAGACAATATGCTTCGCCCGGACAGAGGAGTTGGTAGAGAGAGCCGTGGACATGCGCGTTCCGTTCTGCGCAGTTACTGTTTCGAGCGGCGAAACAATTCCACGCTGCCAAAAGATATTTAGGAGATGTACCAGAATCGTACCGTGAAACGAGAAGGCTCTCAACAAAAAAAACGCAGGGTCGGCATGATGCCGGAACCCTGCGCTTTTTGCAGCCCGAAGGAAACTACTTCTTCGGCGGTGCGATGGAGTCCTTGGCGGCCTTGGCCACGCGGAACTTGACGACGGTCTTGGCCTTGATCTTGATGGCCTCGCCGGTTTGCGGGTTGCGGCCCATGCGCGCCTTGCGCTCAGCCTTCACCAGGCGGCCCAGTCCGGGGATCACAAAAACGCCGACCTTCTTGGTTTCCTTGACGGCGGTTTCTGCCAGCAGATCAAAAAATGCTGCGGCCTGTTTGTTGGTCAGTTCGAGCTTCTCGGCCACGTGCCGGACGAGTTGCGTTTTAGTCATACCTGTTGCCATTGTGTGTGTTCCTCCATTTGCAGATCGATGCGCCGCAAGGGTCGCACGGTTTCAGATTTCGTCGGGTTCCTATCCCAAGTTTCAGGAAGTAACCGAAGCATCCATGCAGGCAAGAATCGCCAGCATCCATGCAGGTCTACGAAACCCTACGCCGTTTACCTTGCGGCTTTTGAACATCTTTGTCAACGGCAAAACAGCTATTTCCACAGGTTTTTTGAAAATTTCTTCGGTTTTCTTCGGTTTTTAGCCATTTTTGCCCGTTTTTACAGGCAGCGGGAGCTTGGCAGCGTCAGAAAATCGAGCGCTTGTGCAGGGACGTTTGCGCTGCAAGCCGCGTGACCAGCGGGCGATTCAGCAACTCAACAACCGGCGCGGCGGCGCGAAGGCGCGAGACAATTTCCTGCACCAGCGTGGGTTGCAGCGCGATCTCGGCTGGCAGCGTGGCGGCCACGCTCCATTGGCGGCAGACCAGAAAATCCATTGCCGGATGATCTTTGGGGAATCCTTTGGGCGAGCGCGTCAGGCGGAGTCCGTCGAACTCCTCCATCAAGGAGCGCAGCTTGCGGCTTTGCAGATGGCGGCGCAGCTCGGCATGGTGGTCGAGCAGGTAGGTGCGAATGGCCAGCAACTGTTCGCGCTGCGGCATGTAAACGCCCGCAGCAACGACCAGTTCTTTGGGCGAAAGATGAAAATAAAATCCGCCGCCGGAGGTCTTCTCCAAACCCGCGCGCGACCACCAGGCGGCAATGTGTTTTTTGTAGGGAGTTTTGTCGGCGGCAAAGCGCGTGTCGCGATAGATGCGCATCATGCATTTTTGCGGCGGAGCGATGTGATGCGGCGCGAATCCAGCGGAAGCGGTGGTGCCAGCCATGGCATCGTTGATGGCGAGAATGACGGCGTGCATGGGAGCCTTCAGCGTTGCTTCAAAGACTGCCTTGCGCGGCGTAAACCATTCGCGGCGGTTGTTGCGCGCCAGCGAGCGAAGAAAGGCGAGCGCTTCAGGAGTGAAATGCGGCGCTGCGGGCTTGGCCATAGTCGAAAGTGTAGCGGAAATTGTTGCGGAGGGTGTGGAGGGTTCCAGCAATCCCAGGTCTCAAAAGCGAGACCTGGGGCACCCGCGTTTGCTAGGCTTGGCTAGCCCCATACCTACTGTTTGACGGGCGGGTTGTGGCGGCGCATTCGTTCCAGCACCACCGGCGGCACCAAACCTTCCACTGAGCCACCCAGCCGGAAGACCTGCTTAATCAGCCGCGAACTTACGTAGGAGTACTTTTCCGCGGGCATCATAAAGACCGTCTCCAGCTCCGGGGCCAGGCGACGGTTCATCAGCGCCATTTGAAACTCGTATTCATAATCGCTGATGGCGCGGATGCCGCGCAGCACGGCCTGAGCGCGTTGTTGACGGGCAAACTCCACCAGCAGGCCGTCAAAGGTTTCTACGGAGACATTGCTGAACTCGCGGGTTGTCTCGCGCAGCATCTCCACGCGATCCTTGGCGGAAAAGAGCGGCTGCTTTTCAGCATTGTTCAGGACGGCGACAACAAGATGGTCAAAGATCTTCGAGCCACGGGCGATCAAGTCCAGATGGCCGTTGGTGGGCGGGTCAAAGCTGCCGGGATAGATGGCGCGGACGGTATTCACGACACCTCGGATTGTATGGGGAGCGGCGGCGCGTTGCAATTGGGAGTTACCATCTATCCTGATGAAGTTGTTGCCATCGAAAATGTGGAGTACCGTTGACGTAGTATGAAGGCCGTTCGCCATCTCGTTGCGATGCTCGCGGTTTTGCTGCCGCTGGTAGCTCCGGCGCTGGCCTGCGCGCCTCCGAACGCAACCCCGAACGCAACATTGACCGCAACGCAGACCGCTGCGGAACGCGCCTGCTGCAAGCAGATGCAAATGCAGTGCGAACACGCGAAGATGCCCACCGTGCAAAGCTGCTGCGATTCGCAACTCCCTGCAACGGGGAATGCCGTCGTGCAGCAGAAGCAGGAAGCTCCACAGACTGCGCACGCCGCAAGGGCGGGAATCCACGCTGCCGCGCTGCTGCCGCTTCCGGCTGCTAGTTCTTACAGCGTCCAGGGATATCGGCACACGCTGCCGCAATCCCCACCTGCAAATCTTTCCACCCTCAGAATTTAATCCACTCCATCTCTCTGGCTTTCTTTGGCCTGGATGAGCGACTGCGTTTGCGCGCACTGGTTCGTGCCAGCCATTCCGAATTGTTTTTAGATTGGAGATTGTGTATGTCTGTGGTTCGATCTCTCTCCGTACTACTTCTGCTTGCGGCTGCGCTGGGCGTAGCTGGGCAGGAGCGTTCCTCGACTGCGCCGACACCGCTGTCCGCGTTGCTGGCCGAGGCGAACGCGAGCAATTCGCAAATTGCTGTAGCTAGCGATGCATGGCAAGCTGCGAAGCAAACGTCTCGCCAGGTGAGCACGTTGCCCGATCCAACCTTCACCTATCAAAATTTAAGCGTTGGCAGCCCCAAGCCTTTTGCGGGCTACACCAATAGCGACTTCGCCTACATCGGCTTGGGCGCATCGCAGGAGTTGCCCTATCCCGGCAAGCTGCGTCTGCGCGGCGAGGTGGCCAAGCGCGAGGCCAATCTGATGAACACGAAGCTGGATGCCACACGAACCAGCATTGCCGATTCCGTGAAGACGGACTACATCCAACTGGCTTACCTGCAGGCGACGCTGGAAATTTTTCTTGAAGACCAGCGCGTGCTGGATCAGTTGATTCAAGACGCAACGGCGCATTATCAGGTTGGTCAGGGCTTGCAGGCCGATGTGTTGCAGGCGCAGGTGGAGCGCACAAAGCTACTGCGTGAGATCACCATGCACCACGAACAAGCCGGACAGATTCAGGCGCAGCTTAAGGGATTGCTGCATCGAGATCAGGATTCGCCGGACATTGTGGCTGAAGCGTTAGTCGAGAATCCTCTGCGCTCTACTGCCGCCGAGTTGCTGCAACGCGTGCGCGAAAACAATCCAGAGATTCAGGTAGATGCCAGCGCAATCAACCAGCAGAAGGCGGCGCTGGACTCAGCGAAACGCGAAGGCAAGCCGGATTTTAGCGTGGCCTACATGTATCAAAATACCGATCGAAAATATCGCGACTACTACATGTTCACCTTCAATGTGCAGTTGCCGCGACGGGCGCGTGTGAAGGCCGAGGTCGGCGAGGCGTCGGCGAAGCTGGCGCAATCGAAGGACGCGCTGGATGCGCATCTGCAACAGCAGCATGCCCAGGTAAAACAGGGCACGGTGAATGCTACCGGCGACGAAGATATGTTGCGGGAATACCGCGAGGGATTGATCCCGCAATCTGATGCTGCCTATCGCGCAACGCTGAGCGCATATGCGGCCAACAAATCTCCGCTCAACGCGGTGCTGCTTTCCTTCACCAACATTCTGAATCTGAAACTTGACGAAGCGCAGGTGCTGGCCGACCACGAAACCGTATTGGCCCATCTGGAAACCCTGACAGGAGCGACACTGCGATGAACAAATATATTGTTCGTACGTCTCTGGTATGGCTGGGCGTGTTGGCCGTTGTGGTTGGAATTTTCTACTCGCGCTCGCAGTTCTCGCAGCAGGCGCGCTCCCTGCACGCGGCGGTAAACGCAGACGCGCAGCCAGTTGCCTCCGGGCCAGCTCCGAGCGCAGAGAATTCATCTGCGCCACTGCCGACCGCGCCGGGAACAACTTCTGACGCTGCACTGGTTCCGCTCCAGCTCACGCCCGAACGGATGCAGAGCATCGGCGTGAAGACCGGAACGGTTGAGTACAAGCAATTGAGCGACGACCTGCGCGCCACCGGCACCGTGGACATCGACGAGCAAGTGCTCTCGTATGTGCAGGTGCGCTTCTCCGGGTACATCCGCAAAGTCTTCGTGAATGCGACCTACCTCTACGTGCGCAAAGGCGATCCGCTCTTTACCATTTACAGCCCCGACCTGGTCTCGACCGAGCAGGAGTATCTGCTGGCACGACAAAATCAACAAGCGCTGCGCGCGAGCACCATCGAGGGGGTTGCGTCGGGCGCAGCCTCGCTCTCTGCCGCAGCCGAGCAGCGGCTGGCGCAGTGGGAGGTTTCACCAAGCGAGGTGCAAACATTGCAAAAGACTGGCAAGCCCATCACGGATTTGACCATCCACTCGCCTGTCTCCGGTACCGTGACGGAATACAACGCGCTGCCCAACATGTACGTGGAACCCTCGACGCGGCTCTACACCGTGGCCGATCTTTCTCGCGTCTGGGTGTACGCGCAGGTCTTTCAGGATGATGTGGGCCGGTTGAAGCCGGGCGACTCCGTTGCCATCACCGTGGATGCGTATCCAGGACGGACGTTCCACGGCAACATCGACCAGATTTTGCCGCAGGTTGATCCTGCGACCCGAACCGTGCGCGTTCGGCTGGTGGTTCAAAATCCCGGCTTGAAATTGAAGCCCGGCATGTACGTCAACTGCAATCTGAAATCTCCGCTGGGACGGCAGCTTGTGGTGCCTGCCTCAGCAGTCTTCCAGACGGGTACGAAAAATCTGGTTTTTCTCTACCAGGGCGGTGGAGAAATTTATCCCAAAGAAGTCCTGCTTGGTTCCCATGTTGGAGACGACTTTGTTGTTCTGAAAGGTTTGCAGCCGCACCAGAGAATTGTTACCTCGGCTAATTTCCTGATCGACTCGGAGAGTCAGTTGCAGGCTGCGGCTGGCTCGTTTGTACCTCCGCCACCGGGCGCGGGAAATGTTGCTGCGCCGGTGAATGCGCCTGCAGCAACGCAGGCCCGTTTGGATTTTTCGACCGATCCCACTCCGCCGCAACGAGGCGCGAACACCTTCCGCGTCAAGCTGACCGGGCCGGGAAATACACCCGTAACCGGGGCCAGTGTTACGGCAACCTTCTACATGCCCGCCATGCCAGCAATGGGCATGGGCGCGATGAGCGTCCCTATTTCGCTGTCGGATCGTGGCAATGGTTTGTACGAGGGCAAAGGCTCGCTGGATTCTGGTGGAACCTGGCAGGTGACGATCTCTGCGCAAAAAAATGGCCAGACGCTCGTGACCAAGCAACTGCGTGTTGACGTTACAGGAGGCATGTAATGCTTGCCCGGATCATTGAACTCTGCGCTCGCAATCGCTTTCTGGTTTTCACGACGACGCTGTTGCTGACGCTGGCCGGAATCTGGTCGTTGCAGCGTGTTCCGCTGGATGCGCTGCCCGACATCTCCGACGTGCAGGTCATCGTCCACACGGCCTGGGCGGGCGCACCGCCGGATGTGATCGAAGATCAGGTGACGTATCCCATCGTCACCAGCATGTTGGCCGCGCCGCATGTCAAAGCCGTGCGCGCGCAGACCATGTTTGGCGACTCCTACGTGTATGTGGTCTTTAAAGACGGCACCGATCTCTACTGGGCGCGTTCGCGCGTGCTGGAGTATTTGCAGGAGATCAGCGGTCGCCTGCCTGAAGGCGTGCATCCGGTGATTGGCCCCGACGCTACAGGAGCAGGCTGGGTGTATGAATACGCCATCGTGGACACGAGCCATCGCCAAAGCCTTGCAGACCTGCGCACCCTGCAGGATTGGCATCTGCGCTATGCGCTGGAGACCGTGCCCGGAGTCTCGGAGGTGGCGACCATCGGCGGCTACGTTAAGCAATATCAGGTGCAGCTTGACCCGAATAAATTGCTGGCCTACGGCATTCCTTTGTCCACCGTCATCGACCGCGTGCAGCAGAGTACCAGCGAGGTCGGTGGCCGCGTGCTCGACCTGAGCGGTGCGGAGTACATGATTCGCGGTTTGGGATATCTGCATTCGCTCGACGATCTGGCGCTGGTGGCCGTCGGCAGCAAAAATGGAACGCCCGTGCTGCTGCGCGATCTGGGTACCGTCAGCTTTGGGCCAGACATTCGCGAAGGTGTCGCGGAGTGGAATGGTGAAGGCGAAACCGTAGGCGGCATCGTGGTGATGCGTCAGGGCATGAATGCGCTGGATGTAATCCACGGCGTGAAAGAAAAGCTGCGCGCGCTGGCGCCCTCGCTACCGCCCGGCGTAAAAATTATGTCCGGCTATGATCGCTCCGGGCTGATTCATGCTTCCATCCACACCCTGCAACGCGACCTGCTGGAAGAAGCCATCATCGTCAGCCTGGTCATCATCATTTTTCTTTTTCATTTTCGTTCTGCGCTCATCGCTATTCTTGCGCTGCCGATTGCGGTACTGGTTTCGTTTATTCCGATGTACCTGCTCGGCGTGACCTCAAACATTATGTCTCTGGGCGGTCTGGCGTTGGCCATCGGCGTACTGGTTGATGCGTCAATTGTTATGGTCGAGAATGGCTATCGTCATCTTTCCGAGCGACAGCAGAACGATACCACGCCCGTTACGGAACCAGAGCGGCAGCAGATTCTCATCCACGCCGCGAAACAAGTTGGCCCGGCGCTGTTTTTTTCGCTGCTGATTATTGTGGTGTCGTTTCTGCCCGTCTTTCTGCTGGAAGCGCAGGAGGGTCGCATGTTCCGCCCGCTGGCCTGGATGAAGACGCTGGCCGTTGGCTCCTCGTCAATACTTGCGGTCACGCTGGTTCCGGTGCTCATGGTGCTGTTGATTCGCGGACGCCTGCGCCCGGAGAATGCCAATCCCATCTCTCGCATCACGCAGGCCATCTATCGACCGGTGCTAAAATTTTGCCTCGATCATCGCTGGCTGACGATTGCCGTCAACCTCATCTTTCTGGCCGTGACGCTGCCGCTGGCGTTGCATCTGGGCAGTCAGTTCATGCCCGCGCTCTATGAAGGCTCGGCGCTCTACATGCCGACTGCGTTGCCGGGAATTTCTATCGGTCAGGCAAAAATTTTATTGCAGGAGCAGGATCGAATCCTGCACAGCTTTCCAGAGGTGGTCAGTGTCTTTGGCACGGCAGGCCGCTCCGACAGCGCTACGGACAACGCGCCACTCGACATGTACGACACCACGGTGATGTTGAAGCCGCGCCGACAATGGCCCGCAGGCATGACCTATGACAAGCTGCTGGAGGATATGGACGCGAAGCTCCAGTTTCCTGGACTCACCAACACCTGGACGATGCCCGTGGAGAATCGCCTGGACATGGAATTGACGGGCATCAAAACTCCTGTGGGGATTAAGGTACAGGGGCCAAGTTTTGATGCCATCCAGCAAGTCGCCGCGCAGATGCAGAGCATTCTTGCCACGCTGCCGCAGGTGCGGTCGATCTTTGCAGAAAAAGTAGCGCAGGGCTTTTATGTGAACGTGGAGGTCAATCGCGCTGAAGCCGCTCGCTACGGCCTCAGCGTTGCGGACGTGCAGACGGCAGTCGCCTCCGGCATCGGCGGAAAAAACATCGCCGAAAATATCGAAGGTCGCGACCGCTTCCCCATCAACGTTCGCTATCAACGCGATTTCCGCAGCAATCTGGATGCGATGCGCGGCGTGTTGATTGCCACGCCTACTGGTACGCAGATTCCGCTGGGGCAGGTCGCGAGTATTTCTTTCTCCAACGGCCCAGCTATGATTCGCGATGAGGATGGCGCGCTCACCGGATACATCTACGTCGATCTGAAGAATACAAACTACGGTGGCTTTGTCGCTCAGGCCGATCAGCAGCTACAGCGCAAACTGAATCTTCCCGCTGGCATCACCTATCAGTGGTCGGGGGAGTATCAATTTCAGCAGCGCGCCAAGCAGCGACTCAAACTGATTGTGCCGCTCGTACTCTTCGCCATTTTCCTGCTGCTCTATCTTGTCTTTCATTCCGTGGCAGAGGCCTTCGTGCTCATCTTCCCCACCGCCTACGCGATGACGGGAGGACTGCTGCTGCAATGGCTGTTGCACTATAACTTCAGCGTTGCCGTCGCCGTCGGTTATATCGCGCTCTTTGGCATCGCGGTGGAGACTGGCGTGGTAATGGTGGTCTATCTCCACGAGGCGCTGGAGAAGCGCATTGCCACGAGCATTGCGACAGGACATGCGCTCACCAAGGCTGACATTGAAGAGGCGGCCATGGAAGGAGCCGTGCAGCGTCTTCGCCCCAAGTTGATGACGGTCTGCGCCGTGCTGGCCAGCCTTGCGCCCATTCTGTGGGAGACTGGTATCGGCTCGGATGTGATGAAGCCCATCGCCGCGCCCATTGTCGGCGGCATGATTACGTCCACCATCCATGTGCTAATTCTTGTCCCTATCTTTTTCGTGATGATGAAGGAACGCGAGTATGTCAAAAGCGACGCAAACGAAGAGAAGTAAGCGCACGCTGTCGCGTTACGAACCGATGCGGGTGGAAAACTCCATGCCTTCGCCGATGGGTACCGTTACGGAGAAAAATCCAGATCCCGGCGCCTGCATCCGTTCGACATAGGGTCGAAGCGCCCGACGAAAGGTGTGGATGTTATCGGCGACAATGATCGCCCCCGATGCGAGCTTGGGCAGCAGGAGATTGAGCATGGGAAGATAGAGATTCTTCCAGCCATCCAGCAGAACAAAATCTACGCCGTCGGGCACGTCCGCCAAGGTCTGCAAAGCATCGCCCAGCCGAATCTCGACGATATCTTGCAGCTCGGCCTCCTGGATGTGTGCAGTGGCTTTTGCATGTTTGGCGGGGTTGATCTCACTCCCGATGACGCGGCCTTGATTTTGGCGCGCGGCTGCAGCAAGGTAGATCGTCGAGATTCCGTAGGAGCTTCCAAATTCGACGATATGGCGCGCGCGCGCCGCAAGCGCAACCTGAAATATAAATTGTCCGCTCGCGCGTGTAACGGGAATAAAGGCTGTGTCGAGGTAGGGGATCAGCGAAGGCTCTACGCCTCTGCCGCGCAGCAGTCCCCAAAGGACTGCGGGAATGCCGCGAGAAATCTTCCAGTAGTCAGCCCTGGCTGCGCGATGTAATCGGTCAAGCGTTGCTCTAGCTTGTGCGTGCATGGTCTCTCCCAAATCCTGTACTCTGCGGTGTCAGAAAATTCGTGGCCCGCTACCGAACCCTCCCGGCGGCATGCACCAGCACAACCTCGGAGAATGTCGCTGTATCAGCCTTATCCGGCAAATGCGAGCAGAAGCCAAGGCCGACATAAAAGGGTTCCTGCAGATGCAGGTGGATGGGCGGCCCGAACTGGTGCATGGGTTCCCCTTCCAGGCTGACGAAGAGCGCAAAGGCGTCGCCGCGTTTTTCAATACCGATGCGTTGGGCAGAGACGCTGACCAGGCTGTCCGGAGAGTCGCCGCCGGGTCGTCCGCGGCCTCCAATGCGATACTCCGTATCTTTCATACGAACTGCTTTTTCGGCTCGCTCCGCCAGTTGAATCATGCCCGCGCCGTGCAGAGCGACAAGGGCCTCCTGAGATGTGTCATCAAGATTTTGCCGAATGATGAGAACGGCCTTGCGATCGCCGTAGCCATTTGGATCCGGGAATGCGATGTTGGCCGCGAGGGATACGTCCCCCGACATCTTTTTCCAGAGATAGGTAAACTCATCGCGCGTGTACCAGACGTTGTAGCCAGCAGCGTGGATCGTGTACTGCCCGGCGGTATAGTTGGCGCTGCCGGGCAGCAGCGCACTGCCAACATCGGACTGGCCGTCAAAGATGCCGATGTGGGTATTGAAATTTCTACTAGGACGGTGAAAATCTTGCGGCGGGGCAACCTGGGTGTGCGTTGCGGAACCCGGCTGCGCCCATGCTGGGGCTGTAGGCTGCGGGGCAGTGGGCTTCGGTATGGATTGCGCGCGGAGCATTTGCGGCGCGACGCACACCAGTAGAGCCGACACGGCAAGTGCGTCAGCAACTTTCTTCATAAACCGAACAACGCAGCGATGCATACGGTAGCTCACGGGTACTGCTGATCTGGATTGCGGTGATTGTAGCCCGCGACCCGTGCGGTTGTACAAAAAAAGGCAGGCCCGATTCCCAGGTCTCAAAATCGAGACATGGGCACCCGGCAAACGCTGTGTGACCTGCACCACTTGGCGCTGCGCCGCCAATCTGCCAAACTATACCTATGAGTGCTCCTATCGCACAAAAAATCTTCGCTGATCGTATCCACCGCATTGAAGTTTCGGCCACCATGGCCGTAACTGCCGAAGCCGCCAAGCTGCGCGCCCAGGGGGCCAAGTTGGTGGATTTTGGCGCGGGCGAACCGCACTTTGCCACGCCGCGTCATATCAAGGACGCCGCCATCGCCGCCATTGAGGCCAACTTTACGCGCTACACCGCCGTCAGCGGCATTCCGGAGCTGCGCACGGCCATTGTCGAGCGCCACGCCACCGATTTTGGCAGCAAGTACACGCTCGATGAGGCCGTCTTTACCACCGGCGGCAAGCTGGCGCTCTTCCACCTGATTCAGGTGCTGGTCGATCATGGCGATGAGGTGGTTCTGCCGGTTCCCTACTGGGTCTCGTTTAAGGACATCATCCAGTACGCGGGCGGCAAGCCAGTCTTTCTGCCGACCAACGAGGCGGAGAACTTCCGCATCACGGCCAAGGCCATTGAAGGCGCGATTACGCCGCGCACCAAGGCGATTATTCTCAACTCGCCGTCCAATCCATCGGGCGCGGTCATCTCGCCCTCCGATCTGGAGCACATCGTTCGGCTGGCCCACGCACGCGGTATCTATCTGCTGCTGGATGAGTGCTATGCGTACATTCAGTACACGGGCGCGTCCATCTCCGGCGGCTCGTTTACGGATTGCAAGGAGCATCTGGTGGTGCTTGGATCGTTGTCGAAGACCTACGCCATGACGGGCTGGCGCGCGGGCTATGCGCTGGCACCCAAGCCGATCATTGCCGCCATGTCCAAGCTCCAGAGCCAGGACACCTCCTCAACCGCCTCGATTGTGCAGAAGGCAGCGATCGCCGCGCTGACCGGCTCGCAGCAATGCGTGGCTGAGATGCGGCAGGATTATCTTTCGCTGCGCGATCAGGTACTCGCCGGGCTGCGCACCATCCCCGGCATTACCTGCACCGTGCCAGAGGGCGCGTTCTACGTCTATCCCAACGTGAAGGCGTTTCTGGGCAAGGGCGGTATACATTCCGGCATCGATTTGGCCGCGAAGCTGCTCCACGAGGCGCATGTGGTCACGGTGCCCGGTGAGGCCTTCGGCACGAATGAGCATATTCGTTTGTCGTATGCTGTCTCGCACGACGATGTGGACGAAGGTCTGCGCCGCATGAAGGAATTCTTCGCCAAGCTGGGATAGGGAACAGGGAGTTACTTCGGGCCTGGCTTGCTCAACTCTTCCCAGCCGGGTAAGACCTGACTGCCGGTAATCAGCCGCGCACCACGCGTAAAGGTCAGGTACGTCCAGGCCCATTGCGAAAAGACCGTAACGCGGTTGCGGAAGCCAATCAAAAAATAAATGTGAACCAGCAACCAGGCTATCCACGCCCGAAAGCCGCTCCAGTGGGCGCGGAAGGGCCAGACGATGTTGGCCACGGCGGATTGGCGGCCAATCGTCGCCATATCGCCTTTGTCGAAATAATGGAACGGCTGGCTGGGCCGGCCTGCAATTTGCGCCAGAATCTGCTGCCCCGCGTAGGTGCCCATTTGGATAGCAGGCTGGGCCACGCCGGGAATCTGTCGCCCATTTTCCTCGACATGCGCCAGATCGCCGCAGAGAAAAATCTCCGCGTGGCCGACGGGATGCAGATATTCGTTGACCTCCACGCAGCCGCGTCGGTCGAGTGGCCGGCCCAGCAGAGCGCCCAGAGGTGAGGCCTGCACGCCAGCGGCCCACAGCGTCACCACGGATTCCGTTTTCAACTCGACCGTCTCCCCATTGGCCGCGGCCCGGCGGGTTACAACATACCCCGGCTGGATGTCGATGACCTGGGTTTGCAGATGCACTTCCACGCCAAGCTGCGTCAGGGTGGTGAGCGCGTTGTGGGATAAATCTTCGGGATACGCGCCCAGAATGCGCGGCGCACCCTCCATCAGGATCACGCGCGCCTGCGTGGGATCAATATGGCGAAAGTCGTGCCGCATGTAGACGCGGGCAATGTCGCTGATGGCTCCGGCCAGCTCCACGCCGGTTGGCCCGCCGCCGATCACGACAAAATTCAGCGGCGGATGTGTGCCCGTCTCCAGCTTTTGCCGCTCAGCCAGCTCAAAGGCCAGCAGCACGCGGCGACGAATTTCAATGGCATCTTCCACGGTCTTCAATCCCGGAGCCAGCGGTGCCCAGTGGTCATTGCCAAAGTAGGAATGGGTCGCGCCCGTGGCCAGAATCAGCGTGTCGTAGGGCAGTGCAACGGTGCTCTTCAGAAAGACGGTGCGCGTGCCGAGATCGAAGCCAGTCACTTCGTCCATCAGCACTTCAATGTTGGAGAACCGGCGCAGGATGCTGCGGATAGGCTGGGCAATATCAGCGGGCGAAAGCACGGCCAGCGCCACCTGATAGAGCAGCGGCTGAAATGTATGGTGGTTGCGCCGATCGACCAGCGTAACATCGACCGGCTGGTTGCCTAGTTGCAGCGCGGCGTTGATGCCGGCAAATCCGCCGCCGACAATCACCACATTTCTACGCGTTGCCATCAGGGTGGGGTCTCCATGTGGGACTCTGCTTTCGATCCTATTTGTTATGTTAGATGCAAGCGTGCGCAGGGCCGGTACAATCGAAGTATAGAAAATTATGAGCACGCACATACACGACACCGTTATTCTTGGCTCCGGCTGCGCCGGGCTGACCGCTGCCATCTACGCCGCGCGCGCCAACCTGAAACCCCTTGTGCTGGAAGGCCATGAGCCGGGCGGCCAGCTCTCCATCACCACGCTGGTAGAAAACTTTCCCGGCTGGCCCGAAGGCATCCAAGGCCCGCAGTTGATTGAGAATATGAAGCAGCAGGCGACGCGCTTTGGCGCCGAGCTGCGCATGGCGCATCTGGTGAGCGTCGATCTCTCCAAGCGCCCCTTCGTGCTGAATCTGGGCAAAGAAACGCTGCACACGCGAACGCTGGTGATTGCCAGCGGAGCCAGCGCGCGCTGGCTGGGATTGCCCAGCGAGCAGGCCCTGATTGGCCACGGTGTCAGCAGTTGCGCCACCTGCGATGGATTCTTTTTCAGCGGCAAGGAGATTGCCGTGGTCGGCGGCGGCGACTCAGCTATGGAAGAGGCCATCTTCTTGACGCGCTTTGCTAGCAAGGTGACGCTGATCCATCGGCGTGAGCAATTTCGCGCCTCGAAAATCATGTTGGAGCGCACGCTGGCGCACGCAAAGATTCGCGTGCTGACCAACACGGCAGTGGACGAAGTGCTGGGTGTCGAGCAAAAAGAAGTGACGGGACTCAAGCTCCGCAACCTGTTAAATCAGGAGAGCAGCGTGCTGCCCGTCAGCGCGATGTTTCTGGGCATTGGCCATGTGCCGAATGCGAAGATGTTTGCCGGGCAGATTGATCTGGATGACGATGGCTATGTGAAGACAACCAATCAAGTCTTCACGCGTGTGCCCGGTGTCTACGCTTGCGGAGATGTGCAGGATCGCCGCTATCGCCAGGCCATTACGGCGGCGGGATCGGGCTGCATGGCCGCGCTGGAAGTCGAAAAATTTCTGGAAGAACACGGGCACTAAACGCGCTGCGAGTCGACAAGCGCGAGTGCCCCATCCTAGTTGCGTACTTTGCGGCCAGGGTGGGAGAAGTACTGAAAGATTTCTATGTCCATCGCTGACAACCTTGCGCGCGTACAGGAACAGATAGACGTGGCCTGTCGTCGTGCGGGACGGCTGCCTGGGAGCGTCGCCTTGCTGGGTGTCTCGAAGATGCATCCGGCAGCGAGCATCGTGGAAGCCTACGCCGCTGGGCTGCGACTCTTCGGTGAAAATCGCGTGCAGGAGTTTGCGGAGAAACAATCGGCGCTGGCTGACGCCGGATTTTTTTCGGGCGATACGCCTGCAACCTTCTATCTAATCGGCCCGCTGCAATCGAATAAAGCCGCGCGTGCGGTGCAACTCTTCGATGCCATCGACACGGTGGATTCGGCGCGTCTGGCTGAAAAGTTGAATCAAACCGCAGCCGCAGCAAACAAAACGCTGCCAATTTTGCTGGAGATCAAGCTGAGCGAAGAGGCCTCCAAGCACGGCCTGCTTCCGGAGAGCGCGGAACTGGCTCTGTTGCTGGAACGCGCGCCGGACTGGACGCATCTACAAGTGCGTGGCCTGATGACGGTGCCGCCATACTCGGAAAATCTCGAAGAAACGCGGCCCTATTTTCGTCGCCTGCGCGTGTTGCGTGAACGGCTGGCGCAGCAATATCCCCACCTCGCGCTTGACCAGCTTTCCATGGGCATGTCGCATGATTTCTCCGTGGCCATTGAAGAAGGCTCAACCTGCGTGCGCATCGGCACGGCCATTTTTGGCGCGCGACCGACGTTGGATACGCAGCAGGGATGACTCCAATTCCCATTCGCGACACGCCGCAGGGCACCAGCTTTCTGGTGCGCGTGCAGCCCCGCGCCCGCAAGAGTGCCGTGCAAGGTGTGATGGGCGAGGCACTACGAATTTCGCTTTCTACGCCGCCGATTGAAGGTCGCGCCAATGAGGCGCTGATTCTTTTTCTGGCAGAACTGCTGCATGTTTCGCGTTCCAGCATCAGCATCGCCTCCGGGGAGCACGCTCGGAACAAGCGCATCTGCATCGCAGGCCGCAGCGCTGCACAGATTCTGACTGCGCTGGAAAATATCCAGATATAGCGCGCTAATTTTTCAGGATTCTTCGCTTCGTCTGAATGGCGCTCCCGTATCGGCTACAGAATGTAGCGCGCCAGATCGTGATCCTTGACGATGGAGGCGACCTGCTTGCGCACATACTCCGGGTCGATGCGCGCAACCATTTCTTTCCCGCTGGTTCCGTCGCGTTCGGTTACGGGAAGCGTGCTGGGAATCTCCGCGCTGGCCGCCAGGTTCAGCGATACTGTGCTTGCCTGTTCGCTTCCGGCGGCATGGCCGGTGCTGCCTGTTCCCTTGTTTGGCTTGCAGAGGTCGGGAGCTTCAAAGCTGATCTCATCCAGCACGCGCTCCATAATAGTGTGCAGGCGGCGCGCGCCAATGTTCTCCGTTGATTCGTTTACGCGGAAAGCGAAGTTGGCAATCTCGGCCAGCGATTCGGGCGTAAATTCCAGCTTCAGGCCTTCGGTTTCCAGCAGCGCCGTGTATTGCTTGACCAGCGAGGATTTTGGCTCGGTAAGAATGCGAACAAAATCCTCTACAGTGAGGGATTGCAGTTCCACGCGGATGGGAAAGCGACCCTGCAACTCTGGAATCAGATCGCTGGGCTTGGAGACGTGAAAGGCTCCGGCAGCGATAAATAAAATGTGATCGGTGCGCACCATGCCGTAGCGCGTGTTCACCGTGGTGCCTTCCACAATGGGAAGAATGTCGCGCTGCACGCCCTCGCGCGAGACATCCGGCCCGTGGCCGCCTTCGCGTCCGGCAATTTTGTCGATCTCATCCAGAAAGATGATGCCGGAATTTTCCACGCGCTCGACTGCCAGGCGCGTCACCTGATCCATGTCAATGAGGCGCTGTTCTTCCTCCTGCACCATGTATTCAAAGGCCTCGTTCACCTTCATCTTGCGCTTCTTGGTGCGCTGGCCGAAGAGGTTGGGCAGAATATCTTTCAGGTTGATGTCCATCTCCTCCACGCCCTGGTTGGAGAGGAGTTCAAAGGATGGCATGTTGCGTTCGCGCACGTCGATCTCCACCATGCGGTCGTCGAGCTTGCCCTCACGAAATTGCTGGCGCAATTTTTCTCGCGTGCGCTGGTGCGAATCGGAAGTCTGCGAGGCCGCAGGAGCGGGAAAGGCCAGTGTGTTGTCCGGCGTTTCATTTACAGACGGCACTGCCATTGGCCCCGGTGCCGTTCCCGACATCGGCCCCGGCATGGCGGAGGCTCCCATCGCTGCGGGTACGTTGACGGGAGGCAGCAACAGATCGAGCAGGCGCTCCTCTGCATTCAACTCGGCTTTGTCTTCCACCTCAGCCAGTTTTTCTTCGCGTAGCATGTCGATGGCAATCTCCACCAGATCGCGAATCATCGACTCGACATCGCGCCCAACGTAGCCAACTTCGGTGAACTTGGAGGCTTCGACCTTTAAAAATGGGGAGTTGGTCAACTTGGCCAGTCGTCGCGCAATCTCGGTTTTGCCCACGCCTGTTGGCCCAATCATAATAATGTTCTTTGGCATGATGTCTTCGGCCATCTCTGGCGTCAGCTTCTGGCGGCGCATCCGGTTGCGCAGCGCAATGGCCACGGCGCGCTTGGCCGCGTGCTGGCCCACAACATGTTTGTCGAGTTCCGCAACAATCTCGCGCGGAGTCATCTCATCCAGCGAAAGTTCCTGATCGTCGTCGATTCCCGGAAGAAAAATGGCCATTTATACTCCTTGGCGCTCTCTGGCGTTTGCCATGCGCGCCGCGTACCGGTGAACCGGCCTACAGCTCTTCAATCGTGATTTGGTCGTTGGTGTAGATGCAGATTTGTCCGGCAATGCGTAGGGATTTCTCCGCGATCTCGCGTGCCGACAGTTCCGTATTTTCCATCAATGCGCGTGCCGCAGCCAGTGCATACGATCCGCCGCTGCCAATGGCTGCGATGCCCTCATCCGGCTCAATCACGTCGCCCGATCCGCTCAGCAGATAGGTCTGATTGGGGTCGGCGACGACCAGCAGCGCCTCCAGATTGCGCAGCATCTTGTCGGTGCGCCAGTCCTTGGCCAACTCCACGGCGGCGCGGCCCAGATTGCCCGCATACTGTTCCAGCTTGGATTCAAAGCGGCCAAAGAGAGAAAAAGCATCGGCAGTGGAGCCGGCAAATCCTGCCAAAACTTTTTCCTGATACAGGCGGCGAATTTTCTTTGCCGAGTGCTTGATGACGCTCTCGCCGAGCGTGACCTGTCCATCAGCGGCCATGACCACGCGCCCGTTGCGCCGAACGCAGAGCACGGTGGTGGAGCGAATGCGTGGCGTGGCGGCGGAGTTGCCTGTGGAAAGCGCGCCTGCTCGGAAGCCTGTACGTGTACCGGGGCGCAAAAAATCGTTATTCATCACGGAATATCAGTATATCGCATTAGATTCTGCATCGAATTTTGTTCTGATGTGGGGAACGGCACGGGAAAATTCGCAACAAGACAACCATCCACAATGGCAAAATCGGCTATGCTCCAGATAGCCTGCAACGTTAGACAGGTACCGTATGTTCAATCTGAATTTTCACGATCCTGCCGTCTATAGTTCTTTCTTCGCTGCTCTGGCCGTACTGCTGGGGCTGCTGGTGTGGGTGCTGTTGCGCCGCAGAAAATCGCCCGAAGAGATTGAGCGCCTGCGCAGGCAATATCTTGTCCGACATGGACGCATCATCGACGGAACCATTCTCGATTTGACCGACTCGCAGTCTGCCAACGATCCACGCATCCTGCAATACCAGTATCAGATTGCTGGCGTGGTCTATGAGGGCGGGCAGGATGTGACACATCTGCTGGATCTGCTGACTCTGGATGGCTCCTGCCTGGGCATGCCAGCCTCAGTGCGCTACGACACGCGGAATCCTGCCAATAGCATTGTGGTGGCTGAAACGTGGAGCGGACTCTATCGCCGTCCATCGCGCGAAGAAGCGAAGCAGAATTCGAAGAAGCGAAGCGGAGAGCGTTGACGGGGACTGCATCCGGCAAAAAACTCGCGGCGCTGCGTTTGATCGCGACAATTGGCAGCGGCACGCGCACATCGGTAGACTGAAGGCGTACATGTTCACGGCCCAGCCATGAGTTCCGCCACGAGTTCTAGAATGCAGCGCGTCTTGCGGATTTCTCTCGCGCTCACCTTCGGCTACATTCTGCTTACCCTGTTTGCCGGGTTGCGCGCGCACAGCCTGGCGCTGATCTCTGAGGCTGGCCACAATGCTTCGGATTTTCTCGCGCTGCTGCTCTCTTCCGTGGCCGTGTATCTGCAATCGCGTCCGGCCAGTGACAAAAAAACCTACGGCTACCAACGCGCTGGAGTGCTGGCAGCATTTCTGAATGCAGGCACATTGATGGGCATTGCCCTCTGGATTGCCGTGGAAGCGCTGGAGCGCCTGGCTCATCCCGCGCCGGTGGAATCTCGCCTGATGATGGTTGTCGCTGCGGTTGGCGTCTGCATGAATGGAATTCTGGCGCTGATGCTGGCGCGCGTCAGTCACGACATCAACCTGCGCAGCGCTTTTCTGCACATGCTGGGCGACACGCTCTCCACGGCTGCGGTCATCGTGGGCGGCGCGATTATTTTCTTTACGGGGCGTTTGTGGATTGATCCGGCGCTTTCGCTGCTCATCGCGGCGCTGGTCTTCTGGTCTTCGCTGGCCATCGTGCGGGAGACGCTGAACATTCTGCTGGAAGGCACGCCGCGTGGATTGTCGCTGGCCGAGGTGCGCCAGACCATGCAGCAGGTCAGCGGCGTGTGCAGCGTTCACGATCTGCATGTCTGGAGCCTCGGCTCCAACCTGCATGCGCTCTCCTGCCACATCACGATTCCCGACATTCCACCGTCGGAGAGTCGCCGCATTCTTATTGAGATCACCCAGGAACTGCGCGAGCATTTTCGCATTCTGCACACAACGATTCAGTTTGAAAATCTTGAAGGCGCGGAGTGTTCCGTCGCGGAGGGATGCCTGCCAGTGGAAGAATCCCTGGCCCATCCGCACGCGCATCATGGCCACGCGCACTAAAATCTGAGGGCTGCACACAGGCTGCGCTAAAATCATGGCAGGGCACTCGTCTATGCACACCGGCATCTCTATTCGCGTCAGCTTTGCAGCGCTGTATTAGCGGCGCTCCCTGCCCCGTCCTGCGTGGCGCTGCCCCGCGCACTCCCTGAAAATTTTGAATCTTCCTTGAGAAAAAACCATGTTTGAACGTCTTATTCAAGTTACCGAGCGGTACGAGGACATCTCCCGCCAACTGGCCGACCCTGCGGTACTCAACGACCACCAGCAATATCAAAAGCTGGCCAAGCAGCATCGCGACCTGGGCATTCTGGTCGAGGCGTACCGCGAGTACAAGCGCATTGAGCAGGGCATCCACGACGCCAAAGCCATGCTGCAGGAGCAGGATGCAGACCTGCGCCAGATGGCCACCGATGAACTGGAGCAATTGCAGGCGCTGCTGCCCGCTGCGGAAGAAAAACTCAAAGTGCTGCTGTTGCCCAAAGACCCCAATGACGACAAAAACGTCGTGCTGGAGATTCGCGCCGGTACCGGCGGCGATGAGGCTTCGTTATTCGCGGCAGAGATTTATCGCATGTACACGCGCTTTGCCGAGCTGCACCACTGGCGGGTGGAAGTGCTTTCCTCGTCGGAGTCTGGTGTTGGCGGATTGAAAGAAGTCATCGCCATTATTGAAGGTGAGCGAGTCTTCTCGCAATTGAAGTATGAGGGCGGCGTGCATCGCGTGCAGCGGGTGCCTGCCACGGAGACGCAGGGTCGCGTGCATACCTCGGCGATTACGATTGCGGTGCTGCCCGAAGCCGAAGATGTTGATGTCAAAATTGAAGCCAAAGATTTGCGCATCGACACGTTTTGCTCCTCCGGCCCCGGCGGGCAATCCGTCAACACCACCTACTCGGCGATTCGCATCACGCACATTCCAACCGGCACGGTTGTCAGTTGCCAGGATGAAAAATCGCAGATCAAAAATCGCGAAAAGGCCATGCGCGTGCTGCGTTCGCGCCTGTATGAAATGGAAATGGAAAAACAGCATCAGGCGCTGGCCAAGGAGCGCAAGCAGATGGTCGGGTCTGGAGATCGCAGCGAGAAGATTCGCACTTACAATTTTCCGCAGAATCGGATGACCGATCATCGCATCGGATTGACGCTGCACCAGCTCTCCGAGGTGATGGAAGGCAAGCTGCAACCGATCGTCGATGCGCTGATTACCCACGACCAGACGGAACGCATGAAGGCCGAATCCGAAGCCGCAGGGTAAGTGCAACCATGGGTGTAATTGCAACCATGACAGTTATCGAAGCGCGGGAACTCGGCGTTGCGCGGCTCGGTCGCAATCCAGCGCTGCAATCGCGCAGCCACGCCGATGCGACCCTGCTGCTGCTGCACGCGCTGCAATGGACGCGCGCGGAGTTGCTGGCACGCCCTGCATATCCTTTGCAGCCCGAAGAAGAGCGCCTCTATCGCGAGCATCTGGAGAAGCGCGCTCGCGGCATTCCCATCCAATACATTACTGGTGAGCAGGAGTTCTGGGGACTTCCTTTTTCCGTCACGCCCGATGTGTTGATTCCTCGCCCGGAGACGGAGCATCTGGTCGAGGCTGTGCTCGAACGGCTGCGCGACCATCCCGCACCACGCATCGTCGATGTTGGTACGGGATCAGGAGCGATTGCAATCGCGCTGGCTCATGCGTTGCCGCAGGCGCAAATTACAGCACTGGATGTTAGCGAAGCGGCGCTGACCGTCGCGAAAAAAAATGCCGCTCGCAATGGCGTAGCCGCGCAGATTCGCTGGCTGCATGGCGATCTGCTGGCTGGCGTGTTACACGAAAATTTTGATGCCGTCGTTTCCAATCCGCCCTACATTGCCGAGGCGGAACGCGCCACGCTCTCCGCGGAGGTGCGCGACCATGAGCCATCGCTGGCGCTCTTCGCAGGTGCGACGGGACTAGAAATCTACGAGCGTTTGATTCCGCAGGCGCGTAGTGTTCTCGCGCCCGAAGGCTGGCTATTTTTGGAGATTGGCTTCGGCCAGCAGGCAGCAATAGAAAAATTTCTCTTCGATTGGCAGCAGGTTGTGTTTGTTCCTGACCTGCAGGGTATCGCACGCGTAGCCTGCGCGCAAAATAGTGCTGGCATCACGCACCGAAAACAGGAGCAGCGCTAAAAACGCAGACGCACGGCAAGCTGAATCTGGCGTGGTGAGTAGTTGGTGTTGCTGTTGGCGTTGGTGGATAGGCCATAGGTGGGATTGAACTCCAGATAGGGCGTGGCTGTTGTCGATTGCGACGGACAGCCCTGCGTCAGCGGCGTGGAGCAGGCCGTATAGCCCAGCGTATCCACGGCGGTCACGTTAAGGTGGTTGGTCAGGTTGTAAATTTCTGCCATCGTTTCCAGTGTAGTGCGGCTGCCCAGGCTGACCTGTTTGGAGAGGCGAAGGCTGGTCATCTGCGTGGCGGGAAAACGATAGCTGTTGCGCTCGAAGATGTTCAGCCGCGATGGGCCGCCCGATCCGTTAATGCCAAAAAATGCGCCGCCCGGCGCGCTGCCGCCCACGCCCAGGGTGTAGGGCAGGCCCGTCTGCCAGCTCACAATCGGCGAAACGCTGTAATCGTTGACCAGCTTGCCCAGCAATCCTTTGCGATGCCACAGGGGCCACCAGGTTCCATGCAGCACCAGGCGCTGGCGCACATCGGTGTTGGAGTTGCCATAGTTGAGTCGCATATTATTTGGCTCCAGAATGTTAGCGGGCGATTTGTAGAGCATCTCATTCTGGTCGTAGTCCAGCGCGTGCGCAAAGGTGTAGTTCATGCCATAAGTCAGGCCGCGCCAGGTGCGATGCTGCAATTGCAAAACGCCCGCAAAGTAGTTGGAGTTCACGTTGCTGAGCATCTCCGTAATGTTGCTGTACAGAAAATTGGGGCGGATGGAGGTATAGAGCGGCGTCGTATAGGTGGCTCCCTGCGGCAGCGGGCTGGGCTTGCCGATGGGCGGGCCGGGAATATCGATGGTGTAGCGCAGTTGGCCGACCGTAGCGTTGTTGATGTTGGTGTCGATAAAATTTGGCAACTCATAGCCCATGCTGGAGAGAAAGGAAACGGACAGCGACGTGTTTCTGCCGAACTGCTGCTCCAGCGTAAAATCTCCCTGCGCCACTTGCGGAGCTTGATAATTTGGCGCAAAGAAATGCGCGCTGGGCAGCGAGGCAATCGCACCGCCTGTAGGAGCGCTAGAGTCGACATTGGGGAACTGTGGCGCTCCAACGATAGTGGGCGAAGAGTAACGATAGGTGCGCTGGCTCTGCGGCGCGCCGGAGCTAGTGAGCACGGAGAAGAGCGTGCCATTGACGATGCGCCCGTAGAAGACCCCGGCTCCGATGCGTACAACCGTGTGGCCGTGGCCGAATATGTCCCAGGCCAATCCCACGCGCGGCCCAAAGTTGTTGCGATCATCGGGCGTGGTGTAGCTCTGCGGCAGTTGCGGGTTGGGGAGGAAGGCCTGCGGCACGCGCTCATAGTCGTAGCGCACGCCCAGGGTCAGCGTCAGGCGCGGCAGGGCGTGCCATGCGTCGTTGGCGTAGCCCGCAATGTCATGCGTGATCAGATAAAAGGCCGGTGTGCCAAAGCTCTGCGAAAACCTAGAGTAAGTGTTGACGTAATATATGGGTGAAGGCGGCCCCAATCCATTCACTGCGTGAAAGTAATCGGCAAGAAAACCGCCGAAGGATGTATAGCTATACGCGCCAACCCCGCCGTAGAGCGAGTTCAGCATGTCGTGATTGCGGTTCCAGTCTGCGCCAAATTTGAAGATGTGATTGCCCAGCACCCAGGAGAGCGATTCCGTCACCTGCTCGCGATGCTCGTCGGGATAAGAGGGACGCGGCAGCTTGGCCGGATTGCCCAGCACCATGCCCTCACCGCTGGAACCCCCAGCGATGCGAATCTCCGGCGCGTAGCCGAAGGCGTTGCCTGCCAGCGGCAGCTCCGCGCCCGTGGCTGCTGGACTGGTCTGCGTGTCCAGCTCCTGCGCGTACTGGAAGCGCACTTCATTGGCGAGATTTTCTGTCAGGAAGCTGGTGAGCCGCGTAATCACCCAGTTGACACCTTCTGCATCGTTGCCAAAACTATTCAGGCCATACTGCGCGTTGGATTGCGTCTGCACGCCGTTCAGCGAACTCCAGCCCATGCGGTTGTACGCCACCGATGCGCGATTGCGGTCGTTGACCTGCCAGTCGAGCTTGGCGAAATTCAACGTCTGGCTGCCGGTGCGTGGCACCTGGCCGGAGAGGGACAACACCGTTTGCAGACCCTTTTGATATTGCGCGATTCCGGCAGAATAACTCTGCATATCGAGTCGGTCGTAGACCTCGCAGGCTCCCTGTGTCGCTTCAAATTGAAAGACGCTGGTGTAATACGCGCTGCCACTGGCCGAAGGCGCACCGCCACTGCCAGAGCCATAGGGCGGAAGATTGGCGCAGGTGATAGGAAAGCCCAGATAGGTGCCAGTGGGGATTGTGGCCCGTGGCGCGGCAAAGATGGCCTGCGGACTGCCCATGCGCGAGATGGCCGGATCGTTTTTGCTGACATGATCGAAGGAATAAAACCAGAAAAGACGATCTTTTTTCAGCGGGCCGCCCAGGGCAAAGCCCATCTGCTGGCGCACTCCGGCAGGCTTGTAGGGCGTGGTGGCAAAGTCAAAACCACCAGAAGGCGTAGAGGTCGTCAGGGTTGAAAAGGGATTGGTGGCGGCCAGAGCATTGTCGCGATCAAAGAAAAAAGCCTCGCCGTGCAGCGCGTTGCCACCGCTTTTTGTGACGGTGTTGATGACGCCTCCAGCCGAGCGCCCATATTCGGCGGAGTAGTTGGAGGTGTTCACCTGAAACTCCTCCACCGCGCCCGTGCTGATGGAATACGGCGCGCGCACGCCGCCGCGTTCCTCGGAAAAGAAGGCCTGATTGTTGTCCGCGCCATCGACAGTGCTGTTATTCAGCAGAACGCTGATGCCGCGAAAGCTAAGAAGTCCCAGGCCACTCTGGTCGCTGACCACCCCCGGCGAGAGCAGCGCAAAGCTGGACCAGCGGCGGCTGTTTGAGGGCAGCGCCAGCAGATCGCTGGAGGTAAAGTTTGTTGAAAATCCAGGCGAGCCAGTCCTGGCGAGAGGCGTGACGGGGATGCTCACCTGCACGGTCGCGTTGGCGGAGGCGAGGCGGAGAACCACGTCCAACCGTGTCTGTCGGCCCAGCTCCACCAGAACGCGCGGCGAGGTGAAGAGCGCGAATCCCGGCGCATCTACACTCAACCCATAGGTGCCCGGCGCAAGGTCAACAAAGCGATACGTGCCTGCATGATCGCTAATGGCCACCAGAACGGCGCCAGTTCGTTCGCTCTGCAAAAACACGCGCGCGTTGGGCAGCACGGCGTGGACCGGATCGGAGATTGTGCCCGCAAGGCCGCCTGTGGTGGCCTGCGCTCGCAGAGGACGCACAGCCAGCGTGCTGACCAACCCAAGCCAGCCCAACAGACAGCAATACAATAAGTTGCGCCCCTGTGGGAAGGCCCAGCGCAGCATGGAATCTCCTGATAACTCTGGCACAATATCGCCGATAGACGACACGACGACTTGCAACCGACCACATACACTCAGTCGATCTTCCCCGGAACCAGACAACCCTCGATTCCGGGAGGTTTCTCTCTAGTACGCAGAGAGTACCGCGAGTTGGCTACACTAAGAAAGGAAAATCGAAACGAGACGCGATGTTTATTGATGAAGTACGAATCCGAGTGAAGGCTGGCAATGGCGGCAATGGCTGCGTGGCCTTTCGTCGGGAGAAGTTTGTTCCACGCGGCGGCCCATCGGGCGGCGATGGCGGACACGGCGGCGATGTAATTCTGGAAGCCAGCCAGCGCCACAACACCTTGGTCCACTTTCGCTATTATCCGGAGCATAAGGCCCAGCGCGGCGGACACGGTTTAGGCTCCAACTGCACCGGCCCTGCGGGTGAAGATGTTGTGTTGAAGGTTCCCGTCGGCACAGTCGTCTACAACGAAGCTACCGGCGAGGTGCTGCACGAC
>OLLR01000101.1_pt1 | contig 26225 bp, 19 predicted proteins | sample 1604601 | NCBI WGS metagenome assembly OLLR01 (sample SAMEA104055725, study PRJEB20765) | soil metagenome | biome: Arctic tundra; feature: Polygonal ground; material: soil | place: USA | collected 2011-09 | depth 0-0.5 m | reverse complement strand
ATCTTCCTTGCCATTTCCTCAGCTCCTCTTGTCCAGCTTCTCTCTCTGATTCACTGGTTCAAAATTCGCCGGGCATTCCAGTGGTAGACGCGCCGCGACCGGTCGAATCGTCTCTCGCGACAAGGATGGGAAAACCATCGAGGATCACCTCGATCTCGCACCAGATATCTGCAACGGTCTTCCTCTTGTTCTGGTGTTGAACCTTGACCCCACTGCTCCTCCAACCCGTTTATCGATGGTCGCACCGACCACCAAAGCTCACCTGATTCATATCGTCATAGCAGCGGAGGGCGAAGACCCTGTCTTCATCGGCGGCATTCGCCACAAGGCGACGAATTACCGGATCAAGATCGAATTAGGCGGTGTCACTGGCGTCGTTGCTCCTATCGTCGGCAAGCAGCCCTCTGACGTCCATATCTGGATTCTTGGCGGCGAGGCTCCCGCCTTCCTCAAGGAAGAAGGCCAGTTCTACGAAGGTGGACCAATCTGGAGCATCCAGATGATCTCGGCGACCTTTCCCGCGCACCCTAAACGGTACAGGTCGACTTTCAGGAACTGACCTGACCGAGTGCAGGCCGATTCAAATCGGGATTTGCGATGCAAGGATGCAAGGTGATGCCAATGCAGTACATCCTCGTAGCGTCTTTCAGCGCACGACGCGACTGGCTTGAAAAGTTGCGATTTCAGTAAAGTGCCGGAGTTGAGCCAGCCGCCTCCACCAGACCAAACCGCACTATAGTTATGGCAGTTCGTTGTCACTGGCTAGACTCCGTGGGCTTTTGTGCCCATGGAGTGAAGCGGCGCGGTTCCCCGCGCTGCAGAGGATTGTACTGCTGGCTTCGCTGATTTTCTCGTAGTAGCCGTGGCTGCTCCCGCGCCCTGGAGCACTTTATTTTGGAGAGCTTTTTCCAAAGACGATTTCTCTTGCGCCCTTCCGATCGGCGGTCCATCCAGCCACTTCACAATCATGGATACCCGCCGGTTCGATGGATCAAGTGGTCGCGAGGGCACCCGCAACATCTTGTCTCCGTAGCCGCGCACCTCGGCCACCTGATTCGACCCTACGCCGTTGCGCTGCACCAGTCGCCGTACTGCGTTGGCGCGATCTGCGGATAACTCCCAGTTGCTATAGTCGCTGCCGTTGGAGAAGGTCGCAGCGTCCGTGTAGCCTTCGATCAATAGCTTGTTGGGCAGCGGCTTCAATTGGCTAGAGATGAGCGTGAGCAGCTTGATGCCGCTTGGACTCAACTTCGCACTGCCGCTTTCAAAAAATGTGCTGCCCTTATTCTCCATTAAGTCCATGCGCAGACCTTCATTCGTTATCGTGATCAGAATCTGATCAGAGAGCCGGTGAAGATCCGCCTGCTGCATGATCATTGCCTCAATCTGATCCTTCAACTTTTGAATGTTTTGCTGGTCTATGGAAATTGTGCTGCTGGAACCCATTTTGGATCCCATCTCCGTGGTGGCTGTTTCGCGTCCGCTGCTATTGGGGTCGTTAAAGTAACCGGCGACAGCCTGTTTGATCTTGGGCGTGGAGTTCATCAGCCACAGTACGATAAACAGCGACATCATCGCCGTAACAAAGTCGGCATAGGCCACCTTCCAGGCTCCGCCATGGTGGCCGCCATGAGAGACCTTTTTTTTGATGACGATAATCGGTCGAACTGGCTTGCTGTCGGCGGCCATGGCTTGCTCCTTATGCTGCCGCGCCGTCCGCGGGTTTTGCTACTGCGGCTACTGCGGCTGCTGCGGCTGGCTTCCTGCATTCCTTTTCCATCTCGTCGAATATCGGGCGCACGCCTTCAGGAATTGCGCGGCGGCCCATCTCAATTGCCAGAATCGGTGCCAGCCCTTTTAGAAATGCCAGGATAATGACGCGCAGCACATGCAGGTAGGCATTATGTTCCTCTGCGCTTTTGGTCATGTTGGCGGCCAGCGGCCCGACCACGCCGTAGCACAGCAGAATGCCAAGAAATGTTCCCACCAGAGCCGCAGCCACTTTTTTCCCAATCTCTTCCGGAGGCCCACCCAGCGATCCCATCGTGATCACCACGCCTAGAACAGCGGCCACAATGCCGAGACCGGGCAAAGCATCTGCGACAGCGGTAAGCGAGTTGATGGGCTGCAGCGCTTCATGGTGCGCCACTTCCATGTCGAGTTCCAGCATTTGATCCATATCGAACGGATCGACGCCACCGCTGATGGCCGTGCGCATCGTGTCGCAAATAAATGCCTCGGAATGGTGATCCTGTAAAAACTGCGGATAGCGTTTGAAGAGCTCGCTCTCGTGTGGCTTTTCCACGTCGGCTTCAATCGCCGTCAGACCGCCCCTTCGTACCTTGTTGAAGAGTTCGTACATCATTTTCAGCGTGCTCAGATATCGATCTTTACCAAACGTCGATGGACTCAGTACGCCCAGCAGACCGGTGAGCATTGCTTTAATCGTTGCAATCGGATTTGCAACCAGAATTGTTCCAATGGCCGCGCCGCAGATCGTTATGATTTCCGCCGGCTGCATCAGCACCAGCAAGGAGCCTTTCTCCATGAGAAAGCCGCCGATCACGGCACCAAAAACTACGACAATGCCAATGATGGAAAACATCAATCTCTCCTTGCTTCCGTAGCGCGGGCTTCCGTAACCCGGTTGCCGCCCGCAAACTCGCTGTTTCGCATTGCCTCCTGCGCTCGATCCAGCAGCGACTCCAGCTTGGCATCTGCTGTTGCATGGGCAAGTCCGATGCTGATGGTCAACTCCACTCGATCTCCCCACCACTGAAACTCAACCGTGCGAGCCAGCCCGGTCAGCCGCTGCGCGTGCTGCAACAAAACCTCCGGGGAGCGCTCATGGGAGATAAGTAAAAACTCGTCGTCACCCCAGCGCCCCAGCGTTTCTGCTGGCCTTTTTTGCCGTAGCAGCGTGTCGCCGACTCGATGCAGCATCTCTTCACAGGCTTCGTGGCCGTGGGTCTTGCGCAACGTTCGTGCCTGATCCACCCGAATCCACAGGATGCTCATCGACTGTCCGCTGATCAGCCACTGGTGATAGGCCGCCGCCAGTCGGTCTTCCATCCCTGCCTGCTCGGCTTCAATGTCTGCTCCTTCATCGCTGTCTCCATGCGGCAGCGCAGAGGATTCTTCCACCGGGTAAAACAGCAGCGCTTCGCCGATATCCACGCCGTCGGCGTCATGCAGTGCAGCCTTGTGCAGCATTCCTGGCACGCTATGCCCCAGCTTGTGGCGGATGGAAACCAGCGTTGGCCGCGTTGGAATTTGCTTCTCCGCCAACTTTTTTGGATCGACCTGCGGACGCGAAAAAAAGCCGGCGTGCATGCGAATCCCCTGCGCGCGCGCATTGCGTCGTGCCAGCACGCTGGCCGCAACCTGATCCTGGTGTTCCTGGTTCTGGCGAAACATATCCTCCGGGCATTTCCGGCCAATGACATCAGCCGCGCTGTATCCTGTAAGTTCCGCAGCCATGTTGTTCCAATAGGCGATGTTCGACTGCTCATCGAGAACCGCAATACCCTCCTCCATCAGTTCAAGGGTCGCCTCCAGCAGTGTCACGCCATCACGCATTCTGCCCAGCTTCGGCGGGATTTGAAAAGCCACAGTCTGGTTATCGGCAGCGAGCTGGAGACACTTCTAAAGTGCAGGTCAAAGGATCGGGCGGCCTACCCGTTTTGGGAGAAAGAAACAATCCGGTTCCTTATGCTCGCAGCACAAATTCCGGGCTTCTCCAAGGGAATGTACGGCCTTGGTTGTGCGATCTCCACTCGTCGCGTTCCAGCGCGATGCAAGGGTGGAGACAAATATCCGTGCTTTTGGATGAGAGAGGTTCACTGCACTCTGCGCCAGGATTCCGTCATGCTTTTATCTTCGGTGGTGTTTGCAGAGAAGGAATCGAACGGATGCTGGACATGGGGAAGTTTCACGGCAGCAGTTGTATGACGCTATCGCAGAGGATTGGGACATTGAATCACTGGAGTTGGTGGGAGTGAGGGAAACCCGGCATTCGAGGCCGCGTTTCCGGGGAAACTCGCGAACATGAAAATGTGGTTGCAGTCATCTGCAGGAAAGAAGAGGTTGTTCTATTCGTTTCTTTACTTTCGCCGCCGCAGAGGTGCTCTTGTAGTCTTCAGTTGAAGCCCATCGTCGGCTATAGCCTACGCTTATTGCCAGCGCGCAGCTTCTCTGGAAATTCAAAAAATATTCACAGATAAAATGAAAATTTCTCCCTATAGCCTGCACAAGCGCCGTGCATTCGGCGTATAGTGGTGCTATCAGAAGTTGCTTCTGCCTATCGTTCCGATAGGGCCGGGGCCGATAGGGCCGGGGCCGGTAGGGCCGGGGCCGGTAGGGCCGGGGTAAGGTAAGAAGTGCAAGAGACCGTGTTTGAGAATCAGGTTTCTATGCTCCGGTCAGATAGTTTGTCAGATAGTTTCCGCAGGCCGTTTTTTCTTCATCTTTCGTCTGCCGCGCAGCAGCGGCATAGAGCAGCCAGGATTCTTCCCGCATCGTTTGATATTTAGAACTGTGCGGAGGCGCCACAAGCTACCGTGACCTAAGTCACAGATTTTCATTTCCCAGATTGCTACGATCATGCAAGCTGCCGGTTGTCTACCCAGTTGTCTGTAAAGGAGGCATGCCATGATGAACATTCAGTGCGCGAATCCTGAGTGCAGTGCCGAGCTGAAATATCTGCGCGGTGGTCGTCTATTTCTGATGGAGCGGGAGCCCTATGCCAAGCAGGAGAGTGGCCCGCGCTTCGTACAAAGTCATGTCAGCGTGCGCCGGTACTTCTGGCTCTGCTCTACCTGCGCCAATACCTATACTCTGCGTCGCTGGACGGATCATGGCATTGAGCTGGCTCTGCGCCGTCGTCCTCCTGTAGCGGTCATGCTCAGGCCTGAACGCGAGAAACAAGAGCAGGATTGGATGCTGCCCGGCTTGGTCGGGTAATTGAGTCCGTTGGATCTGCTGGTCTACTGATCCGCAAGAAAAGCAGACCGGGCGTGTGCAGTACAATCAACACGTCCGGTCTGCTTTTTTATGTCTCTACTCCGAAGCTTCGCCCGTCATCGCTGGTTATTCTGGCTTCATGCCGGAGTGCTGTTCCTGCTGGCGCTTTGCCTCTTCGCGCTCCACGCGCTCATGCGTAGCCTGCTCATCAGCACCTTTGTCACGATCTTCCTGCTTATGGTGACTGGATTCTTCCTGATTCTCTCTGGCCTGCTCGACTTTGGCGCGGGCGTGGAAGCGCTGCTGGAGAAGGAAGCGCACGCCTGGATGTGGGTGGTTCTGGCTGCGACGATAATTTTTTCCGGGGTGGTGCTCTTTCTTTCCCCGGAACTTTCCATTGCGCGCCTGCTGGATTTTGCCGTGATTCACGCCTTGGCGCTGGGCTTTCTGGAAACTCGCGTGGCCAATAAAATGCGCCATCATCCGGCAGCACGTCGTCGGTTGCTGGGTTTTGCCCGGCTCTCGACGATCTACGTTGTGCTGCTGCTGATGGGCACCCTCTACGGCAATCGCTATTCGGTCTTTATTCTGGCCACCTACTGCCTGGTGGTTGCGGCGGAACTGATTCTTTTGCCCCGTCCCGCCGTGCTGCAGGGTTCGCCCGATCTGTCCTCTGCCGAGACTCCGCCCCCAGCGGAGTAATTCAGGAAGTCCTGATCGGGACGCACGCCAGGAAAACCTCTAAATTTTCATTTTTTATGCATCCATCCCCAGTAGAATGAATCTTATAGATAATCGTTAAGCAAGGGTGCGCTGAATCTTCAGGCTCCTGCGGGGATTTCCTGCCCATTGCTAACAGCGACTGTATCGCCGTCTGTTTCTGGAGCTTTGCATGTGGATTGTCCGCCTGGCGCTGCGCAGGCCGCTCACCTTTATCGTTCTGGCTATTCTGATCTTCATTCTGGGGATCTTTACCCTCCTGCGCACGCCTACGGATATTTTCCCCAACATCAACATCCCGGTGGTCAGCGTGGTCTGGAATTACTCCGGCCTTTCGCCCGATGAGATGACCGGGCGCATTACCAGCAACTTTGAGCGTGCCGTGACCACGACGGTCAACAACATTGAGCACATTGAGTCGCAATCGCTGACCGGCGTCTCCGTCGTAAAAATCTACTTCCACCCTGGCACCAATGTTGAAGCTGGCGTAGCGGAGGTGACGGCAATCTCGCAGGCGGTATTGCGCTCCATGCCAGCCGGCACGGTGCCGCCGCTGATTCTTACCTACAGCGCCTCCAGCGTTCCGGTGCTGCAACTCGGCTTGTCTGGCCCCGGCATCAGCGAGCAGGAACTCTACGATATTGGCAACAACTTTCTGCGCACGCAGTTGGCCACAGTGCAGGGAGCATCCATTCCGTTTCCGTATGGCGGGAAGCAGCGTCAGGTGCAGGTAGACATCAACACAGCGGCGTTGCAGGCCAAGGGATTGTCGGCTGCTGATGTTGTGAATGCCGTGAATGCACAGAGCATTATTTTGCCAGCAGGTACGGAAAAAGTTGGCATGTATGAGTATCAGGTGGCGACCAACAGCGCGCCGCGCACCATCCAGGGATTGAACGATATACCCATCAAGACGGTAAATGGAGCGACGGTTTATATGCGGGATGTCGCGCATGTGCGCGACGGATTTCCTCCACAAACCAACATGGTGCGAGTGGATGGCCAGCGCGCCGTGCTGATGACCATTCTGAAGACGGGCAGCGCCTCGACGCTGGACATTATCTCCCGCGTCCGCGCCATTCTGCCGGTGGCTGCTACCAGCCTGCCGCCGCAGTTGCGTATGGTGCCGCTGGCGGATCAGTCCATCTTTGTTCGTGGCGCGATCAACGGCGTCGTGCGCGAGGCCATCGTTGCCGCATTGCTGACTGCCACGATGATCCTGATCTTTCTGGGCAGTTGGCGCAGCACGCTCATCATTGCGGTGTCAATTCCGCTGTCGATTCTGGTTTCGTTTATCGTGCTGGGCGCGCTGGGCGAGACCATCAACATTATGACCCTGGGTGGCATGGCGCTGGCCGTGGGCATTCTGGTGGATGACGCGACGGTCGAGATTGAAAACATCAATCGCAATCTGGAGATGGGCAAAGAAATTGAGCAGGCCATTCTGGATGGCGCGGCGGAGATTGCCGTTCCCGCCTTTGTCTCCACGCTCTCCATTTGCATTGTCTTCGTTCCAATGTTTTTTCTGGGTGGCGTGGCGCGCTATCTCTTCGTGCCGCTGGCGGAGGCTGTCGTATTCGCCATGCTGGCCTCCTATTTTCTTTCGCGCACCGTGGTGCCGACGATGGCCAAATACATGCTGCATATACACGAGGAGGGACACCTCGACCATCACCGCGTCAGTTCCAATCCGCTGGTGCGCTGGCAGATGAAGTTTGAAGATGGCTTTGAGCGCATTCGCCACGGCTATCGCGACCTGCTCGCCGTCTGCCTGGAGTATCGCGCTATTTTTGTTGTGGGATTTTTTGCTGCCTGCGCGCTGTCGATTGTCGTGCTCTATCCTTGGCTGGGCCAGGACTTTTTCCCGGACGTAGACGGCGGCCAGTTCAAGCTGCACGTTCGCGCCCAGACCGGCATGCGCATTGAAGAGACAGCTCGACTCTGCGATCAGGTGGATCAGACGATTCGCCAGACCATTCCGCAAAAGGAGATGAGCACCATCATCGACAACATCGGCGTGCCGTATAGCGGAATGAATCTTTCCTACAGCAACTCGGCGACCATTGGTTCCTGGGACGCGGACATTCTGGTTTCGCTGGCGCGCAAACATCGTCCGACGGCGGAGTATGTGGCGAAGCTGCGGCAGGTGCTGGCCGATCAGTATCCCGGCGTCACGTTTTACTTTTTGCCTACAGATATGGTGAGCCAGATTCTGAACTTTGGCCTGCCTGCGCCGCTCGATATTCAAATTGTCGGCAACAACATTCAGGCCAACCACGACTTTGCCGAAACCATGATGGCGCAGATGCGGCAGATTCCCGGCACCGTTGATCTGCGCATCCAGCAGCCATTCAATGAGCCGCAATTGACCGTCAACGTGGATCGCAGCAAAGCGCAGCAGGTGGGCTACGAGCAGCGCGATGTAACGGGCACTCTGATGACGACGCTGAGCGGCAGCTTTCAGACTACGCCCAACTACTGGCTGAATTGGAAAAACGGTGTCAGCTACAACATTGCCGTGCAGGAGCCACAGTACACCATGGACACCTTGCAGGATTTGGAGAATGTTCCACTCACCAACAGCAGCGGCGCGCAGCCGCAGATACTGGCCAATCTAGCCAGCCTGCAACGCGGCGCGGAATCGGGAACCGTCAGCCACTACAACGTGATGCCGGTCATCGACATCTACGGCGCCGTGCAGGGTACAGATTTACGCAGCGTGGCGCGGCAGGTAAATAGCATTGTGAAGCAGGACACAAAAAATCTGCCGCGTGGATCGCGCATTATGATTCGCGGCCAGATTCTCACCATGCGGCAATCCAGCATTGGACTTGTCGGCGGTCTGCTCTTTGCCATCGTGTTGGTGTACCTGCTGATTGTCGTCAACTTTCAAAGCTGGACCGATCCATTCATTATTGTTGCTGCGCTGCCTGCGGCGCTGGCTGGAATCGTCTGGTTCCTCTTTATTACAGGAACGCACATCAGCGTGCCTGCGCTGACCGGCTCCATCATGTGCATGGGCGTGGCCACGGCGAACAGCATTCTTGTCGTCAGCTTTGCGCGTGAGCAGATGATGCAGGGCCACTCCGCGCTGGAAGCCTCGCTGGTGGCTGGCTTCACGCGCTTTCGCCCGGTGTTGATGACGGCGCTGGCCATGATTATCGGCATGGTGCCGATGGCGCTAGGTCTGGGCGATGGCGGCGAGCAGAATGCGCCACTGGGACGCGCCGTTATCGGTGGCCTGCTCGTTGCCACGGCGGCAACGCTGTTTTTTGTCCCGGTATTTTTCAGCCTTTTTCACCAGAGCAAACCGCTGCTCCAGGCGGATCCCTTGCCAGGGGACGACGCGCTATGACGCACGGGAATCTCTTGCAGGGGATGGAAGGAACACGATGAATCCAACAAATTCAGTCAATACGACCGAACGCGCACAATTACAATCCACGCCGCAGGCACGTCGACGCATGGCGATTTTGCTCACGATTCTGGCCGTCGCCGCCGTGTTGATTGCCATAGGTGGCATTCTGCCTCGCGTTCGTGCCCACGCCCTGCTGCGCGTGCAGACGGAGCAGCAAGCCATCCCCACCGTGGCCGTGACTACGGTGCAACCCGGTGCGCCAACGCGCGATCTGGTGCTGCCCGGCACGATTCAGGCGTATCGGGATGCGCCCATCTACGCCCGCACCAATGGCTACGTTCGCCTCTGGTATCACGACATCGGCTCGCACGTTCGCAAGGGAGAGTTGCTGGCTGTAATCGAAACGCCGGAGCTGGATCAGCAGGTGAAGCAGGCTCGCGCCGATGTTTCGACGACAGAGGCCAACCTGAAACTGGCGCAGATTACCGCGCAGCGCTATCAGGGGTTGATCGCTTCGGATGCGGTCTCGCATCAATCGACAGACGCGGCCAATTATTCGGCCAGCGCGCAGCAGGCCACCGTCGCCTCGGCCCGCGCCAATCTCGATCATTTGCTGGAGCTGCAATCCTTCGAGCGCATCTATGCGCCCTTTGATGGCATCGTCACAGCACGCAACACCGACGTGGGCCAGCTTGTGGATTCCGGCAGCAATGGCGGCACAGGCAGCGCCTCTGCAATGAGTGCTGGAGCGGGCAGCGCCACGCCGCGCGAACTCTTCCATGTCTCCAATACGCACACGCTGCGCATCTTCGTGAACGTGCCAGAGCAGTACGCTCCCGCCGCGCGTCCAGGCGTCAGCGCCAGCATCACGGTGGCCGAGTATCCGGGGCGCGTCTTTACCGGCAAGGTTGTGCGCACCTCGGAGGCCATTGATCTGAACACGCGCACGCTGATGGCAGAAGTAGACATCGACAATCGCAAAGGCGAGTTGTTGCCCGGAGCGTATGCGCAGGTGCATCTCAGCCTGCCGATGGATCACCCTGCGCTGCTGATTCCTGTTAGCGCACTGCTCTTTCGCGCAGAAGGTCTGCGCGTGGCCACGCTCGATGCCAACAATCGTGCGCATCTGGTTCCGCTGACGCTGGGCCGCGACTGGGGCACGAAAGTGGAGGTGTTGGTTGGCCTGCAAGCCGGAGAGCGCATCGTTGACAGTCCGCCGGATTCCATTGTCGATGACGAAGCGGTGCGCGTGGTCAGCGGAGCGGCGACGCGCGTGGCCGGAGGCGGCCATCTATGAGCCAGCTATTCCAGCGAAGATTTTTTTCTGCGCGGCCCCAGAAAACGACACGGTGCGCGGAGTGCGGCATCGGTGCGCTGCTCTCGTTGTTCGCCGCGCTGGTGCTTGTTGGATCTCTGGCCGGCTGCATGGTCGGCCCAACGTACCAGCGTCCCGCTGCGCCCGCAGCCCCAGAGTTTAAAACCGCCGTAGGCTGGCAGCCCGCGCAACCAGCAGATCAGCAGATTCGCGGCGACTGGTGGAAGACGTACAACGATTCTGATCTGGATGCGTATGAAGCGCAGGTCGATATCTCCAATCAGAATTTGAAGCTGGCGGTAACGGAGTTTACGCAGGCGCGCGCGACCATTCAGGTCAATCGCGCAAATCTTTCCCCCTTTATCGGCGCAGGCATTGGCGCTACGCGGCAGCGCGGCTCCTACAATCGCGCCACCTATTTCAACGGCATTACAAATGAGTACAACGATTTCAATCTGCCGCTCGACGTAAGCTGGGAGCCGGATTTCTGGGGCAAAGTTCGTCGCTCCGTCGCGCAGGCCAAGGCCAATGCACAGGCCAGTGCTGCGGATGTGCAGAATGTTCGCCTCACCTTGCAGGCCGAACTGGCCGTGGATTACTTCCAACTGCACGGTCTGGATGCACAGCAGCAGATTCTCGATCAGACGGTGACAGCCTTGCAGCGTTCGCTGCAACTGACGCAGGCGCGCTACGCGGGCGGTTTGAATTCGCAGTTGGATGTGGCGCAGGCGCGTACCCTGGTGGAGACAACGCTGGCGCAGGATCAGGATATTGCTGTAGCTCGTGCGCAGTATGAGCACGCCATCGCCGTGCTGGTTGGCCAGCCCGCTTCCACCTTCAGCATTGCTCCGCGCGTGCTCACCACGCCGCCGCCTGCGATTCCCGTCGGGCTGCCCTCGCAGTTGCTGGAGCGCCGTCCAGATATTGCCGCCGCCGAGCGTACGATGGCCGCCGCCAATGAGCAGATCGGCATCACGCGCGCAGCCTACTATCCCACCTTTGCGCTGACCGGTCTCGGCGGTTTTGATAGCGGCCATCCCGGCAACTGGCTCACCGGGCCAAGTTCTTTTTGGTCGGCGGGACTGTCGGCCTCGGACACGCTGGTGGATTGGGGCCAGCGCCACGCGCAGGGTATCCAGTCGCAGGCCGCTTACGATGGCACCGTCGCCATGTATCGGCAGACCGTGCTCACGGCCTATCAGGAGGTGGAGGACAATCTCTCCGCCCTGAGCATTTTGCACAGCGAGGCCGAAACGCAGCAGGAGGCTGTTGTCGCCGCGCAGAAGCAGCAGGAGATTGCGACCAGCCGGTACAGAAGCGGCATCGACAACTATTTGAATGTCATTACCGCGCAGAATATCGAACTGTCCAACGCCATGACAGCCTCGCAAATCTGGACGCGCCAGATGACTGCCAGCGTGCTGCTGATTAAAGCGCTGGGTGGTGGCTGGGATACAAAACAACTGCCGAAATTCTGACGCAAAAAAGAAATTGAGAAGAGGAAGTTTCATGAAGCAAACGGAAAAAACTAGAGAGTACGAACCCGACGCACGCGCAGCATTCCTTGCGGAGCGACCTGCGGCAGACAGTCGAGCGACCGTAGGCATTCTGGATCGCAACTGCATGCACGACCGCATCTGCTGGGCGATTCTGGATCGCATCTCGGACGGCACCTATCATCCCGGCGACCGGCTGAAGGAGCTGACGCTGGCCCGCGAATTTCAGGTCAGCCAGGCTCCCATTCGGGAGGCGCTGCGCAAGCTGGAGGCCATTGGCGTGCTCGAATCGGAGGCCTATCGCGGCACCCGCGTCCGCGCCATTACCCCGCAGGAGATGCGCGACACCTATCAGCTACGCGGAATTCTGGAGCAGTCCGCCACGCAGTATATGCTCTCCTTTACTGCGGAAGATATCGACATTCTGGAGCGCGAATTCGCTGCCATGCAGGCCGCCGTGATCGTGGGAGATTTGCAAAACGTCGCCGTCCACAACAAAAATTTCCATTGCCACATTGTTCTCTGCTGTGAGAACAAGGAGCTGGTGCGCGTCTGGAAGTCGCTGGGCGTGGGCATGCGCGCGCGCCTGAATGTGCAGCGTCTGGCCGAATCCCACCGCCTGCCCCAGGCCATCGCCTCGCATCGCAAAATTATTGATGCCTTTCGCGCTGGCGACATGCAGCAGGCCGGAGAACTGCTACGCGCCCACTCCTTCGAGTTTGTCGAAGATATCGAAGATAGGGTGGATACGGGTTCCCCAGCGTCGCAAAGCTAAGCGAGCTTACTCGTGCGGCCAGATCAGACACCCATCGGGATAATCCCCCCAGAAAAAGCGCATATAATCGCTAGACGCAATAGAGCCTCGCACAACAGCCCGGAAGAATCGAGCAATGCCAACAACAACATGTCCCGGCTGCAACCGCTACGTCCAAGTACCCGATGTACGTGGATCCCAACTTTTTCGCTGCCCGACCTGCCCGCCGACCAGCGCACAGAAGCTGCTGTACAAGTGCAACTCTTGCATGAAGGTCTCGATGCTGACCCCTGGCGCGAAGGTCTGCCCAAAGTGTTTTACACTGGTGCGGCCGGATGTGCGAAACCTGCTCCAGCCGCTGGTCGCGCCATCGGTTCCCACCGACTGGACCTACCACACAACCAACATCACGATAGCGAGCTCAATCAAGCGCGTCGGTCTCATCCCCTCCTTCATACGAACCGGTAGCGACCGTGCGCATCCTGATGGGGCATTTGCCCGCAACCGTGATATACGGTTGGCTCTACCGGCAACCGACAAGCGTAACCCCGTATTGCAGAAACTGAAAGAAGGCGTAGCGTATCTCACCTGCTTAGGGATGCCTGAGATCGCAATCTCCCAGTTGAATCTGGTACCCCACGGGATTGCCTTTGTACCGGCTGGCGGTGTCGCCGATGCTGTGAATCTGAGAACGCAATGCGATCTCGCACTGGTTGCGTTGGCCGAACAGGCCGGCTGCGTGAAACCCCCGACAGACATCAAGAAGGTGCCCAACTTCATCAAGGTATGGAGCAACATTAAAATCAGCAACCTGGCGACTCAGCTTGCCGGTCTGCCAGCACACTGCCTGACAGTTTGGGCCAGGCAGTATGTGACCCTCTACTATCGAATCGAGGAGTTGAAGACGGTGCATAACGTCTACTTCCTTAAGCAGAGGGATTCCGTGGACGGCTACAACAGTTACACCAAGGGCCAAAGCAAGGTGATGATCGCAGTACTGCGCGTGCGTCGCGCTCAGATTGTAGGTCTCGTCGATGACATTTCAGAGGCGATGGCCGAATGCACGCCCAACGTAGTGCTTCCTGCCATTATCGAGATTTTTGTGGCGCTAAGTCCCGACTGGTTCGTAAACCCTCTCCATCGCGATAACAACGCCAATTGGATCAACATCCGATATTGGGGCGTATAAGGGTGCCCCGTGCTGATACTCTGGAGACATCATGGTTGCCTATGAATCCATCGCGCAAATGATGCAGGCCAGCGCTGCCAAGGCGGTTGAATCCGCCAGTGAGCGCTTCGGCTTCCATCTGGATTACTCTGAAGCCACGCTGGTGCCGCTTGAAACTATTGTGACCAATGTTGCCGCCGATCTCTCCGCGCCAGTTTCCGACAAAAACAAGATCGAGTATGAGACGAAGCTCTGGGGCAGTTATTTGGGCGAGATCATCCGCCAGCGCTGGAGCGGGGTTTGGGAGATGGCTCCCTATCCTGGCAGCGCGGTCACGGTGCCTGCCGTGATCCTGCGCGAGGCGCAACTCTACCCATTGCTGAAGGTCTACCGGCGAATCACCCTGAGCGACGCGGAAAACCTCTCGCAGTACTATCAGAAAATTCGGCAGAAGCTGCTGCACGCTCTGCCTGCGGACGAAGCGTCTTCCTAAAGCCGTCGTAGCGGCCCTGGAATGCCCGTAGCGGCCTTGAAATGTCCGACGCGCTGATGTGCGACAATAATATGTTAGGCAGGTTGAGAATGCTGCGGCCTGCGGAGGAGAATCATGGGGGAACTGTTTACACCCACGCATCTGTTGCTGGTACTCGTCGTTGCGCTTCTTTTGTTTGGTCCGCGGAAGTTGCCGGAGCTGGGCAAGGGACTCGGCGAGGGCATTCGCGGATTTAAAGAAGGCATCAAGGGCATCAACACGGAGGATGCGCAGAAGACCGACGCTGCGGCCACCAAGAGCACCACGACCGAAGTGAAGTAACGCCCGCGCGCACGATTGCCCCTGGGACTTGCCCATAGCTTTGACCAGAGCGGTTCCGGCGCATGGCCTTCCCGGTTCGTGGTCCAGGCATCCAACTTCTTATGAAGATCAAAACGCCGTATCGCGTCAAGCCGCACGAGCCTGTGCGGCTTTCCCGTGTCTCCACCTCGCAGACGGGAAAATACAAATCCAAACAGGAAGCTGATGCCGATCTGGAGAAGCATCGCCTGCGTATGGATGCCTTGCAGGAACTGCTGGCCGCCGAAGGCAAACATGCCGTGCTGGTGGTTTTGCAGGGCATGGACACGGCGGGCAAAGACGGCACCATCCGGCATATCTTCACGGGTGTCAATCCACAGGGCTGCGATGTTACGCCCTTCAAAGTGCCTACGCCGCTGGAAGCGCGGCATGATTTTCTCTGGCGCGCTCACAATGCTGTTCCCGCACACGGAAAAATTGGCATCTTCAATCGTTCGCACTATGAGGATGTTCTGGTGACGCGCGTTCACAAGCTGATCTCTGACCGCGAGGCCGAGACGCGCATGGACGAGATTGTTCACTTCGAGGAGATGCTGGCGCGCAATGGCATCGTCATCCTCAAATTTTTTCTGCACATCAGCCAGGCGGAGCAGACACGCCGCTTGAAAGAGCGTCTAGCCGATCCCAGCAAGCACTGGAAGATGAGCGAAGCCGACTTTGCCGAGCGCCGCTTCTGGCCCGATTATCAGAAGGCTTACGAGGACGCGCTCTCGCGCACCAGTTGCAAACATGCGCCGTGGTTCATTGTTCCCGCTGACCACAAGTGGTACCGCAATGTGGTCATCTCTGCGGTGATAGTGGAGGCGCTCAGCGGCCTGAATCTGAAGTATCCGCAGCCCAGCTTCGACTTCAGAAAAATCAAGCTGTAGCTGCTAGCGCATCGAACTCGCCGTTGGGTAGTAGCCCTGCTTGGAAACAACGTTCAGGTTCGGACGCAGCACCTGCACTTCAATCTGCCGGAAACGGCTGTCAAAGACTGAGCGATGACTGTTGTAGCCCAGCGTGTACTGGGTACGCACCTCTTCGGCAATTTTGGCAAAGCTGCGTTCGATGCCGTTGCTGGAAAGCTCTGCATCCAACTGCCCGCCGGTAGCCGTGGTGTATTTGGGCAGCATGTTGTCCACGCCCAGCAGCGGTAGATGGAATTTGTCCAGAAAGCCGAGCACCGGCGTGGCCGAATCTCCCACCAGCGTGCCGTAGACAGCGATTTGATTGGTCAGCAGGTAGCGAACCACTTCTTTGTAGGATGCGGTGCTGCCGTGCTCCTTGCCATCGCTGATGATGTAGACGATGCGACGACGGCCTTTGCCGCGCTGCGCCAGCCCGTTGGCAGCCTCCAGAACCGCGTCGTTCAGCGTGTGGATTTCATGCGGGATAATCGGCACGTAGCTGCCGTTGTGCATCGGCGTCAAATTGGGATCGATGGTATGGCCGTTGATCATAGGCCCCTCGGCCATCGGGCCGTAGCCGCCGGGTACCTGCATATCCCGACCCGGCGATTGGACGCGCTGCAGCACAGCAGTCAGGCGCTGGCTCTGTGCTCCGGTAAAGCTGGTGGCCTGCGAGACGTGCGAAGCGTATGTGTACACGGATATTTCGTCATACGGCGTAAAGGCACCCTGCAACCCTCCCAGCGCTGCATTCACTTTCTTCATGGTGTCTGAGGGCACGCTCTGGTCGATGACAAAAGCCACGGAGAGCGGGAAGGGATCGACGGTGAAGAAGGTAAGCTGCTGCGGTACGCCATCTTCAAAGACCTTGAAATCGCGCCAGGTCAGGCCCGGTATCAGGTTGCCTTTGGAATCTTTGATGATGACGGGAACCAGTACGAAGTTGACGCGCGTGCGCAACGTGTAGGCAGCGGTGGACGCTCCAGCTCCAGAGGCGGGTTGCTCTGGCGGCGGAATATTGCTGGGCGGTGGCGCAACGACAGGCGGCGCGGGAACCGCAGGATTCTGCTGTGTGCCGGTGCTGCTGCCTGTTGTGTTCTCGCTGCTGCTGGCTGCGCCGAGTCCCGGTGTTACGCCGTGCAGCAATCCCGACAGCGCAAGCGATCCGGGCGTGTTCGCGGAGGGCTGTGGTGCTGGCGCTGATGGTTGTGGCGTACTGGGTACGTTGGATGCCGACTGATTCTGTTGCGCGTGCAGCAGCGTACCGCTGCACAGCATCATGGCGACTGCGAAAGTGCCAAACCTCACCGATTACCCCCTAAAAATACAACCCCAGCATTCTCAGCGTTTTCTGAGCGCGGAAATGGCGACCGCCTGCAAGGGCTGCCACTCCTTCCCTATTGTATGGGAAGCGGCGAGGTGCGCGTCAGCAACCTGCACCGGGATAGAATCAGAGCCTAAACCCTGGGATTCAAGTTCCCTCCGTGATACCCCGCCTGATACGTTAGGAATGCAGATTGAGAGAAAGAAGCCTTCGTCAGCGTGCTTCTTCATCCAGAACGAAAGGTAGAGTTCATGCGTGTCTCGCAGGCCGTCTTTGGCGTGTTTCATCACTTTGAACTGGCACATCAGTTGCGCCAGCACGGCCATCTGCAAAAAATTTATTCCACTTTCCCGTGGTTTCGCCTGAAGCGTGAAGGGCTGCCGCGCGAATACGTGGAAACCTTTCCCTGGTATCACACCGGAGTGATCGGGCTGGCCCGCTATGGGCTGTATCCTTCGCCGTGGACGGAGACGCTCGACTGGTGGAGTGGCCTGGCCTTTGATGCCTGGCTGACGCGACGCATTCCAGAGACCGATGCCCTGATTGCTATTGCTGGTGCAGGCCTGGCCGCTGGACGGCTGGTGCAATCCCGCGGCGGCAAATACATCTGTGATCGTGGCTCCACGCACGCGCGCTATCAGGGCCGACTCCTGGAAGAAGAGTTTCGCCGCTGGGATATTCCGCTCCAGACTCACGATGAGCGTGACACCGTGCGCGAGGAACAGCAGTATGCAATGGCGGATTGCATCACGGTTCCCTCGCAATTTGCCGCGCGGAGTTTTGTGGCCGAGGGCATTGCGCCAGAAAAACTGCGTGTAATTCCGTATGGAGTGCGACTGGATCGTTTTGCTCCGCAAGCTGAACCTGATCCGGAAACCTTTGATCTGATCTTTGCGGGCCAGATATGCCTGCGCAAAGGTGTGCCCGATTTGCTGGAAGCCTTCTCGCGCCTGCGCCATCCGCGCAAACGGTTGCGCATGGTGGGCGCGGTGCAGCAGGAGATGCGTTCTCTCTTGCCGAAACTTCCGCTGGACCGCGTTGAGTTTCTGGGAGCTGTTTCCCACGCTGAACTGGCGCAGTATTGCAGCGCCAGCCATGCACTGGTGCTACCCAGCATAGAAGAAGGCTTCGGCATGGTTCAGGCCGAAGCAATGGCCTGTGGCTGTCCCGTGATCGCCTCCACCAATACTGGCGCTGGGGATTTATTTACAGACGGCCCACTCCCGGATCGCAAGGAAGGCTTCATTGTTCCCATCCGCGATCCGCAGGCGATTGCCGATCGAATGCAGCAACTGGCCGACGATCCGCAGCTCCAGCAACAGATGCGGGTCTCAGCCCTGGAGCGCGTGCAGTATCTTGGGGGATGGAAGGACTACGGCGACCGCTGGGTGCATCTGCTGGAGGAGTTATGCGGCACGAAATAGCGTGGGGCATGGATGGGGTTCGCGTATGAAAGCGGCAATCTCCACGGGCCGTCCAGCGCACGCGGCAGTGCCCGCAAATCTGTTGCGGCTGCGTGGTCTCGATGTCACGCTCTACACCGCCGCCTATCGCAGTCGCTTTCGCGCCCTGGATGCAGAGATCCATCTTCGCTGGCTTCCGCAGTTTGTTCCCATGCTGCATTTCGCTACGGGAGTACAGTTGCCGCGCGCCTTGCAGCGTGCCGATACGGCGCTCTATGACAATCTCGTTGCGCTGCGCATGAAGCCGTTCGACATCTTCTGGGGATCGGCGACCGGCTCGCTGGCCTCTGGGCGCGCAGCGCGTCGCCTGGGCGCGCATTTCGTTCTGGATCGCGCCTGCCCGCATGTGGATGTGCAGCAAAATCTTGTGCAGACGGAGTGCGACCGGCTCGGCGTGGCTTATGAGCCGGAACCGACGTGGTTCCGCGACCGCCAGCTTGCCGAATATGCGGAGGCCGACAGCATCGTCGTCCCCTCCCACTACACGGCAGCCTCCTTTGCGCCGGAGATGCAGTCCAAGCTCGTCGTTGCTCCCTTATTTGGAAGGGTCTCTGGGCAGGCAGATGCTCGCGCCCTGCGCGCAGCGCGTCCAGAAATCTCTCCAGCGCACCCCTTCATCTTTGGCATGGTGGGTAGAAGTCCGGTACGCAAAGGATTTCTGTATCTGTTGCAGGCCTGGGAGCAGCTCCGGTTGCCGCACGCTCGTCTGTTGCTGCGTGCCGACGTCGCCGAGCTGGAGAAGTTTCCCGCGATTCGCGAACGGCTGCGCCGCCTGCCCAATGTGGAGATCGTCGGCTACGTCAAAAACATGCAGGAGTTCTATCGCCGGTGCGATGCCTTTGTTTTTCCCACGGTGGACGATGGCTTTGGCATGGCGCTGCTGGAGGCGATGGCGCACGGCCTGCCCACCATTACGACCACGCACTGTGGCGCGGCGGAACTCTTTCGTGCAGGTGAGGATTTGCTGGTCATTCCACCGCAGGATGCCGAGGCTCTGGCGACAGTAATGGAAGCGATCTATTGCTCAGCGGAGTTGCGGGAGCGTTTACAGAGCCACGCGCAGAAGGCGCTGGCTGGAATCGAGAGTGCGGGCACGTATGCGCACTACACGCAGGCTCTGGATGCAGTGTTGGAGCGCGTTCCGGATCGCCGCACCCTCTAAAAAGTCTGTCATTTCGAGCGAGTACCCGTAGGGGACGAGTCGAGAAACCTGCGGTTTTCTTGCAGGGAATCCGCAACAACAAACGGCCCGGATTCCTCCAGGCCGTTGTCCCTTTTAAAAATTCGATAGCAGAAAAGCGGTTACGCCGTCTTCTTGACGGTCAGGTTCTTGACGCGCGCATTCAAGCGGCTCTTATAGCGGGAGGCGGTGTTGTCATGCAGCACGCCCTTCTGCACGCTCTTATCGAGAACGGAGACGGTCTTTCTGTACTGTGCTCCGGCTGCTTTGGCATCGCCGGTGGCGAGAGCCTCGCGCATGGTGCGCAGGCTGCTGCGCATCTTGGTGCGGTTGGCACGGTTGACGTCCGTGCGGGTTACTGTCTGTCTGGCTCGCTTGAGCGAGGATACGTGATTCGCCATGAAACTCTCTTTCAATTCACCAAACTGCTTTGGCTGGAATTTTGGTCTACAGAATTCGTTTGTCCGAAGGGTACAAACATCACTCCGGTCGCAATTCCTAAGTTTATGGGAATCCACGCCCCCGGTCAACCCGGAGTTGTACCTGGCGCGTCAAGAGGTAGAGAACTCCCCTTCAGTGCAATTGGGGTAGTGATGGAGCGAGTCCAAACGCGGCAAGGGCCGCTCTACGTCTGCATCGTAATCCTGTGTGCTCATCAGAAAGATAGAAGCGGCGAGATTGGGGTAGCGAACTCGGGTCTGCTCACACTGCCCGGACAGGTAGCGCTCGCTGTGTATAACAGGCTCTATTTCTTTGTTTGATTCACAACGTCTAGGGGCGGCGCAAGATTGCGATTTTTTAGCCATTCGATGCTCATATTCTGATTTGCCCTGGTATCGGGCAACGTTCCCAGGCCTGGCATAAAAATTTGCAGTCCAGACTGCGGGGTCATGCGGGTATAGCCATTCACCAACTGGGCCTGGTAATTGGCTAAGTCCAGATCAAACCATGCATCGTTGGAAATATCAATCATAATCAAATCCACGGGATGCATTGTTAATTTGCCAAAATTGAGTGAGCCATTTTCCAGGCGCAGAAAGTTGCGCCAGGCTTCTACGTGCGCAATATCATGCGTGGCATTCCCGAAAACTTCTTCAATATCCGGATATACCAGCCGCACGTTTGTCAGATGTCCGCGAATATGCGGTGGAGGCAAAATCTTTTGCGTATCGAAAAAAATATCGTTGCCTTGAACGTCCATTCCGTCAAGCCCATGAGGATGAAAAATGTCCGCGAGCTTCACATGGAAATCACCCAGCAGTCCCTTCAGTGGAATTTTTAGGGCATCGATTTTGTTTACATGCAATTGAATGCGGTTGTCCGAAGTCGCAGCAATGGTTCCAGCCAACTCCACGGGAATGGGGAAAACTTTATGCAGCGTCCCATCTATCTCTACCTGATTGCCCTTTCCAGAAAGATGAATATGGGTCAAAGGAGAATGGGCGATCCCGGCATTCACGTAGTGGTTGAGATCTCCGACATTGACCCGGATATCACCCGTCTGAATGTCGAGAACGTAGGAGTCCGGATTATCAAACGAGGGATACACTCCACGGAGGATCGGAACCATTTCTCCGCGCAGCCAGCGAACATAAATACGAAGATTTGGCCCCTTTCGCAGCATTAAATTGTGTGCATATACGGTCGTAATACCAGGAGGAGGCGGAGCGGAGGGGAACAGAGATGTTCTTGCCGATGTCGCCGGGGACACTGGGGCAGTCTTTCCTGTATGCATGCGCTCATGGAAAATCGCCAGTGCAAGGATGCCGAGGATCAAGCAGAAAATCAAAATAAATAAGCGTCTACGCATTGGAAACCGTGTGCCGGAGCATCCATCGACAATCCGTTAGATGCACCAGAAAAGGAAGCTGCGCTCTGCGATTCGCCAGAAAACGCTCTTTCGATTCACGCACCTGCTTTGGCTGGAATTTTGGCCTATTAGGATTCATTGGCCAGCAGGAGACAAAAAATCACTTTGGTCACATTCCCAGGAGCGGCGGGAAGTTCTTTGCATGGTCAAACGCATAGAGCCAGCTAGGGTTCTTCCAAGTCGGGAATCCGCCCCTATTTCGCCAACAGAAAGAGCGGATTTTCTTGCGAAAACCCCTGAATATCGTGCTATAAACGACCTGTATTTCCCTGTTGTGCCGGATTTGGGCTGGAAGTTGTGCCGTTGGAGCGTTTTGGTTCCACATTTTCCCATGCCATTCTGATCTTCGACACGGGACAGGCTGTTCGTTTTGTACTTAGATTCTGCGAGGTTCTTTCCATGTCCGTTCTGCGCATTGCTGTGCTCCATACCGTCGCCTATAGCCGAAATTTCTGCCTTGTCCTGCTGTCGCTGCTGGTGCTTTCCGCGCCGGGAGCCTTGGCGCAGGCCGTTTCTGGCTCCGTGGCCGTCGTGCCGATTATCAACACCGTTGTCGGCAACCCTGCAACCCCAGCTACACCAGGCTTTATGGGCGATGGTGGCCCGGCGACCAGCGCGGAAATCTACAATGCTCCGGGCGTAGCGGTGGACAGTGCGGGCAATGTTTATATCGCGGATACCGCCAATCAACGCATCCGCATGATGGCCGCGCAGACGGGGACAATCTTTGGCAGCATCAGCGTGACCGCAGGAGACATCTACACGGTGGCGGGCACTGGCACGGGAGGCTATCTTGCTGCACAGGACGGGGGCGCGGCCGTGAACGCGAGGTTGAACAATCCCTCCGGCGTAGCTGTGGATAGCGCGGGCAACCTGTACATCGCCGATACTTCCAACCAGCGTATTCGCAAGGTGGCGGTGGCGACGGGCGTAATTACCACCATTGCGGGTAAGGGCACAGCCTGCACTCCCACTACCAGTGCTTGTGGAGACGGTGGCGCGGCGACCAGCGCGAACTTGAAAAATCCTAATGCCGTAGCTGTGGACAGCGCTGGCAATCTCTATATCGCGGATACTACAGACGCACGCATTCGCGTAGTGGCGGCGCAGACCGGGACAATCTTTGGCAGCCTCAGCGTGACGGCTGGGGACATCTACACCGTGGCGGGCACCGGCACAGCCTGCGCCCCCACTACCAGTCCTTGCGGAGATGGCGCCGTGGCCTCCAGCGCGGACTTGAACAACCCGTATAGCGTAGCGGTAGATGGCGCGGGCAACCTCTACATTGCGGACTACAGCGACCAGCGCATTCGCATGGTGGCGAACAATACGACGGTCTTGGGCCAAAGCGTGACAGTTGGGGATATTTACACTGTTGCGGGCACCGGTACGGGAGGCTTTAGCGGAGATGGCGGCATCGCCACCAGCGCAAAATTGAACGGCCCGTATAGCGTAGCGGTAGATGGCGCGGGCAACCTCTACATTGCGGACTACGGCGACCAGCGCGTTCGCATGGTGGCAGCGGTGACGGGAATGGTACTCAGTCAAAGCGTGACGACAGGGGATATTTACACTGTGGCAGGGACAACTCCTGGTACTACAGGTTCTGCCGGCGATGGCGCTGCGGCCACTATCGCAGAATTTAGAAATCCCAGAGCTGTGGCCCTGGATGAATCAGGCAACCTCTATATCGCGGATTACAACAACCAGTGGATTCGCGAAGTCAGCGCCACTCCAGCCCTGCCGACAACAGCGGTAGGGGCTACCACTGCAGCGCAAAACGTTCTGGTGAAGTTGACCGCCGGAGGCGCGCTCAACAGCGTCACCGTGCCCAAGGCGCAAAATGGAGCGCAGGAGTTCTCCGTAGGCAGCGTCTCTGGCTGCTTCATCAATGGAACGTTCAATGCTCCAAACTCGGTCTGCATTGTGCCTGTCGCCTTCAACCCGCAGTATCCAGGCCAACGCACAGGAGCCTTGACCTTGCAGGATAGCGGCACGGTTGTGGGCACAGTAGGTCTGAGCGGCACGGGCACCGGCCCACTGGGAGTCTTCTCTCCCGTCACGGCCAGCGTCGTTTCGCCGGGGACATATACGCTGAATAGCGTCGGCGGCGTCGCCGTGGCTCCATCGGGCGACCTCTTCATTTCCGATCCGAACAACAATCGAGTGGTGAAGGTCTCCGCATTAGGGGTGGCCACGCTTGTAAACACGGGCAGCGTCGTGCTGAGCGAACCCATTGGCTTGGCCGTTGACAGCGCAGGGAATCTCTTTATCGCAAACACGGGCACCGGACACATCGTGGAGGTATCCGCAGAGGGAACGGCCAGTCTCGTGAACCTAGGCAGCCTCACGCTCAATCAGCCCATCGGCCTTGTAGAAGGTGCAGTCGGAAACCTCTATATTGCCGACCGCAGCAACAACCGCATCGTGGAAGTCTCTGCGGCTGGCGTGGCCAGCGTGGTCAACACTGGCAGCCTGACCCTGAATTGGCCCAACGGTGTTGGAGTGGACAGCACCGGAAATATCTTTATCGCCGACCGGAATAACAATCGCATCGTGGAGGTATCCGCGATCGGTACGGCCAGCGTGGCGGTCAGCAGCACGACAGACTTTGGCGGAACGACACTAAGTGGACCTTCGGGCGTTGCAGTCGATAGCGCCGGGGACATGTATATCTCAGACTTGAACAACAACCGTTTGGTGGAAGACTCCGCAACCGGCGTGCCCAGCGTCATCGGCACGGGAAGTGTAAGTCTGATCCAGCCGCACGACTTGGTGCTGGACGGGGCCGGGGACATTTATATTGCGAACTGGGGCGGAGGCACCGGACCTTACACCGCAGTCAAGGTGAACCAGTCGCAAACATCTGCGCTGAGCTTTGCAAATACTGACACGGGCGCTACCAGCGCGCAACAAGTTGTAGACGTGCAGAATATTGGCAATAATCCGCTGGTCTTTACCGCGCTGGATACAACGACCACTGGGCAGGTGAACACCAGCTTCAGCCTGAATGGCGCAGGCACCACCTGCGATGACACAACTTCGCTAAGCGCAGGCGCGACCTGCGGCCTGGGCGTGGAGTTCACCCCGCTGATCGCCGCTTCTCTTGCCGGTACGGCGAACATTACAGACAACACCTTGAACGCTGCCGGTACGGTGCAGCAGATCAGCCTGAGCGGAACCGGCGTGGGCGTGGCGGCAACGATGACGCTGGGTGAGAATCCCGGCATCTCCGTGGTCACAGGCACGGCCGTCACCGTGACAGCAACACTGACTGGCAGCAACGGCACGCCTGGCGGCACGATCAGCTATACGCTCGATGGCGTGGCCCAGCCCACTATGACGCTTTCTGCAGGGGGCGTGGCGACCTTTACGCTGCCGGGCACGCTGGCCGTTGGTATGCACAGCGTCCAGGTCAATTACGGGGGCGATACCAACTATGCCTCCCCCACAACTCCGCAGGGCTTTACGCTGACGGTGAGCGCGTTTTCCACGACGACAGCTCTGGCCTCCTCTTCCAACGCGATTACATCAGGACAGAGCGTGACCTTAACCGCAACGGTGATGGAAGGCAGTTCGCCCGTCACCAGCGGTACGGTAACATTCTCCAGCGGCAGTACTTCACTCGGCGCAGCGACATTGGGTGCGGGTGGCATCGCCACGCTTCCAACCACAAACCTTCCGGTGGGCGTAGACAGCGTTACGGCCAGCTTTGTGGCTACCGTCAACGACGCGGCCAGCACATCCAATACCGTGACTGTAACCGTGACATCGCCTGCGCCATTTGTACCCGCAGCAACGACAACGACACTCGCCTCTTCCTCCAGCGCGATCACCGCGGGCCAAAGCGTAACGCTGACGGCGACAGTGACCGATCCCAATGGCGCAGTCACCAGCGGTACAGTTACGTTCGCGAGTGGAGCCACCTCCATTGGCGCGGCGCAGTTGGGTGCGGGTGGCCAGGCAATCCTGACGACAACAAACCTGCCCGTGGGTACGGACAACGTTATGGCCACATTCGTTGCTACAGCAAATGACGCGACCAGTCAGTCGAATACTGTGCCCGTCACCGTGACCGCGGTGCCAGCACCCACGCCAGTGGTAACAACCACGACACTCGCCTCGTCCACCGGCGCGATCACCGCAGGCCAAAGCGTAACGCTGACGGCGGTGGTGACCGATCCCAATGGTGCAGTCACCAGCGGTACGGTTACGTTCGCGAGTGGCAGTACCTCCATTGGCGCAGCACAGTTGGGTGCGGGAGGCCAGGCAATTCTTTCAACAACAAACCTGCCCGCGGGTACCGATAGCGTTACAGCCACCCTTGTTGGCACCTCCACGGATGCGGCCAGCACGTCTACGCCGACTGTGACGATTACGGTGACACCATCGACGTCGTCTTCGGGGTCAAATGGGCCGACTGGGCCGACGATCACGGCGACGCTCAGTTCCAGCTCTCTCAGCGTTGCAGCCGGAGCTTCGATCCCCGATACGATGACGATCACACCGGTGGGCGGCTATATTGGAACGCTGCAATTTTCTTGTGCGAATCTACCCGTCGGCGCATCGTGCAGCTTTACCCCGAACCCGGTAGTCTTTACCGCGTCGGGCAGCGCGCAGACCGTTACGGTGTCCGTGCAGACGATTGGCGTGACGGGTACGACAGCGACGCTGCAACCGTATCAACCCAGCGCAGAGACGAACGGCAGTCTGCCGATGCTGGCGACCGTCTTCTGGATGCCAGGCTGGCTTCTGGCCTCGGTTACGGGCCTGCGGAAGAAGACCTTGGTGGCAAATTCGGCGCGGGCACGACATCTGCTGGTTTTGCTCATCCTGTTGGCGGGCGTAGGCATGATGACGGCCTGCGGCGGG
>OLLR01000107.1_pt1 | contig 29441 bp, 25 predicted proteins | sample 1604601 | NCBI WGS metagenome assembly OLLR01 (sample SAMEA104055725, study PRJEB20765) | soil metagenome | biome: Arctic tundra; feature: Polygonal ground; material: soil | place: USA | collected 2011-09 | depth 0-0.5 m | reverse complement strand
GCAGCCTGCGGGGTAAGAATCACGGGCTGAGTCGCGGGAGCTTCAGATGCGGGAGCGGTTGCGGTTGCCATAGGTTTTTTCTCCAGGCAGACTAGCTGTCTGGCTTTAGTTTACAGCGATTTTTGGCTAGAAACAAGCCCGGAAATCTAGCTGATAAAGATGTATAGAGCGCAAAGCATTCCAGGATGTATGATGGCAGGGAACATTCTGGACTGATTTGTTGTGTGGACGAGGCTAACTCTCAGGGAACCCCATAGAAGGTTTCTGCTGAAAATCGTTCATCTGTCTGCTATGGTGCTGATGTAATGTTGATTCGACAGTGGTTTTTCAATTTTCGATGGGTAACGCTCTGGATGTTGCTGGCTATTGTCTACAGCACGGCCAGCGCGCAGGCTCCGGCAGGCGTGGACGCAGCGTTGTTGTCGAGGGCGCAGGCAGGAGATCCGCAGGCAGAGACAAGTCTGGGACTGCTCTACGATCTTGGTCAAGGGGTGTCGCAGGATGCGACGCAGGCGGCGACCTGGTATCGCAAAGCTGCCGAGCAGGGATACGCACAAGCAGAATCCAACCTGGGAGCGTTGTACGACAATGGCCAGGGTTTGCCGCAGGACTACGCGCAAGCCGCAGACTGGTACCGCAAGGCTGCCGTGCAGGGTCTGGCTGATGCGCAGTATGGTTTGGGCACACTGTATTTCAATGGTGAAGGCTTGCCGCAGGATTTGGTGCAGGCTGCCAGTTGGTACGGCAAGGCAGCGCAGCAAGGGTTGGCCGACGCGCAATACAATCTGGGTCTGATGCTGGTGAAAGGCCAGGGTGTTTCGCAGGACTACACGCAGGCACTCATCTGGTATCACAGAGCCGCCGATCAGGGGGATGCGGATGCGCAGTACGCGCTCGGCACGCTCTACTACAAAGGCCAGGGAGCGCCGCAGGATTACGCTGTTGCGGCAGGCTGGTATCGCAAGGCCGCTGATGTCGGCGACGTGGATGCCGAATACAACCTGGGCGTGCTCTACTCTCGCGGACATGGATTGCCCCAGGACTACGCGCAGGCGGCATCCTGGTACCACAAGGCCGCCGACGTTGGCGACTCCTATGCACAGTACGCGCTGGCAGAGCTGTACTACAAGGGGCAGGGCGTGACGCAGGATTATGCGCTGGCGGCGAGCTGGTTTCGCAAGGCCGCCGATGCGGGCTACATCCCGGCGCAGTACAACCTGGCGGTGATGTATGCCAAGGGCCAGGGTGTGCCGCTGGATTCCAAACAGGCGATGACGCTGTATAGCAAGGCTGCGGAGCAGGGCGATGTGGATGCAGAGTATGGCCTGGCAACAATCTACCTGAACGGACAGGGCATTCCCCAGGACTTTGGACAAGCCATGACGCTGTATCACAAGGCCGTTGATCAGGGCAGCGTGCCAGCGGAGTATGCCATCGGCAGAATGTATACCAAGGGCTATGGCGTGCCTGCGGATGTCAATCAGGCCATACAGTGGTATCAGCGAGCAGCCAGCCAGGGTAACTCCGATGCGGAATATGGGCTGGGACGGTTGTACTATGGCGGGCATGGCGTGGCGCAGGATTACGCGCAGGCGCTTTCGTATTATCGTAAGGCTTCAGACATGGGCAATGCTGGGGCGGAGTACTCTCTGGGCGTGATGTATGCCAAAGGCCAAGGCGTGCCGCAGGATTTTGCGCAGGCGAATTCCCTGTATAGCAAGGCCGCAGAACAGGGAAGCCCAGAGGCGCAATACACACTGGGAACGCTCTATTACAAGGGCGACGGCGTGAAGCAGGATATGGCGCAAGCCGCCTCCTGGTTTCGCAAGTCCGCCGAGCAAGGCAACACCTGGGCCGAGTACAACCTGAGCCTGATGTATGACCAGGGCCTGGGCGTTCAGCAGAACGTTCAGCAGGCCATCACCTGGTATCGCAGAGCTGCCGAGCAGGGTTTTTCCCGCGCGCAGTATGGTTTGGGCGTGATGTATGACAACGGTACAGGCGTGCCGCAGGACATACAGCAGGCCATTGCCTGGTATCAGAAGGCTGCGGCGCAGGACAATCCTGATGCCGAGTATCGACTAGGCACGTTGTACTACACCGGCAATGGCGTGGCGCAGGACATCAGTCAGGCTGTTACCTGGTATCAAAAGGCGGCTGCGCAGGGCAATGCTGATGCACAGTTCAGCATGGCCACGCTCTACTACAACGGCCAAGGCGTTACCAAGGATCTTGCTCAAGCAGCGGCATGGTGCGAAAAAGCTGCTGCCCAGGGCAGCGCAGCATCAGAGGACTTTATGGGTCACATCTATGCGACGGGCCAGGGTGTTCCGAAGGATAATAGCCAGGCTGCGTTCTGGTACCGCAAGGCTGCGTTACAGGGTAATGCCTCGGCGGAGGGTGACCTGGGAATGCTCTACGACAAAGGCATGGGCGTTGTGCAGGATTACACCGAAGCAGCGACTTGGTATCGCAAGGCCGCCGATCAGGGTGTTGCAGCGGCGCAGGCAATGCTGGCTAAGCTCTACGTCAAGGGTACTGGCGTTCCGCAGGATTACTCCAATGCGTATTTCTGGTTCGATCTGGCCGCGGCGGGCAAGATTGATGGCATGACTCAGGATGAAGTTGCCCAGGATCGCGATAACGCTGCTTCGCATCTGGCGCCAGCAGATCTGACACTGATGCAGGAACGCGCGCGAAAATGGTTTGCTGCCCACACCTCGCTTCAGTAGTGCAATAAATTCTTCCTACCGATTCTATGCAGTATTCCCGGGGACAATTCGTATTTCTAGCGATCTTTCTCCGGAAATGATTCCGTTTTCATCGTGCCGTCCTTCTGCTTGAGAAGGATTTGCACCTTGCCTTCGGCGGATTCAATGTCCGTCTTGCAGGCATTGGATAAGTGGATGCCTTCCTCAAAGAGGCGCACGGATTCCTCCAACGGCAGATCGCCTTTTTCTAGTTTGCCGATAATGGCTTCCAATTGCTTGAGGGATTCTTCAAAGCTGGACAATTTTTTCCTCCTTACGTGCAGGCTGAAGCACTGACTCTAAAATTTCTATGGCGGCCTGATACCGTCCTGCAGGGGCGCTGACCTGAACCCCCTGCACCATACTGCGAGCCGCAAACAGCATTTCCTGGGCGATGCGAACACCTTCAGCACGCGCATGTTCTGGAGTGACAGCGTGTTGCATCCGCTGGAAAATCGAATTGGGTACGCTGACACGCAGTTCGTTACGCATAAACTCGGCATTGCGCAGGCTGGTCAGCGGCCAGATTCCGGCGATGATGGGAATGTGAAATTGCTCGACGCTCCGGAGAAAGGTTTCCAGCAGTTGCAGGTCGAAGACGGGTTGCGTGATGGCGTACTCGGCCCCTGCCTCAACTTTACTGGCAAAGCGGCGGACTTCGGTATCCACATCCGGGACGCCGGGGTTGGCGGCAACGCTGATGGTGAATCCCGTGGACGCGCCGATGCTGTTGCCGCCAATATCCAGACCATGATTGAGACCACGAACAATGTTGGTCAGGCCAATGGCATCGACATCAAAAACCGCCGTGGCATCGGGATAGTTGCCGAGCTTGGGCGGATCGCCGGTCAGGCAGAGAATGTTGCGCAGGCCCAGGGATGCCGCACCCAGCAGATCAGACTGAATGCTAAGTACATTGCGATCACGGCAGGTGTAATGCAGCACGGTTTCCATGTCCGCCTGCTGCTGAATCTGGATGCAGAGGGTCATGGCGCTGAGTCGGGCCGAAGCGCGAGGGGAGTCCGGCACGTTGATGGCATGAACGCCATTTCGCGCCATCAGGCGGGCCGCTTCGAGTTCTTTAGTGCAGTCGATACCTCGCGGTGGAACAATTTCGACCAGCGCGACAAATTCTTTCGCTGCAATCCGCGCGCCCAACCCGGAGCGTTCGGCCAGAGGTGGAGGTGTAATGGCAGCCGAAGCGACCGCAACCGCTGCGCGCGTTGTGCCAGAGGCAAGTGCATCCAGTGCGCGGACAGTCGAGCGCATGGCGCGAATGTGGGCAGGCGTGGTGCCGCAGCAACCTCCAACAAATTGCACGCCAGCTCGGACAAATTTACGGGCGTAGCTGGCCATGTATTCCGGCGAACTGAGATAGATGTTGCGGCCTTCAACGGAGCGTGGCATCCCGGCATTGGGCATGGCGGCTAGCGGTAGGGAAGTTGCAGCGCGCATCCGCTCAATGGCCGAGAGCACGGTGACAGGCCCAGAGCTACAGTTGCAGCCGATGGCATCGGCACCCCACTCAGTAAGGAGTGCGGCTGCTGTTTCTGGTGTTGATCCGTCAAGGCAATTTGCCTCGTCATCAACCGTGACCATGACAATGACCGGCAGATGCGGCGCGACTGCGCGCGCAGCCAGAATGGCCTGATGAACCTCTTGCAGGGCAGTCATGGTTTCCAGGATCAGTAAATCGACGCCACCTTCCGCAAGAGCGTGAATCTGTTCGGCAAAAGCAGCGCGTGCGTCAGCGAGCGATGTCTGGCCGAGTGGTTCAAGTGTGGTGCCGAGCGGTCCGATGGAACCAGCTACGTAAATCTGCGTGGCCTGTTTTTCACTGATCTGTAGTGCAGCCTCACGGGCCAGTCTGGCTCCAGCAAGGTTGATGGCACGGGTCTGATCGGCCAGCCCGTGACGGCGCAGGCGAAAGGAGTTGGCGCCAAACGTGTTGGTCTCAATAATTTCGGCTCCGGCCTGCAAATACTCTTCATGTACGGAGCGGATGAGCTGCGGTTGCGAGAGATTCAGCTCGTCGTAGCAGAGATTGATGAAGATGCCGCGCGCGTAGAGTGTCGTGCCCATAGCGCCGTCGCAGAGCACGGTGCGGTTGGCGAACATGTTCTGGAGTGGTGATGGCATGGTGAGGAGTCCGTGCGCTTATCCTAACGGGAGTTGCGGCATAGCGCCAGCCACGTTTTGGTTTGATATACTCAGATTTTCCATCGGAAAGTTCTGTACAGAATGCCCTGGGTATGAGGAGCATGGAGATTTGATGAATCGTAGTGTGTTTGTTCGAGTGGCTGCGGCGGTGTTCATCACCGTTGTTGGTCTCTCCATCGTGGGTTGTGTAGGCCAGAGATCCCTCTTTGCAGGTCGTCCATTTCCACCCAGCACGATTTTGCAGCGTGTCCTGGTGGCGATCCAGAATCCCAGTCCCGCAACCACAGGCCAGTTGCAGATCGTCGACGCTCGTTACGACATCCGCAACAGCGAAGATGGTAAGGTTCCCGTCTTCTTCATTGGTGGTTATGGGGGAGCGCTCCCCAGTGTCATTCTGAATTATCCGGAGCAACAGGTTGGGTTTGTGTATGGTTACGGGGATGGAAGCCTTTCTCCCATCAGTTACTCCAACGAGGGGAAGGCAGGAAATATCAGCGGGCTGGTACCAAAGATCCCTTCTGGCGGTGTGTTTGTGACGGAGGATGGCCACTACGCTTTTGGCGCCAACCAGTCAGCGCAGTTCCTCACGGTAGTTGATAACGTGGCGAACATCACGGTCAATCTGAATCTGCCGAATGTGTACAGGGTTGCGGTCAATCCCAGCGGCACGGTGGCGATGGCCTATGTGCAGAACAGCAATTATGCCTATCGCGTCATTCACTTGCAGCAGCCGAATGGCACGGTTGCGCCGGTTCCGACCTTTCCCAATGAGGCCAACTGGCCCAAGGCTGTGAGTCCCGTAGATTGTCAGCCTGTGGCCACGCCAACTTATTGCGTAGTTCCGGTGCTGGATCAAACTGGCAATCCCATCCAGTTTGATCGTCCCTACAATGCGATTTTTTCCTCGGACGGAACCACGGCCTGGGTGATGAACTGCGGCCCAGAGTGCGGGAATGCGGTTCCTGATGTCGTGACCGGTCAAGCGACGGCCAGCGTCAGCTTTTTGAATGTTGGCGTGCTGGATATCTACAATTTTCCGGGCAGTACCTATCCAAGCCTGCCTCAGCAGCCCGCGCCACCCACAGAGTCTGCCAGAATCCCAGTACCCGGTGGCGCAACAATGGCGCTCTACGGCAATGGAACGCTGTACGTTTCTGGACAACAGGTGATGCCTGCATATAACAATCTGCTGGAAGGCTTCCTGAGCACCATCAACCTGAGCACCATGCAGGTGACAGCGTCGTATCCGATTGAAGATGGCACGCATACGAAGATGCTTTTTGGCGACGACAATACGCTGTGGATTGGCTCACAGACCTGTCAGGAGGGCGTGCGCACTGCAACCAATCAGGTCAATGGCTGCCTGGCCATGTTTAATTTGACGAACAATACCGTACTGGTGGAACCCTGGTATGGCGATTTGACCGGGCTGTGCGCCATTATCGAATGGCACAAGGTCTACACGGCCTACGGCGGCCAGTTGCACGTCTACGCAACAACCAACACGGGTATTACGACGTTTTCCACGACGTATTCGGCCGGCTCCGAACTGGATAACACAAACGTAACCGTGACGGGTACGGCGTATGACGTGGCCTATATGGATGCGCTCACTAACGCTCAGGATTAGAAGCCTGAATTTCTACCGTGCGCTGGAGAGCGGCAGAAAAGGAGTGCTAATTTGCTGAAGGATTCCCTCTGGGTAGCGCTGGGTGCCGTGCTGGGCGCGAATCTTCGCTATGGCGTTGCGCGCTATGTTGGTCGCGTCGTCCCGATTGATTTCCCCCTGAGCACGCTCCTCATCAACATCACAGGCAGCTTTATTCTGGGCGCTTTTTTTATGTGGGCGCGCGAACACTCCTATGTGAATTCCAACTGGCGGTTGGTGGTGGCTGTAGGTTTCTGCGGTGGGTACACAACATTTTCCAGCTTTGCCTGGGAGAGTTACGCGCTGATGCGTGAGGGCCGCTGGGAGATCGCCGCACTGAACATTGCTGCCAGTAATCTGCTGGGACTTCTGGCCGTAATCGCCGGAGCGATGCTGGTAAGCAAGTGTATGACACCCGCTGTCTAGCGTGGATGACGGATTCTTCTATGCCCAATGCCATCGACATTCTCGCCATTGCCGCCCATCGGGATGATGTGGAGCAGACCTGCGGCGGGACGCTGTTACGCTCTGCCGCAATGGGGCTACATACGGCGATTCTCGACCTGACGCAGGGCGAGGCAGGCACGCGCGGCTCTGCTGAAGAGCGCGCTGCGGAGGCAGCGGCAGCGGCAGATATTCTAGGCGTGCAATGGCGGCAGGTGCTGGATTTGCCCGATGGCAGCGTGGAAAATACCGCAGAGAACCGGCTGAAAATTGCGCGCGTTGTGCGCGAGATGCGTCCGCGTGTGGTGATTCTTCCTTACTGGCAGGGACGGCATCCTGACCATTACAAGACGGCAACCCTGGGCTACGAGGCCTGTTTTTTGGCCGGATTGTCGAAGGTCGATACGGGAACCACGCCGCATCGTCCCTTTAAAGTGATCTACGCCAGCCTGTATGCAGATGTTCGGCCCAGCTTTGTGGTTGAGATCACGGACTGGATGGAGCCGCGCCTGCAAGCCTTGCTGGCCTATCGTTCGCAATATGGCAGCCAGCAGGCAGGGGAAAATTTGTTTGTGCCGGAAGAAGAGATTCGCGAACGTACCTTTGCTCTGGCTCGAAGCTATGGCTTGCTGGGCGGGGTGCGCTATGCCGAGCCGTTTGTGCAAAAGGAAATTGGCTTGGTCGAAGACCTGATGCTGGTTCCCGTGCAATCCATGTAATGGATTTTTCCCGCGTGGTGCGAACAGGCCCTAGTAGGAAAAATAGGGCAGGTACGAACGCCAGGTACTCCACTGCAGATGTTCAACCACGCGATTGGCAATAGTCTGGCGTTGCCGATAAAAATTGAACTGGACACCGTTACGCACGCCAAGAACTTGCGTTACTGGCCCCCGCGCAGTTTCAAACATGGACTGGATTAGAATGTAGCGTTGCGGCGCTCCGCCGGTGTTCGACACGACGGCAGTGAGTTCCTGCTTGAGCCAGGTGTTCTTGTAGGCGTTGTACGCAAAACTTCCTGTACTCAAAATTGCCCGGCCCAGCAGGTTGAACTGGGCATCCTGACTTGGCTGCAGATGGGTCATAGAATACTGTCCTCCACCCCAATCCACAATCAGTACAGAGCAGCCGGTCTGCATCTCGGTGACCCAGAGATTGGCGCCTGCTCCGGCTGCGTTGAATAATCCAGTGGGTCGATGGCGAGCTCCTGCTGCAGCGCCAATAGGCAGTCCATGTCCACGCATAGGAGAAACCAGCATCGCTCGTTGTAGTCCACAATCTGGAGGCCCCATAATTCCACCAGCTATGCCACAAGCCATTGCTGCTGTTTGATCAATGACGATATTGATGCCGTAGGCTGCAAACCAGAGATTGCGCACCGTAGCGCAATTGACGGCAGGGAGTTGGTTGACCATCAAATCGTTCTGTTGCAGGATAAGGACTGGGTTCGCCAGTAGGTTGTTGTAAACCTGCATTGCGTGCAGGGCATCCGCCACGGCCATACGATGAATTTCCTCCAGCAAGGAATAACAAACTTCAATTCACTGAAAACTTATTGCTATAGTGCGGATTGCATGGTTCCGTGTCAAGAAAGCAGCAGCCAGCTAAAACGATGTGGAGAGACGCTGCCTCAGAAATGTTTTCAGCTCTGGAGGCATGAAGGACGGCGGCGCAAGAAAGAATTTTGGTTTCTTCTCGACGATGCGCTGCAGCGCATCCGACCATACTGGAGTAGTTTGTGCAGGTGGCGAAGAGATCAGAACGGCATCGGCGCGGTCAAGAAAATACTGGGCTGAGGGTTTAAAGTCAGCGACTGAAAAATTCAGCACCGTCAGATACATATCCGGTTGTATGAAGCGCAGGATGCTGTTCGATTCAAGGATGGCATTTTCAGCAGTATCCAACTCTTTGCGAATGCGAGGCATGGCTTCGGCAAGCTGACCTTGCCGCGTCCGCACCCAGAAAGCGCGCAGCGCGCCAGCCTGCAGGAAGCGCGCACTGTCGGTATCGCTGGCTTTGCTGCGTTCTTCCGTTACAGCCAGGGAGTGCGTATCATTCTCGCAATCGCACGGCTCGCCGTTGGCCGAGCAGATGCCGTGGCCATATTGCGTGATCTTGAAGGCTGTCCAGTTGTACTGCGGCAGCGCGGCGATGATGGCAGCGACGACGGATGTTTTGCCAATGTTGCGCGTATGTCCGCCGACCACAACGATGGCCATAGCTGCTCTCCGCCTACTCTTTGGTTCTGCGCGCAAGGCGCGCGACGGTAGCCAGACCTTTGAGGTAGGCGCGCAGGGGTTGAGCCGGGCGACCCCAGAAGACAAGGCCGGGGCCACGCAGATTTTTCTGGCTAAGCACGCCCGCGCCACCGCCGAGAATCACCTGTGAGCCAATCTCCGCATGTTCGCCAACACCAACCTGCCCGCCGAGAATCGCGCCATCGCCCACGCTGCTGCTGCCAGAGATCCCAGTTTGCGCGGCAATGACCACATTGCGACCAACGCGAACGTTATGGCCGATGTGAACCAGATTGTCGAGCTTGGTTCCGCGCGCAATACGAGTTTCTTCCAGCGCGCCGCGGTCGATGGTGGTGTTCGCGCCGATCTCGACATCCTCTTCAATGACCAGCGTGCCTTGTTGCGGGAACTGCGTATACGCGCCGGTCTCTGTGTCGCGCACATAGCCGAAGCCGTCGGATCCAAGAACGCAGCCGGCATGGAGGGTGACGCGATCCGCAATTTTTGTTCCGCGATAGATCACAACTCTGGGATAGATATGGCAATCTGCGCCGATCTGCACGCCGTCACCAAGGATTACCCCTGCTGCAATCTGCGTGCGATTGCCGATGCTGATATCCTCCCCCAGCACGGTGTAGGCGCCGATGGAGATGCGCTCCCCAAGCTGTGTTCGCTTACCGAGAAGCGCCGTGGGATGAATGCCGGTTGCGGGTTGGACTGGCCGCAGCAGGGAAGCAGCCTGGGCAAAGGCCAGACGTGGCTGCGAGACCAGAAAAAGCGGCTTGGTGGCATCGGAAACGGTGGTGGCAAGCTGAGGCGTTAGCAGAATAGCCCCGGCGTTGGAGGCGAGTGCCTCCGCCAAAGAAGCTGGCGTTTCCGCAAAGACCAAGCAGTGCGCGTTGGCGTGCGTAATGCTGGCCACGCGCGTGATGAGGGTCTCGTACTGCGATTGCGGCGGCATTGTGCATTGTGCGTCGAGTGCATCTGCGAGTTGTTGAAGGGATAGCGTCATGATTTTCCAGGTCGTACATACAGCGGGGCTTCGCCGGGTGGACGAGTCTTCCAGCGGCGATGTACCCAGAGCCACTGCTCAGGATAACGCCGGATCGTCGCTTCCAATACTTTGGTGAAGCGTTGCGTGTTGGCCTGCGCATCGGCCTCGGTGTCGCCGCTGTTCACCAGCTTCAGCGCAGGCAGAAAATGCAACACATACTTCTGCTCGTCGGAATGCCAAAGCAGAAAGCCTGGAACCACAGCAGCGTCGGTACGGAGCGCAATGCGCGCCATGCCGGAGCCGGTACAGGCGGCGTGTCCGAAAAAATCGACAAAGACTCCCTGAGGCGGTGTCATGTTGGTGTCCATGAGGATGCCGACGGTTTCGCCGGCGCGCATGGAGGCGATCAGGCCGCGTGCGAAATCATCTTTATGCAGCACGCGGTTGCCATACTGGCAGCGGATGCGATTGACCAGCGCGTCGACATAAGGATTGTCAAGGCGGCGGATGACCATGCTCATAGGATGGCCAGCCAGTGAGTGGAAGAAGCTGCTGAGTTCCCACGCACCCAGATGCCCAGTAAGAACGAGCACGCCACGCCCGCGCTGCTGTGCGGCAAGATAATGTTCCAGACCTTCATAGCGGATGAACGTATGGGCCTGGTCGAGGGAATAGGTTGGCATCTGGCAGAACTCCGCTAATTGCCAGCCCAGGGAACGATACATGCCACGCAGAATGCGTTTACGTTCTACAAGAGATATTTTAGGAAAGGCAAGATGCAAATTGCGGTGTCCAATGCTGCGGAGTCGCGGCAGGCAGAGATAGGCAAGGAAGCCAATGGTTGCGCCCAGGCGTCGCGCCAGGGAGCGCGGTGGTAGGCCCAAGGCATAAATCAAGCCCCAGACTACGGCATATTCCATTCTCTGGCGCATAAAGAAAAACTTGCTGCTACCCGGTGAATCGAAAGGGGATATATTTCTGTATCGTAGTCCTCGCGATGAAGATTTGCCATTGCTTCCCAGATAGCGTCGCCATAGGTGCGATTCCAAATCAAAATGGGGATACAGAAATCATTTTTTCTGGGCAACCGTGACAGAAAAGTGCAACTCTTACTATGTAGAACGTCGTGGCGTTGTCCACAAGGAGCTTTGTCATGGATACAGTAAAAATCTGGATGGCCTTTGGGGTTGGCATAACGGTGGGCGCAGCCATTGCGCTGATGGTTGCGCCGCAATCCGGCGAAAAAACTCGCAGGCTGTTCAAACGTCATCTGGAAGACGCAACTGATCACGTACAAAATACGGTGGAGGGGATTGGTGATCGCGTAGGGCGCTCCATCCACAGAGGCCAAGAGGTCGCTGTGGAAACCATGAAGGCCGGGGTGGATTGGGCGGCCAAACAGGTATCGCACGCTGTATAGGAGCGTGCGTACAGCTTCCGGGCCGTGCGCTCGGATCTGCTGCCTCGGCCAACCGGAATTCACCAATAAACCAGGAGCCGCAGATGGGCAGCCAAAACAGACAAGCTCCGCCGCGGCGGAGCTTGTCTGTTTGTAGGAGAGCCAATGCAGAATCGCTTTCTGTGTATCAATTACTGAAAAGCAAGATTCCTTCAGCCCGCTCTTCGCCCTCTTTGATGATCGGGCGATAGAAGAGTTGATTGTTGTCCAGGTAGACCTCCAAAAACGAAGGTCGATCCACAATACGACCCGCAATCAAGGCTTCTGACAGTGGGTCTTCAACATAGCGTTGCAGCGCGCGACGCAAGGGGCGGGCACCATAGGTGCGATCCGCAGTTGTGCGCTCCAGAATCCACTTTTTCGCCTCTTCGGTCACAGAGAGCGTAATGGCCTTCTGCGCCAGATTCAGGTTCAACTGCTGCACAAGCAGTTCGAGAATCTGGATCAGATCGCTGTCTGAGAGTGCCTGGAAGATGATAATTTCGTCCAGACGGTTAAGGAACTCTGGATTAAAGGTGCGTTTGACCTCGCTCTTCACCAGTTCCTCTACTTTGTCGGCAACCATCTCATCGCGGTCAGATTGAAAGCCCAGACCCTGCCGCTTCTGCAGATGGCGCGCGCCAATGTTCGAGGTCATAATGAGGATCGTGTTTTTGAAGTCAACCGTGTTGCCCAGACCATCGGTCAACTGGCCATCTTCAAAAACCTGCAACAGGATGTTGAAGACATCCGGATGCGCCTTCTCAATCTCATCCAGCAGCACAATGGAGTAAGGCGAACGCTTGACGCGCTCGGTGAGCTGGCCGCCCTCCTCGTACCCAACGTAGCCCGGAGGCGAGCCGATGAGTTTGGAGACGGAATGCTTCTCCATAAACTCCGACATATCGAAGCGGATGAGCGCCTTCTCGCTGCCGAAGAGGAATTGCGCCAGGGTGCGCGCCATCTCGGTTTTGCCTACGCCTGTAGGGCCTAAGAAGAGGAACGAGCCGATGGGGCGCGCAGGATTTTTGAGTCCTGCACGCGAACGGCGAATGGCACGGGCCAGCGCGGAGATGGCTTTCTCCTGCGAGATGATCCGCTTGTGGAGTTCCTCTTCTACGCGCAGCAGCTTCTGCGTTTCTTCCTCTTTGATGGAGGTGACGGGTACGCCCGTCCAGCGGCTGACAACATCTTCAATGTCCTCGCGCGTGACGATGCCCGCCGTCGAATCATCCAGATGATATTTATCACGCAGGGCGCGCAGGTTTTCTCGCTCCTTGCGTTCTTCATCGGAGTAGAAGCGCGCCTTTTCAAATTCGTGATTCGCGATGGCGTTCTCCATGCGATGCACAATGAACTTGATGCGCTTCTGCACCTCGGTGATCTCTTCGGGAAGGGAAGTCTGCCGCAGCTTAACGCGCGCGCCCGCTTCATCGATCAAGTCGATGGCCTTGTCGGGCAAAAAACGATCTGGGATGTAGCGATTCGAGTGGCTGACGGAAAAGAGAATCGCGTCATCGGTGTAGCTGACCGCGTGGAATTTCTCGTAACGATCCTTAATGCCCATGATGATCTTGATCGCATCTTCTTCATTAGGAGGCGGCACTTTAACGGCCTGAAAACGCCGTTCCAGCGAGCGATCCTTTTCAATAGACTTGCGATATTCCGCAGGCGTGGTCGCGCCGATGCACTGGATCTCTCCACGCGAAAGCGCAGGTTTGAGAATGTTGGCCGCGTCAAGAGAACCTTCTGCCGAGCCAGCGCCGACCAGGGTGTGCAACTCGTCGATAAAGACGATGCAGTTCTGGTTCTCCATCAACTCTTTCATGATGGTCTTGAGGCGTTCTTCAAACTGGCCGCGATATTTTGTGCCTGCAACGATGAGTGAAAGATCAAGGCCCAGCACGCGCTTGTCCGCCAGGAAGGTGGGTACGTCGCCGTCGGCAATCTTCTGCGCCAGTCCTTCGACGATGGCAGTTTTGCCGACGCCCGGTTCACCAATCAGCACAGGATTGTTTTTGGTACGGCGGCATAGAATCTGGATCACGCGCTCCAGTTCTGGGTCGCGTCCCACCAGGGGATCGAGCTGGTTGTCCATTGCCGATTGCGTCAGGTCGCGAGAAAATTCGGCCAGCGTGCTGGTCTCGCGCGTGCGTTGGGCTTGCGGCGCGCGCTCCTGCGTGGTGCGGGCAAGTTCTTCGCGCACGGTGGTCAGGCGCAGGCCACGCTCCAAAAGAATTTCAGCAGCAAAGCATTTTTCTTCGCGCAGCAGACCGAGCAGTAAATGCTCCGTACCGATGTGCTTGTTGGAGAGGCGCTCAGCCTCTTCGGCGGCGTAGGCCAGCACGCGCTTGCATTCATTCGAGAGTGGCAGATCGACCGAGGTAGAAACCTTCTCGCGAATGGTGGTGTGGCTTTCAATCTGCTTGCGAATCGACTCCACCGAAGCATGGGAGCGCAGGAAGCGATTGCTGAGGGCTTTATCTTCGCGCAGTAAACCGAGCAGAAGGTGTTCCGTTTCAATGTAGGGCGAACCGAATTGGCTGGCTTCATAGCGCGCGAAAAAAATTACGCGCCGCGCTTTCTCTGTATAGCGTTCGAACATACTTCCCCCTATTTTGGCGCCCGAAAGGCCCGCCGGTTCGAACTATTAGATTCTTAAGCGTCAGGGAACGATGCAAGCGTAAGCTAACTCGTTTCGTGACACTCCTCTAACCGGCCCTGATGCAGCCGGAATCTGCGGCCACAGCGCTGCGCGAATTCAACGTTGTGGGTAACGATGATGGAGGTAAGCTGATGCGTCCGATGCAGTGCTTCCATCTGCACAAAGACAGCTTCAGCGGTGCGGTTGTCGAGATTGCCGGTCGGTTCGTCCGCCAGAAGCAGGCGGGGTTCCGTAACCAGAGCGCGGGCCAGCGAGACCCGTTGTTGTTCGCCACCGGAGAGTTCCCCGGCGCGGTGATGCATGCGGTTGTGCAGGCCAACCCGACGCAGCCAGACTTCAGCTTTGGATAGAGCGGAAGCGCGAGCTTCGTTGCGGGCCAGCAGAGGCATGGCAGCATTCTCCAGTGCCGTAAACTCCGGCAGCAGATAGTGAAATTGCCAGACGTAGCCGATCTCTCGATTGCGAAAGACCGCTGCTTCTTTGGTGCTCAGCTTCCCAATGCAGGTTGAGGCGCAGTATACGTTACCGCTGGTTGGCGTATCAAGGGCCGCAAGAATATGCAGCAACGTGCTTTTGCCGGAGCCGGATTCGCCCTGGATAGCGACCATCTCGCCGGTATGCACGGTTAGATTGAGATTTTCAAAAAGAACAAGCGCTTCAGCGCCGGTGCGATATTCCTTGCGCAGGTTTTCTACGCGGAGCAGAGCCGGTTCCTGTGCAGGGTTCAAGGGCTGTTCCGAGGGATGTTCCAGAAGCGCAACGTTTCCCGTTCTTTCGCCTGTGGCGGAAGCGGCGCGAAGCTCGCTGCTTGATGGTGTCTGCATAGCCAACCCTAACCCATGTCCTATACCTATCATAGAACTGTTGACACAAAGAAAGTGTCTTTCTGGGATCATTCGGCGCAGAAGGCAAAACGGGACGGTCTCAATTGGGAAGAAATGCTGAGAATGGGAGCTACGCAGGTTTACTCGTAGCGTAGTGCTTCGGCAGGCAGGATTTTTGCGGCGGACGCGGAAGGATAGAGTGTCGCCAGCAGGGAAATCCCCAGCGAGACGGCAGAGACGATCAGACCGTCCGTCCAGCGCGGGGCGAAGGGTAGATAGTCGATAGAGTAGACCTCCGCCGAGAGATGGATGAAGCGGTAATGGCCACCAGCCCAGGCCAGCGAGTAGCCGACGATCAGGCCCAGCACGGTTCCAATGCCGCTGATGAGCATGCCCTGACATAAAAAAATGCGCCGCACCTGATCGGCGCGCACGCCAAAGGACATCAACACGGCAATGTCGCGGGTCTTCTCCATCACCATCATGGTGAGCGCAATGAGGATGTTCAACGCGGCCACGCAGACGATGAGGCCAATCACGATGAAGGTGACCATTTGCTCCAGACGGAGGGCGCGGAAGAGTTCGCGATTCTGCTCCATCCAGTTGGTGGTCATAAATCCCTTGCCTGCGGCGGCCTCAATGCTGCGCCCAATGCTGTCAGCGTGATAGAGATCGTCCACTTTGAAGCTGAGGACGGAGACCAGGTCGGGTTCGCCGAAGAGATGCTGCACATCGGCCAGGCGGGCCAGCGCGTAGGAAGAATCGTACTGATAGAAGCCGGAGTGAAAGATGCCGACAACCTGAAAGCGCTCGTATTTTGGAACAAGGCCGAAGGGAGTGAGTTCGCCCTGCGGACTGGTGACGAGCACCGTGTCGCCAGCACTGACGCCGAGCGTGTCGGCAAGGTCGGAGCCAATGACGATGGGTGGAATCGCGGCGATTGAAGAGGAATCGCTCGCGGGAACGGGAGCGAGCGCCGCAGCGCTGCCTTCGTTGACCGATTGCAGCAGATCGCTGACCGTGCGTTCCTGATTGGGCAGAATGCCCTTGATGAGTGCGCCGCCGGAGCGCGCGCCGCGCGAGACCAGCACCTGTCCATAGAGGCCGGGAGCAACAGCAGTGACGTGCGGAACGCGCCGCAGGCGCTCGGTAAGGCTGCGCCAGTGCTCGATGCCATCGCTGGCTACGCGCATCAACTCAACATGTGCGGTAGAGCCAAGCAGACGATCCTGCAGGTCGCGGCGCATTCCATTGGTAATGGCTAGCGCGAGGATCAGCGCGGCCACGCCTGCAGCTACGCCGAGGACGGAGATTCCCGTAATAATGCCAACGACCGCCTGCCGGCGCTTGGCACGGAGATAACGGCTAGCGATAAAGAGTTCAAAGCGCATAGTGGATCTAATCTTTTTCCTGCACGGTGGTCTTGGCGATGGCGGCATTGTCGGCACCGTCAAAGACGCGAACGGCAACGACATGCTGCTGCGGATTTGCGGATGTGCCAGGTTGCGTTGCATCCGCAGCTTGCTTCGGTAAGGGCACAACCGAGTCATAATGTTCCGCTGGCGCGTCAGAGAGTTGACCAACGGGATCAATCAACTGCCACGATCCAGCGTCGATAGAGACATAGGCGCGTGCAATACGAGAGAGCGCGTCTGTGGCATCGAACGTGACGTGAATTCCGCTGGCCTCCGCGTGAGCCGTAATCGACGCAAGCACGGGCGGTGTGGTGTCAACCAAAAAGGGCGCGCTGTCTTTGTATCCGGTCAGAGCTGCACCGGGCGGGTTGGAGAGCGCGTCGCTGGCCACCACACGCAGCCGGTACCAGCCATCGGGAAGCTGCTGCATGTCGAAGGAGGCAAAATCTTGTTGCAGATTTTTTGCGAGCGGAAGCCAGTTGCTTTCGCCCTCGGCGCGCTCCAGCAGGATATAGCGCAGGTGGTCACCGTTGTCGTCGTGTGCCGCCCAGCGAACCGTGGCCCAGGCGCGCGTGCGCAACGCTGTTAGAGGACTGCTCGCGCCATCCGCGTTATAGGAAATGCCGGAGTTGCTGGCCTCGCTGGGAAGGGTGATGGACACGGTGGGCGGTTGCGGCAGATTGAAGGCCTCCTGAATACGTGCGTGCAGGTGGACGACAACCGCATCGACAGCGGGCGCGACATTCTGCGGCAGATAGGCCAGATCGACGCTCTCGATATCTGATGCAGCATGGAGCACGGCCTTCCACTGCACAAAGCGCGCTGCGGGTACAGGGAGTGGCTCAGCGTTGGGTGCTACTTTCTTCCATTCGCTCCAACCCTGTTCCGGCTGCTCCACATTGCCGCTGCGGGCAAAGAGATCATAGCTGCCAGAGGCTCGCACGGCGGCGCGTCCCCAATGCGAGAAGAATTTTGCATCGAAGATTTCGCTGGTGTAGGTGGAAGCGGCATTTTTTGCAGCGGTAGTTGTCAGCGACTCCAGATGATAGAGTTTGCCGGTATTACTGGTCACAACATACGCAGAGCCATCGGTCGCAAGCGTGAGCGCGGTGGCCTGTCGGGCTTCGAGATGCGCAACGTCGGCAAAGGTTCCATCTGCGGCAATGCGGTAGAGATGGCCCTGATTGCCCGTTGTGGCAAGCAGGCCTGCGGAATCGCCACTGCTGTCTCCACTCCAAACGAGGCTGTAGAGTACGTCATTTTTTGAGGCCCATAGCTGGCGCGGCGCACCGTCGGGAGTAAGCTGGTCAATCTCGCTGCCTTCAGGCACAAGCGCGTTGTCGTTGGAGGATTGAATCGATCCCGGTAGCAGAATTGTGACGGTGGTGGTAACAGTTGGGCCGCTATGCGTGGTGAGCGGTGGCAGATTGGAGCTATGTTTATCTCCCAACGAGGCGACGTAGAGATTGCCTGCCGGGTCGAAGGCCAGCGCAGGAATCTCCCGATGCACGGATTCAAAGAGTACGAAGCCTTTGCCGTCCGGCGTGATGCGATAGACCAGTCCGCGGCCATCGCTGCCAGCGTACAGATTGCCATCGTTGCCAAAGAGCAGGCAGCGAATGTGCTGCTCCTGACTGGTAAAGAAGGTCTCAGGCTTGGCCTCTGCATGTTTTAGATCGACACGATAAACGGCCGCAGGCCCGCCGGTAGCAATGTAGAGACGACCGGCTGCATCGAAGGTCATATCCCAGATGTAGGTGGGCTTGGTGTCGAGCGCTGCGGAATCGAAGACGACAGGCGGCTGCGCTGATGTTGCCTTGGGATTCGCAGTGGGCACCACATTCGGATCAATACGGTAGACCTTGCCATGCGGCAGCGTTGCGGCGTAGAGCATCCCATCCGGCCCCATGCGGACGACCTGCACGGAGAGGTCTTTGGTCTCCAGCAGCCTGGTGGATTTTCCGTCGGGCGTAATTTTAAGCACCGTTGCCGGGGAGCCAGTGCCGACATAGGCGTTGCCCTTGCCATCGACGGCGACCGACCAGACGTAGGCCGCTGGCGTAGTGAGAATATCTTTGGCTGCTGCGGTGGGCAGCAAGGCACCATCGCTGGTGATGGCAACGCCGTCGGGAGTGCCGCGCTCCAGTGCCGCATAGCTGGCCTGTGACCAGATTTTTGTGTCCTGCGCGTGTAGCCAGGCCGGTGACAGCCAGACGGGTGCGGCAGCAAAGGTCAGGACGAGAAGCGTTGAGCGTGTTAAGCGAAGAGTACGGAGCGTCATGCTGCCCTTGAGTGTACGTGAGGGTTGGGTTACGCGATGAATTGTAGCGATGAAGTTCATTTACGGGTGCAACTCCACGGTTAGAATTTGTGAGCCATGCAGCGCGTCGTCCACGCTGGCAGAGCCGAGCGGGATTGCCGTCTCGCCGTTGAGCGAGAATCCCAGGCCACCGCTGCCATCCTGCGTAGATTGCAGTACGTTGGCCATCGAGAGCGGCACGGAGGGTAGGCGCACGCCTTCGATTGTGGCCTGGGGCTGCGGAGCCAGCAGTGTGACATACACCCGATCATTGGCGTGTAGGCGATTCAGTTGCTCAATCACCGTGTTCAGGTCGAGCGGCGGCGTGGCAGGATTAGCAAAGGGATTCAGCATCTGATCGAGCAGAGGGCCATCACTGACCAGCAAGCGCACGGGGCCAGCACTGAGTGTGTTCGGCAGATGGATAGGAATTCGCACTACGCGACGCTCGCCGCGATAGGGCAGCAGCGTGGCTTCCACGGTGATGGTGCTGCCGGGATGGACGATGGGATCGGCGATGCGAGCATCTTCCAGCGTGGCCGTGTGGCGGCCTGGAATGGCATCGAACTGAATCTCGACAGAGCGAATCGGCGGGCGCTGTTCTGGATTGCTGTAGATCAAGCCAAAGCGCTGGCTGACAGCCATTGCCGCCGCTGTGCCGGGTTGCGTGTGGTCGTCGGGCGAGAAAAGATTCTCCATGTTCACCGAAGGATAGCCGTCGAACTGAATCACGCCGTGCATCCGGTAGCTGGATTGATCGTTATAGCCATTCGTGCCTTGCAGCGCCTGATAGACGGAGACGGTGACCGCTCCCGGTGTAAGGCGGGGCTGCTCAACGACAGAAAAATGGTAGGTGCGCGGCTTCGGAAATCCGCGCATGGCAACGGTAATGGGAATCATGGGAGCCTGCACGCCAAAGCGCCCCAGGATTCCGGATTGCCGGTCATTGGTGAAGGTGCCGACGGTCTCCGTGGTGTTGATGATCTTGATGGGGTCGAGTGGCGAGGCGACGGTGGCCAGCACCTCGGCCTTGGTCATCGGCAAGGCGATATGGCCGAATTGCGTGATGGGATGACCGCAGGCCAGCAGCTTCTTCGCGTCAACGTAAGTAACAGTGCAGGTGGCAGCAGCATTCAGATCGCCGGTAACGATAATGGCGCTGATGGCCGAGCCGGGAACGATGGGGTCAGCTTGCTTCTGGTTCGGGCTGGCGCTACCCAGCCCAGAGATGGCCGTCTGGGCCAGCGCGGGAAATTGCTGGCGAAAGAATTTCAGCGCACTGGGCGAGTAGCCGTCGAAGACCAGAGGCGCTTCAATGGGCTGAATGAGGGGAGAAGTGGTTCCGTTTGTTGTGTTCAGGCTCGCACTATTGTTCGTACTCTGCGCGGCATTCATGTCGGAACCGGAATACGGCTGGGAACTGGAAAATGACTGGCTCGGCGAGTCCGGGCCGCTCTGGCGCTCAATCTCCAGCATTTGCTCAATCGGCGTGATGCCTGCAATCGGCTCCTTGGAGAACTGACCGATGCGGAAGCCAATAGCGCCGACGAGCTTGCCATCAATGTAGACCGGGGAGCCGCTCATGCCAGCTACCACGCCCATGTATTCGGGTTTGGTGCCCAGCAGGCGGGCCAGAATCATGTCTTTGCCCGGCCCGATGGCGTTGTGGAGAATGCCGAGGATTTCGAGGTCCATCGCCTCCGGCTGCGTGCCCTGGAAAACGGTGTACGCAACCCCATGCAGACCGCGATGCACGGCGGAGAGTGGATAGATGTTGGCGGCATTGCTGGCGGGTGGGGCAGAAGCGATCGACTGCGCCGCGCAGGGTGCGGCTGGAACAATCCAGGCCAACAGGAACACAGAGAGAAAACAGAACTGCCGAAGACGTTTTGGAAGCATAGGCACGAATACAGAGTAGTGCATCCAGGGTAGGCCTGTGTTGTGAAGGTTTCTTCGCAGGGTATTTCCGATGGGATTCTGTCTGTGCGAAGATAGTCGAGAAGAGATCGGCCAGATTTTCTAAAGCGAATTAGGGTGGCGTTGATCCAAAGAAGTGTTGTGGAGGAGTCCAGAGTGTTTTTTCTTGGAATGGATATTGGTACCGGCGGTACGCGCGCTGTTTTGGTGGATTCAACGGGCAAAGTGGTTGCCTCCGCAGCTAGTGAACATGCGCCCTTTCGCGCGACCAGCGATGGCTGGGCGGAGCAAGACCCTGCCGACTGGTGGCGAGCGGCGCAGGAGGCAATTCGCGATGTGCTCCGGGCCAGTGGTCAACCCGCCAGCGCCATTGCCTGCGTAGGATTGACCGGGCAGATGCACGGCGCAGTGCTGCTCGATGCTGCGGGTGAGGTGCTGCGACCTTCGTTGATCTGGTGTGACACGCGTAGCGCTCCCCAGTGCGACTGGCTGCATAAGACGATTGGCCGCGAGCGGCTGATTGAGCTGACCTGCAATCCCGCGCTGCCAAACTTTACACTGACCAAGTTGCTGTGGGTGCGCGACAACGAGCCACAGATTTTTGCTCGCGTGGCGCATCTGCTTTGCCCCAAAGATTATGTTCGCTTCCGGCTGAGTGGAACCTATGCGATGGATGTGCAGGAGGCATCGGGTACCTTGCTGTTGGATGTCACGCATCGTCGCTGGTCGAAGGAAGTTGCCCAGGCATCCGGCGTTCCGCTGGCCTGGCTGCCGGAGTTGTTCGAGTCCTCAGAAATCTGCGCCAAGATCAGCGCAGAAGCAGCGGCGAAAACTGGCCTGCTGGCTGGAACTTCGATTGTTGCGGGTGCGGGCGATCAGGGCGCGGGAGCCGTAGGCATGGGTATTCTGAAGCCGGGAGCCGTGAGCGCAACCATTGGCACATCGGGGGTAGTGTTTGCCGCGACGGATAGCCCGGTGCGCGATCCTGGCGGACGGCTGCATACCTTTTGCCACGCCGTTCCGGGGCGCTGGCATGTGATGGGCGTGACCCAGGCTGCGGGGCTTTCCCTGCGCTGGTATCGCGATACATTTTGTCCAGCCACTTCGTATGACACGCTGAGTGCGCTTGCGGCGCAGGTGCCTGCAGGCAGCGAAGGACTCTTCTGGACTCCGTATCTGGTGGGTGAGCGTACGCCGCATCTTGATCCAGAGGCGCGCGCAGCCTTTGTTGGTTTGACGGCGGCGCATGGACAAGGGCATCTGGTACGAGCAGTGCTGGAAGGCGTGACGTACAGCCTGCGCGATACGTTCACGTTGTTTGCCGAGCTTGGAATCCCCGTGCGTGGTAGGGTGCGGCTGGGTGGCGGCGGCGCGCATGGCCCACTCTGGCGGCAGATTCAGGCTGATATTTATTGCCATCCGGTGGAGATTCTTACAGCGGAAGAGGGTGGCGCGTTCGGTGCAGCGCTGCTGGCGGGCGTAGGAGCAGGCGCGTGGAAGGATGTTGACGCAGCCTGCGAGATGGCTCTCCATGTGGCTGAGCATCTGGAGCCGCAGGCGGCAACGCGCACCGTGTACGCAAACGGCTACTCCGTATACCGCAAAATTTATCCCGCGCTACGTGGGCTGCGGCCCTAGTTAGTGGGCATAGTTACTGCCGTCCGATAGGAATGGAAATGGCTGCGCCCATCGTATGTGTGGCCGGATCCATAATTGGCGTGACGGTACTCATCATGCGCGCCATCGCCCCTTTTTTGCCGGGACGATACAGGGCGCGATGATTGAGTACATAGCTGCCGGTAAGGAAGCCGATGGCCTGGCCGACCAGCACGTCCGAGGGAAAGTGATCTCGACCCAGAACGCGGCAGATGCTCACGGTCTCAGCAAACCCATAAGCCGGAGCCACAACGTACCAGTGGGGATATTCGCCCGCGACTACGCGTGCAATCGCCATGCTGGCCGTGGCGTGGCCGGATGGGAAAGAAGAATCCCATGTCCAGCTGGTAGAAGGGGTCGTCCAGAAATCCCCTTGTCCATTGCCATCCGTAGGACGTTCACGATTGGTGGCAATCTTTAGCGCCGCATCTACCGTTCCTGAATCAAGAATGGCCTCCGCAGCCAGGCGGCCTGTCTCCGCTAGCTTGGGATTTTTGGTTCCTAGTCCCAGAAAATAAATTCCAGTGCTTTCGCCGCCTGCCACCCAGAACTCGCCCATCCATGAGATATTGTTGGCCGTATTGATGCGGTTGGTGTCCACGCCTAGCTGCTGCTGCGCGTCGGCATCATAGGCAATCGCCAGACCGGTTGCAGCGCCCAGTGGGGCCAGCCAATAAGCATCCTGAGGCTTTAAATGCAGCGGACTGGTAAAGATGCCCTTCTCGTCCTCGCCGAGATCCTGAACGCAGCGCATCAGATGCGTAATGCCACAGATGACCTTCCCGCTTTGTTGTGCGGCTGCGGCGGGTGTTTGCTGCACAGAGTTGTCACCGGTAGCGGGGAGCTGGGCGTTTTGCGCGCAGGCGATGGAGGCAACAAGCATGGAGGTTGCAAGCGTGGAAAGGGTGAGAAATCGCATAGGCTCCTTACCAGTGTACCGGGAAGCGGTGGTTAGAAATTTAGTGATAAAGAGATTTTTTTCTGCTTGCAGGCCGCAGAGGACGGCTTACGCGCTGTGTTTCGGCGTGTCGACTTCACCCGCATCGACTTCACCACGAATGGGAGTTCCAATCTGTAATGGCTTAAAGGTGTGATGCCAGATTTGCCCGGCGGAATCTTCTTCAACGCGGACGATTTCTACTGCTAGCTCCGCACCGCTGCGCGCGGTGGCAATCAGGCGACCCAGAACGTGGGCCGACTCGCTGGGCTGCGTAGTCTGGGTTGGCGCAAAGGCCGTGCGATTGAGCGCCATGCGCCAGAGCGTTTGTCCGTTAATGCGGGAAAATTCCTGAATGTCGGTGACGATGGCATCAAAGCGCGTGGGCTGGGAGTTGAAGGCAAAGAGGTGTTCAGTCATGAGAGATATCTTCCAGCATAAAAGATATGCGAGATTATTGCGGCGTGATCATGCCACCGACGCGCGTGTGTTGCGGCAGCAGGATGCCACGGCGATCATATTCGCGGTCAATTTGTTGGGCGACGGCTGGCCGGGCGGAAGCCAGCTTCTGTTGTATAGCGAGCGCGGCACCGCAGGTCGGACAGACGGATTCAGCTTTTATGGTCATCGACACCTCAACGACATCAGAATGGCTTTGCCGCTTACACTTTCAGTATGCCCGATTCTGTACGGCCTGACTCGATACGCCCCGACTCCATACGAATGATTGCTGCCGATCTGGATGGCACTCTGCTTTCTCCGCACGGAGATTTGAGCACACGTATGTTGGCGGCGCTGCGTGCCGTGGAGGCAGCGGGGATTCCCATTGTTTTTGCCACAGGCCGCCGTCAGAGCTTTGCCATGCAGGCGCTGGGCAGTGTGGGGCTGCATGCAGATACGGTGCTGATTACCTCCAACGGCGCGGTGACACGCACTCTGGATGGAGCGTTGATCGAGCGTCACCTGCTTCCCGCAGAAACAGCACAGCAACTCTGTGGCCTGCTTGCGGAGTTTCGCGATGCGCTGCTGTTTACCTTCGACCGCGTGGGGTCGGGCGCGATGGTCGTCGAGCAACTGACGACGCTGCATCGCAGCATTGCCAAGTGGGTGGAGCTGAACGCGCACGAGATTGCTATCGTTGCGCCGCTGGAAGATGCGTTTGCGGCAGGCGAGTCTCCTGTGCAGGGAATGATCTGCGGAACGCTGGAGCGCATGAATGCAGCACTGGCAGTTTTGCATGGAGACAGTGCGCTTGGCTTGCGCAATTTAATTTCTGTACATCGCACAGAGTATGCCGTGCGCGATCTGAGTATTGTCGATCTACTGCCTGCGGAGTGCTCCAAAGGTCGCGCGCTGGCGCCTGTGGCTGCATCGCTGGGCATTTCCGCAGCACAGGTACTGGCCATCGGAGACAATATGAATGACGCGGAGATGCTGGCCTGGAGCGGGCATCCGGTGGTGATGACCAATGCTGCGGCGGAGTTGCGCGCGTTGGCGAAAGCGAAGGGTTGGCGATTTGCTGCCAGCAATGAAGACGACGGCGCGGCGCTGGTAATGGAAGCGGTACTGGCTGGGAGTTTTTCGCGTCAAAACTCGCCGTCCTTCGTGATAGATTGACCGAAGAGATTGCCCCTAGAGATTGATGCAAACTAAGCTTCAACGCGGATGTGTGATTGGGATGATGGCCGTAGTGTGCGCATGCTCCGCACAGGCTTCGGAGCGCGTCACGCTGCGCTCCGGATTTGATGTTGTCTGCGATCATCAGCGCCCGATGAACGGCGCAGTGCGGCTTTTTTTGACGCAGGCCGAGGACAACTACGTGGATGTTCTTCCCAGCGATATTGTGCGTGAAGAAGCAGTCCCCGATGCAACACCTGTAGCAGTGCTGAATAGCAAGCAAGACGCATCGAGCACAGCGTCTTCCGCGCAAAAAAAATCGGTGGCGCTGCCCATGCTGCTGGCGCAGGCATCCGCAGCGCATCACATTGATGTCGATCTGCTGGCAAGCGTGATTCGCGCTGAGAGCAACGGCAATCCGCGCGCTGTTTCCCGTACTGGCGCGCAGGGATTGATGCAGTTGATGCCCGGCACGGCTGCTGGATTGGGCGTGCGCGACAGTTTCGTTCCCGAGCAAAATATCGCCGGAGGTACAGCCTATCTGGATTGGCTGCTGACACGCTACCATGACGATCCTGCACTGGCCTTGGCGGCGTATAACGCTGGCCCAGAGGCCGTCGATAAGTATCACGGCATTCCGCCCTATGCGGAGACGCGGCAGTATGTGGCGCGTGTGATCCATGACTTTAACCGGCGCAAGAAACATCTTGTCCCTGCAACAGCAACTTCACAAATGGCAGCCGCCCATGCACCGTCTCACCGTGCCAATTTCGGCAACGACTAAGAAAGTTTTTTCTCCATGAAAACAAAACGATGGTTTTTGATGGCAGCAGTTCTGCTGGTTATCGTACTGCTGAGCTATCTGCAATTTCGCGTGTTCCGCAGCTTTCAATGGTCTGTACTGGCAGTAGTCTTTGGTTCAATCCTCTGGCCGCGCATTGGTGTTGCCGTCGCCTTGATCTATGGAGCCTACATCACCCGTGCCTTTCGCTGGAGCATCTTTCTGCGGCCCACAAAACCAGCGAGTCCCGCCGCGCTAATCCCCTCGCAGTTCATCGGCTTTACGGCGGTGGCCATTCTGGGGCGGCTGGGGGAGTTTGTTCGGCCCTATCTGATCGCGCGGCGACAGCAGATTCGCTTCACCTCGCAGATTGCCGTCTATGCGGTCGAGCGCGTCTTCGATCTGCTGGCAGCGGCGACCATCATTGCGTTTACATTGACCTTCAGCCACTCCGTTCGCCTGCTTCCCTATAGTCAGGATTTTCGTCGTGCAGGCTATCTGGCCATGCTGGCTGCGTGCTGCCTTGGTGGGCTGGCGGTTGCGGCGCGCTTCTCTGGCGAGCGTGTAGCGGCAATTTTCGGGCGGATGTTCGGCTGGATTTCTAAATCATTCGGACATCATGTGCAGGAAAAAATTCTGGCCTTCAGTCATGGGCTGGATACGATTCAGAGTTTTGGCGATCTGCTGATGGCGCTGTTCTGGTCCTTCGTCACCTGGGGCGCTATCGCGCTGGCCTACGTGGAAGTGGTGCATTCCTTCCGCGTGCCGTCGCTGGCTGCGATTGCTCCGGCGCAGACGATTATTTTGATGATGTACAGTTTGTTTGGCTCTGTGCTGCAATTGCCCGTGGTGGGCGGCGGCTCGCAACTGGCTACGATTCACGCCATGATTACCATTCTTGGTGTGGGGCCAGAGGCAGCAACGGCCTGCGGTTTAATGTTGTATCTGTCGACATTTCTCAGCGTGATTCCAGCGGGCCTCTTCTATGCGCGCCTGGAACATGTCTCGCTGCGCAAGGTTGCGGAGTCCTCCGAGACAGAGGAAGAATTGCTGGAGAAGGCGAACGCGCTGTAGGCGCAATGCTGGGATGAGGGAGAATACGACGTGGCCTATGACGATCTAAGAGCGTGGATCAAGAAACTGGAGAAGGCGGGCGAACTGAAGCGCATCCAGGAGGAGGTCGATCCGATTCTGGAGATCGCCGAAATCACTGATCGCGTGTCGAAATCTGGCGGCGCTACAGGGGGCGGCCCAGCGCTGCTGTTTGAGCGGGTCAAGGGATATCCCGGCGCGCAGGTGTTGATGAATCAGTTTGGCAGCGAGCGGCGGATGCGACTGGCGCTCGATGTGGATTCGCTGGACGAAATCTCTGGCAGGATTCAGGAACTGATGAACCTCCGCTCCCCGGATGGTTTTCTGGACAAGATCCGCATGTTGCCCATGCTGGCCGAGATGGGCAAATTCTTTCCCAAGGTTGTCGCCAATAAGGACGCGCCGTGTAAAGAAGTCATCCTGCGCGAAAACTTCAGCGTGCTGGATTTTCCCATATTGCAATGCTGGCCCGGCGATGGTGGCCGCTTCATCACGTTGCCGTGTATGATTACGCGCGACCCGCGTGTTGGTGAAGGCAAGGGCAAGCGCAACGTCGGCATGTATCGGATGCAGGTCTACGACGGCCAGACCACGGGAATGCACTGGCAGCGGCAGAAGGTTGCCGCCGAGCATTATCGTGAACGGCTGCGGCAGGGAGCTGAGGCTGCGGCTCCAGAAAACGCAGCAGCGGCCCGCGTGGCGCGCATGGCAGAGACAGGCGGTGGTACGAGTTTGCCTGTGGGTGCCAATGTTACAGCTTGGGCAAATCCAAAGGCCAATCCGAAAGCTGACCGCCTGGAAGTCGCCGTAGTCATCGGCACCGATCCAGCGACGACATTTTCTGCCATCGTCCCTGCGCCGCCGGAGGTCGAGGAGTTCATCATCGCCGGATTTCTGCGCCAGCAGCCCGTGGAACTGGTCAAGTGCGAGACGGTCGATCTGGAGGTGCCCGCCTCAGCGGAGTTTGTGCTGGAAGGTTACGTGCGCACCGACGAGCTGCGCTCCGAGGGGCCATTCGGCGACCACACCGGCTTCTACACGCTGCCCGACGACTACCCTGTCTTCCACATCACCTGCATCACGCACCGAAAAAATCCCATCTACGCTTCGACCATTGTGGGCAAGCCGCCGATGGAAGATGCCTGGATGGGCAAGGCCGTGGAGCGCATCTTTCTGCCGCTGATGAAGCTGACGATGCCAGAGATTGTGGACATCAACCTGCCGGTTGAGGCGGTCTTTCACAATTTGATGATTGTTTCGATTCGCAAAAGTTACGCAGGGCAGGCGCGCAAGGTGATGCACGGCATCTGGTCACTGGGCCAAGCCATGTTTACCAAATGCGTGGTGGTGGTGGATGAGGATTGCGACGTGCAAGACCTGCGCGAGGTGACACTGCGCGTGGCCAACAACATTGATCCGGAGCGTGATATCCAGTTCACGATGGGGCCGGTGGATTCGCTGGATCATGCCTCGCGACAGCCGGGCTACGGCAGCAAGATGGGCATTGACGCAACGCGCAAATGGGCGGCGGAGGGATTCACGCGCCCCTGGCCGGAGATGCTCACCATGGATGCCGCGACCAAAGCCCGCGTCGATGCCATCTGGAGCAAGCTGGGGTTATAGATTTTCTTCGGCTCCCACTCAAGCCAAAAGACGGCTTAAATGGGGCACCCGGCGCAAAGATGATCTGGATGTGGCTCGTGTACTTCAACAGAAATGGCACATAAATATGTGGTGCTGGTAAGGTGGGCGCGATGTATGTTCCGCAAGCAAACGAAGAGAAACGTTTACCAATTCTGCACCAACTTATTAAGTCTGAACCCTTGGCCGCTCTTGTAACCATGTCTTCAAATGGCATGATTGCCTCGCACCTCCCGATGGTTCTAGAAGAAGACGGCAGGGAGCTTGGAACTTTACGCGGACATGTATCACGCGCGAATTTACAATGGCGTGATCTCAATGCGTCTGTCGATGCTTTAGCGATCTTCGCTGGCCCACAACACTACATAACTCCATCTTGGTATCCAGGAAAACTGGAACACGGCAAAGATGTCCCTACGTGGAACTATGTAGTCGTTCACGCATATGGCGCACTCAAGGTGATTCAGGATGAGAAATGGCTTATGACTCACCTCGTGCAACTTACAACCGAGAGTGAAGTGGGAGCGGAGCTACCCTGGAAAGTCACCGACGCTCCAATAGATTTTATTCGTTCATTATTGAATGGAATTGTTGGATTTGAGATCGCAATCAATCGACTTGAAGGCAAGTGGAAGGTCAGCCAGAATCGCACAGAAAGAGATAGGCACGGTGTTGTGGCGGGACTAGCTGAGTTGAATACTCCTGAAAGTCTTGCCATGAAAAAGCTTGTGGCTGATTGTTCGTAGTAGGGGTCGCTTCAGAGAAGGGAAAAATCGTAGTGCTCCGGGTGCCCCATTCAAGCCTGCTTTTGGCTTGAATGGGGGAAACTCCTACCCTCAATTACCCGCAGAGAATCCTTGATAAAGAAATACTATGGACGAGATAAAGGGAATTTATTTCTAATTCTTGGGAATGCGCAGTAGGCTAGG
>OLLR01000019.1_pt1 | contig 32657 bp, 32 predicted proteins | sample 1604601 | NCBI WGS metagenome assembly OLLR01 (sample SAMEA104055725, study PRJEB20765) | soil metagenome | biome: Arctic tundra; feature: Polygonal ground; material: soil | place: USA | collected 2011-09 | depth 0-0.5 m | reverse complement strand
CTTTAGGGAGAATAGTTCCAACGGAGGCAAAGCCATCAGAACTTTCTGGCGAAATCTTATTGGCCGCGTTCAAGGGTGTCAAGCCAATTTCAAAATCAAAATAAGTCATTTAGAATCAGGTAGATAAATTACAAAAAAAATGAAAAAAGGCACTTGACATTTTCGCTTTTAGTTCGCCTATTTCGGTAGATTGACTCGCAATCGCCTATTTTTTAAGGGAGTTACGGGCCATTTGCACCAGAAAAGGTTCTGTTTTTTCGAAAATAGACGGCTTTTTGCCTCCAAAACTGCTCGAAATCCCCTCTTAATTTCGTAAATTTAGCGTAATGATTTCCGCGCTTTCGTCGAGAGCGGAAGCAGGCTTGCCGCGCATTTTTCGCAGCAGCGCGCGACCGCCGCCAAAGAAAAATCCGATGAGCAGTGCCGTGCCTCCCAGAATTCCTACGAGCGTAAAGATGCCAACAATCAGGCGGCCCAGCTTCGAGGCATCGCTGATGTAGCCCTTGGGATTGTTCCAGGTAACATCGGCTTCATAGTGCAAATGGCCGAGCACATCCTGCGCTTCAGCGGCAGAAAAATCTCCAGAGGTGACAGCGACGATTGGCCCGGAGCGACGCACCTGCAGCGCAGAAGGCGTGCTGCTGGCCAGCGCCTGCGTCCACACATTTTGCGCCGTGTTGCCGGTTTGCAGGTAGCTCCGCAGCGCGCGTTCGCGATCCATCGCAATCTGTGGCGTGGGATATTCAATCAGCGTCAGCAGGCCCATGCCATCGGCAGCATCATAGGGCGCAGTGACAACTTCAGCGCCGCGCGCAAAATCTACCAGCGTCGCAGGCAGCACGCCTCCGCCCAGCGCGTAGGATTGTGGCCCCAGCGCATAGCGCAGAGATGTTCTCTCCAGGTGTTGCGCGGGCAGATAGCCATCAAGATTCGGCAGAATGGCCGCGTTGCCCGCAGCCTGGGGCAACTGCTGCGCCAGATCGCGCAGCTCGGAGGCAGACATGGCCGTCAGGTGATTGAAGGTTGCATCGACCACCAGATTGCCGCTCCAGAAAAGAATGTGCGCGCCATCGTAGGCCGCGCCGGAGCCAATGCTTTCTGGCAGCATATTCGGGCGTCGATAGAAGGTGAAGGCGCTGAAAGCTCCGCTGGCATCCAGAAACTGCATGGCCTTTACGGCCAGCTTGCCATCATCGCGCGTGTAGGCTGCGGAGGCAAAACGCTGGAAGCCGCACTCCTGCAACACCGCAGTATTGGCCGCATCGGCCAGCGCGGCGCGGTCACTCTGCTGGGGCGTACCGACCTGCTGCCACGCAGAAAACGCCGTGGGCAAGAGTGGTAGTTGCGGAGCCGTTTTTATTTTGGATTTGGAACGCGCCGCTGCCGGGGCAACAGCAAGCAGTACGCAGGCCAGCAGGCCGACAACGCCGCAGGCCGCGCGAAATCTGGAACGAAAACAAGGTAGAAGTGATGGCATACGTCTGGCCCAAGAGTACCACTCCCGCGGGCACTTGTAAGTGAATTGCGCTTGCGGTTTATAGCCATATCAATACAGTGATGCCATGAAGCATTCCAGTAAAAATCAAGGCCGCGTGAATTCTGCAAACGCAAGAATGTTTCTCGTGAGAGGAGTCATTCTGAGGAGCAGCGCAGAGCCTGCCCTGTGTCCTTCGACTTTGCTCAGGATAAACTCCGTCGAAGGGAAGAATCCAGAGAATCTCTGCTCCATCTTTGCCGCCAGCATTCTCTGGATTCTTCTCTTCGGCCAGTCGCCAAGGCGACCGCCCTTCACTCAGAATGACTCTCTTTCGGGAGCACGCAATTCCCAGGTCTCAAAATCGAGACATGGGGCACCCGGGTAATTCATATATCAGTTGAATCAACGCTGCCTACACCGTCCAGTTTTGCACTTTCAAGCCGGGAACGCGCTTGAATTCCCGTTCATTATTTGTGACGAGGATGAGTTCTGCGGCCTTTGCGTGCGCGGCAATCCAGAGGTCGTTATTGCCAATCATTTCTCCGCGCGTCTCCAACTGCCTGCGGATTGTGCCGTAGGTCTGCGCCGCGCTTTCTGGCAGCGACAACACCGGGATCAGCGTTGCCAGTTCCTCCAGCTTGCGGATAGCTTGCGCGCGATGCTGGCTCTTCTCTGCTCCGTACAGCAATTCGCCGCTGGTGATGACAGAGATCGCAGCTTCCCCAGGCTTCAGCCGTTGAAAGCGGGCCAAGACCTGCGGTGGTTGATGGCGGCGAATGTAGATGCAGATGTTGGTGTCCAGCAGATACTTTGTGCTCATTCCAGCCCTTCGCGCTGCTGGGGAGGGGTGTCCTGGCGGCCATCTTCCAGAAAGTCCTCTGGCAGTTCCGTGAGCAGATGGAAGGCTTGCGCCATTGGGCGAATGCTTTCGCGCAACACCAGTTCATTACCGCGCCGAAAAATTTCTACTTCCTTGCTGCTGACACGGAATTGCTTCGGCAGGCGCACGGCCTGACTGTTGCCGGATTGAAAAACGCGCGCTTTTTCCATGTTCAACCTCCCATAGATAAGTATACACATGGAAGTATATACGTTTTCGCAGATGCATTTATCCCACCCTTCGCAAAGACCGCGAAGGATGGGGCACCCGATCCGATCCTTGTCATTCCGAGCCCTTCGGCTACGCTCAGGGCAGGCTCCGCGCAGCGGAGTCGAGGAATCTGTGGTTTATTTTTGATCCAGGCCGAACGCAGTTCCCTCCACTGCGTTCGCTCGCATCAGCGAGGCTAACTCCGGTCGGGATGACAGAGTTTTTGAGGTACTGGCTGCATCGCGGGAGCTGGCAGGCTGCGCAGGAATGCGAGGATCTGCCAGCGTTGCTGCTCTGGCAGGGAACTCCACGAGGGCATTCCCTTCCAGGTATTGCCGTTCTTCAGCAGCCACGCCAGTTCGCCATCCGTAGCCAGGGCGACGCGCTCGGTGCGCAGGCTGGGATGGTTGTGGCGACCTGTGGCCTCCACGCCATGACACTGGGCACAATGATCGCGATAGAGCAGTTTGCCTGCGGCAATGGCCTCCGGCTGGCGCGCAACGGGATTGACGCGGGTGCGGTCGGAGGCGGGAACATGGTTGCGCCATGCGTCCTTAGCTACGCCAAGATTGTGGGCTGCGCCAGGACTGGTGAGCGCGAAGAAGAAGATGGCGCAAATCCAGCAAATCCACAGGGGTCGAATCAGGGATCGAACCAGGGATCGAACCAGGGAACGAAACTTCAGGGTGTCTTTCTTTGTAGTGTTCATTGTGCCTCCTGATGATGGAAGAGATCGCGAAACTGCTGCACCTCATAGGAAGTGTTGACGCGCCAGAGCGTGCCGACACTGTTGGCGTTGAGTCCAAAATCCGGCGAGAAGCTGAGCGAGGGGCCGCGCGGAATGTTCAATTCCAAAGTCGGGCCGGCGTAGTGTGAAGTCTGGTGCAGCCCGAAGGACTGGCGCGTGCCCAACCCGCCGAATAGCTCCGCGCCTGCGGCAAAGTTCTGGCGGCAGAAGATGCAGGCGTGCGCCCGCGCAGCTAGCGCGAATGGACGGCTTGCGCCGAGTGAATAGCCAAACTCCCAGGGATCGCCGGAGAGATTTTTTTCCGCGATAAAATTTTCCGCAAAGTTCCAGCCGCGAAGGTTACTGGAGAGAATCAGGCGGTTTTCCAGTGTATGCGCAACTTGCGCGCGGCTCACGGCGTTGCGAGTCTGGAAGGTTGACAGTCCGTCGTTGCCGGTTACCTCCAGAACGCTTTTGTCGGCGAGATTCACATCCTCATATTCAACATAGAGCACGGGGTTGACGACATGCTCGTGCTGCAGCGGGCGAACGCGGTTCTCCCAGCGAAAGCCGGTAAAGAGGGTCGAATCGTCGGCGGTGGCTTGTCCTTGCAGATAGAACTCTGTCGTCCAGAATGCGGTCATTCCATATTCAAACTCCAGCGTGGAGCTATAGAAAGCGTTGGCATCCTTCGGCGCTGCGCTGGTGCCCTTTTGCGCAACTTCCAGATTGCCCGGCTCCTCCAGGGCATGGGAGTAGGTGACAAAGTAGGGAGGTTCCTGGGCTAAGGATGGAAGGGCGTGCAGGGTGAGGATGGCGATGACCAGCCATAGCGCGGCTAGCCATCCATGTCGAACTTCTCGGATCATACGTCTCGTTCTCCATTGCGAGCGGGCTTGCATCCTGATGGGAAGAGACCTATGGTGGAAGCATCTGCTGTCCCATTCGGGGCGTGGATGATGCCCAGGTTCTCGCTTCCTCCGCCAAGAGATACGCGAGGGCCTGGGGAAAATTCCTCTTTAATTCCCTTTGTAATGAATCCGTTGCGGTGTCTGCACTGGAACGGCAGGTGCAGACGGAATTAAGACTGATTCGGTCGTACTTAATATACGACAGGATTGGTCGGCGTTGCAAGCCGACGCTGCCTGGAACAATTTCCCCGATACGCCTGCACAGCGCTGCGCACTACTCCGTTCGTTCACAGAATCAACAGCATCGGAGCGTGGAATGCGCGTGCGGGGTCTGGGACATATTATGTTTGCTCTGGGCTTGGCGGGGATTGGCGTGCTGAGTCTTTTTTCCGGTCACTTTGCCTATTCGTGGGAGCCGGTTCCCATGGGATTGCCGTGGCGCGCGGGTCTGGCGCGCAACTCCACCGGTTCCTTCGTTCAAACCAGTTGCTGGCCGGTAAGGGATTCGAGAACTGTGAGTGGCGCATCCTCCGGGGACACCATCACTTGCGGTGCGACAAGAAACGTCTGCTCCAGCGCGAACTGGCCGGAGAGCACGGCGTGCGGCACGGTATCGGTATAGACCAGCCAACTGGAGCCGGGCGGAAACGAGAGCGCCTCGCGCTTGCCGTGCGCCTGATACGCGGCATTTTCCTTCAGGAAATCGTGAAAGCGCAGCATGAAGCGATCATAGGGCGAGCGTCGTAGCGCTGGAATCACGCGGCCCAGCCCGGTACGATGGCCAGCCTTGCGCGCCAGGCGCAGCAGCGCGGTTTCGGCACGCGGCAGGGCGAGGCTGACTGGAGAGAATTGCGGCAGCAGCGCGCGAAACGGCTCGCCGACAATCCACTCGCGCGGCTGCGTAGGGTGCAGATTGCTGAAGAAGCGCAGGATACGCGCGCCGTGCGTGGGCCGCGTTGGAAAGGCATCAATGTGTAGCCTGTCGTTGCGCTTGCGTAGCGGCAGGGCGCGGCGTTGCTCCTCCAGCGGACGGAAGCTGGCGTAGTCCACCTGCCAGCGTGTTTCGTAGGGAAGTAAAAACTCCGTTAAAAATTCTGTCACTTGTTGGGAGTAGCTGCATAGGATTCGGCGTAGCCGTTCGCCTGCCTCCGGGTCAGGGGACTGGAGATGCGCGCCTGCGATGCGATCCTGTGCAGCCTTGTAGGCAAGATTCTTATGGAGAGAATGATTGCTCTGTTTCAGGCTGAGAAGAAAGTCCAGGTCTTCATCCGCCAGCGTGACGGGCGTTTGCGGGAACAGCAGGATGTTGCCCGCTTCGAGTTGCTGGCACCACTGACGCGCCGCTTCCGCAAACTGCTGGGTGTTGTCGTGTGCGAGTTTAGGAGGGAGGGTGATTACGCCCATGACAACTGCCGTCCGGGAAATCTTCTCCGGCCTAGTTCTGGCCAGCCAGTTTCCGTCGAACCCAAAGACTGAGCAGATAGGCCAGGCTAAACAGCAATGCGGTCAGGCCCACGGGAGCAGCGATGAATTTATAGCTGATGTTCAGATTTTGCAGGGAGAGATGATGGATGCCATCGTAGAGCATCACGCCAAAGATAGAGCAGAATGTCGTAAGGAAGAAGGCCATAAATCCCGTGGCTGCACTTAACAACAAGCTGGAAAAAAACCCGAACTGCCCTATCGGAATCCCAAAGAACGTCGCGTCGTTTGTCTGAGCGGGCGGCACTGCGGTGGTTGGGTGCGTGGGAGTCATGGAGCCATCTCTCTCTGGGTGCGAAGGACGCGGCAACACCAGCGGCCTTCCTCAGCTAGAATACAGGTTTATGGCCGAAACCGCTTCGATTCACCTGTTGCCAGCCCTGGAAGTCGCGCGCGTGGCTGTCGTGCAACAGGCACCCAATGGCATTTGCTACGCGAGCTATGGCCTGACGCAGATGCCCACGCTTGATCTGGATCGCATGGTGCAGGCCGTTCCCCTCGGCATTGCCTCAGCCCTGACGCGCAAGGCGTATTACTTCGTCCCGCTCGCGCTGGGCGATGCGGAGGAGACGCTGATTGCGCCCGACTCAACCATCGAGTTGAGCGATCGCGCCGTCTGCCATCGCAATGTCACATTCAATGGCGCGGATTGCGTGTTTATTTCCACGCGGCTGATGCGCGACCGCTTCGCGCTGGCCTTTGAATTTTTCATTAACGCCGGACATCATTTTGTGGATGCAGCAGGCGTGCCAGAGAGTTTTTCTGGTCTGGTCTGGGCGCAGGCTGAAGCCAATGTGCGCGGCGAGACCAGTCAGGATGCCTGGGAGAATCGCAAGCTGGCCCTGGCGACCAACGAGCGCGCGATGGACGAGAAGGCGCGCAGCGAATATCTGGAGGCGGCCTTCTCCGATGCCATTGCCATCTATCTGCTTTCGCTTACCGTCGATTTTGATTATTCGGAACTGCGCGAGCGCGAATATCCGCTGCTGGCCCCGCAATTTCTGGCGGAGAGACTGCGCCATATTGCCGAAATCTTCCCGCCGAACGCGGGCTATGAGTTTGCCATTCGCTATCGCCGCCGCAACATGTAGCTGCGGTCGCGCTGGAGCAAGAAGCCGCAACGAGCAACAAGCCGTAATAAACAACAGGAGAGAATCGGGCCATGATTGCACATCTGCGTGGAAAGCTGCTGGCCAAGACGCCGCAAAGCGTGATTGTGGAAGCCGCGGGCGTTGGGTATGAAGTTGCCATCAGCATCCCCACGTACACGGGGCTGCCCGGCGAAGGCGCGGAGATATCCCTGCATATTTACACGCATGTGCGGGAAGAATCGCTGGCGCTCTTTGGCTTTGCCGATCCAGCGGAAAAGCGTCTCTTTGAAAAGCTGTTTTCGGTGAGTGGGATCGGGCCAAAGCTGGCACTCACTGTGCTCAGCGGACTTAGCCCCGAACGACTGGTTGCAGCTATTCGCAGCCAGGATCATGCCATGCTCACGCGCATTCCTGGAATCGGAAAAAAGACTGCCGAGCGCGTGGTGCTGGAACTGAAAGACAAGCTGGAAGAGATGGCGCCGACGATGATCGCGGGCATCGCCGCTCCAGTCGCCGAGGATGTAATTTCCGCGCTGGTGAACTTGGGCTATCAACGTCCTGCGGCATTGAAAGCGCTGGAAACGGCGCTGGCGCGCAGCCCGGAATCAAAAAATAATTTCGAGCACCTTTTTCGGGCTACGATGGCGGCTCTGCGCTGATGGCTTTGCGCTGATATTGAGGGCAGAATGGGAAACGTGGCAGGGGGTGGGCTTGCCATCTGAATCCATTTAGATGTACAAGAAGGTTTCGTATATAGTGGCTACGGTGGCGTTGGGAACCAGTCCGATCACGGGGCTACTTCGGAAACAGGGATGCATCCGGTTGCGCCCAAAGCGTGCCGGTATCTGACAGAATCTAAGGTCAAAGGCAGAATGAGTTTCTTGTCTGCAACGGGAGTGCCTGCGCAACACGCGCTGGCGATTTTTTTCGCGGCACCAGTCCATGCACAACTGGCGCATCTGACGCTGCTGGATGTGGCCGTCATCACCATCTATTTCTCGATGGTGCTCTACATCGGCTTCTATCTTAAGAAGCTCAGCAACACCAGCGAAGAGTTCTTTATGGCCGGGCGCGAGATGACGGCCTGGATCGCCGGATTGAGTTTTGTCTCGGCCAACATGGGGTCGCTGGAGCTGATGGGCTGGGCCGGATCGGCCTACCAGTATGGCATTCTGGCCACGCACTGGTACTGGGTGGGAGCCATCCCGGCCATGCTGTTTCTTGGCCTGGTGATGATGCCGTTCTATTACGTCTCCAAGACGCATTCGGTGCCCGGCTACCTGAAACTGCGTTTCGGCGAGTCCAGTAGAATTCTGGCAGCCTTCTCCTTTGCCATTGAAATGATTTTGATGAGCGGCGTGAACATGTTCTCCATGGCCGTGGTGATGAAGGTCGTGCTGGGCTGGAATATCACCTTCAGCATTCTTATGTCCTCGCTGGCTGTGGCAGTGTATGTCGGGCTGGGCGGGTTACGCTCCGCCATTTACAACGAGGTGCTGCAATTTGTGTTGATCTGGGCCGGCGCACTGCTGGTTCCTGTCCTCGGTCTGGTGGAGGCGGGTGGATGGCGCAATCTGGTGGCCAAAATTCAGCTGAATTATCAGCATCAGGATTACGTGCATCTCTGGCGCGATACGGCGCACTTTAGCACCAACCCGATGGGGGTGCATTGGACGGGCATTGTCTTTGGGCTGGGCTGCGTCATCTCCTTTGGCTACTGGACGACGGATTTCCTGGTAGTACAGCGCGTGCTGGCAGCGCGGGATTTGCGCGCGGCGCAGATGGCTCCAGTGATTGGCTCCTTCTTCAAGATGGCGGTTCCGTTTATCGTGATTCTGCCGGGCCTGCTGGGCCTGGTGGTGCTGCATAACTCCAACGGCTCGCTGATGCATCTGGTGGGAGAGAATCAGGTGAGCGCGGCCAATCCGCATAGTTTTAACGAAGTGCTGCCACTGATGATGGTGCGGTATTGCGGGCCGGGTCTGCTAGGGCTGGGCATTACTGCGCTGATGGCAGGCTTTATGTCGGGCATGGCAGGCAACGTCAGCGCCTTCGCTACGGTCTGGACGTATGACATTTATCAGCCGCTGATCCGCAAAGAGGCTCCCGACCACCACTATGTATCGGTGGGGAGGTGGGCGACGGTGATTGGCGTGGCCGTGTCCATTGGCGCGGCCTATCTGGTGATGAACGCGGCGGGCATTATGGATTATGTGCAGGCGCTGTTCAGCTTCTTTATCGCTCCACTGTTTGCGGCGATTCTGCTGGGCATGTTCTGGAAGCGCGCCACGGCAGCAGGCGGATTCTGGGGTCTGTTGTCTGGCATTGTGAGTTCGGTGAGCATGTTTGCATGGGTGCGCATCAATCCATCCGCGCTGTCGTATATCGCGCTTTCTCCCGATGCAAAAAGCATGGCCGAAAATCTGTATCGCGGGCTGTGGTGCTTCCTGATCGCGGTGATGGTCACGGTAGTCGTGAGCTTGTTTACGCAGCCCAAGACCGTTGAGGAATTGCATGGGCTGGTCTACGGAGCCACGGTGCTGCCGTACCAGTCGCCGGTGCCGTTCTATCGCAACCAATGGTTCTGGGCAGTTATCGTGGTTGTGATCTTTGCGGGGTTGAACATCCTGTTCTGGTAAGGGGCAGGTCTTCAGGTAGTCGAAAGAGGGAGGAAACAGGATGGGTCATTCCGAAGGTAGTTCTGAAATTCCGATTTGGTTTTTTGTTGGCGTGCTGCTCACCGTATACGGCGCGATGATTGGCGGCTATGGCCTGTATGAAGTGGTGATCGGGCATGTAGCGCCCGTGGCCCTGGCCTACCTGCACGCGCCACTCTGGTGGGGAGCGTTCTTGTTTGCTGTCGGGGTGCTCTACTGTGTAAAGTTCGTGCCAAAAAAGCATTCGGGGAAGAAGTAGTAAATTCGCAGCGCGTAATTTGTTTTTTATGAAGAATTCTAGAGATCAGGAGATCAGGTGATGAGTGGCAGGCAGCTTACGTTTGGCGTAATTGTTGGTAATCGTGGATTCTTTCCTGGGCATCTGGCGCAGGAGGGCCGCGAGGAGATTCTGAAGGTACTGGCGGCGGCGGGAATTCGCGCCATTGCGCTGAGCACGGAGGAAGCGCGCTATGGTGCTGTCGAATCGCACGCCGAGGCGCGTCGCTGTGGCGATCTTTTCCGCGCGCATCGCGATGAGATTGATGGTGTCATCGTCACGCTGCCCAACTTCGGCGACGAGCGCGCCATCGCGGATGCGATGCGTTACTCTACGCTGAAGGTTCCTGTCCTGGTGCAGGCCACGCCTGACAAGGCCGCCAAGATGACCATCGCCTTCCGCCGCGACAGCTTCTGCGGCAAGATGTCGGCCTGCAACAACCTGATGCAATACGGCATTCCCTACTCGCTGACCACGCTGCATACGGTTTCGCCCAGCTCGGAATCCTTCAAGAAAGATCTGGCCTGGTTTGCCGCCGTCTGCCGCATCGTGCGCGGCCTGACCAATCTGCGCATCGGCTCCATCGGCGCGCGCCCTGCGGCCTTTAACACCGTCCGCTACAGCGAAAAGCTGCTGGAAGCCAACGGCATCTCCGTCGAGCCGATTGATCTGTCTGAGATATTGGGCCGCATTGAACGGCTCAAGAATGGCGACAGCAATGTCGAAGTCAAACTGGCCGCGATTAAGAAATACGTCAAGACCGCCAGTGTGCCCGAACCGGCTCTGGTGAAGATGGCCAAGCTGGGCTGGGTGATTGAAGAGTGGATGCAGCAGACGCAGACCACCATCAGCGCCGTGCAGTGCTGGACCTCGCTCGAAGAGTACTTTGGCGTGGTGCCCTGCACCATTATGAGCATGATGAGCGAGAACCTGATTCCCTCTGCCTGCGAAGTGGATGTGGTGGGCACGCTGAGCATGCACGCTCTGGCGCAGGCCTCGGAAACTCCCAGCGCGCTGCTGGATTGGAACAACAACTACGGCGACGATCCCGACAAGGCTGTCTGCTTCCACTGCTCCAATTTGCCCAAGCATTTCTTTCAGGATGTGGTCATGGATTTCCAGGCCATCATTGCGGGCACAGTGGGCAAGGAAAACACCTTTGGCACCTGCGTGGGCCGCGTCAAGGCTGGCGCGATGAGTTATGCCCGCTTCTCCACCGACGACCATACCGGCGAGATGCGCGGCTATGTTGGCCAGGGAAAATTCACCAACGATCCGCTGGAGACATTCGGCGGCGCGGGCGTGGTGCAGATTCCGCACATGCAGCGCCTGCTGCGCTTTATCTGCGAAGAGGGCTTCGAGCACCATGTCGCCGCCAACTTCTCTGAGACCGCCAGCGCTGTCTACGAAGCCACCAGCAACTATCTGGGCTGGAATATGTACCACCACGAATCGGAAGAAGAGTTTTAGCTATGGCCCTGGATACAATCGCGGCATCGAACGAATTGTTTCCCGTGCGCGAACGTCGCGCGGAGTTGGAAGCGAAGTATCAGCGCATCCAGCAGTTTCTTGAGGAACAGGCGCTGGATGCTCTGCTGGTCTCGCGACATGAGAACATCTCCTGGGCGACGGCGGGCGCGGTGGAAATGCGCGTGGCCATTCCGTTCGAGCTGGCGGTGGGGAGTCTGCTCTTCACGCGCAGCGGCCAGCGCTATTATCTGACGACGAACAATGAAGCGGCGCGGCTGGCGCAGGAGGAGTTTGCGCAGCTCGACTATCAGGCGGTGATTGCGCCGTGGTATGCGAACGATGTTGCCGCGTCGATTCGCAAGATTGTCGGACAAGGGAAGGTTGCAGGCGATACCGCTTCCAATGGCCTGTCTGCGATTTCCATGCAGTCATTGCGGCTGGCTCTGACCAAAGAGGAGATTGCGCGCTACCGCTGGCTCAGCGAGCACACGGCAGAGGCAACCACCGATGTGCTGCTGACGCTGCGCCCCGGCGTGACGGAGGCCACCATGCAGGCTAAGATTGCCGAGCGTCTGCTGGAGCAAAATATTCTGCCCACGGTGTTTCTGATGGGTACGGATGCGCGTATTCGCAACTATCGCCACGCTGTTCCCCGCGCAGGCGTGCTGGATCGCTTTGGCATGGTCAATCTCTGCGCGCGTCGCTGGGGACTGGCGGTTTCCATTACGCGCTTTGTGCATTTTGGGCCGATGCCCACCGAGTTGCAGGAGAAATTTACTGCAGTTGCGCAGGTCAACGCGCGGTTGCTGCACGCAACGCGGGAGGGGGCAACCTCCGATGCGCTTTTCCATGTCGCGCAGCAGGCTTACGCGGAGCTAGGTTTCCCCGGCGAGGAACAACAACACCATCAGGGCGGAGCGACAGGCTACTCCGAACGCGAATGGGTGGCGCAGCCGAAGGGCACGGAGCGCGTGCTGGATGGTCAGGCCTTTGCCTGGAATCCAAGCCTGCAAGGCGCCAAGGCCGAGGACACCGTGGTACTGCGCCAAGGCAGCATTGAGGTGCTGACGAACACGCCGCGCCTGCCTGTGGTCACCTCGCAATGCGGTACGGCAACGTATACTTCTGCGGGTGTGTTGCTGGCATAGCTGGCGTGTTGCTGGCATCATCGCACTGCGTGGGATAATCAGGCTATACGGCGCGTTCCATCTGTACGGCGCATTCTGTGAGGATATTTTGCAAACCAGGCATCTTTGGCTGTTTCTTCTGCTCGCTTCTTTGACACTCGGCTGTTCCGCGCAGTCAGCTTCGGCAGTCCCGGCTCCTGCGGCAGCGCCAACCGCGCCAACCGCGTTGGAACAGCGCCTGGATCGTCGCATCGAACTGACGATTCGCTCGCAGTTCAGCGTGCCGGCGGAGTATTCGGTTGCACTCGGCAAGCGCGGCAAGAGCGATATTGCTGGGTTTGACTCGCTGCCCGTGACCTTCAGTCAGAGTGGGCACGATAAGGTGATGGAGTTTCTGATTTCCACCGACAACAACACGCTGGCGCGTCTGGAAAAATTTGATCTCAGCAAAAGTCCCATGTCCGGGGTTTCGCTGACGGGTCGACCCGTTCGTGGCAATGATTCTGCGCCGGTGACGATTGTCAGTTTTGACGACCTGGAATGTCCATTCTGCGCGCAGATGCACGCGGAATTATTTCCCACAACGATGGCGCATTATGGAAATCAGGTGCGGTTTATCTACGAGGACGATCCGCTCGTGGAGATCCATCCCTGGGCCATGCACGCGGCTGTTGATGTCGAGTGTTTAGAAAAGCAGAGCCATCCTGGATATTGGAATCTGGTGGATACCATCCATGCGCATGGGACTGAAATTTCAGGAGACCGGAGTCAGTTCAACCTGGCCGCAACCCTGCTCCGGCTGGATCAGTTGACGCAGACGGAAGGCAAGCAGCAGGGTGTGGATTCCGCCAAACTGGATCGCTGCATCAGCAAACAGGATGAGGCGAGCGTGCGCGCTTCCATGAAGGAAGCCGACGCTCTGGGAATCAATGGCACGCCAGCGTTGTTTGTCAATGGAGAACGCGCGATGGGGATGCTTCCGCAGGCGGTGCTGTGGGGCATTATTGACCGGGCCATCGTAGATGCTGGGGGAACTCCACCGCCGCAGACACCGGCACCGGCAACCAGCGCGGGAAATAGTGCAGCCACAACCTCAGCGCATTGATGTGGAGGCGACAGCCGTGCGGCGGCAGCCATCTTGCTGTATGTTCGTAAAGGTGGAGATACCTGGAGTGGCTGGGGGGAGTGGCTTGGAGTTAGCAGTTGTCCCAGGAAAAATTTAGTACGAGCAGGATCATGCAGCACAAGCAGGTGAAGTATGATTGGCGCGAAATGGAGCAAACATTGAACGTGAATACTATGCAGACGGCAGGTTCGTCCAAACAGCAAGCAGCAGCAATCGCTACCAGGCTTGTGATCTCTCGTGTACGCAGCCCGCAAACTCCCCGCCTTGTCCTCGGCATGATGGGCGTGCTGGCGCTGATGGCCGCGGCAGGTTGCAATCGCACGCCGAATCCCGACATTTGGGCCACCGTCAATGGCCATCCCATTCCCAGCGCCGATGTCGAGAAGTATTATCACGACCGCGTTAGCGCTGCTCCGCAGCAGCCTACGGAGGATGAAGCCGATCGTTTGCGGCTGGAGATTCTGCGCAGTCTGATTGACGAAGAAATCACCCGTCAGCAGGCTGAAAAACTCCATTTGGTGGCGACCGATGCCGAGGTGGATGCCAAGATTGCCGAGCTGAAAGCTCCTTACACCGAGGCCCAGTTCACGGCGCAACTACAAGCCAAGAATCGTACTCTGGATGATCTGCGCCACGATCTGCGCCGCTCCCTTACCAGCAACAAGGTGATGAATAAGGAGATCGAATCCAAGATCAACATCACGGATGCGCAGATTGCCGAGTACTACAACCTGCACAAGGCCGACTTCAATCTGATTGAGCCGCAGTATCACCTGGCCCAGATCGTCGTGACCTCAGTGCCCAACCAGAAGCCGGGCAATCTACAGAACAGCAAGGCCAAGAACGACGCAGAGGCCAATAAGAAAATCCAGTCGCTGCACAATCGTCTGGAGAGTGGCGAGGATTTTGCCACGTTGGCGATGAACTACTCTGAGATGCCGGACACCGCAGCCAGTGGCGGCGACATGGGCTTTGCGTCGGAGTCACAGTTGCACGCCGATCCCGAAGTCTACAACGCCGTTGTCGCCCTGAAGCCGGGACAGTTTACGGCCATTCTGCCGCTGTATGAGAGCAAAACCTCCAAGCGCGTGATGGGCTACGCAATCTACAAACTGATTGCTGTGGAGCCTGCGGGACAGCACCTGCTCAGCGATCCGCGCGTGCAGCAGATGATTCGCCAGCAACTGCACGACAGCCGTTCGCGCCTGATGAAAGAATCGTATCTGGAAGTGATGCAGAACCAGGCCCATGTCGTGAACTATTACGCTGAGCAGCTTTTGAAGGATATCCACTAAGGAAGCACTCGAACAAGTCTCCCTTGTGAGGCTACAGGTAGGGCGCGGCCAGAACCGCGCCCATTCAAAATTGCAGTTATATCCATGTATTCGGAATTATCGGGAATACGCGAGCGCCAATAATGCGTGGTATTATTCCGTATTATGGAACGTATTCGCACGATCAGTTTCCGAATTGGCACGGAAAAATTGACGGCGCTGGATTCTCTGGCGACGGCATCGCGCCGCGACCGAACTTTTTTGCTGAATGAAGCGGTCGAGAATTATATTCTGCTGCAAACCCACCACGACGAGCTTGTCCATGCGGGCATGAAGGCTGCTGAAGAAGGTAGATATCTGGAAAACTCCGCGATGCGGAAACGGCTCACCAAACTGGTGGATAAGCGGCTGGCGGATAAGCGGCAGACAGCCAAGCGCAAACAAAGTCGATGAAGGTTCGGTGGACGGAGCCAGCGGCAGAGCAGTGGGAGATGGCGTTTACCTTGATTGCGGAGGCGAACCCTGCTGCTGCCCTGAAGATCGCAGAGCACATCCTTGATTTAACGGAGATGCTTGCTCTGCACCCGCTGGCAGGAAAATCTGGGCGAGTCGCTGACACGCGAGAATTTGTTATCCCCAATACCCAGTTCATTCTGGTGTATGGCCTGGATGCTGCGAACGACTGCATCTGGGTCTATGCGGTATATCACGCGGCGCGGCGCTGACCGAAATCTTTTTGAATCACACGCCGGTGGCTTGCGAGGCCATGACGGCGGCGCCGGTAACGGCCATCGCATCGCTCATGGGAACAACCTCCAGCATGTAGCTTTGCAGCGGACTCATCTTCACCATTTGTTGCAGGTAGTGTTGCAGCAGTTTTAAATCCAGAAAACGCGCGTTGAAGCCGGTAAAGTAAAAGCGTCCGGGGCCACTCATGTGGATGGAGTTTGCCGTAGCGGCGGCCAGGCCGCGATGCCAGAGCCGCACAAAATCCGCGCAGCGTTTGTCGCCAGTTTTGGCGGCGGCAAAAATCTCCTCCGGCTCCATGTCCAGAAAACGTAGCCGCATGGCACGCTGGCCCATGATGCCTTCCAGATGGCCGCGTCCCCCGCAGCCGCAGAAGGTCTCGCCCGCATCCATCGTGACGACGGTATGGCCGCCCTCCCAAACGCCTTCCACGTAGGGGTAGCGACCGAAGCCGATGCCATAGCCCAAGGCCCAGACGCGAATCATTTTATCCAGACGGCCACGCGTGGCGGCAACGCCAGCGGCGATTCCATCCGCATCGTTCATCACAACGACGGGAGCATCTACGCCAGCTTTTTGCAGTGCCGCCGTAACCTGTGCGCCGATGCGCGCGCCTTTGAGCTGTTGCAGGTTTGGCGAGTCTTCCACGACACCATTGCGGATGATGCCGGGCAGGGCGACACCGATGGCGTCAATGGATTTGACCTTTGCCTCGCGCATGCAGGCCAGCACCTGATCGCGCACAATTTCCACCAGGCCTTCTACGGGAATCTCAATCAGCGCATGGAAGATGTCCGTATCGCCCTGTGTCTCGGCTTGATAGTGGCGCACGGCAGTGCAGGGCTTGTGATCGTCAATGACTCCCGCAGCGACCCGCTCTGTCAGTAGAACTCCGATGCTCTTGCTCATCGCTTCCTCCTGCGTATCGTGACCGGCAGCGCATAGGTGCCTGTCACAGGCCCGTCACCATTAGTCCGCTTTCAGCAGACGATTCAATCCGTTAAATGCAGCGGCCTTGTAACATTCCGCTAAGGTTGGATAGTTGAAGACTGTATCAATGAAGTATTCAATCGTTCCACCCAGAGACATGACGGCCTGGCCGATGTGAACCAGCTCGCTGGCCCCTTCGCCGATGATATGGACGCCAAGAATTTTGTGATTCTCGCGATGGAAGATCAGCTTCAGCCGGCCCGTGGTGTCACCGCGAATCTGTCCGCGCGCGATCTCGCGATAATAGGCCACGCCAACTTCATAGGGCGCATCTTCCTCCGTCAATTGTTCTTCAGTTTTACCAATAAAAGAAATCTCCGGGATGGTGTAGATGCCGTAGGGGTAGTAGTTGGGATTGGAGGACAGCGCCTGGTCACCCATGACGCGCGCTGCGGCAATGCGGCCCTGCTCCATAGAAACTGAAGCCAGACTGGGAAAGCCGATGACATCGCCCGCAGCGTAAATGTGCGGCACCTTGGTGCGGTAGTTTTCATCTACGATGATACGTCCGCGTGAATCTGCTTCGAGGCCTGCGGCGGCCAGATTCAGTTCATCTACATTGCCCTGGCGTCCGACGGCGTAGAGCAGCGTGTCGCCAGAGAGTTTCTTTTTGCTTTCCAGATTGGCGACCACGGTGCCATCGGCCAGTTCTTCCACGCTCTCTAATTCCTCGTTCAGACGCATGGTGACGCGGCTATCGCGCAGGTGATAGCTGAGCGCCTCGACAATCTCCTGATCGGCAAACTCCAGCAGCTTGGGGCGTTTTTCCACCAGCGTAACGCGCACGCCAAGCGCGGCGAACATGCAGGTGTACTCCACACCAATAACGCCGCCACCGACGACGATTAACGTTTTGGGCAGCGTGGCCAGATTGATAATCTGGTCGCTGTTGACGATGGTGCGTCCGTTGACGGGCACTTTGGAGGAGACGGCTGGTTTGGCTCCGACGGCAATCAAAACATTGTCGGCCTCGTAGACATTGGCGCCGCGTGAACTGGTCACGCGAATGTGGTGGGCATCGTCAAAACTGGCCACTCCGGTCAACATTTCGATGTTGTTGCGGGAGAGTTGCGCCTCCGTTACATCCACCTCAGTCTTGATGACATGCTGGACGCGAAAGGCAAGATCGGCCATCGTGATCTTTTCTTTCACTTTGTAGTTCATGCCATAGATGGAGTGGTAGTTGTAGCCGGAGAGATGCAGCACTGCTTCGCGAAAGGTCTTGCTGGGGATGGTTCCGGTGTTGATGGAGGTTCCACCAACCACCTCACGCTGTTCGACGAGCGCGACTTTCTTGCCATTTTTTGCCGTGGAAATTGCGGCCCGTTGTCCAGAGGGGCCAGAGCCAATGACGATAAGGTCGAATCGTTCCATGCGGTCGCTATATTCCTGCGGGTTGATCCAGCCAACGCGGCCTGGAGACTATGGGTGCAGGGAGGCTCCGAAGAGCGTCCAGAAAAATCCCGTTTCCAGATTTGAAGCTATCACAAATAAATTACTCTCCGGGGGGAGGGACACGAGGAACTCGACAACCCATAACGACCCTGGCCCAATGTGGCCCAGCTAGTATTTTCTATCGGCAAGTGGAGAGGCGTAAACAGTGCGCTACCCTGATTCAGATGCTGCTTTGTGCCATTACGGATCGTCGCCGGGTCGGAGACACGCTCGCCACGCAGCGCGCGGGGTTGCTCGCGCAAGCGCGTCTCTGGGCGGAGAGCGGCGTAGAGTTGGTGCAACTTCGCGAAAAAGATTTGCCCGCGCCGGAGTTGATTGCGCTGGCGAAGGCCATGCAGCAGGAGATTCGGGATGTAGGCGCTTCGACACGTCTGATTCTCAACGCTCCTTTAGCGGTGATGTTGGCTGCCGGGGCAGACGGCCTGCATCTTTCGTCGGAGAGGCTTCCATTAGAAAAACTGGCCCAGCGGTTTGACGAAATCCGCAGCCATTTCGTTGTTGGCGCGGATACTGCGACGCGGCGACCGCTTTGGGTTAGCGTGGCCTGTCATACGCTGGAAGAGGTCGAGCAGGCCCGCGAGCAGAAGGTGGATTGCATCCTGTTCGCGCCTGTATTTGAAAAAGAGATTACCGAGAAGCAGATTTCTGGCGGGCCGGGCGCATCTCCCTTGCAGGATGCGAGTACGCTTCCCGGCGTGGGCCTGGAGGCTTTAGCGGCTGTTTGTCGCGCCGCGCATCCGGTGCCGGTTCTGGCGCTGGGCGGCGTAACGGCCAGCAACGCAGCGGCCTGCATCGCTGCTGGAGCCAGCGGAATCGCGGCCATTCGATTGTTTCAGGGACTGCCCAGCGGCTGGAGCGCGCTTCAATAAACTGGAGACGGAGTTTCTCCGAAGGCGGCTCCATTTGCGCTGGCAATAGCCGCGCAACTATAAGTGGTAGCAGGAAAGAATACCCTCCATGCGAACGAAATCCCCATCTCCGGCCACAGAATTCGATCCCGCCGCACCCTTGGAATCGCATTTCGAGTCCTGGGGACGCTATCCGAAGCTGGCCAGCACCGTGCAGCCGCTGAACTGGATCGGCGACTTTCCGTTGCGCACGGATGCAGCCCCGCAACTGCCGGTAGGCATGGGACGCAGCTATGGCGATGTTTGTCTGCTTGAAGGCGGCACGCTGCTGGGCACGCGTGGGCTGAATCGCCTGCTGGCCTTTGATGCGCAGACTGGCCTGTTGCGCTGCGAGAGCGGCGTCACGCTGGCAGAGATTTTAAATTTTGCTGTGCCGCAGGGATGGTTTCTGCCGGTTACTCCCGGCACAAAATACGTCACCGTCGGCGGAGCGATTGCCAACGACATCCACGGAAAAAATCATCATGTGGCGGGCACCTTTGGCTGCCATGTTCCGCGTTTTGAGCTTGTCCGCTCCGACGGCATGCGCAGAATTTGCAGCGACTCCGAAAATTCAGAATGGTTTGCGGCCACCATTGGCGGCATGGGCCTGACCGGCTTGATTGCCTGGGCAGAAATCCAGTTGCGCCCCATCGTCAGCCGCAGCCTGCGCTACGAAGGCATTCGCTTTCATGGCATGGAGGAGTTTCTGGCGCTTTCCTCCGCGGGCAGTCGCGCCGAATATACCGTGGCCTGGATCGACTGCGTTTCGCGGGGCCGCAACTTTGCTCGCGGCATCTTTATGATGGGCGACCATTCTCAGATTCCCGATGCTCTCGCACCTACGCCGGAGCCACGCCTGGCCGTGCCTTTTGATCTGCCTGGCTGGGTGCTCAATCGGTCTGCCATGCGCGTTTTCAATGGTCTGTTTTATCGAAAGCAACTGCACAGACACGTCAGCAAGCTAGTGGATTACGAGCCATTTTTCTATCCGCTGGACAAAATTCTGCATTGGAATCGCATCTACGGCCAGCGTGGATTTTTGCAGTTTCAATGCGTCCTTCCCTTTGAGCAGGGCCGCGAGGGCATGGAGGAAATTCTGCAAGCCATTACGGACGCGGGGCTCGGTTCCTTTCTGGCCGTGTTGAAGGTGATGGGCGAGCCAGCCTCACCGGGAATGATGTCCTTCCCCATGCCTGGCATTACGCTGGCGCTGGATATTCCCATTCATCCCGGCGTGACCTTTCCGCTGTTCGATCGGCTGGCGGAGATGACCCGTGAACGCGGCGGACGACTCTACCCGGCCAAGGATGCTCGTATGACCGCAGCGCAGTTTCAGGCTTTTTATCCGCAATGGCAGAGCTTTGCCGCGTATCGCGATCCAGCGTTTACTTCTGCATTTTGGGAACGCGTTACACCGGGAGAAGAAATGAAGCAGGGAGAACGACTGACACATGGCTAAACAAGCGGCAGAATCACAAGCGGTGCCACAAGCGGTATTGGTGCTGGGGGCGACCTCGGCCATTGCGCAGGCATGGATGCGCCTGCTGGCTCCGTATGGAACCCGATTTTTTCTGGTGGCGCGCAATGCTGACCGCTTGCAGGTAGTGGCCGACGATCTGCGAACTCGTGGGGCCACTGCCGTATCTACCGAAGCACTCGATCTTGACCGGACGACTGAGCACCCGGCGATGTTGGAACGGGCCGCGCGCGCGCTGGGTCGCATCGACTGCGCGATGATTGCGCAGGGCGTGTTGGGCGATCAGGCCGTGGCTGACAGGGATTTCTCCCACGCTGCGATGCTGCTGCATACCAATCTGATCTCCGTAGTCTCGCTGGGAACCTGGCTGGCCAATTATTTTCTGGAGCAGGGTCACGGCACGCTGGTGGGCATCTCGTCGGTGGCCGGAGATCGCGGTCGCTCAAAGAACTGCGTCTACGGCGCGGCCAAGGCTGGGATGAATATGTTTCTGGATGGCTTGCGCAATCGCGTGGATCGGCACGGCGTGCAGGTGCTCACGGTTCGGCCAGGATTTGTGGCTACGCCGATGACGGCGCACATGCCAAAGGAGCCGCTTTTTGCAACGCCGGAGCGTGTGGCGCGTGACATCGAACGAGCCATTGAAAAACGTCGGGATGTCGTCTACACGCCGTGGTTTTGGCGCTGGATTATGCTGGCGGTGCGGCTGATTCCAGAGTGGAAGTTCAAGCGCATGGACGTGTAGAACGGTCAAATTCCACCATAGGGAACCGCAGCCGATTTTTTGCGTATAAAGAAACAGAACAGAATCTTTGTAGTTGGAATCGATAAGGATTGGCATGGAGTTTCGCGAGGCGGTGAAAATCGCGCTGCAATCGTTGTGGGCCAGCAAGCTGCGCTCCATGCTCACGCTGCTGGGCGTGGTGATTGGCGTGGCTTCGGTGATTGCCGTGGTCACGATGATTAACGGCACAAATACTTTTGTCGCCACAAAAATTTATCGTTACGGGGCCGATGTTTTTACGGCCAGCAAAATTCCGCGAACCTGGTCGAGTGCGGAGGAGTATCTGCGCTACACCAAGCGCAAGGATTTGAAGATGGACGATGTGCAGGCCGTCGCTGACGAATGCACGGCCTGCATGACCACCGGAGCTATGCTGGATGCGACGGGAAACGTAGTCAACGAGAATCACTCCGCTACCGGCGTGGATATCCGTGGCTGGACCTGGACCATGCCCGATATGTACAACATCGACATTGCGCAGGGGCGTATGTTTACGCCGTCGGAGCAGGCGCACAACGAGCATGTCGTGGTTATCGGCGTGGACATTGTCGATAACGTTCTGGGTGCGGGCAATCCGCTGGGCAAAGAAATCCGCGTGGATGGCCAGCCGTATACCGTGATCGGCGTGGCCGAGCGGCAGGGCAAGACGCTGGGCCAGAGCCAGGATAATTTTGTGGCGATTCCGTTGACAACCTTTATGGAAAGCTACGGCGCCAACCAGACCATCACTATCTACGCTCGCGCGCATGGCGTGGGCGCTCCGCTGGAGCGGGCTGTAGATCAGGTGCGCGTGATTCTGCGTGCGCGACGACATGATGCCGTGGGCGCGCCAGATAGTTTTTCTCTGGATACGAACGAAAGTTTTGTTGGTCTATGGAAGAGCATCACGGCTAGCTTCTCGGTTGTGGCCGTCGGCATCGCCTCCATTTCGCTGATCATTGGCGGCATCGTCATTATGAACATCATGCTGGTTTCTGTCAGTGAGCGCACACGCGAGATTGGCATCCGCAAGGCGCTGGGAGCGCGGCGCTCGGATGTGATGATGCAGTTTTTGATTGAATCGGCCACGATGGCGCTGGTTGGCGGGCTGATTGGCGTGCTCGGCGGAATTATTATTGCCAAAACTGTAACACTGCTGATTGGATTTCCCACCACGATTGCGCTGTGGTCAGTGCTGGTTGGCCTGTTGGTGGCTACTTCGGTCGGCATTTTCTTTGGGGTCTATCCAGCGCGTAAGGCGGCCCTGCTGGATCCCATTGTTGCGCTGCGGTCGGAATTGTAAGGAGTCCAGATGCGAATGCAAGATTCCAAAGAAGCGGTGCGGATGGCGTTGGATACCTTGCGCACCAATCGTCTGCGCTCCGGACTGACCATTCTCGGCATCGTGATTGGCATTACAACGGTGATTGCCATCTCTTCTTTCATTAATGGGCTGAATCGTAATATCGACTCGTTGGTACAAGCCTATGGAACCAATCTGATCTGGGTCTTTCATATGCCAGTGATTGGGGTGCGTCCCACGCGGGAGATGTTGGAACGCAGAAAACTGACATACGACGATGCAATGGCCATGAAGCCCCTGCCGCATGTGGTTGCGGTGAATGCAGGCAGCCGCTTTGAAGATTTCAATTTGAACATTGGCAACGTGTCGGTGAAATATAAAGATCGAAAGATTCAGCACACTATTCTGGAAGGCGATACTGCGGCCATCCGCGAGACCAACGATCTGGATCTGATTCGGGGACGGTTTTATACCGACTATGAAGAGCAGCATCATTCCAATGTTGTAGTTTTGTGTCACGATGCAGAGGAGCAACTCTTTCAAGACGAAGACCCTATAGGCAAAGAAGTTCAAGTCTATGGCGATGTTTTTACTGTTATCGGAGTTCTGGGTAAGCAGAAATCCCCCTTTGGTGGCGGAAAGAACCCGGAGGACAATTGTGCAAACTTTCCGCTGGGCACCTTCCGCAAGATTCATCCTGAGGTTAAAGAAGTCTGGATCACGGTGAAGTATGACGATCTGAAAAATAAGGATCTGGTCGTCGGCGAAATTGAGCAGATTTTGCGCATCCGGCGCAAAGTTCCTGTAGACAAGCCGGATGATTTTGAAATCTTTGGCCCGGACTCCATCACACGACTGTGGAATGAAATTACCGGCGGCCTGTTTATCTTTATGTTTGCCGTCTCCAGCGTGGGCCTGATTGTGGGCGGCGTGGGCGTGATGAATATCATGCTGGTCTCGGTGACGGAGCGGACGCGCGAAATCGGCGTGCGCAAGGCCATTGGCGCGACGAAGCGCAATATCCTGATGCAGTTCACGCTGGAGGCGATCACGCTCTGCGCCGTCGGCGGCGTGCTGGGGATTGCCGTAGGCGCGGTGTTGACGTTCATCCTGCGTCTTGCGATCTCGACCATCCAGACCTCGCTGTCAGGCGTCTGGGTGTTGGCGGCCTTTGTAATCTCCTGCCTGATTGGGCTGGTCTTTGGCATCTACCCTGCATGGAAGGCTGCCAATCTCGACCCCATTGAAGCACTTCGCTACGAGTAGAAGCCTTGCGCTGCGAATAACTTTTCTGGCGCCTCCCATTTTCACGTTATGATGGGTGCGGATGAACCTTGCACATTGGGTGGCGAATGCCACAGCGCTCCTGACCGTAGCCGGACTGGCGTACAGCCTGCTCGCCCTGTGGGCGGCGCGAGCCTACAGTCGTTCTCGCCGCGTGCCGCAGCCCGCAGCCTATCCTTCTATCAGTATTCTCAAGCCCATCAAAGGCATTGATCCCGGTATGTACAAGGATTTTGTCAGCCACTGCAATCAGGAGTATCCCGGCGAATATGAAATTCTCTTTGGCGTGCGGCAGATGGATGATGAGGCGGTGCCGCTGATTCAGCGCCTGCAAGTGGAATTTCCCGACCACGCCATTCGTCTGGTACTGTGCCCGGAGACGCTTGGCCCCAATGGAAAAGTGAGTACGCTGGTGCAGATGCTGCCGCAGGCGCGCTTTGACCATTTTCTGATCAACGACAGCGACATTCGCGTTTCGCCAAAGTATCTGCGCAACGTAATGCTGCGATTTTCCTCCAGCAACCGGCGACCTGTCGGAATGGTGACAGCGCTCTATCGTGGCCGCGCGCACGGCACGCTGGGGTCGCGGCTGGAGGCGCTGGGTATTTCTACAGACTTTATGCCGGGCGTGCTGATGGCGCGCTGGATGGAAGATGGATTGCACTTCGGCATGGGTTCCACGCTGGCCGTGACGCGCGCGGCGCTGGATGCGATTGGCGGTCTGGCTCCGCTGGTGGAGTATCTGGGCGATGATTATGAACTGGGTGCGCGCATTTCCCGCGCGGGCTTTCGCGTGGTGTTGAGTCGCGAGGTGGTAGAGACTTCCATCCCCGCCTATCGCTTCGGTCAGTTTTTTGATCATCAACTGCGCTGGGCGCGCAATCTGCGCGATGCGCGCAAGGCTGGATACTGGGGCATGGGCGTGACCTTTGGTCTGGCCTGGGCGCTGGCAAACGTGCTCACGCACGCTGGCAGCATGGCAAGCCTGGCGCTGCTGAGCCTGATGCTGCTCACGCGCGTGGCGCTGGCCTTATCCGTGGGCTTGGGCCTGTTGCAGGATCGCAAGGTGCTGCGCTATCTCTGGCTGTTGCCGCTGCGTGATTGCCTGGCGTTGCTCATCTGGGTCTGGAGCTTTGCCGATGACCAGATTGTCTGGCGTGGCGAGCGCTACCGGCTGCATAAAGGCAGGCTGGTGCAGGCAGGTTGACGGCAAGATGTGTCTACCGCCCAGATGCGTTTGCCACTATATTGTAGGGTGAAATGGGCAGGTTGCTGAGGGGCGAAAGCGTGACCGCATGAGAATTCGCAAACGGGGCAATAGCTACGAAGTTGATTACATGGTTGTAGGCAAGCGGGTTCGGCGCAGCTTTCCGACGCGGAAGTCCGCGCAGGCCTACTGCGAAGAACATCGCGCTGAAGCGATGCGCGCAGAAGAAACGAAAGAAAAGAAATCAGGCGTGGACAATCTGCCTTCCTCCAGCCCTGCTTTTACGCAGGAGTCAGGGCCGCCGACTACCACGCTGCTCTACGACGATTGGTATCCGGCGCTGCGCAGCAAAATTTTGCACGGCAAGAAAACAGCCACCACGCAGTTGCTGGGCATTCCGCTGCTGCTGGGCCGCACGGAAGAAGGCAAGCTCTTCGCTTTGCGCGACAGTTGCCCGCATCGCGGTATTCCGCTCTCCTGCGGCGGCTTTGATACGCAGGCTGTCACCTGCAAATATCATGGCTGGCGCTTTGCGCCGGTCAGCGGCCAGTGTCTGGAGATTCCGTCGCTCACGCAACATGACACGCTCGATTGCAGCCGCATCGCTGCTACGGCCTATCCCTGTGAGGAGCGCGATGGCTATGCGTGGGTCTATCTGCCTGCGCCTGGCTCTGGTCGCATGCAAGTTGGAGAACGCGCCAAGCTGCCTGCTGTGCCGGAGCTGCAAAAATTTAGCGAGCAATTTCGCTCTGCGCATCTGACAGCCGACCTGCCTTGTAACGTCGATCACGGCATTATTGGCTTGATGGACCCCGCGCACGGCCCCTTTGTGCATCAGGCCTGGTGGTGGCGCACGCAGCAGAGCATCCACGAAAAAGAAAAACATTTTGAGCCGATTTCGCAGGGCTTTCGCATGTCTGCGCACGCGCCCTCTGGCAATAGCGCGCCGTACAAACTGCTGGGAGTCTATGGCGAGCCAATCACCACAACCATTGATTTTGTGCTGCCCAATCGCCGCTATGAGACGATCCGCTGTGGCGACAAGTGGTTCAGCAGCCTGACCACGGTGACGCCGGTAACGGCCACGCGCAGCCGCATTGATGTTGTGGCAGCGTGGAATGTTTTTTATCGCGTGCCGCTGGTTCCGACCCTCGCAAAATTCTTTGGCGCGCGGTTTGTTGAGCAGGATCGCAGGACGATGGTGCAGCAGGCCGAGGGTCTGCGCTACAACCCGGCGCTGATGTTGATTGATGATGCGGATCGCCCAGCCAAGTGGTACTTTGCACTAAAGCAGGCGCGGATCAAAGCCGCCAGCGGCGCGAAGTTCGTCCATCCCATGACCGGCCCGGTTACGCTGCGCTGGCGAAGCTGAGGAAATTGCTTCGCCAGTCGGCGGTTGATAGTCCCTGCGATTCTCCTTGACACCTGGCGGCAGCAGCTATTTAAATCCCTGTAGCCTTAATAGTAAAAACACGGTGTGTCGTTATTGATGTCCTGCTGGTCTTCTCCCTGATGCGTCCTGTGCTAGCTGGTCTCAGATCAGCCTCAGGTGCCCCGTGTGCGGTGAACGAAGTTCTGCGACAGGCAAACAGTGAAAGACGCGCGTGTGTTGTTTCGCAAAGCATCTCCCCCCGCGTATTCGCCTAAGGTTCACTCTTGACATTTTCTAGACCCCTATGTAGAGTTACGACTATGGGTAGCGATATTCGTATCACCGGTCCCGTCCTTAAGCTTTTGCGGGTATTCATCGAGAATCCCACAGAGGAGTTTGCGGGCGCTGCGATCTCTAAGCAAACGAATCTAGCGTCGGGGACCTTGTACCCGATCCTGCGCCGTCTCGAAGATGCCAAGTGTCTTGAGAGCAGGTGGGAGGAGATTGACCCACAAGAAGCTGGCCGTCCGCGCCGACGCCTCTACTCCATCACAGGCGTAGGAAGTCGCTGCTATCAACGCGCTATAGCGGATGCATTCGGGACTTCGAAGGTGCCAGCATGGGGCTAATTGGCGCGATCAAAGCTGGACTAGATGAAATTTTAGCAAGTACGGTGAGCAAGGTGGCGGCCGACGAAGTGAAGGCTTGGACTCCTTGGATCGCCAGCCGCCTGACAACGTTCGCCGTTAGGAGACTTCCCGAACATTGTCGCGACCGTTACAGAGAAGAATGGGCCTCCCATCTGGAAGACATTCCCGGTAACGTTGGAAAACTTTGGGTCGCTATCGGCTTCTATACAGCAGCACGAAAAATTGCCGCAGCAGACCCAGATAGCGTTCCGGCCTACATTTGGCTAATTCGGTTTCTGCTCGTGTTAACGTTCCCGTTCCTAAAGGGCATGCATGTACTGATGGACAGAATCATCAACGTAGTCAATAAAGATCCGAAGTGGGCACGCTTCACATTCGTGCGCAGGCAGTTGATCTACCCCTTGATTTCGATTGGAGTTCTGTTGGTTAGTGTTCTTCTTTCGATAGTCGAACAGCTTTTCAAAATACCTAAGGTTCTTCCCAGGGATATTAGCTAGGCAACGCAAGAGCGAGGAGAGCTTGAAGAGATGAGCCGTGGATTCCCGCCGTTTACTTCGATGCGAATGGACAGGTAGACTTGCTCTCCTATGGCTGGACCGGCGACACCACCACTTCGCCGATTGATCTGATCCCGCCGTATTTCACCCCTGGGGTGAATCTCTCTGAAGCCGGCCCCACCGTCGTCACCGGGCAGTAAGCATATGGAAATTTTGTGAGTTCCCAGATCAACGACCGGGTTGCCGAGTTACTTTGAGTAAGAAAGTTCGCTACGCTTCTACGGTCAGGTCGTCGACCTGTAGATCAAGATTTCTGCCGAGCTGCATGAACTTTTCGATCCACGCAGCATCCTGATCCGCCATGGAAGTCGTATGCAGCAGCGTGTTCCAGATGTTTTGCGCCTGCCAGAAGTTCACCTCGAACGGCAGGGCATGGAGGGCCGTGGTCAACTCCAGGACTGACTCCAGAATCGCCATGTCGCCGGGGAATTTTTGCAGATTGAGCATCACGCGCTTGAGATGCTGGCTGGCAAGATAGGCTAGCTTAAGTCCATGCAGAGGTACCTCATCGGACGTGGCCTGCGCCAGCAGTTCGCGCAGTCGAAGGACATCCAGCGGATCGTTTTCCAGTACCTGGCGCAGGTCTTCATTCACCACAAATTCCGCTGCCAGCATTAAAGCCTGCGGCTTGGGCATTCCACTTTGACTTAAAAAATGCAGCAGCGAGGTGTGATCCTGATACATAGATCGCAGGTGGCCTTCCATTTCGTTGAGCGTGGAATCCAGAATGCGTTGCAGGATGTGCCGCTGCTCATCGCGAAAGAGGGAAGTGAGCGAATAGGCTGTATCGCCAAAGTAGCGATCAAAGAGGCGGATGATCTCTGGCAGTTGCGCGCGCGCTACGGCGGCGCGTACCTCTTCGACAAAGCCAGCAAAGGCGTCGGCATCCTGCGCTGGCGTGGCCAGTGCGTTTGGCGAGGTTGATGCGGCAGGCGAGGCTGGCTTAGCAGGTGCGGCTGGCGTAGTGGGTGGTGTAGGGGATGCAGTCCGGCTGCGGCGGACGGCAGCCGAGAGATTCTGATCGCCCAAGTGGAGCACAGCAAAATCCACCGGCTCGCACTCCTCGGTGATGCGCGAGCAGACTACTGCCTGGCCCAGCACAATGCGCCCGCGGCCCGAGCTGAAGACCTCCAGAGATTTGCGCTGGATGTCGAAGCAGAAGAGCTGGCCTTCATCAGGATAGGCCTCAAAGTTGGAACGGATGGCATAGTGCGCGCCCACCTGCTCCAGCCCCAGCTGCTGGCTGCGCACATAGCGTTGATAGATGGCCGCGCCATCTTTTTGCTCGGGTAGATTGCTCTTCGCAACCTGAAGACGCGCCAGGAATTTCGACTCCAGCGCTGTGCCGGGGATGCCGAACAGCTCGGCGGCCAGTTGCAGCACGCGCCCAGCATAGGCGATGATCTGCACGGTTTCAATGCCGGAGATGTCGTCAAAGAACCAGCCGCAACTGGTGTACATCAAGAGCGCGTGGCGCTCCATTTCCATTAGCTTCAGCACGCGGGTGCGCTCTTCCGGGTTTAGCGGATGCGTGGCGTGCGTGTCCAGGAAATGCTGCACAATCTCTGGCGAGCGGTTGAGGATGACGTTAATATACGCATCGCGCGCGGCCCACAGATCGTGGAGCAGAGGCTTGGCCGCAGCCTCGGCCAGGGGAGTGATGGCCTCGCGCAGCCAGTCCAGCGATTCGCGCAGCGGGGCGCGCCATCTCTGATTCCATCCAGCGTGGCCGCCATTGCAGCCGCAGTCGGAGCGCCAGCGTTCCACGCCATGCGCGCAGCTCCAGGAGGTATTCTCGTTGATCTCCGCCTCCCACGTAGGCGGGAACTTATCCAGAAACTGGGCATAGTTGGTCAGCTTGGCATCGCTATGCTGCTCCAGCCATTCCAAGGCGTAGGCCAGCGCCATTTCTCCATGTCGATGATGATGGCCATAGCTTTCGCCATCGGTGGCGATGTGAACCAATTGCGGTTCTGCGTCCGTAGCTTGTTCTCGAAAGTCGGCCAGCAAGCGCTGGGCAAAGGTCTTCCCACTGCCCAGCAGGCCTTCAAATGCGACTGCGCGCGAGGTGGGGCCATCGTAGAAGAAGACGGCGATACTGCGGCCCTCTTTCAGCGCAATGCGATAGGGCCGCGTTGGCGGGACGCTTCCGTTCAGGGTTTCGATCCACGCCTGAGGCGCGTCTATATCTTTCTCTGGCAGAGGTAACAGGATATGTTGGGCCGATGGCTCTGGCGCAGGCGCGGTCAGCGGACGAATGCGCGCGCACTGATGCGGAGCCAGAATCGTAAACAGAATGCCGTTCTGTGCCAGCAGATCCAGGCTTTCCAGATCGACGGCAGTCTCGGACAGCCACATGCCTTCGGGCTTGCGGCCAAAGCGGCTCTCAAAATCCGCACTGCCCCAGCGGATTTGCGTGATGCGGTCGCGTGTATTGGCCAGCGGCAGAATGATGTGGTTGTATGCCTGCGCCAGCGCGGAGCCGTGCCCGCCAAAGCGGTTGCGGCTGGTTCGATCGGCATCCAGAATCATCTGGTGCGTGCGCCCGGCATTTTCCTGGAGCCAACTGAGCAGCGTGGGGCCAAAGTTGAAGCTGATGCGCGAATAATTGTTGACGATGCGGATGATCTTGTCTTCTGCATTCAGAATGCGTGCAGCTCCGTTGGGCGCATAGCACTCGGCGGTGATGCGGTCATTCCAGTCGTGGTAGGGCGCGGCGGAATCCTGAATCTCCACCGTTTCCAGCCAGGCGTTCTCGCGCGGGGGCTGGTAGAAGTGGCCGTGGATGCAGACATAGCGTTCGCTGGGAGCCATGATTATTTTTTTCTCCGCAAGGCAGGATTCGGAGCTTTTGACAGCGCGGTCATGTCCGGCGCGGCGAGATCCCGTGCCGCTAGATCGCAGGCGCGCCATAGATACCAACTGGCGACACTGCACCAGGGATGCCAGCGCGCGGCGCGACGGCGCATTGTTTCGGCATCGGGTAAATCTTCGATCTGCACGCGCACGCCCGGACGCAGCGCGCCGAAGGTCAGCGCAAATCCTTTGCGAACTCCGTAGTCCCCGACTGGCAACACGTTGGGCCTCCCCAAACGAAAGATCAGCAGCATCTCCGCCGTCCAGACACCAATGCCGCGTACCTGGGTAAGATGCGCGATGACGTCTGCATCGGTCATGCGTCGTAGTTGCGCGAGCGAAGGCACCACGCCGGAGCTGGTTTTTTCCGCCAGATCGCGCAGCGCAGTCAGCTTGCCTGCGGAGAGTCCTGCTGCGCGCAGGCGATTGTCCGGCAGTCGCAGCAGGGCTTCTGGCGTGGGATGGGCTGGTGCGGGAGAATTGTCTGCAAACAGCGCCAGTACGCGGTCGTGGATGGTCCTGGCTGCGCGTCCATTCAACTGCTGATGCACGATGGATTCCAGCAGCGCTTCAAAGGGCGAAGCCGTAGGTTTCAGGCGCAGCGTGAATGGCCCGGCGCGCTCCAGTAGTCGCGCCAGCTTGCGATCGCTGGCGGCCAGCGTCTGGCTGGCTAGAACGTGGTCATAGCGGACGGGGCGCGCGCGAAGCGTCATGGTCTCAGTCTATACACGGCATGCTGCAACGGGGAAATGCTGCGACGAGGGTAGTCCCGAAAGGGAAAACGCGATGGAGTCGGGAATTTTTGTGTGACAGCGGTCACACAAGATGTGGGGTGAAAGAAAAATTTGAATCGTGTGGGTTGCGGACACTGGTATTGCAGCAAAGATTTCGTGTAGTTTGGTTAGAGCGGGATTTTTTGTGGTTTTGGATGACTGATGTTGCCAGCAAAAAAACTGCTGCTATACTCAGATGTTCGATCCAGAAAAAAGTTGTGCAGTACCCAATCATTGTTACCGGCCTGGCCGGATAACCCTTGCAACGGCCACGAAGCCAAGCAATGAAATAGGGATTCGCATTCATGGCGCAGATTTTCGACCGCAGTTCCAACTCCCTGGCTAGAATCAGCCTGATTCTTTCTGGAATTCTCGTTATCTCCCTTGGAGTTGCTCTGAACTACCTGCAGCGTTCGCCCTGGGTTACACGCCAGGGGCAGCGCGCTGACCAGCCTGTTCCGTTCAGCCACAAGCACCACGTACAGGGTCTGGGCCTGCAATGCCAGTACTGTCACACGTCGGTAGAGAAATCGAGCTACGCGGGAATTCCCCCCACCAAAACATGTATCAACTGTCACGCGCAGATCTGGACGAATGCCGACCTGCTGGCTCCGGTGCGCAATAGCTGGGCGACGGGACAATCGGTGGTCTGGACCAAGGTGCATGACCTGCCCGACTATGTGTACTTTAATCACTCCATCCATGTGAACAAGGGCATTGGCTGCTCCAGTTGTCATGGCCGCGTGGATGAGATGCCGCTGATGTATCAGGAAAACACGCTCCAGATGGAGTGGTGCCTGAACTGCCATCGCAATCCGGCCAAGAATCTTCGTCCCACCTCGCAGGTGTATCAGATGGCGTGGCAGGGGCCGAGCAGCGGCGCTCCCGTATGGTGCGCGGCGAATGATGAAAAGGGAATTCCGACGGCGCAGACGGTCGATTGCACCTTGAAAGACCCGGCGAAGGATCCGACATTGGCAGGCACGCAGTTGGCGGCGCTGGAGATTCCCTCGCTGGCCGGTACGTCGCAGCTTGCGGCCTCTGGCGTGACATCGCCAGTGCCGGTAACGCTGCCACCGGCGCTGCACTACACCAGATTCACCGATCAGGAAGCACTGGGCAAATACCTGGTCATGCAGTACCACATCCGCACACCAGGCGAGCTGACGAGCTGCGATACGTGTCACCGATGAGCAGCAAGAACGGCACGGGCAACGTGTACCAAACGGGCGGACGAGAGACTATGCTTCACGAGGCGCAGGATTTGAACATGGCCAAGGAAACCGGGAGTACTGCGGCGACGGCGAAACCGATGGATGCCGCGCAGGAGATTGGAAGCGCACCGCTCAGTCTGGCAGGCGCGAAAGCAGGTTTGGCTGGCTTAACGGGCAAGCGCTACTGGCGCAGTGTCGATGAGCTGGCGGGCGATCCAGAGTTTGAGCAGGCCTTGCAGCGCGAGTTTCCGCAGCATGCCGCGGAGTGGGTCGATCCCGTCTCGCGTCGAGGATTCATGAAGCTGATGGGCGCCTCGCTGGCGCTGGCCGGTCTGACCGGATGCGCCAAGCAGCCGGATGAGCCGATCTATCCCTACGTCAAGCAGCCAGAGGATCTGATCCTGGGCAAG
>OLLR01000043.1_pt1 | contig 35384 bp, 33 predicted proteins | sample 1604601 | NCBI WGS metagenome assembly OLLR01 (sample SAMEA104055725, study PRJEB20765) | soil metagenome | biome: Arctic tundra; feature: Polygonal ground; material: soil | place: USA | collected 2011-09 | depth 0-0.5 m | reverse complement strand
GAGCCGATCTTGGCGTACGCCTCGCCGCTCATGCGGAGCACATGGGGCACGGTCGCGATGGTCTCAGCATTGTTGATGACCGTTGGCCCGCCGTAGAGGCCAACGACAGCCGGAAAGGGTGGCTTGATGCGTGGAATTCCGCGCTTGCCTTCGAGCGATTCCATCAGTGCCGACTCTTCGCCCACTTCATACGCGCCTGCTCCGGTGTGCGAGATGATGTCGAAATCCACTTGGGAGCCAAAGATGCCTTTGCCTAAAAATCCTTTAGCGTAAGCATCGGCTATGGCCTTCTCCATAATGGTGAGCAGATAGCGATACTCGCCGCGCAGGTAGATGAAGCCCATTTTCGCGCCGATGGCCAGGCCCGCAATAATGGTGCCTTCAATGACGGTGTGCGGATCGTGTAGCAAAATTAAATGATCTTTGCAGGTGCCCGGCTCACTCTCATCGCCGTTGACCAGAACATACTTGGGCTTCTCGGATTGCTTGGGTACGAACGACCACTTCATGCCGGTTGGGAAGCCCGCGCCGCCGCGCCCACGCAGGCCAGAGGCTTTCATCTCGGCGATGATCCAGTCTGCACCTTTTTCCACGGCTGTGCGCGCGGCCTGATAACCGTCCAGTTCGAGATAGCGCTCGATATCCGTTGCGCCTTTGCCAAAGCGGCTGGAGACAATTTTTACTTCTTCGGGATGGGAGACAAGTGTCGGCATAGGTGTCGTTATTTTCCGGCTTGCTTGCGATATTGATCCAGCACTGCGTCCACCGCATCCGCAGTCAGGTTGTCGTGGAAGTCGTAGTTGACCTGCACGGCAGGCGCCCAGCTACAGGCTCCGATACATTCAACCTCTTCGAGAGAAAAAACTCCATCAGGTGTCGTTTCTTTATGGCCGATGCCGAGGTGTTCCTTGCAGTGCTCGAAAAGTTCATTGCCGCCGCGCAACATGCAACTGATGTTGGTGCAGACCTGCACATGATATTTGCCCACAGGCTTGGTGCGCAGCAGCGAATAGTAGCTGAGCACATTGCGAACTTCGAGTGGTGTAATGCCGATGCGCTGGGCGATCTCTTCGATGGCAGCGTCGGTAATGTAGCCCAGTTCATCCTGCGCGTAGAGCAACATGGGAATCAAAGCCGAACGGCGCACGGGATAAAGCGTAACCAGTTTGTCAAAGCGAGCTGCCAGTGCGGACGAAAAAATTGTTGGGGTCTCAATGGAGGCTGGGGTCGTCATGCGCGCTTCTCCGTTCCGGCTCGCTGCTGCAATTGCTGTAGTTCCTGCAATTGACGCTCCACGGCTGTTTCAATTTCCACGGGGACTTCTTCATTCTGAAAACGAAGCAGGCCTTTCTCCGTAAATGTATACGTCCCGTATTTTCTGACAAGGTTTCCGGGCGGAACCGAGATTTGCCAGATGCCTGTACCCGTCACATCCGGCGCAGTCCAGCGAAGCGTGCCGCGAAGATTACGCAGTCGCATTTCGTTGGCATCGTTGGAGAGTACCGTCCAGGCAGCGCCAGGCTGGGCAATGGTGTACATGGCCACATGCGATGCTGCGAGCGCACGCAGGGAAGTCCACATGGCTGCGGCCAGCCTTGGATCAGCGAGACGGGAATCGGCACTCGTCTTCATAGTTTGAGACAGCATGGTCAGGCTCACCGATCAATCTCCCCCAGCACAATGTCGATGGAGCCAATGACGGCGACAACGTCGGCCAGTAAGCGGCCCACGCACATCGTCTCCAGCGCTTGCAGCGTGGCAAAGGTTGGGTTGCGCATGTGAACGCGACAGGGTTTCGCCGTGCCATCACTGACGACAAAATAGCCCATCTCGCCGCGTGGCGATTCAATAGCCTGGTAGACCTGACCCGCAGGAACCGCAAAGCCTTCGGTAACAATTTTGAAGTGATGGATCAACGATTCCATCTGCGTCTTCATCTTTTCGCGATCCGGCAAAACAATCTTGGGCGCATCGGCCTTGATGGGGCCTTCCGGTAATCCGTCCAGCGCCTGCTGCGTAATCTTGATCGACTCGCGCATCTCTTCCAGCCGTACAACATAGCGCGACCAGACGTCGCAGCCATTCGAAACCGGCACCTTGAATTGAAATTTCTCGTAACTGGAGTAGGGCATGTCGCGACGCAAATCCCAATCCACACCACTGGCGCGTAGCGGCGGGCCGGTCACGCCAAAGGCAATCGCGTCGGCTGCGCTTAGGTATCCAATGCCCTGCGTCCGCTTGACCCAGATGGGATTGCCGCTGAGCAGATTTTCATATTCGTCGATCTTCTCCGGCAGCATCTTCAAAAGATTCTGCACGCGACCATAGAAATCGAGCGGTGGTTCCAGCGCCAACCCGCCAATGCGGAAATAGGAGGTCATCATGCGCTGGCCAGAGACGCAATCGAAAATGCGTAGAATCTCTTCGCGTTCTCGGAAACAGTAGAGAAAAATACTCATCGCACCAATGTCAAGGGCGTGCGTGCCCAGCCATATCAGATGCGAATTGAGCCGCGTCAGTTCGGACAGCAGCACGCGCAACCACTGCGCGCGTTCTGGAATTTCAAGTCCGAGCAGCTTCTCCACGGCCAGGCAATAGCACAGGTTGTTGGCCATGGGGCTAAGGTAGTCAACGCGATCGGTGAGCGGGACCACCTGCTGGTAGAACTTGGCCTCGCAGGTTTTTTCGATGCCCGTGTGCAGGTAGCCGATATCTGGTGTCAGGCGAACGACAATTTCGCCATCAATCTCCAGCACCAGACGCAACACGCCATGCGTAGAAGGATGCTGCGGCCCCATGTTCAGGATCATGGTTCGATCCAGAGGTGCTTCGGCGGGTGGCGTGGCTGTCAGAATTTCAGACATTAGCGATAGCCCTCCACGGGAAAGTCCTTGCGCAGTGGATGCGCCCCGAAATCATCAGGCAGCATGATGCGGCGCAGGTTGGGATGGCCGTTGAACTTGACTCCAAAAAGGTCAAAGACCTCGCGCTCATAAAAATTTGCTGCGGGCCACACTGTGGTGATGCTGTCCAGGGAAGCATCATCCTCATCGACAAATACGCAGAGTCGAAGACGCTGCTTGAGCGCGAGCGACAGAATGTGATAGGTCACCTGAAAGCGTGGTCGTGCCGGATAGACATCCACGCAGGTGACATCTTCGAAGAAGTTATATCCAGCCGACTGCACGGCCCGACAAACCGCGACGATCTGCTCACGCGCAACCGTTAGCGTTAATTCGTTGTGATCAAAAACTGCATTGAGTATGGAGCTGGGAAATTTCTGTTGAAGAAGGAGAATCGCCGGGTTGTCGGCGTGTGTGGTCAGGACTGCGTCGGTTCCAGTGTCCAATGCCATGAGCTTAGAGGTCTGCCTTATCTTTGGACCATTCGAGGATCCCTTTTTTCCAGATATAAAAAAATCCCACCAAAACAAACCCGATATACACCAGCATCTCCCAGAAGCCAAAAAAGCGGGAGCCGGTAATGGCCGGAAGCCTGCGATAAATCACTGCCCACGGCAGCATGAAGACCGCCTCGACATCGAAAAGAATAAAGAGCATGGCGACCATGTAAAAGCGGACAGAGAAGCGCCCACGCGCATCGCCCTGGGCGACCATGCCGCATTCATAGGCTGCCAGTTTCACTTTAGTGTTGCGGCGTTTCCCAACAATCCACGAAGCGACGAGGATAAAGCTGGCCAGTCCAACGGCTGCAAGAATCTGCATCAGCAGGGGAATGTAGTTCCAGAGATATGCAGGTTTATTCATGTACGGATCAATCGGGCGCTCACCAGTTCCCCTGCGCCCCTAGCTCGACTGTAAGTTCCCCGTGCGACAGTGTCAAGCAACGCTCCGCGCTATCGCTGTTTCCAAATCCCGTTGTAGTTTTCTTGTCAAGGTGCCTGCACGCTCTCCGGGCTGCTTGTCTGAGCACAAGAAGACTTCCCATTGTGAAACAGCCACACCTGCTTCCCGTTTTGAATTTGCGCGCAACAGTTTCGCTCTTTTTATGCTGCGGTATGGCTGCGTTTAACAGATAAATAAACCAGCAGCATCCAAACAAGAAGTACAAGGAGCACTTGTATGAACTTGCAGGAATTTTCCATGACCGGATCTCCCGAATCTATCCCGCAACACTTTACAGATGCATTGCCGCATAAATCCACTGCTGCAATTTCTACTCGCGCTCAGGCACTCCAGGGGCGTCGCCGCATCACCCGCGAGCAGGGACGCGCGCTGGAATCTCTCTGCCATGCTGCGGATTATCTGCTCGATTCGTATGTGTATCTTGGCCCAGACGAAGAAATTCTGCATAGTCTTTCCGCGGAGATGGAGGCCATCCATCTGCTGGTACAGGCGCGGAATCGCGTTCTGGAAGCGCTGGAAATTGTGCAACCCACGCCGCGGCGTTTTCTGGATTTATTTCGCCGCACAACGACGGCTCCAATTCTGTCGCTTGGTTTGAAATAGAGCGTTGCCCTAAACTAGGGGAATGAAGCTTCTCATTAACGGGCGAGATCGGGAGTTTGTCGAACTCGATCAGAATCCAAGCCTGACGCATCTGATTGATCTGCTGCAACTGAAATCCGACCGCGTGGCCGTCGAGCATAACGGAGCCATTGTTGCGCGTGCTGCATGGGCGAAAACTCTGCTCCATGCAGAGGACAAGCTGGAAGTGGTGCAGTTCGTCGGCGGCGGCAAGTAGGGAAGTCGCGCCCACGATTTGTGTTTCTGTCCTGTGTTATGGTCCATAGACCAGTAATCCAAAGAGAAAGACCCACAAAATTCCCATCGCATGCCAGTACCATGCCGCGCAATCCACGGCAATCTGGCGCGTCTCAATGCGTCTGGAAAGGAAAAGCGTCAGGCTGGCTGCGCTCAGCGCCAGCACGCCCAGCAGCAAATGCAGTCCGTGTGTTGCCGTAATTAAATAAAAAAAATGGCTGTTGGGGTTGGACGCATAAAAGACGCCTTCGCTATTCAGTTGCGACCACGCAATCCACTGGCCTGCAAGAAACATGCCGCCCAGCACACCTGTGGCTATCAGCCAGGGCATCGCGCGACGCGCCGTCGGTTTGCCCAGACCCAGCCACTCTTCCATCACATCCACTTCATGGAAGAGATGGCGCCGAGCTACCTCCATCGTCACACTGCTCAAAAGCAGCAATGCCGTGTTGATCCAAAGTATAGGAGGCAGAGACAAAGACCGCCAGTTCAGACTGTAGGCATCGTCGGGATTGAGACGCATGGCGCGCTGTTGAAAATAAAAGGCCAGGACAATCACGACAAAGAACATCAGATCGCCAGCCAGCGCGAAAAAGAGTCCCATACGGTAGCGTTCCAGCATCTCTCTGGGGCCGCGCCGGCCCTGTGGGCGATTGTCCCAGTTGTCGCCGCCATCGCCGCCGCCGCCCGTAGGCCGGTGGTGAACCGGGGGCTTTCCGCCGATGCCTGGGTCTTTGCGTTCAGTATCAACCGGTATCCGGGTGATGGTGGCTGGCATACGGATTCGCCCTCCGACGAGAACAGTTTACTCCTCTTTTGCGTCAGGCTTCCATCGAATAGGGAAGGTCGCGGGTACCGATGGCGAATAGGCATACGGGCCGTCGAGGACTACAGGGTGCAGACCCGCTGCGGGAGCTTCGCACCATTCGAGCGTGGTTGCCTGCCAGGGATTTACTTCTGCCACCTGGCCACGGAAAAGGCTGTGCAGCAGGTTCCCCAGAAAAAGCAATTGCGCTGCACCTAATGCAAAGGCCGCGAATGTAATCCAGCGCTGCAAAGGCACAAGCTGCGCCAGATACGTGGCCGTGCCGGTAAGTTGCGCGTAGTGGCGCGGCTCGCCAGCCAGACCTGCAAGGTGCATGGGGAAAAAGACAGCGTAGGCACCAATCAGGCTCAGCCAGAAATGCCATTGGCCGAGAGTCTCGTTCATCCTGCGTCCCGTCATCAGCGGGAACCAATAATAGATGGCTGCAAATAGCGAGAAGACTCCTGCCATGCCCATGATGAGATGAAAATGCGCGACAACAAAATACGTGTTGTGCAGGTAGCTGTCGAGAATCGGCTGCGCCAGGATCGGTCCGGTCGCGCCGCCCGCAATAAAGAACGAAAGAAAGCCCAGAGTAAACAGCAGCGGTGTCGTCCGCTGCAAGCCGCCGTTGAGAACCGTGCCGAGCCAGAGGATCAGCTCGATGGTCGAAGGAACAGCGATCGCGATGGTCGTAAGGCTAAACGAGCGGCTGGCGTAGGGATTCATCCCACTGACAAACATGTGATGCCCCCAGACCATAAAGCCCAGCGAGGCAATGGCGAGGGTCGAGTACACCATTGTCCGATAGCTGATGGGCGGACGACGCGAAAAATTTGCCAGCAGATTCGACGTCAGCCCCATCGCAGGCAGCACGGCGATGTAGACCTCCGGGTGGCCAAAGAACCAGAAGAGATGCAGCCACAGCAGCGGATCGCCCGCAGTGGCATGGCGCAGGAGTACTCCGTTCACAATGTCTACCGCAGGTAGAAAATATGCCGTGCCCAGATGTCGATCGCTGAAAAGCATAAACGCAGCGGCCAATAAAACACTAAAGGCGGGCAGAATCATGCACGCGCCGATGAACCACGACCAGACGGTGAGCGGCATCCGCATCCACGTCATGCCCTGCGCACGACGAAAAATTACGGTCGCGATGATGTTGACGGCACTGAGCAACGACCCAAAGCAGAACAACGCAATGCTGGCCAGCCAAAGATCCATGCCCAATGCCTGACCAGGGCCAGCGATGGCCACAGCACTAAACGGCGGATAGGCCGTCCAGCCGGAGATGGGCGCGCCACCAGCAACAGCAAAAGCCGCCAGCAAAACGATCAAGCTAGAAAAGACAATCCAAAAAGAAAGCGCGTTGAGTCGCGGGAAGGCCATGCGTCGCGTGCCAATCTGCGCGGGCAGAATCAGACTGGCCAGTCCATTCTGTGGCGCGGCAGTCAGCACAAAGTAGATCATCAGCGTGCCGTGAATCGTGACCAGCGCCAGATATTCTTCTGGCTTGATAAGGCCGTAGCCAGGCAGCGCAACGTTGGGCCAGACCAGATGAAACCGCATCAGCAGCGACAGCACCGTGCCGCAGAGAACGGCGACCAGCGCCAGCCACAGATACTGGATTCCGACAATGTGTGGGTCGGTGGTGAAGACGCAGCGGCGCAACCAGGAAAGTTGCGGCCCATTGGGGCGCGACAGCACGGAGTCATTCTTCATGGTTCGCGTTCCGCCTGCGCGGCCTCCTGTTGTGTCTGCTCCTGTTGCCGCAGCCACTCTGCATAGTCCGCTACAGATACCACGCGCAGCTCGGCGTGCATGCGGTAATGGCCCGACCCGCAGACCTGTGAGCAGACGATTGGATAGGTACCTATCTCCGTCGGCGTGAAGTGAAGTTGCGTGACCATACCCGGCACGGCATTCAGTTTGACGCGCATGTTAGGAATAAAAAATCCGTGGATCACATCCTGCGCGCGCAGTTGCAGGTGAACCTCTTCGCCGACGGGCAGCACCAGCACGCTGCGGACGAGATCATCATTGCCGCGTGGATCAGAGGGATCCACGCCTAGAGGATTTCCAGCAGCGGCATCCACCAGTTCCGGCTGCGTTCGGCCAAAAGTTCCATCCATACCGGGATAGCGAAAGTACCACTGAAACTGCACGCCGGTTACTTCCACCTGCACGGCATCAGCCTCCGCTTTGTCGATGTGGGTGGTTGTCCAGAGCCGTTCAGCGACGATTGTCATCCAGACAAACAATGCGACCAGCAGCAGAAGCGTACTCCAACGCCAGGCAGCGGAGTAGCGCGATATCGCGCGCGGCGCGAGAAATAATCCTGCAAAGGTGAGCACCTGCGCCAGCACAAGAAAGGCCAGCAGAATCCCCAGGCTGGTATGCAGCAGCGCGTCGATGGCGGGCGTATGCAGCGAGGCACCATGCGGCATCCACCACAACGTGCGTAAAAAAAATGCAGAGACAAGCATTGTTGCCAGCCTACTGCGAATGCCGCCGCGATGCCAGTTTGTAAAGTTTTTTATGCCTTGCGAGGATTCTTGTGGCGCGCGGGGCCAGCATGGGCGGTAGAGAATTCCTCTACCATCTGCACAAAATAACGATGCACGCGGCGATCGGCTGAGAGTTCAGGATGAAACGTCGCGGCCAGAATGTTGTGCTGCCGCACCAGCACTGGAAAGCCATCGCGCTCGGCCAGAATCTCCACGTCCTTGCCGGTCTTTTGAATGCGTGGCGCACGGATGTAGACCATCTCCAGCGGCCCGCCGGGCAGGAAAGTCTTGCCCATCTGGATGCTGCTGTCCACCTGACGGCCATAGGCGTTGCGCTCGACGGTAGCGTCCAGCACGCCTAGGCTTGCCTGCGCGGGTTGCAATACTTCTTTCGCCAGCAGAATGCAGCCAGCGCAGGTGCCGAAGGTGGGATGCACTTCGACATACGCGCGCAGGGAATCGAGCAGCCCTTCGCGCTCCAGAAATTTTAGAAACGTTGTGGACTCGCCGCCGGGCAAGATAAGGCCCTGCACGCTGGCAAGCTCCACCGGCGTGCGGACAAGCTTGGGCGTGGCTCCAGCCTCGGTCAACGCCTGGGCATGGGCCTCATAGTCGCCTTGCAGGGCGAGCACGCCAATGGTCAGAGAGTTTTGCATGGTCATTGTCACGCAGAGAGAACGCGCAGCTACCAGCCGCGCGTTTGCATCAGGTCTTCTGGCTCCATCGCAGAGACAGCCAAGCCCTTCATCGCGCCCAGGCACTCTTCGCTGGTCTCGGCCAGCACCTTGGCATCGTTGTAGAAGGTGGTGGCGCGGACAATGGCGCGAGCGCGTGCCTCGGCCTGTTCTCGATCCTTCGGATTTTTCAGCAGGCCGGTTTTTTCGTCGCGCTCCACAATCAGGCGCGTCAGGCCGTCCTTCATGAAAATTCCAGAGCCAACAAAGACCGCCTCTGCGCCCAGTTGGCGCATCAGAGCTGCATCGGCAGGTGTGGCAATGCCACCGGCAGAGAAATTCGGCACAGGCAGCTTGCCGGTCTTGGCAACCATGCGCACCAGTTCATACGGCGCGCGATGTTCCTTGGCTGCAGCGTAGAGTTCCTCTTCGCCCAGCACAGTCAGCGCGCGCATATCCTTCACGATTTGCCGCATGTGTTTGACGGCGTGAACCACGTCGCCCGTACCGGCTTCGCCTTTGGTGCGGATCATCGCCGCGCCTTCGGCAATGCGCCGCAGAGCTTCGCCCAGATCGCGCGCACCGCAGACGAAGGGCGTTTTGAAGGCGTGCTTGTCTACGTGATGCAGCTCATCTGCCGGGGTCAGCACTTCAGATTCGTCAATAAAATCCACGCCCAGCTCCTGCAATACCTGCGCCTCAGCAAAGTGGCCGATGCGGCACTTGGCCATGACAGGAATGGAGACGGCGCTCATAATTTCTTTGATAATTTTTGGCGAGGCCATGCGGGCTACGCCGCCCTCGGCACGAATCTGCGCAGGCACGCGCTCCAGCGCCATTACCGCTACGGCTCCAGCCTTTTCGGCAATCTCGGCCTGCTCGGCGTTGATGACATCCATGATGACGCCGCCCTTGAGCATCTCTGCCAGGCCGATCTTCAGGCGTAATCCATTGCTGCCGTTATTGTTAGCGCTGTTGACGGTGTGCTCTGCCATGATCGTTCTCCTGCGAACCCTCGCTCGTGTCGATATCTGTCTATTTTAGCAAGAATGTGCAGGTGCCCACGGCAAGCCTTCTTTGGCTTGTGTGGAGTTCTTCTTACGCGCGTGTGCCCCAGCTTCGATTCTGCGACCTGGGGCACACGACGAGGACGATCATCCAAGGTACGAATGACCTGTACGGTTGCGACTATTTGCCAGAGGGTGCGCCCAGCGGCAGCACATTTTTGCCGAAGGTGGAGTTTGTTACCAGGGCAAAGCTGGTATACATCGCCAGCAATCCGCAGACAAGTCCCAGCAAGCCACCGGCGTGGGTCAGGCTATGCTTCCCCAGCAGGCTGCCAAACCCAAGCAGGAAGTAGGTCACCCACAAGGTAAGGAAGACCCACCAGAGCGCCTTGGCCAAGCGGAACGTGGCAATCCACATATACAGCGTAAAAACACCCCACAGCAGTAGCGTTGCTGCGATGGTGCTGCCCGCCTGGGATAAGTCCAGCACGCCGTGGCTGCCCAGCAAAATCAGGAACGCGAACCACCACCAGAACGCGCCGTAACTTAGAAACGCTACCGTGCCAAAGGTGTTGCCGGTGCGAAATTCCATCAGCCCGGCAAACATCTGAACCAGACCGCCAAAGACAAAGGCCAGCGGCAGCACCACCGGCTCGCCTCCCTTGGGCAATATGCCAGCGTTAATCAGGCTCAGCATGACGGTCGTGAATCCGAAGCCAATCAGACCGAGTGGAGCGGGATTTGCAAATGCGGATTTCTGTTCCTCAGCCATACAACTCCTCCAGATGTCTCTGTGATATCTCTGTACCCTTGCATCGTGATTCTCTGTCCGCCTAATGCACGGCAAATTTAGAGGGCACCCAGAGAGCAGATTTCAGGATTGAGGGATGGTTCCATAATCAAAAGTCGTTTGTCCAGAAGAAAATAGGGATGCTACGCGCGCCCCATTCAAGCCAAAAGTAGGCTTGAATTGATGGGCACCTGTGATCTCTGAAGATTGTTCTGGAATTCATTCCGAACAAACTTTCCATGTTTCGCCTTTTGTTTGCTATAGTGTCTCTAGGTTTCAACATTTGGGAACAACCCTATGAACTACTCCGAAGCCATTGCAAAACGTGTTCTCGAAGCGATCCTTCCCGGCGCAAGGCTGGAATACCAGTCTGTGCAGTCGGACGGAGAATATGATTTCGATTTGCTGTACAGCGATGGAACTATTGCCACTGTCGAGATAACCGCAGCAGTGGACGAAGCGTTGGAGGAGACCATTGCTGCGGTCCGTAGCAAGAAAAAAGGCGGTTCAGTTATCAAGGCAACTGCTTGCAGAAAGAGCTGGCTAATCTTCCCAGCCAAAGGCGCGTCAATCAACACGATTAGGACGGCTGCTGACGGCTACCTTGCCAAATTGGAGTATGAAGGAATCGACCGCTTCTATTGCGTCAGCACTTCCCCATCTGTGCAGAACATTTGTTGCCATCTCCAGATAACTGGCGGCGGAGTTATTTCTTCGGAGGCAGAGCCAACGATACAGGTTGCATTCCCGATCGGTGGCGGCGCGGTTGGTGCGACCACCGCGACTAAAACCGCCGAAAAAGAGGCTTGGAAACCAGACAATCGTAAGAAATTGGGCGCTGCAAAAACCACCGAACGTCATCTCGTCGTCTATATTGACGCGAGAAACGGCCTACCGTGGACGGCTCTTACAAGCTTTGGACCGCCGTCGGCCTTGCCGGAGATCCCTGAGGAAATAACGAATCTATGGCTGATTGGACACAGTGGGAATGAGAATGAATTCGTTGCGTGGTATGCGAGCACCAATGAGATTTGGCGCAGCACGAGGGTAATATGCTCCACTGAGACACCGAACCAATGAAAGTTCCAGCAAAATGCGTTGACGCTACGATATGGTCAAACTCGGCAGAACAGAGCGGACAGCGTGGCTTTCAGCCCTTTTGCCACCTCTTCGGTAGGCAGAGCAGCGTTACAATTCCTTCAGCAACTCCAAGAGCGTTGTCTCCAGCCGATGAAAGGGGCGGAAGATGAAAGCACGATCCTTGAAGCTGTGGGCAGCCTTGGTGCTACCGCTGGCGTCGGTATCGGGGGCAAGGGCGCAATCCAGTGATGCGGCGACGTCTATGAGCAAAGGCATCAACCCAGCGTTGATGGCGAAGGCGACGGCGGGGAACGCCGATGCAGAGTTATACATTGGCTTCAGCTACCAGGAGGGAAAGGGAGTTTCCCAGAGCTACGCACAGGCTGCCGTCTGGTATCGCAAGTCTGCGGAGCAGGGGAATGCAGACGCGCAGTCGGTTCTCGGCACCCTCTACCGCAAAGGCCAAGGGGTTCCTCAAGATTATGCTCAGGCGGCGTTATGGTGGCGTAAGGCAGCCGAGCAAGGCGAGATGTTCGCACAATCCTTTCTCGGTGACGCTTACAATCTCGGACGCGGTGTGCCGAAGGATTACACCCAAGCGGCTGTATGGTATCGGAAGGCGGCAGAGCAAGGTGAGCCCTTAGCACAAAGTGACCTTGGATTGCTTTACGAAGAAGGTAAGGGCGTCCCCCAAGACTACGCAGAAGCATATTTCTGGCTGGACCTTGCCGTTGCCCAGGAGACTCAGGAGGAGCTTGAGACGGACTTGGGATATCGTAATGATGCCGCCAAAAAACTTACTCCCGAAGAGTTAATGAAGGTGCAGGAACGGGCGCGGAAATGGTTTGAGAATCACCCTGCGAAACCGCAATGACGTGAACATGGTCGTTTGCCGGTGCCCCGATATTAGCCTGCTTTTGGCTTGAGCGGGGGAAGTACCCAACGGCCTCTCTCGCGCTGTCTGCGCTATACTCACCAAGCATGGCAACGAATTTCAATGCGGGCGAGAAGACCTTCTATCTGGAGACCTTTGGCTGCCAGATGAACGTCCATGACTCGGAAAAAGTCATCGGCACGCTGGTGCAGCAGGGCTACCAGCAGGTGCTGGAGGAGACCGAGGCCTCGCTGATCCTCTACAACACCTGCTCCATCCGCGATAAAGCCGAGCAGAAGGTCTTCAACCGCCTGAATGATTACAAGGCGCTGCACAAAAAAGGCAAGCGCTTTGCCGTCCTGGGCTGCGTGGCGCAGCAGGAGGGCGAAAAGATTTTCGACCGCGCGCCCTATGTTTCGCTGGTCTCCGGCTCCGCCTCCTATCGCAACCTGCCGCAGATGCTGGCCCGTCTGGAGGCAGGCGAGGAGCGCATCACCGGCCTGGACGACCGCCAGACCGACCAGACCTTTGAGACAGAGTTCACCGCGCGCAGCAACCCTTATCGCGGTTACATCACCATTATTGAAGGCTGCGACAAGTTCTGCTCCTATTGTGTTGTTCCGTTTACCCGCGGTAAGGAGCGCAGCCGTACCGCCGACTCCGTGTTGGCCGAGGCGCGCCGTATGGCCGACACGGGCTACACCGAGATTCAGTTGCTCGGCCAGAACGTCAATTCCTACCGCGATCCATCAGGAAAAATGAGCTTTGCCGAACTGCTGGCCGCCGTCGGCCAGATTGCGGGCATTCGTCGCGTGCGCTTTACCACCTCGCACCCGCGCGATTTTACCCGCGACATTGTTGATGCCATTGATGCCGTGCCCACGCTTTGCGACCACGTCCATCTGCCGGTGCAGAGCGGATCGACGCAGGTACTCCACGCCATGCAGCGCCTCTACACCCGCGAGTGGTATCTGGAGCGCATCGCCTGGATTCGCGCCGCCAAGCGCTCCATCAGCCTGACGACCGACATTATTGTCGGCTTTCCCGGCGAGACGGACGCGGATTTTGAGGACACCATCACCATGCTGGCCGAGGTGAAGTACGACGCAGTCTTCGCCTTCAAATATTCGCCGCGCCCGAACACTCCAGCGCAGACAATGCCGGACAGCATCTCGGATGAGGTGAAGAGTCAGCGGCTGCAAATCCTGCTGGATCGCCAGCGCGAGTTACAAAGAGTGAGCTACGCTAGACACATCGGAGAAATAGCTGAAGTGATGGTTGAAGGTCAGAATGCCGTCCGAGGACAGGTGATGGGCCGGACAACACAGAATAAGACGCTCAACTTTACGACGGGTTCTCCTATACTACCCGCGCCGGGCAACTACATGAACGTGCGTATCACGGGGAATTTTCCGAACAGTCTGCTGGGCGAGGTGCTAGTCGGCGAGGCTCTACCTGGCGACGTACTTTCCAGCCCGACCTTGCCCCAACCTATATCGAAACTGGTAACGATAGGAGCGCTCTCAGCATGAGCAGCCCTTCCTCCAAATCGGAAGCAACGAGCACGTCGCCTGTCGAGGGCTGTATCGAGGTCAAGATTCGTGGCCTGATGATGGACCCGGTGACGAACATGCCCATTGTCGTTCTCAAAGATATTCGCAGCGACGCGGTGGTACCGATCTGGGTGGGAATTTTTGAAGCCAACGCCATCGCGCTGGAGATTGAGAAGACGACTACTCCGCGCCCGATGACGCATGATCTGATGATCCAATTGATTCGCAGCACGGATGCGGTTCTACGCCGTGTCATTATTTCGGAGTTAAAGGACAACACCTTCTATGCTGTGCTCTGGATGGAGCGCGCCGGGGAGTGGATCAGCATGGATGCCCGGCCCTCCGATGCGCTGGCGCTGGCGATGCGCATGGATTGTCCCATCTTTGTTGCCGATCAGGTAGCGCGCGCGGCGCGGCTGACCAACGCCGGGGCAGATAATTTTTCTCCCGAGGAGCTGCGTCGCTGGCTGGAAAATCTGAACGACGAAGACCTTGGCCGCTATAAGATGTAGCCGAGGTTGCCGCTGCGCGAATGCCCAATCGACTCGCCATCCCGCAGCAATCTGCAAAATACAAGGCATTTCGCATTTTGGCGCGCCTGGAAAAGATGCTGCGAGGCAGGGAAGCTGCGAAACCAGAACAGCTCCCAAGCCTGCGTAATTTTATTTTTCTGCAATATGACGCGCCTCTAGGCAGTGCCATTCATGCCACGCCATTATTTGAGGCGCTTCGGCGCGTACTTCCTGACGCGCACATCATCGTTGCGGCCAGCAGCATGGCCGCCAGCATTCTGCAACACAATCCATATATTGACCGCTGCGTTGTTACGCCAAACCCAGAGAAAAACTTTCTAGCTGCTGTTTCTGCCGCACGCGCTTTGTATCGAAGTCTGCCGCCGGGGCCGGGGTGTATCGTAACGACGACAGGCAATCAGCGTCCGATCCTGGCGATGTTGGCACTGCTAGCTGGCGATGCAACGCGAGTGGGATACACGCTGGCTCTCCCACTCTATGATCTCGCGCTGGATTTTCGCGCCGAGAGACCGCAGATCGAGAACAATGTAGAAATTTTGCGGGCATTAGGATATGAACCTGCTGTGCCAGATCCGCGTATTTTTTTTAACCAGGCAGATGCTGAGTACGCAACGCACCTGCTTTCGGGAATCGCTGCGGAATCTCCTCGCATCGCCGTGGTGACGCAGTGCAGCGGAATCCAGCCCAAGCAGTGGAGCGCAGCGCGATTCCAGCATGTGCTGGCGGAGCTTTCTGCCGCACGCAACGCGACCCCAATTTTTTTCGGTACGGCAGAAGAAGCTGCTTCCATTGAAGTGCTGCGCCGACCGCTGACTGCGCCGGGAATTTCGCTGGTAGGGAAGACCACAATCCAGCAACTGGCTGCCGTGCTGGCGCAATGTGATCTTATTCTGAGCGTAGACACGGGAACGTTTCATGTTGCGCGCGCTGTTGGGTTGCCCGGAGTTGTGATCGCGCCAGCCTGGCAGAATCCTGCTGAGTGGCTACCGGTTGACCATTCGAACTATCGCATTCTCTGCGAATTTCCTATGCCCATGCCAACGCATACATATAGGATGGATGAAATTAGCGCGGAACAGGCACTCGATGCGGCGATGGAGTACCTGGATGCGTTTCCATATTCAACAGCGGCGCGGTATGCTCGTCTGAACCAATCCCTGTCGAAGACTCCATTGAATCCCAGGAACGGAGTCTAAGCATGCCGCCGATTGCAAAACATAATCCCGGCAAACAATTTTTCTTTCGCGCCATGGCTGGATTGGAGCGTCCTTTTCGGACTAGGCCGTCGCTGGCTCCAGATTCTCTGCAATCCATTCGTAATTTTTTATTTTTACAGTATGACAAGCCGCTGGGCAGTGCCGTTCACGCAACGCCACTGTTTGAAGCGATTCGCGAGACGATCCCAAACGCGCATATCTTGGTTGCGGCCAGCCCTATGGCTGCCAGTGTTCTGGGAAAGAATCCGTTTCTTGATCGCTGCGTCACAACGCCTGATCCCTGGCAGGATTTCTACGGGGCCGCGCGCACCGTGCGGCAGAGTGTGCGGCTGCTTCCGCCAGGCACGGTCTGTCTGGCAAACACTCTGGGCAATCAACGGTCGCGACTTGCTTTTCTGGCCATGCTCGCGGGCAAGGCAGTTCGCGCAGGATATATGCTGGCCGACCCTTTGTATGATCTTCCACTGGCCATCCGTGCTGACCGATCTCAGATTGAAAGCAATGTAGACATTCTGCGCGCGTTGGGCCATGACGTTGCAGCGCCAGAGCCGCGTATTTTTTTTGGCAGAGACGATGCGGACTACGCAATCGCGGCGCTGTCTCAAGCATCAGGGGACGAGACAAAACCCCGCATCGTCTACGTCACGCAAAATAACGGCGCGCAGCCGAATCAATGGCGCATCGAAAGATTTCAACAGGTCATTGACACGCTGACGCGTACTTTTGATGCGTTACCAATTTTTGTCGGTAGCGCGCAGGAGGCACAAAATATTGACGCGCTACGGGAGTCACTACACAAAAAGGGAATCAGCCTGGCCGGAAAGACGACGATCCCGCAACTCGCCGCAGTGCTGGCCCTCTGCGATGCCGTGGTCAGCCTGGATACAGGCAGCTTCCATGTAGCGCGCGCAGTGCAATTACCCGGAGTGGTGATCGCTCCGGGATGGCAACATCCTATCGAATGGCTACCGATTTCCTATCCAGATTACCGTGTACTGTGGGGTGGGCCAATCCCAGAGGAGACTGTGGATCGCTTTATTGATGAAATTACTGTCGAGCAAGTAGCTGGAGCTACAGAAGAACTGCTCATGAGCTATCCTGCTTCGATCTCTGCGCGACAGGCGCGCCTGCAACGGGCACTCTGCGACAATGGGCTTGCAACAACTGCGAGAAAAAACACATAAGCATGGGAAGCCTGCTCCGAATTACGAAGGCCCTGGCGGCTCTGCTCACCTCCAACGTGGTGAACCTGGTCACACGTCTTGTGCTGCCCCCACTTTTTTTGTACCGCTACGGCACCACGCTGTACGGCGAATGGCTCGCACTCTCTGGCGCGGTTGCCTACCTGAGCACGCTGAATTTTGGCATCCAGACCTATAGCACGCAGGATTTAACCATCCGCTATCAACAGAACGATCTGGTCAGGTATCACCTGCAGCAGTCCACCGCACTGCGTGTGTTGTTAAGCATTCTTGGCACGGCTGCCCTTGTGGCGCTGGCAATCTTTGCATTTCCTGTTCAACACTGGCTGCATCTGACAATTCCGCAATCCACGACCACGCTAACGCTCTATCTGCTGGCGTTGCAGGTGCTCACCGTGGTCTTGTTTGGCTACTTTACCGGCATCTACACAGTATTAAGCCGCGCACATACGGGCGTGCTGTGGGTGAATGGCCAGCGGCTGGCGATGGTGCTGCTGACATCATTCGGGGTGTGGAGGCACTGGAGTTTTCCGGTACTGGCCGCCTGTCAGCTTTCTACCTATCTGGTGGGAATCGGGATGATCCTGCTGCATGTTCGCCGTGTTGCTCCAGAGATTTTCCCTCAAGTGAGCGGTTGGGATCGCAGCGCTGCGCGTGGAATCCTTGCACCCAGCGGCTACTTTGGTCTTATCAGTTGGAGCACCTTCCTCTCCTACGAAATTCCCGTGCTGGTGTTGCAACGCGAGATCGGGCCTTTTGTCGTTGTCGCCTTTACCGTGATGCGCACCATCTTTTCTATGTGCCGCCAGGTGCTGAATGCCATGACACAATCGCTCGCGCCAGAGATTACACGACTCTTTGGCAGGGAAGACTGGTCTATGCTGCTGCGCCTCTATGGATACTCCGAGCGCCTGCTCTATGCTCTGATCCCGACGGCGAACCTGACCGTCCTGATGCTTTCGCCGGTATTGCTGACTCTATGGTTGCATCAACCCGGCCTGTACTCTGTGCTTCCCTATGTGTGCATGGCAGCCATTTCCATGACGCTGAGCGCCAAGGAGCACAAATTCCACTTCCAGTACGCAACCAATACTCATACAAAGCTGGCACGGCTAATGTTCGGGAGCTATCTTTCCCTGGCTCTAATTGCCATTCCCATGGTGCGCTGGATGGGAATGCTGGGATTTCTTGCGGCGTGGTTTTCCGTGGAGGTCTATCAGGTCGCGCGCATCCTGCCGCTGAACCGCTCGCTTTTCGCGCATACAGGAGTGCAAATACAGGTACACCCCACACGACGACTGCTTGCGTTCTCTGGATTGGGATTGGCTGCAACGGGATTCTTCTTGCGCCAGACCTGGCAGAGTTCCAACGCAATGCAGGTTTCGGCCAGCGTTGCCGTGTTTCTTTGCATCGGGACAATTTCCTTCTGGATTTTTGACTTGCGACCAATTGTTCAGAAATTTTTAGTTCGGCTACAAAATGTAGTGGGTTGGCAAAAAGGATAAATTGAAGGAACGGATTTCAGGAGAAAGTAATGACACGTACAGTTAGCGGGTACTTCAAAAAGCAACTAAAGCGAGTTCTGGTCGCATTGGAAATTCAGCGTTTGTCCAAGCTAACACCCTTTGATTACATTCGGGTTGGTTCCCTGGAACGTGTTGCTGAGGAAATTTATGCAAATTCTGTCGCTGGAAGTGTTGCTGAACTAGGTGTTTACAAGGGAGACTTTGCAAAACACATCAACAGTGCCTTTCCAGATAGAAAGCTCTATTTGTTTGACACATTCGCAGGGTTTAGTGAAAAGGACAAAGATGTCGAAATCGGGGGAGGATTCTCGGCAGCGAACGAGAATTTTTCTGATACCTCAATCGAGCTGGTTGTAAAAAAAATGGAGCATCCCAAGAATCTAATCATTCGGGCAGGCTATTTTCCAGAATCAATCCAGGATGCAGACAAACAAGAATCCTTTGCATTTGTGAGCCTGGATGCGGATTTGTATAAGCCCATCTATGAAGGGCTACAGTTTTTTTATCCGCGTCTCAATAAAGGCGGATACATCTTTGTTCACGATTACAACTATGAAGCCTATCCCGGAGCGAAGTTGGCAGTCAGAAACTATTGCAGGGAACAAGGTATCCATTATTTTCCGTTGCTGGATCCCGGTGGATCGGCAATCATCGCCAAGGGATAAAAGCGCCGCGTCTAAACTTTACAGAATACTTGTTATCGGACACACTGAATGTAGGTGATACTTAACGCTTAGCGTGTATCTTATTCTATTTGTTCTAGTTATGGTGGCCCCGGGAAGATTCGAACTTCCGACCTGCGGTTTAGGAAACCGTCGCTCTATCCACCTGAGCTACGGGGCCAGTTGCTTGGAGTGTACTGCACCCAGGCTAAATTTTTAGTACCGAATATCTGCCATCAGGGTTGCAACTTCCCTTTGCTCGTCTGCCGTGAGTGGCAAGAGCGGCAGGCGCGGGCGGCCACCATAATATCCATTTAGGTCGCAGGCGTGCTTGATTCCCGGAATGCCCAACTGCGCGCCGACCCGGATAGCCGCCTGCTGGAGTCGCTGCTGCTTCTCCGTGGCCAGACTTGCATCGCCTTCCTTCCAGGCGGTGTAAATTTCGTAGCAACATTGCGGTGCACAGACGGCAAAGGCCATCACGCCGCCGCAGGCTCCAGCATCCAGCGAGGTCAGAAGGTTTTGCGCGGCTCCACTCAGTACAGCAAAGCCAACTTCTTTCTGCCGCGTCTTGATCGCAGTTTTCGGAGGCGCGACGGCCAGGGCGGTTCCTGATTGCCCTAACAAATCCGCAGCAACAAAGTTTTGGCTGGCGTTTTCTGGCGTGGCAAATTGCATCCGCGTTGTGACCGGTGCAAAGATCGGCGTAACTGTCACACTTCGCTTGCGCGCTTGTGCTGCTGCGACAAGAGCGGCGATGCGCTCTTGCTTTCCAGATGAATCCTTGATCCCAATAATGTTGGGGTGTTGCGCAAGTTCAGAGACCAACTCAACGGGAAGGTCGTAGCGTGTAAGGTCGGGAACGCTGTAGAGCACGACGGGCAGCGGCGATTGATCCGCGATGGCACGATAGTAAGTCAGCATCTCGTGCTGTGGCCCGCTGGGGCGATGGAGTTGTCCGCGATAAAAATGCGGAGTGCGTACGAGTACGGCATCATAGTGCAAGATAGCGGCATGTTCAGCCAGACGCAAGGTATGCAGAACGCTTTCCTGGCCGATACCCGCCAGCATCACTTTTTCTGGAGATGCGGCATCCATGGCAACGGCGAGAACTTCGCGCTGCTCCTCCAGGCTGAGCATGACAGCTTCGCCCGTTGATCCAAGCACCACCATGCCCGCCAGTTGCGTGCGCGAGTAGCGATCAACATTGTGCTCCAGCTTGCGCAGGTAGAGCTTGCCATCCGGGTAGAACGGCGTAGTGATGGCCGGAAAAATTCCTTCTAGCAGCATGGATCCGTATACCTTCAGAGAATTGCAGCGTGCTCTGCATGTAAAGCCTGCAGCGCGCGCACGGTTAAGGTTTCCTTCTGCAAGGCCACAATTCCTCCGGCAGCAGCACGCGCCGCAGCCAACGTGGTGATGGTGGGAATGCGTTGCACAATTGCCGCGCGGCGGATGGCCTTATCGTCAAAGAATGTGTCCTGACCATGCGGTGTGTTGATAATCAGTTGGATGCGTTCGCCTTTGATAAGATCCACGACATTCGGGCGGCCTTCTTTCACCTTGAAGACGCGCTCGACAGAAAATCCAGCGGTTTCCAATGTATCCGCAGTACCGTGCGTGGCAACCAGCTTGAATCCTAATTCCACGAACTGGCGGGCGACAGTCACGATTGCAACTTTGTCGCGGTCGCGCACGCTCATGAAAACAGTTCCCTTCGTCGGAAGTTTTTGACCCGCCGAAAGCTGCGCCTTGGCAAAGGCCTCGCCAAAATCGTCAGCGACTCCCATCACTTCTCCCGTGGACTTCATCTCTGGACTGAGCAGCATGTCCACGCCAGGAAATTTATTCCACGGAAATACGGGAGATTTAACAAAGTAGTTGGGGCCAGTCTCCAGATCACTGCGGTTGGCAATCTGCTCTGGCAGAAACTCGCGCAGCTTGCGGCCTGTCATCAGGCGCAGCGCAATTTTTGCGAGCGGAACACCCGTAGCCTTCGACACATACGGAACCGTGCGCGAGGCGCGAGGATTGACCTCAATCACAAAAACTTTGTCGCGTTGCACGGCGAACTGGATATTGACTAGGCCGACGACATGCAGAGCTAAAGCGAGTTTGCGGGTGTAATCGCGGATGGTTTGCTTCGTAGCCTCGGAGAGATCAACAGAGGGCAGCACACAGGAAGAGTCGCCAGAGTGAATGCCTGCCTCCTCAATATGCTGCATGATGCCTGCGATAACGACATCCTCACCATCGCAGAGCGCGTCTACATCAACTTCAACAGCATCTTCAAGAAAATGGTCGATCAATACAGGCCGTTCCTGCGAGTACTCGACGGCCTCGCGCATGTAGCGCGTCACTTCGGCATCATCATAGGCAATCACCATCGCGCGACCACCCAGCACATACGAAGGACGCACCAGCACGGGATAACCAATCTTCTGCGCGCCCGCAACGGCCTCATCGACACTGGTAGCCATCACGCCGGGAGGCTGCGGAATTTCCATCTCTTCGATCAGTTTTCCGAAGCGCTTGCGATCCTCGGCCAGGTCAATAGACTCCGGCGAAGTGCCAAGAATGTTGACGCCAACAGCCTTCAACGGCAGCGCAAGATTCAGCGGAGTTTGCCCACCGAACTGCACGATCATGCCAACCTCTGCGCCAGAGGAGATTTCGTGTTCGTAGATTTCGATGACATCTTCAAAGGTAAGCGGCTCAAAATAGAGGCGATCGCTGGTGTCGTAATCCGTCGAAACTGTCTCTGGATTGCAGTTGACCATGATGGCCTCAAAGCCATCTTCCTTGAGCGCGAAGGCGGCATGGCAGCAACAATAATCAAACTCAATTCCCTGCCCGATGCGGTTCGGCCCGCTGCCCAGGATGATGACTTTTTTCTTGGTCGTCGGCGTGGCTTCGTCTTCCTCGTCGTAGCAGGAGTAGAAATAGGGCGTGAAACTTTCAAACTCCGCCGCGCAGGTATCAACCAGTTTGTAGACCGGGCGAATGCCGTGTTGATTGCGAATGTGGCGAATTTTATTTTGCGCGGTGCGCTCCGTCATGCCCCAGACATCGCCCAGTCGTGCATCGGAGATGCCCATACGCTTCGCCTTGCGCAGCATTTCCTTGGGTACGCTTTCTGCCGTATGCTCGCCAATGGCCGCAATCATGTCGGTGATTTCTTTCATCTGATGCAGAAACCACGGGTCGATGGAGGTCATGCGCGCTACTTCACGGACGGACATTCCGCGGCGAAAAGCGTAGCGAATGTACGCCAATCGCTCCGGATGCGGCGTGACCAGGCGCTGCGTCAGGCGGCGTGGCTCGATGATCTCGGAACTCATGCTCTTGCCTGTATCGAGCGAGCGCAGAGCCTTCATCATCGACTCTTTAAAGGTACGACCAATGGCCATCACCTCGCCGACAGACTTCATTTGCGGGCCTAAGCCTTCGTCTGCGCCGGGGAATTTTTCGAACTGCCACTTGGGAATTTTTACGACAACATAATCAATGCTTGGCTCAAAACACGCTGGCGTTTTTTGCGTGATGTCGTTCGGAATTTCATCGAGCGTGTACCCAACGGCCAGACGCGCAGCGATCTTCGCAATCGGAAAGCCGGTAGCCTTGGAGGCCAGCGCCGAAGAGCGCGAGACGCGCGGATTCATCTCAATCACAACCATGCGGCCTGTGTTGGGATGCACGCCAAACTGTACATTCGATCCGCCCGTCTCGACACCAATCTCGCGGATCACGCGAATCGCGGCATCGCGCATGGCCTGATACTCGCGGTCAGTCAGCGTTTGCGCAGGCGCCACGGTGATGGAGTCGCCGGTATGCACGCCCATTGGATCGAAATTTTCAATGGAGCAGATGATGATGACGTTGTCTGCGAGATCGCGCATCACCTCCAGCTCATATTCCTTCCAGCCGAGTACGGATTCTTCAATCAGGCACTCGTGGACGGGAGAAAGATCGAGTCCGCGTGAGAGAATTTCCATCAACTCTTCGCGGTTGTAGGCTAGGCCGCCGCCCGATCCGCCCAGCGTAAACGACGGGCGAATGATTACCGGGAAGCCGATCTTGCTGGCAAATTCCAAACCATCGCGAAGATTGTTGACCAGCGCCGAGCGCGGAACATCAAGGCCAATACGATGCATGGCATCTTTAAAGAGCAGGCGGTCTTCGGCCTTCTTGATCGCTTCGAGCTTCGCGCCGATCAACTCCACGCCATATTTTTCGAGAATGCCGGAGTCGGATAGCTCAACGGCGAGATTCAGCGCGGTCTGTCCGCCAACGGTGGGCAGAATGGCAAACACACCTCTGTCATCTTTGGCCGCGAGCATGTCAACTTCCAGACGGATGATCTCTTCGAGATATTCCTTGGTCAACGGCTCGATGTAGGTGCGATCGGCCAGTTCCGGGTCGGTCATAATAGTGGCTGGGTTGGAGTTGACCAGCACCACTTCATAGCCCTCAGCGCGCAGAGCCTTGCAAGCCTGCGTGCCGGAGTAGTCAAACTCCGCCGATTGTCCAATAACAATCGGCCCGGAGCCAATCACTAAAATCTTCGTGATGTCATTTCTGCGTGGCATTCCACTCCAACCTGTGCTTTTTCTGTAGCCGTTTTGTTCTAATCCCTGTTAAGACTTCTTCCACGCTTCCATCATGTTGCGGAAGTCGCCGAATAGGTAGTTCGAATCATGCGGGCCGGGACTGGCTTCCGGGTGATACTGCACGCTGAATAAAGGCAGCGAACGATGGCGCAGACCTTCGAGCGTGTTGTCGTTCAGGTCGATGTGCGTCAGCTCGACTTCACTCTGTTTCAGCGAATCAGGATCGACGGCGAAGTTATGATTGTGCGCCGTGATCTCCACCTTGCCAGTGCCCGTATGCTGAACTGGATGATTGCCGCCATGATGGCCGAACTTCAGCTTGTAGGTTTTACCGTGCAGCGCGAGTCCAATTAACTGATGGCCCAGGCAAATTCCAAAGATCGGCTTCTTGCCCATCAGCCGACGGATGTTTTCCTGCGCGTAGGTGACCGGTTCCGGATCGCCGGGGCCGTTTGACAGAAAAATTCCGTCGGGATTCAGCGCGAGAACATCGTCTGCCGAGGTCTGCGCCGGAACGACCGTCACGCGACAGCCGACCTTGGCTAACATACGCAGAATGTTGTGCTTCATGCCAAAATCATAAGCAACTACATGAAGGTTTTGCTCTGGTATCGGCGGCTGCGGCCCAATGGCGAGAGGGTCGTCATTCGCATTTTTTGGATCAGTGATGTCCCACTCATAGCGCACCTTGGTGGTGACCACGCTGGCGAGATCGGTGCCGTCCATTTTGCGAATGGAGCGAGCCTTTGCAATCAATTTTTTCGGGTCGGATTCAATCGACGACAGCACGCCGCGCATCACGCCATGTGTGCGCAGATGGCGCACGAGCGCGCGCGTGTCTACCTCCGAGAGCACGGGAACGTTGTAGCGCTCCAGATACTCATCGGCCACCTGCTGCGAGCGCCAATTCGAGCTGATTGGCGAAAACTCGCGCGTAATCAGGCCCTCAATATAAGGCCGCGTGGCCTCATTGTCGGCATGGTTGGTTCCGTAGTTCCCCACCTGGGGATTGGTCAGCACAACAATCTGACCTGCATAGGAAGGATCGGTGAAAATTTCCTGATAACCGGTGAGGGATGTATTGAAAACAACTTCCCCATAGCATTCGGCCTTGGCGCCGTAGCCGAGACCTTCAAAGATACGCCCGTCTTCGAGCGCCAGGATCGCTTGCATTGCGTCTCCGGGGAGTGGATTTCTACGATTTTATCAGGGAAAGTGTGTTGCGCGACAGCGGAGAAATTTTATCTTTTGCAGCCAAGCAGGCAGACAGGTGGATTGGCTAGCGAACGACGCCCATTTTGTCCATCGGCCAGTAGACAAAAACGGCCTTTCCATAGATCAGATTGCGATCCACAGGGCCAAAATCCCGACTATCGCTGGAAATGGAGCGATGATCGCCCATAACAAAGTACTGGTTGGCGGCCAGCGTAGTTTCCGGGTAGGAGCGCTCATCCCGATAGCTATACGGCACATACGGCTCGGCCACCGGATGATTGTTGACGAAAAGCTGGCCATTGTCGATGCGCAGCGTATCGCCCGGCCCGGCGATAATGCGCTTGATGTAGCTCATTTGATGGTCGCGTGGATAAAAAAATACCACCACATCGTCGCGATGAACCTGCTGAAAGCGGTAGGCGTATTTGTTGATAAAAAGCCGTTCCTGATCGTGCAGTTCAGGCATCATGCTAGTGCCTTCCACCCGTACCGGCTGATAGAGAAACGTGATGATTAAAAAGGAGACCGCGATAGAAAACAGCAGGTCGCGCAGCCATGCCGAAAAGCCGGAATAGGGCGCAGCTCCGCTGGCGACGGACGTTCCGACATCTTCTGTTTGCGAATATACGGCTTGCTCTTCAGAATCGGGGGACGGCACAGAAAAATCCAATCTCTATCTTTATATAGACCTTCTACCTATTTTTTATATATCGAGAGGTGCTGGAAGCACTACCTGTACCTGAAGTTTTTGCTGTTGGCGACTGTGATGCGGCAGAAGTTGGAACAGAAAATGGGATAAAAACTGGCTGCTGGCCTGCTCCAATGGGACTGGCTGCAAGAGTGGGCTGCGGCTGCGGGATGCGCAGTGGCAGCTTTAACGTCAGTTCTAGGGACGTATTTTGCGGGATCGTACCGCTGTGGTTTCGAGCCACAATGCGGGTGCTTTGGCCCGCAACAGTGCTGGCATACGGAGAATTGAAGGCTGGGCTTGGAATGGAAATCACCCTGCCATCTGAAAAAATCAGTGTGGTTAGACGCATCTGCACCGCAACATGTGAAGCTGGGAGACCGAATGGATGGATCGAGTCGATCTGGCCCTGCACATAAGCTCCGGCTGGAATCACCACGCGATGCTCGGCCACGGCAGGGAAAGTGAAGCGAAAATAGACGGTATCTCCAACGTGGGCCGTGCGTGCGTTGACGGCTCGCTGCAAGGAAAGCAAAATTTTGGTTCCTACGGGGACAAGTACCCATAGCTTGTGATTCTGAGAAGATGAGTTGGGCTGCGTCATTGTGGGTACAACAACAATCGAAGCGCCGGGAAATCCGCCAACCGCAGCGCCCGATGGGGATCCAGGCGATCCTGCCGCGCCATTGGGCGGCTTCATCATCATGACCGGCGTAGCTGAAAATTGCGGTTGTCCAGGATTGGAGATGGTCGCCGAGGGCGGAGCCGGGGGAGCGGCAGGTGCAGGCGGCGTGGCGGAAAATTGAGCCGTCGCCAAGCGCGCGCCGACAAAAACCATTGCGCAGCACAGCGTACTAACTCGATAGTGAGCGATTTGGTTTGGATATCTGCCCATACGCTTCATCCCTGCTATTTTTATCGGCGTCATGTCAATATGTGGTGACTTTCCTGCTTCTCTATATATAGTGACGTTGAGCAGGCAGTTTGGCTCGCCCTTGCGTACATTGAAAGCAGCAGGTGTGTTCGAAATGGGAAATTCATCTTTTGTCGGCAATGTGTCCCCGCGCTTCCCTGCTGCGGATGCTGTGTTGCAACAGGCCATGCGCGACCACGCTTTTCCCGGTGCTGCGTATGGCATCTGGCTGCGCGGAGAGATGATCGCAGCGTCGGCAGGCCGCTTTATCTATGAATCCGATGCGCCACGGGTCGAGCCGGAAACGGTCTACGATCTGGCCAGTGTCAGCAAAGTTGTCGCGACCGCGGCGATAGCCATGTTGCTGTGGGAGCGTGGCCAACTCGATCTCGAACAGCCCATCGCTGACTGGCTGCCGGAATTTTCCAGGGTCGCAGATGCAGCCAGCCATGCGGATCGCCAGCGCGTTACTGTACGCATGTTGCTGGCGCACTCCTCCGGTCTGCCTGCGTATGCGCGTCTGTATGAGACCTGCATAACCGCTGAAGCGCTGCTCGATGCCTGCCTGCGGATACCGCTGGAAGCTCCGCCTGGAACGCGCGCCGCATACTCCGACATTGGATTTATCCTGCTGGGCCACCTGCTGGAGCGCATTACGGGTGAAACGCTGGATGCCTTCTGCCAGCGCGAAATCTTCGCTTCACTGGGCATGGAGCACACGGCCTTCTGCCCGCCTGCTGCGTGGAAACACGCTATCCCACCAACGCAGATCGACGAGACACTGCGGCATCGCCTCATCCAGGGCGAGGTGCAGGATGAAAACTGCTGGAGGGTAGGCGGTGTCAGCGGCCATGCTGGAGTCTTCTCCAACGTGCCCGACCTGCTGCACTTTGCGGCCTGCATCTTGCAGGGCGGCATGCCCATTTTTCGTCCAGAAACGGTGCAGCTCTTTACTACGCGAGACGCAACCGTTGCAGGCAGTTCTCGCGCACTGGGCTTGGATACGCCGTCGCAGCCATCCTCCTCCGGCCAGTATTTTAGCCCTTATTCTGCTGGACATCTTGGATATACAGGCACATCTTTATGGCTGGATTTTGATAAACAACTGGCTGTAGTGCTGCTAACCAACCGAACGTATCCGGGCAATGGATTGGACGGTATCTCGAAGACCATCCAGCAGGTTCGGCCCCACTTTCATGACGCGCTGCTCCAGGAGCTTGGGCTGGCTGGATGAGCGTTTCTCTTCGCCGGAAGAGATTTTGCGTGAGGCTCTGCACCCCAGCATAACGCCGAAGAGGCCAATTGGAGATACAATCAACGAAGAATCGTTGGAGTTGTGAGGCCATGACACTAACTGTAAAAAACGAACCAATCCGCACTATAAAAGCGGAGAAAAACGGCAAAGGCTCCATTACGGAGTTGCAGCAGCTCATCACAGAAAGCCGCAACGAAGCCAGCGAAGGCTTTGACACCAAGTCTTCGCTGGAGATTGCGCGCATCATCAACCATGAAGACATGAAGGTCGCCAACGCCGTCAAGAAGGCTCTGCCAGAGATTGCGCAGGTCATTGACACGGTCGCGCGCTGCCTGCGCGGTGGCGGACGGTTGATCTATGTGGGTGCTGGCTCCAGTGGCCGCATTGCTGCGCTGGATGCTTCGGAATGTCCGCCGACCTATTCCACCTCGCCACAGACGGTGCAGTATGTGATGGCTGGCGGCCCGAAGGCGCTTGCCTCTGCCACCGAGGTGAATGAAGATTCGCGCGAGTTGGGACAACGCGACATTGCTCGCCGTCGCCCGACCCGCAAGGATATTGTTGTCGGCATCTCCGCCAGCGGACGCACTCCGTATGTTGTCTCTGCCATTGACTACGCGCGTGCTCGCGGAGCCAAAACTGCTGGTGTCACCTGCAATCAGCACACGGAGCTTTCCACGGTAGCCGAAGTGACGATTGTTGCCGAGGTTGGCCCGGAGGTCGTCTCCGGTTCCACGCGCATGAAGGCTGGCTCAGCGCAAAAGATGATTCTGAACATGATTACCACCGGTGCCATGACGCGGCTGGGCTATGTGTACGAAAACCTGATGGTGAACGTCCACATGAAAAATTCCAAGCTGGAAGAGCGTGGCATTCATATCCTGATGCTGGCCTGTGCTGTGGATCGCAGCACTGCTGTACGCGCCATTCGATCTGCCGGAAAAAGTATGCCCATTGCGCTGGTCATGTTGAAGGCTGGCGTGGACAAGCCGGAAGCCATGCGTAGGCTGGTTCAAGCCGACGGCAACGTTCGTCGGGCTATTGAAGATGCGGTGATGGAACTCTGACGAAAAATCGAAAAATAATTTGCCGCAAAATCGTTCACCCTACACGATAAGGTTCGCGCAAACGAGTATGGACAAGTTCATCATCCGGGGCGGCAATCCGCTGCAAGGCACCATCCGAGTGAGCGGCGCAAAAAATTCCGCGCTGCCGTGCATGGCCGCAGCCATTCTAACTGAAGAAGAAATCGTGCTGGAGAATGTTCCCGATGTGCGGGACATTGAGACGGAGCGCAAGCTTCTGGCCTCAATGGGCGCGGAGGTGGAGCTGGGCTATGGCCGCGCGCATCATCGCACCCGCATTCGCTGCGCTTCTCTCTCCGACCCTGTCGCACGCTATGAAATTGTAAAAACCATGCGGGCCTCCTCGCTGGTGCTTGGCCCGTTGATCGCGCGAACTGGCATGGCGCGGGTCGCAATGCCCGGCGGCTGCGCTATTGGCGGTCGCCCCATTGACCTGCACATTAAAGGTCTGCAAGCAATGGGCGCGGAGATTACTCAGGATCACGGCTATCTGGAGGCGCGCACCAAACGGTTAAAGGGCGCGCATATTGTGCTCGACAAAATTACCGTAACGGGCACCGAAGATTTGATGATGGCGGCTACGTTGGCGGATGGTGAAACGCTGATGGAAAATTGCGCGCGTGAGCCAGAGGTGAGCGATCTGGCTACGCTGCTGATTGCTATGGGCGCAAAGATTGAAGGCGCAGGCACCTCAACAATTCGCATTCAAGGGGTTGAGCGGCTGCACGGAGCGCGGCATCGCATTTATCCCGACCGCATTGAGGCTGGCACCTTTCTGGTTGCTGGCGCAATCTCCGGCGGAGACGTGACAATCACCGGATGCAATCCCTCACATCTCTCAGCGCTATTGCGCAAGCTGGAAGAGACCGGAGTACGCTGCGAGGTTACGGCGGATACGATTCGCGTGCGCAGCGAAGGCACGCTGCGGGCTGCGGACATCTCCACCGAGGAGTATCCCGGCTTCCCGACCGACATGCAGGCGCAATACATGGCGCTGACCACGCAGGCCGAGGGCGTCTCGCAAATCACGGAAAACATTTTCGAGAATCGCTTTATGCACGTACAGGAACTGGTTCGCATGGGCGCGAATATCCGCGTCGATGGCCGCATGGCAACTGTTCGCGGAAAAACACCGCTCTCTGCGGCTGCGGTGATGGCCTCTGACCTGCGCGCCTCGGCTTCGCTGGTGCTGGCTGCATTAGTCGCCGATGGCGAGACGATTATTGATCGCGTCTACCACATTGATCGCGGCTATGAGCGCATTGAAGACAAGCTGCGTGGTGTTGGCGCAAAGATTCGGCGCATCAGAAATGTCTTTCCGCAAAAGCAAGCAGCGGAGCCGGTCACAGCGTAGTCTTGCATCGGGAACAAAACTGGAAGGGACAGCCTTCATGTTCGGAGCCATTCGATTTGTCTGGAATGCAACCCGTGGCCATCGCCTGACGCCCTGGCGCAGCGAGTATCTGAAATGGCGCATCGAGACCTATTCCGGAAAACGCGCCAGCACAATTGATCGCGCCGCTTTCTGGCAATTTATGTTGAATCAAAAGAGGCTGTTGCTGCACTTTCTTGGCTGGACCTCGCGGATGGCAGCCATAGAGCGATCAAAACCACAGGCCCATTGACCTTTTTTTCTGGAGAAAACATGTCGACACGCAGAAATTTTCTAAAACAGACCGGTGCAGTTCTTGGGTATGGCAGTTTGTTTCAGGCAGGCATTCCCCTCTTTGCGCAAAATACTCCTGCAAACCCCAGTTTTTCTCCCTCCACATATATGGGAGCAGCCTCTCTAGCTGCACGCGCTGCAAGAACACGGCTTCCCTATGGCTGCGCAGTTGTTCCCGAAATGCTCAATGTCGAGATGGACTACACCCGCACCATCATTGAGCAGTGCTCGATTCTGGTTGCAGAAAACTCAATGAAATGGGCGGCCATTCATCCCCAGCCAAACACCTTCAATTTTGCTGGTGCAGACAAACTGCTGGCCTTTGCAGGGGAGCACAAGATGCAACTGCGCGGGCACAATCTTTGTTGGCATCAGGCGTTGCCCTCCTGGTTCACCAAGACCATGAATCGCGGCAATGCAAAAGCCATGCTGGTACAGCATATTCAGACCGTGGCTGGCCGATATGCGGGCAAATTACACTCCTGGGACGTTGTGAATGAAGCAATCCATGTGCAGGATGGTCGTCCAGATGGTCTACGGAAATCTCCGTGGCTTGAACTGATTGGAGAAGAGTACATCGACATCGCTTTCCATACAGCGCGTCAGGCCGATCCCCATGCACTGCTCACCTATAACGACTATGGCATTGAGTACGATGTGCCACATGACGATCAAAAACGTGCGGCTGTGCTTTCCCTGCTCCGACGAATGCGAAAACGCAAGACTCCGATCGATGCCGTTGGCGTGCAATCGCACTTGCGCGCAGGAACACAGGATACTATCGGAGACGGGCTGGAACACTTTCTGCAAGAAGTCCGGAAGCTCGACCTACAGGTCTTCATTACAGAAATGGATGTTGATGATTCCCATCTGACAGGGGACGCAGACCAGCGTGAGGCCGCCGTAGCTGCCGTCTACAAACAGTATTTCGATCTGATGCTGCGCGACTCACAAGTAACGGCTGCGCTAACCTGGGGCATCACCAACCGCTATACCTGGTTGAATCACGAACATCCACGCAAAAATGGCGACTATCAAGTTCCCCTGCCCTTTGATTCCAACTACCAGCCGGCCAAAGCATTTTTTGCTCTGGGGGAAGCCTTCGGCCGCCGAAAGGTCCAAAGCGCGGCTCCCGTGTTGACAGCAAAGGTCAACGACGCGCAGGCAATATGATTCCAGCAGGATTTCTTGCAATCGCTCTGCAACAGCGCGGAAATTCATGCTATTCTGGGTAGGACACTTAGAGAGTGTAAACGACTGAAAATAAGAGGAGTAAGCCACCTGTGCTGGCACCTGCAAAGAAATCCGAAATTATCGCTACCTTCCGCACGCATGACAGCGACACCGGAAGTCCTGAAGTTCAGATTGCAATCCTGAGCGAACGCATCGGTGGTCTCACCGATCACTTTAAAGAACACGCGAAGGATCATGGTTCGCGTCGTGGTCTTTTGAAGCTGGTCAGCAAGCGTCGTCGTCTTCTGGATTACCTGAAGAAGAACGACAGCGACCGCTATCGCGAAGTCATCGGCAAACTGGGCATCCGCAAGTAAGCGGATCCACCGTGTCGCAGCGTACTGCCTGCGAGCATGGTTGATTGGAAGCAACGCGGCTCGTCTTGCGGAAGCGCCAGGTAGCGTTTCCGCTCCATCAACAAACCAGTTCCCTGCCGCCTGCCGAAATTTTCCATCCTCTGGCACCCCTGCCTCTCTGCCCCTCAACATGCTATCGAGGTATTTCTATGAAACATGAAGTTATAGTTGAACTCCACGGCGGTAAACGCATCGCGCTGGAGACAGGTCGGTTGGCCAAGCAGGCCTCCGGCGCAGCTCTCGTCACCGTTGGCGACAATATGATTCTGGCGACAGCCGTCGCCTCGCCCGATCCTAAAGAAGGCATCGACTTTTTCCCACTCACCGTGGATTACCGCGAATACACCTACGCCGGTGGCCGCATTCCCGGTGGTTTCATCAAGCGTGAAGGCCGTCCCAGCGAGCGCGAAATTCTGGTTTGCCGCCAGATTGATCGCCCGGTTCGTCCGCTCTTCCCGAAGGGCTTCCGCAACGAGACTCAGGTCATCGTGCTGGTTTTGTCCGCGGACAAAGAAAACGATCCAGATATTCTGGGCATCAATGCTGCTGGTTGCGCGCTTGCGCTTTCGGACATTCCCTTTGCTGGCCCTGTTGGCGCAGTTCGCGTGGGCCGCGTTGACGGTGCATTCCTCATCAATCCTTCGTATGAAGAGATGCGTGCCAGCGATATGAATATCACCGTCGTCGGCACCAAAGACGGCATCGTGATGATCGAATCCGGAGCGAAAGAAGTTGCCGAAGATGTCGTCATCGACGCGATTGAGTTTGCGCATGTTGAGATCAAGAAGATCTGCGCTGGCATCGACGCACTGGTCGCCCTGGCGGGCAAGACCAAGCGCACTGTAACGCCACCGGAGTTCGATCAGGCCTACTTTGACGCGCTTTCCGCCAAGGTTGCCGCTCCGTTGGCTGACGCGCTCGACACGCACAAGCACCCCAAGTTTGAAAGCTACGCGCTGGTCAAGCAGATCAAGGACGCGCTAAAAGCTGAGCTGCCTGCTGACGATCCTAACGCGCCGAAGAAGCTGAGCAAGTACTACGAAGCACTGCGCGAAAAGATGTTCCGTGAGCAGGTCACCAACGACCGTATTCGTCCCGACCGCCGTGCCTTCGACCAGATTCGCCCCATCTCCATTGAGACCGGCGTGCTGCCCCGCGTACACGGTTCGGCACTCTTTACACGCGGCGAAACCCAGGCGTTGGTCACGGCCACGCTGGGTACCACCGATGATTCCCAGCGCATCGAAACCTTTGAAGGTGAGAAGCGCAAGCGCTTCATGCTGCATTACAACTTCCCGCCGTTTTCTGTCGGCGAAGTGGGCCGCATGACCGGCGTAGGCCGTCGCGAAGTGGGCCACGGGGCCTTGGCCGAGCGCGCTATCACTGCCGTGTTGCCAGACGAAACCGAATCGCCGTACACGCTGCGTGTTGTGTCGGATATTCTGGAATCGAACGGTTCTTCTTCCATGGCCACCGTTTGCGGCGCAAGTCTTGCGCTGATGCACGCTGGCATTCCGTTGAAGGCTGCCGTCGCTGGCGTTGCCATGGGCCTGGTGAAGGAAGGCGACAAGTACGCCATTCTGACCGACATTGCTGGCGCAGAAGATCACTACGGCGATATGGATTTCAAGGTTGCTGGTACCCGCAAGGGCATCACGGCCATGCAGATGGACATCAAGATCAGCGGCATCACCGGCCAGATTATGCGCGAGGCTATGGAGCAAGCTCGCCGTGGTCGCATGTTCCTGCTGGATACGATGGATGCTGCGTTAGCCACTGCAAACACAGAGAAGTCTCCCTTTGCCCCACGCATTGTTTCCGTGCAGATTCCCACCGACAAGATTCGCGAACTGATCGGGCCAGGTGGCAAGACCATTCGCGGCATCATTGAACAGACCGGCGTCAAAATTGATGTGGATGATACGGGCCGCGTCAACGTTGCCTCCTCCGATGCAGACGGCCTGAGCCGTGCGCTGGAAATCATCAACAATCTGACCGCTGTGCCTGAAATTGGCAAGACGTATCTGGGCAAGGTAGTTCGCCTGGCAGAGTTCGGCGCATTCGTAGAAATCTTCCCTGGCACCGACGGCCTGCTGCACATCAGCGAGATTGCCGAGCATCGCGTTCGCGAAGTGAAGGACGAGTTGCAGGATGGCGATCAGATTCTGGTGAAGGTTCTGGGCGTCGAAGGCAATCGCATCAAGCTATCGCGCAAGGCCGTATTGAAGGAACAGCGCGCCAAGCTCGGCTTGCCCGATCCAGCCGCGCCATCGCATGACGATCATGGCGGACATTCTGACCATCAAGACGATGGTGTCGAGATGCACGCCGCTGCTGCGCCGCGCTCCGCACCCCACCGTGGAGATCGCTCGCAGGGTTCCGTGGATCGCCAGCCTGCTTCCAACGCCAGCACCATCACGCTGGAAGGCGGCGAGGACTTCGAGGACGACAACGGTACAGAGGGCGGTGAGGAGCCAAACTTCAACCGCGTCGATGGCGCAGCGCCTGCCGCTGGGGAAGTCCGCACTCCTGCTGAAGGCGATCCGCGTCGTCGCCGCCGTCGCGGCGGTAGTGGTGGTCGTCGCCCCGGTGGGCCAGGCGCAGGTGGCTCCGGCGGCGGTTCCCGCAGCTAGCTAACAGATAAAAGGGGCTGCATCGAAAGATGCGGCCCTTTTTATGTTTAACTTCAATTTCCATGAAAGCGCGCCGCATTTTCGCAATGATCGTGCTGGCCCTGATCTGGGGTAGCAGTTGGATAGCGCAAAACGCCATGCAGGGTGCGGTTCCCCCTCTGCGGTGTGCGGCGCTCCAATCTCTGCTAGCCGCTGTTCTTCTTGTTCCGCTCATTCAGTGGAAACGCTGGAAATGGCCTGCGGGGAAACCCCTGCAGGCCTGTTTCATTTTGAGTTCTTACTATGCACTGCGCGCTGGATATCTGGCCCCATTGGTTTGCGGATGGTCAGATGCGGGCCCACCCATCAAGCCTTGGTAAACCCCGTTAAAAAAATGCGGCGGAAAGGAAAATAGACCGAGCCGTCGCTGCGCAGAGGATAGTCCGGGGCTGCGCAAGTAAGAACATTCTTCTTAAAATCTGCCTGTGCCTCGACGCTTATGCAATCAAGCCAGGGACGCATACCGGTTCCGGCGTACCAGTCGATGATCGCTTGTTGATCCTTGAGCAGGTGCCAGTATGTGGTTTCCCAAACATC
>OLLR01000060.1_pt1 | contig 35777 bp, 30 predicted proteins | sample 1604601 | NCBI WGS metagenome assembly OLLR01 (sample SAMEA104055725, study PRJEB20765) | soil metagenome | biome: Arctic tundra; feature: Polygonal ground; material: soil | place: USA | collected 2011-09 | depth 0-0.5 m | reverse complement strand
GGAGGCTTCCGTCGTCGGACGGAAGCATATCGCGCAGCCAATGAAGCGCCTGCACGAAGCGCATGGCGGGACGGCCCGCCCAGTAGAGGCGGCTGGGTGCGGCGGCCTGAAAGTCGAGAGTCAGGTTGCCGAGCGTGATGGGCCGCAAGCGGCCATCGGTGAGCACGCCGATACGCGCCGGAACGGCGTCGGTGAGTCCAAGATCGTTAGCGGCGGTGAGGCCATCGACCACCACCCGAACCTTACCCTTACGGGTCAGCGCGTCGATCACGTCGCGCGGGTTGGGGTAGGTGGGCTTTCCGGTGAGCCGGTTGTCCTGGGGGGTGTCGTAGAAGCCGCGCGCAATCCTCCGCAAGTTGCGGGAAGCAACCAGGCGGTGGAGGGCCTGATCGACTGCGGTGCGCGGCCCCAGGTCGGCAAAGTCCTCCGGGGTCCAGACGCGCGGCTGCGCCGGGGCGGAGATGCGGTCCCGGATAGCGGCTGGAATGCTGGATGCAGGAGTGGACATGGGGTGGCCTCATGTCAGAAAAATGCAACAAACTTCTGACTACCCCAGTATAGCTCTATGTCAGACAAATGCAACAAACTTCTGACTACAACCCGCCTTCGCGGGAAGAGCGCTGCATACGTTCGTATGCAGAAGCGACTTAAAGCGTCGGACTAAGCGGGCCGAAGCGGCCCAGTCCGGTGCCAGGATGGTTCCATCCTGGCCAAAGCATATGCGTGTGGTGCGGGCGGGGGGACTTGAACCCCCACGACCTGTTAGGGTCTGCGGATTTTCATACCACTTCGGCTTTCGCCGCCTCGCTAGGCGAGTTCGTGGTCTGGACTATCCCTTCACCATTCCCCGCGAGAGGTTAAGGTGCTGCCCATCTAGTCTCTACACCTTCCCGAAAACATCCGGGCTTGGCTCGGGATTGCCATTCAAGGTTTCCCCGACTTTGAGCAGTTCTACTCCGCCGGTTTCCCAGACGGGCACTCAATTTCCTTAAGTCCGCTGTGTCTGCCGATTTCACCACGCCCGCGCAAAACTGACGACAGTTCACATCATAAAGCAAGCGGTAATGGCCTATGCTTCTTCAGCCAAGCGGATGGCTTCCACTCGGCCAGGGCCCTTCTTGGAAATTGCCTTTTTCTTTGGACGTGGCCTCATGACGTTGATCGCGGAAGCATCAAGCTGCGTCTTCAAATGGGCCGCGTAATATTTCTCAATCATCTCCACGCTTGTCCGGCAGTTCTTGGCAATCTGGTAGATGTCCGCACCTTCGAGCAAGCGAAGGCAAATATAAGTGTGGCGCAGACTATACGCAGTTCGCGGCCTACCGTCGCGGTCAGTGCGAAGCTTTTCCTCGTCAAGAATCGCGTTGAATAAATCGCGCGGCCATTTCGGAAACAGAAGATCGGTAGAACCCGGCTCGTGCCACTCGCCTTTAGCTATGGATGCGGTACGGCTGCCTGACCTTCCCGGTCCGCCTTCGGGCCGTATCCGGGTCTTCAACCGCTCGAACGGTCGCACAGCGCCCGATGTGCTCTTGCAATAGCCGACACCTCGCTTGCCACGTACTTCAATCTCAAGGATCGTTTGACCGCTACCTTCGTCTTCGATCACCGTGACATCGCGGAACTCGAGACGCATCGCCTCGTCAGGACGAAGTCCGGTATTGGCGCAGAACAAAACGTAATCGTGAAGCTGTTCCGCTTCCCAACGAAAACGGGGCTGCTTGGGATCATGTGCGCGTTTCCGCGTCGCTTCGTAAAGCTGCTTGTACTCTTCCGGCGAGAACCATGCTCGATGAGAGATTTTTGCCGATGCGCGATACGGCGCGGACAAATCCGGCAGATGATCGATCCATCCGTGGCGCAGAGCCGTTTTGAAGATCTGGCGCAGCGTCACGATTTCCTGGTGCATGGTGTTATGCGCCGGCGGCTTGCCACGCTGCGCCTTGCATTCCTCAAGGCGATGGATGCGATATTCATTGATCTTGCCAGCCGTGATCTCTGGAAGAACCATGCTGCCGAAGAATGGAACCAAGTGGCCGTTTGTCCGTGCGTGCTGTCCGCGCGCATAGGTCGGACTGCGCTGTCCTTGCGTCATGATGTCGAATTCGCGCAGGTACAACTTCGCAGCTTCGCGGAACAGCTTGCCGTTTTTCAATTCACCGTCGCGGAGCTTGCCGCGTAGCTGCAAGTACCAGTCTTCGGCAACCTCTTTTGCCTTCGAGAGACTTTCTTCTTTGGTGGTCGTGCGTCGATTCTTCCCGGCCAGAAAGCTCGCACACTGCCAGCTTGAGCTATTGGGACGCCTGTAGATGTGGACCTTGCCACCGAGGATCGTGAACCGTTCGGACATGAGCGATAACCTCCGCACACATCTTGAATATCACAAAAAATGTGTAAGGGTTGTGCCTGTCGTTATGGTGCTACATCATTACTGTAAGTCTTTACTTATCTTATATTTATAAGCAATAGCGCTATTGACTTATACGATTTTAAGTCCGCTGCGTCTGCCGATTCCGCCATCCAGGCTTGAAGACTTCTTCTGTCTTGCGTACATCTGATTCTATCGGAGTGTGCCTGCGCTCCCCACGCGCTTCATCTTCCCACGTCAAAAATTTTGTCGGCTATTTTTTCTCTGCCGTATCGGATGTCGTCCCTGTTGCTGGCGCAGCTTCATACAATCTTCGATAAATCTCCGCGTTGCGCAGAATTGCCTGTACATATTCGCGCGTCTGCGTGAACGGAATCGACTCCACAAACTCTGGAACACTCGCATACGGGCCAAAGGCCAGCCATGACTTTACACGGTCATCCCCAGCATTGTAAGCAGCCAGCGCGTACTCCGTTTGTCCATTGAATTCATCCAGCAACTGCCGCAAATAAATTGTCCCTAGCTGCAGATTTACATCAGGGTTCAGCAAGGAAGCGGTTTGAAAATGCCGTACATGCGCGTTGTGCGCCAGTTCCCTGCCCACACTGGGCAAAAGCTGCATCCACCCATAGGCGTTGGCATACGATACTGCGCCAGGATTGAACTCTGACTCCTGGCGAATCAGCGATGCTATTAAATATGGGTCGAGGCCGTTGATCTTGGCATTGCGCGTCAACACAGGCCAATCTGGTTTTGGAAACAGCAGCACCCAATACCCGCGCGGAATCTCTTCGATGGGAACAGAAAAGTAGGCGCGCACCGCGCCTTTCATCGTGTGCAGCGCGCGAAAGGTCTCGCCATAGCTGGAATAAATTTGAGCCTCAGCATACGCGGCCCACTCCGCGCTGTCGGGGCTGGCCTGAATCTCCGGCGCAATGTATTGGTTCAATCCAGCATTGGCCAACAAGCCTGCGCGGAGTATATGTTCGTCGTCGCTCGGCACATCAACAGAAAGTGTCGCTAAGCGGGGCGCAGGCAGATGCTCCAGATACGGCACCGTAACTGCGCTCACACCCGGCAACCCAGCAAGCTGCTTGCGTGCCATCTCCGCATAGTAATAATGATGGTATTTTTCGATCAGCGTGTTGTAGCAGGCGACCGCGGCAGCATCGTTCTTCTCAACATCCTGATAGATGCGTCCGCGCCAATAGATTGCCGCCGCCACCTGTGGCTGTTCAGGATAACGAGCAATCTGCTCCTCAAACAGCAACGCGGCAGCGTTTTTATCGCCCCTGCGATAGGTGAGCCATGCAGCATGCCAGTGACTCAGAGACGCTCGCGAATCAGCAGGAAAATTGCTGGCCAATGCGCCATAGTCCTGAATCGCAGTGGGCATGTCGTTGGCGACCAGCGCCATATTTCCAGCAGAATACAACGCCTCCACCATCCAGCGACTCTGCGCAAAACGCTGCTGCATCTGCTGGAGCAAAGCCTGAACCTGCACCGCATCGGTGTTATCGCGGGCCAACTCCAGCATCAGATAGAGACGCAGCGCTCCAGCTTCATCATTCGTATCGGAAAGCCGCGCCAGTTGCGACGCATCCACATGATGCTGCTGGCGATAGTCATTGAGCGTGGCCTTGGCAAGATACAGATTCACATTTGGCGATCCGGCTAGCTCTGGATTTTCGGCCAGCGCCCGATAGGCTTCTGCCGCAGCGGTATAGTTTCCCGCCAGCGCCAGCCCTTCCGCGTGCGCTACGCGTTCCTGCACGGTAAAGGGATGGGGCATCCCCATCGCCTGCAACTGCGCCACGGCCTGCGTGGATTCCGCGCTATTCGCGTATTCGGTATATAGATGTTGATAGAGCTTCAGTGCAGTCGCATGTTCTCCGGCCATCTGCTGAGCCTGTGCTACGACCAACAGATACGCCGCTGTATTCTGATTCGCGCGATCCAGGGCTGCCAATTGCTTCAGCGAACTCTGCGGATCGCCCTCGCCCATATACACCTGCGCCAACAATAATCCAGCGCGTCCCGTCAGGATGCTGTCAGGATGCCGCGTATCGAACCCTGCCAGCAACCCTTCCGCCTGCGCGAACTGTTGCTGGGCAACCTCGGCCTTCGCCTCCAGATAGTCGGCGTAGTCCGCCAGCGCTGGGCCAGATTTCCGCGCGTGCTGCAAGGCCACAACCGCCTCGGGATATTTCTGATCTGCCAGGTACGCATTGCCCAGTGCTAGATAGGCGGCATCGGCGGCCTCTCCACTATGCGTGCGGGCATAGCGCTCCACCCCGGCATACACATCTGGAGTATGCAGCGTTTGTAGTTGCTGGGCCATCGGTCGCAGTTGTGATGAGGCGACAAAAGCATGGCGAAGCTGGCGCACTCGCGCTGGATTGTGACGCTTACCTTTGCGCTTATCCTTGCTATGCCCGGCTGCGGATCGAGTTGCCTTCGAGTGGGAACCTTTGCGCTGCAAATCCCGCTTCCGGCTCTGCGTCGACTGCGCGCTGCAAGAACCAGCCAGCGCTGCCAGCACCAGCCACATCCCTGCGCACCGCACTATTCGCTGAAACGAAACAGAATTCCTCAATTTCCAAAACAAGACCAAGGCGCGCAATTGACCCATACCAACCCGTAGCTCTAAATACTCCATATCTACGACTCTATTGTGCAGAATTGAAAAGTCAACCCAGCCAGCGCTTTTCTGCGTAGTTCTTTCCCTTGTCTGCCTTTTGCAACCCTCTTCGCCAGCAGGTACCATGTATAGACAGGATCATAGTTTTTTCGTTGATTCCTGCATCGCTGGCCACATACCGCTCATCTATTGTTGTAGAGGATTGAGAACCGCCAGCCAGTTACGCATGGCTACCCTGACGACCCAAGACGCTGACGCACTGCACCCGGACATCGCGCTGGTCGAGCGAGTCAGGCGGGGCGATCTGACTGCCTTTGAGCAGTTGATGACGCAGTATGATCGAAAGATTTTCCGTATCGCGCAGCACATCACGCAGAATCGTGAAGACGCTGAGGATATTGTTCAGGATACCTTCCTTAAAGCCTTTACGAAGATTGATCAATTTCAGGGCAACGCGAGGTTTTACACCTGGTTGGTACGCATTGCTGTCAATGAATCGCTGATGCGGCTGCGTAAGCGGCGCACCAGCAAGACGATTTCCATGGACGAAGATATTCAAACCGATGAGGGCGCAATTCCGCGCGATTTTGCCGACTGGAGTCCGAATCCAGAGCAGCTATATCGGCAATCGGAGTTTGCAGAGATTCTTCGGCGCAACATTCAGGGATTGTCTCCGGGCTTTCGCGCCGTATTTGCGCTGCGCGACATTGATGGTCTCTCCACCGAGGAAACGGCGGATGCTTTGGGATTGAGTATTCCAGCGGTAAAAAGCCGCTTGTTGCGCGCGCGCCTGCAATTGCGCGAACGGCTGAGCCGGTACTTCCGTGTCCCCAAAGGAGAGCAGGCATGAGCATGAACTGCAAAGAATTTCTCGAACGCCTATCCGAGTACTTCGACGAGAAGACCGTCGCTGAGTTTCAGAATGAATTTGAAGGTCATGCCGCCAGATGTGGTCATTGCAAGGTCACCTTTAACACCACTCGGCAGACTATTGAGATTTATCGCAACAATGAACTGTATGAGCTACCGCAAACTCTACGCGACAGGCTCCGCGAAGTCGTCATGAAGAAATGCTCGAAGATGGCGCAGGAACGAGCTACGCATTGCTGTTCCGATTCCGCAGAAGATCCGGCCTCAGAAAATCCAAATTCCGAGAAGCCGCCTTCCAGGTAATCTCCATCCCATAATCCCATCCCTTCCCTTCCCTTCCTGCCATAAAATACAGTCAGACTATGATTCCCACACTGGAATGGACCGACGCAGGCGTGCGCTTTCTGGATCAGACAAAGCTGCCGCTCGAAGAAACCTATGTTCTGGCCACGGATTATCGCGCCGTTGCCGATGTGATTCGCACTATGATCGTGCGTGGCGCGCCCGCCATTGGCGTCAGCGCAGCAATGGGCGTGGCGCTGGGCGTACTGCGTTCGCAGGCCACGGACGTAGAGCAACTGCACCATGAATTGCATTTGATCTGCGAGACCCTCGGTGCCACGCGCCCCACCGCCGTCAATCTTTTCTGGGGCATGGAGCGCATCCGCCACACGATTCGCGCGCTCTCCACAAAACCGGGCATCACGGTAGCGCAGTTGCAACAGGCCGCCGTAGCGGAAGCGCTGCGCATGTATGACGAAGACATTGCCGCCTGCCGCGCGATGGGCGCGCATGGAGCGGCGCTGCTGCCCCGCTCTGGCTCCGTGCTCACGCATTGCAATGCAGGCGCGCTGGCGACCTGCGGCTACGGCACGGCGCTCGGCGTCATTCGCGCTGCTGTCGAACGCGGCCATCAACTCCACGTCTATGCCGATGAAACGCGGCCCTATTTGCAGGGCGCGCGCCTGACAGCGTGGGAGCTATTGCACGACAACATTCCAACCACCGTTCTCTGCGACAACATGGCCGCCAGCCAGATGCGCGCTGGCAAGATTCAGGCCGTCATCGTCGGAGCCGACCGCATCGCCGCCAATGGCGATGTTGCCAACAAGATTGGCACCTACGGCGTAGCCGTGCTGGCCAAAGAGCACGGCATTCCATTTTATGTCGCCGCGCCGTGGTCTACCATCGACATGGCCACGCCCACCGGCGAGCAGATTCCTATTGAAGAGCGCTCGGCCCGCGAAGTCACGCATTTTAACGAGCGCCAGATCACGCCGCAGGGCGCAGGCATTCTCAATCCAGCCTTTGACGTGACACCAGCAAAATATGTCACGGCCATCATTACGGAACTAGGCGTGCTGCGCCCTCCATACTCTGACGCTTTGCGCAAAATGGAAGCCGAACAGAAGACACCAGCAACTGTCAGCACGTAACCCGTTCTGTATCCAGGCCCAAAATAATTACATTCGGGTGCCCCACCCTTCGCGGTTTTTGCGAAGGGTGGGAGGAATCAGTTCATTCCTACAGCAACATTTCGCAGAGCGTTTTGCTGACGTGCAATTGCGCTTCAGTCGCAGCTTGCACCGCTTCTACCGTTACCCCTGCAGCTACTTCTTCCAATACCAGGCCTTTGGGTGTTACGCGGATGTACGCCAACTCGGTCACAATCGTATCCACCACACGCAGCCCGGTCAGCGGCAAGGCGCAGCGCTTCAGAATCTTTGGCCGTCCATCTTTTGTCGTGTGCTCCATGGCTACCACCACGCGCCGCGCGCTCGCCACCAGATCCATCGCGCCGCCCATGCCCTTCACTATTTTTCCCGGAACCATCCAGTTCGCCAGATTCCCTTCCTCGTCCACCTCCATCGCGCCCAGCACGCTCAGGTCAATGTGGCCGCCACGAATCATGGCAAAGGATTCCGCGCTGGAAAAATACGCCGTGCCGGGCAACTCCGTCACCGTCTCTTTGCCTGCATTGATAAGGTCTGCATCCTCCTGCCCAGCCAACGGATATGGCCCAACTCCCAGCATTCCATTTTCCGATTGCAGCACCACCTCCATGCCCGCAGGCACATGGTTGGCCACCAGCGTGGGAATGCCGATGCCCAGATTCACATAGAATCCATCGCGCAATTCACGCGCCACGCGCCGCGCTATGCGCTCCACCATGCGCGCACGCAGTTCCATCTCCGCGCCTTTCTCGCCCGATGCCCTCGCCGCTTTCTGTACAGTAGACATATTGGGTTCCTCTTGATGCTTCCTCGTTGTCTCCGCTATCGTTGCCCGTCGCTACTGCGCGCCAACGTTCTCGTTCTGGGCAGTCTGGCTCTTGCATTTTTTCTGGCAAAGTTTCCTGCCAACAAGCCCGAACCCATGATGATCGTGCCCATCCTGCTCGCCTTTTTTGGCACCGTCGAAACCTTTCGCTGCCTGCGTCACCAATGGAGCTTCTACCACGCATCCGTGCTCATCAGTCTCTATATGGACATGATGGTGCTGACGATGATCCTCTTTCTGGCGTTCTACCCCTACGCGCATTGGCTCATGTAGAGCGCGGCGATTCTCTCAGCGCACCGTTCTGCGCTCAATATGTTTTTCGCAAGCGCGACACAGCACGACGCGCTGCACATAAATTCCCGGCGTCACAACATGGTCTGGATTGATCTCGCCCGGCTCGACCAGCTCTTCTACTTCGGCAATCGTAATGTTTGCCGCCGCCGCCATCATCGGATTGAAATTGCGCGCCGTCTTGCGATAGATCAGATTGCCCTGCCGGTCGCCCTTCCACGCATGGATCAAGGCGAAATCCGCGCGCAGCGCATGTTCCAGCAGGTACGTTTTTCCATCAAAGATGCGCGTCTCTTTTCCCGCAGCCACCTGCGTACCCACGCCCGCTGGAGTGTAGAACGCTGGAATCCCCGCGCCGCCACAACGAATCCGCTCCGCTAGCGTACCCTGCGGGACAAGCGTCAAATTCAATTTCCCCGCCAGAACTCGCGCTTCCATCAATTTGTTTTCGCCCACATAGCTTCCCGTATGCGAAGCGATCTGCTCCGCCTCCAGCATCCTTCCCATGCCAATGCCATCGACACCCATGTTGTTGCTGATGGTATGCAGCCCTTTCACACCTTTGCGCATTAATGCGTCGATGAGATTCTCCGGGATGCCGCACAGCCCGAATCCGCCCAGCAAGATTGTGGCTCCATCATGGATGTCTTCGATGGCTTCCTCTGCCGACTTGAAAACTTTATTCATAGGCACTCGCAGGAACTCTGGAGAATATCGCAGCTTTTCCCTTTGCGCCAGCCGCCAGTTCTGCCGCGTTTCGCCTTCCCAGAAATACACAGCCTCTTCAACCTGAAACAGTGGTAGGATGCTTCAAATGCTTGCTGGCCTTGTGCAACGCGCGCAACCCGTCGCATGACGCATCCAGTAGACAGCGGCATTACAATAGAGTGAGGGATCGAAATTGAAGGTGAGGTTTTCGTGAGCCAGAGCAGAGAAACATCGGAACTCCGCAAGCTGCCCATGATGCCCATCCGCGACATGGTCATCTTCCCCTATATGATGACGCCGTTTGTCGTGGGTCGGGAATCCAGCGTGCGCGCTTTGGAAGAGGCGCTGACCGGAGACCGCAAAATTTTTCTGGCTACGCAGCATGATGCCAGCGTCGATGAGCCGCTGCCGCAGGACATCTACTCCGTCGGCACCATTGGCACCATCGTCCAAAGCGTAAAAATGCCCGACGGCAACATCAAGGTGCTGGTTGAAGGCGTGGAGCGCGCCCAATCGACTGAGATTGTCGATACCGATGGCTTCTTTATCGCAACCGTGCGCGTCCGTACCATCCCGGTTGAAGTCACCAAGGCTCTCGAACAACGGATGCAGCAAATCACCACGCTCTTTGAGCAGTACGTGAAGCTGCAACAGGCTTTGAATTACGAGACGGTCGCCTCGGCCATCCGCATGGACGATCCCGCCCGACTTGCCGACACCATTGCCGCCAATCTCCAGATTCCCATTGAAGAAAAGCAACTGCTTCTCGACATCTTCGATCCCGTCGAGCGACTCAACCAGATTGCTGGCGTGCTGGAAGTAGAGATTGAAAAGCTCAACATGGATCGCAACATCCAGTCGCGCGTTAAACGGCAGATGGAAAAGGCGCAAAAAGAGTATTACCTGAATGAAAAAATTAAGGCGATTCAAAAAGAATTAGGACGCGGCGAAAAAAACGAATTTGACGAGCTGAAAAAGAAGATTGAAACCAGCGGCATGAATAAAGATGTCATGGAAAAGGCCATGCAGGAGCTGAAAAAGCTGGAAGCCATGCCGCCCATGTCCGCCGAATCCACCGTCTCGCGCAATTATCTGGACTGGCTGCTGGCGGTTCCGTGGAAGAAAAAATCCAAGGAGATTCGTTCGATTCAGCACGCGGAAAAAGTGTTGAACACGGATCACTACGGCCTTGAGAAAATCAAGGAGCGCATTCTGGAATTTCTGGCCGTGCGTCAGTTGGTCAAAAACCCCAAAGGCTCCATCCTCTGTTTTGTCGGACCTCCTGGCGTGGGGAAAACTTCTCTAGGCATGTCCATCGCCAAGGCGACGGGAAGAAAATTTATCCGTATGTCGCTAGGTGGCGTGCGCGATGAGGCTGAGATACGCGGCCATCGCCGCACCTACATTGGCGCGCTGCCGGGCCAGATCATTCAATCCATGAAACGTGCCGGCACAAAAAATCCTGTCTTCGTGCTCGACGAGATCGACAAAATGGCCTCGGATTTTCGTGGCGATCCCGCATCAGCCCTGCTCGAAGTGCTCGACCCGGAGCAGAACACCAGCTTTCAGGATCACTACCTCGACGTCGAATACGATCTCTCGCAAGTGCTCTTTGTCGCCACGGCCAATGTCCTCCATACCATTCCCGCCGCGCTGCAGGATCGCATGGAAATTCTGCGTCTGCATGGCTATACGGAAGATGAAAAGGTGGAGATTGCTAAGCAGTACCTGCTGAAAAAGCAGCGCGTTGCCTGCGGCCTTACCGAGAAGAACGTCGTCTTTCAGGACGATGCTGTTACAGAAATCATTCGCTCCTACACACGCGAGGCCGGTGTGCGCAATCTGGAGCGCGAGATTGGCAACGTCTGCCGTAAGGTTGCGCGGCGCGTGGTCAAAAACGGCATGAAGCACAAGGAAGAGATTACCGCCGCCAATCTGCGTGAGTTCCAGGGTGTCGCCAAGTTTCGCAGTTCGCAGGTGCATGAGCACAACGAAGTCGGCCTGGTCACCGGACTCGCATGGACGGAAGTGGGCGGCAGCATTCTCTCCACCGAAGTGCAGGTGCTCGATGGCAAAGGCAAGCTCACCCTTACCGGACAGCTTGGCGACGTGATGCAGGAATCAGCGCAGGCGGCGCTTTCTTACATTCGCAGCCGCGCGCTTCATCTTGGACTGGCGCGCGATTTCTATCGCAATGTAGATATCCACGTTCATGTGCCGGAGGGTGCGATCCCCAAGGACGGCCCTTCTGCGGGCATCACCATGGCCACGGCTCTGGCCAGCGCGCTGACGCGCATTCCTGTGCGCCGCGATCTGGCGATGACTGGAGAAATCACGCTGCGTGGCACTGTGCTTCCCATTGGCGGATTGAAAGAGAAGCTGCTGGCCGCGCATCGCGCTGGAATTTTTGAGGCAATTCTTCCTGAAGAAAATCAGAAAGATATTGCCGAGCTACCCGAAAATCTCAAGTCCGCGATGAAGCTGCATTTCGCCAAGACAATGGACGACGTGCTCAAGATCGCGCTCACCGGTCCGCTGCCTGAGATCACAGAAGATACTTCTGGCGTTCTTGCCGGAGTCTCCGCCACGCGCGGAACAGAAACCGTATCGCGCCAGTAATCCTGGACATCGCAACGAAACAAGGCCCAGACTGATTCAGTCTGGGCCTTTCCGTTTGCACAAAATTTAGCCTATTACTTTGCTCAAAGATTTGTCGATCGTGTCCTTCGGAACAAACCCGACAATCTGATCGGCAACCTTACCATCTTTGAAGATGAGCAGCGCTGGAATGCCGCGAATGCCATAGCGCATGGGCGTAGCGGCATTGCTATCCACATCCATCTTCATCACCTTCACTTTGCCTGCATACTCCTTGGCAACTTCATCCACGATGGGTGCCAGCGCGCGACACGGGCCACACCATGCCGCCCAAAAATCCACCAGGACGGGCTGAACCGATTGCAGTACCTCCGCCTCAAACGTTGCATCATTCACTTCGTGTACTGCCAGTCCTGCCATGAGATTTCCTCCTGAAGAATGTTTCGGTTCTGGGTATCCCCCTCCCCGATTCCAACTCTTCAGAATACTAGATGCAGCGTGGGAGTGGTTGGTCGCAGCATAATCCTCTCGCTACTTTGGCTCTACGCAGTCAAAACCTTTCCCGCTGTAAAGAAAAGCGCCCGGATCTCCGAAGAGATCAACGGGCGCAAGAGCAGCCCTCCCCCAGAGCCACCCTCTTAGTAGGTAGGCTACGGGGTAGGTTCTGATATGTAAAGAGAAGTTCAACGAAAAAGTCGTTTAGGATGTCGCCTTTAGGCTATAATTTCGCAGATTTTCCCGAATTCGCACTCCATGATTTCCACCGTATCCACAGCGGCGACTCGTTCCCGAATTGCCGCGTGGATTCGGCTGCGATTCGCATCGCTTTCGACGATCATCAAAACCGCTGGCCCTGCGCCGCTCAAAGCCACGCCCAGCACGCCATTGTTGCCCGCCAGCGGAGCAAGAATGTCCAGCAGTGGGCACATCGCTGCGCGATACGGTTGATGCAGACGATCCTGCATCGCCACCTGCAACAGATCGCCGCGCCCCTGTGCAAAGGCCGCCACCAGCAACGACGCGCGCTGCACGTTGGCTCGCGCATCCACACGCGAATACATCTGAGGCAGTGCCTGCCGGGAAACTGAAGTCGCCAGCGGCTTGGACGGCAACACGATCAGCACCGACCATGCGGATGGAATCGGAAATTGCACCACATGCACCTGCTGCGCCGTGTCTTCTCCAGTCATCGCAGCCACGGTCATGCCGCCCAGCCAGCAAGCCGCTGCATTGTCAGGATGTCCCTCCAACACGCAAGCCGTGTTCAGAATTTGATCGCGGCTCCAACCCAGTTCCCCAAAGTACGCCGCCAGCGCAATCCCCGCCAGCCGCGCAGCCGCGGAGGAGCCGCAGCCCATGCCAAAAGGAATTTCATTCTGTACCGTTAAATGCAGAGGCAGAATCTTGCGCCCATTCTCCTGCAGGATGTTGTGATAGGTCTGCAACAACAGATTGTTTTCAATCTGGCTGCACGCCGCTGCGTTCCGACCTGTGGCCCCAATAGAAAATGCGCTCGCAGGTTCCGCTGTAATCTCCAGATGCAGATTCAGCGCAATCGCAGCCGTATCAAAGGCAGGCCCAAGATTGGCCGAACTTGCGGGCAGGCGCAGATGAAATTTCCGTTCGCTCATTTGCTTCCCACCGCTTCCAGTTGGCGCAACACTGCGTCGGAAGTTGGCTCCAGCAGCATCGGAGGCTTCGCCAATTTCCGCAGCGATTCTTTCTCCGATGCGTTCAGCTTCGCAGTCTCCGCTTCTGTCAGTAATGTCCCGCGATGAAAATCAATCGTGTACTCCGGGTCTTTCAGCGTGTGCCCGGTCAGCACCAGCACCACAGATTCCTCGCGATGCACTTTTCCCTGCGCGCACAGCTTCTTCAATCCAGCGTAGGTAACCGCCGAGGCAGGCTCGCACCCAATTCCCTCGGCGCCAATCTCGGCCTTGGCAATAGCAATCTCCTGCTCACTCACCTGCTCGCAGAATCCACCCGTCTCGCGCAAGGTATGCACCGTCTTTTTCCACGATGCTGGATTGCCGATGCGAATCGCTGTGGCCCGCGTGTTGGCCTGCACGGCTTCCAACCGTTCGCCTTTATATTCATGCCAGCTTGTGTACAGAGGATTGGCGCCCTGCGCCTGAATCACGCTGATTCTGGGCAGACGATCTGTCAGGCCCAGCGCGTGCATCTCGCGAAAGCCCTTGCCCAGCGCTGCGCCGTTGGCCAGGTTTCCTCCCGGAACAAGAATGTGATCGGGAACCTGCCAGCCCATCTGCTCGGCCATCTCCAGCGCGGGCGTCTTCTGCCCCTCCAGCCGGTACGGGTTCACCGAGTTCAACAGATACACCGGAGCGCGTTCGACAATTTCTGCCAGCACGCGCACGCAGCCGTCGAAATCCGTTTTCAACTGGCAGGTCAGCGCGCCATAATCCACCGACTGCGCCAGCTTGCCCCACGCCACTTTGCCGTCGGGAATCAGCACCAGTGCGCGCATCCCGGCGCGGGCCGCGTAGGCCGCCATCGCCGCCGAGGTGTTCCCTGTCGACGCGCACGCTACCCAGGGAAAATTCTTTTCGCGGGCAACAGAAAGCGCCGCCGTCATCCCCGTGTCTTTGAAGGAGCCTGTGGGATTCATGCCCTGATGTTTGGCGTACAGTTTCTCCAGTCCGACACGCTGGGCGCACTGGGGCAGCGCATACAGCGGCGTGTTGCCCTCGCGCAATGTCACGGCGTGCTCCGGCGTATCCAGAAACGGTAGCAGCTCGCGAAAGCGCCAGACTCCGCTCTGATCCAGCAGCGCGTTAGATAGTCTGCGCTCTGCCCACAGCGCGCGCAGCGCAGGCGCATTGGGCCGCTGCGAACCATCGCCCTCGCCGTCAAGCGCCCAGCTTGGGTAAATCACCTCGAATAATTCCTTGCACTGGAGGCAGCGAAAGCCAGCGGACATACCCTCCCCGCTGGTCACCGCGCCACAGCCAATACACCGCAATTGATGCAATCTGGTTGTCATGCTTCTTTCTAGCCTATCAGGTGCGCCGCGCCGCTTGTCTCTGCCCCATGTGGAATGCTCAGATTTCTATCCGTATTAATTCGTACATAGAAATATCGCATGGTTTTGTATATATTTGTCCTATGCCGGAACTCCATACACCCCGTGAAGCCGCGCGCCGTCTGGGAATTTCCTACCCCACCATCAAGCAGTGGATTTACAACGGGAAATTGAAAGCCATTAAAACCCCCGGCGGCCACTATCGCATCCACGAGCGCGAGATTCAGGCTCTCACCCAGCCAGCCCCGCAGCCTGCGCGCAACAAAAAGACGCTGCCCACAACCGTCAGCGGCAGAAATCAACTGGTCGGGCGCATCGTGCAACTACGCTATGACGGCCTGCTGGCGCAGGTAAAACTTTCCATTGGCGATCAGACCGTAACGTCGATCATCACTGCGGATGCTGCGCGCGCCCTCAAACTGAACATCGGACAATCGGCAGCCGCGCTCATTAAAGCTACGGAGGTCATGATTGTTCGTGTCTAAAAACTTTGTTGCACGGATAACTCTGTTTTTTATTTGTGTCTGCGGTCTTGCTGCGGCACAGACTCCGCTGCGCATCGCCGCCGCAGCCGATCTGCAACCGGTGTTGTCCGCACTGGCCGCTGTGTTTGAGAAAGCCAACGGCGTGCAGATTGCCGTCTCCTATGCTTCCTCTGCCACGCTGGCCACGCAGATTTTGAATGGCGCGCCCTTTGATCTTTTTCTTGCCGCCGACACATCCTTCCCACAAAAAGTGATTGCGGGCGGACGCGCCGTGGAGTCTGCACCCATTGTGTACGCGCAGGGAACGCTGGTGCTCTGGGCACGCAAGGATGTCCTCCACGCGCCGCTGACCGTACACTTTCTATCCGATCCAAATGTCTCGCGCATCGCCGTCGCCAATCCTGCCCACGCTCCCTATGGACGCGCAGCCATCGCCGCCCTGCACGGACTGGGACTGTACGATGTACTGCAAAGCAAACTGGTCTATGCAGAAAACATCGCCCAGGCAGCGCAGATAGCTGACTCCGGCAACGCGCAGTGCGGACTGATCTCGCGCACCCAGGCCGAAACCGCCACGCTCCGCGCTGATGGAAATTACATCGCAATCCCGGCATCAGCCTATCCGCCCATCGAACAGGGTGCTGTGGTTATCAAAGATTCACCACAATCCGCCGCGGCACAAAATTTTCTGCACTGGGTGCTCTCGCCGCAGGGCCAAAGCCTACTCGCTGCGGGTGGATTGCAGCGCGCGCAATAAACAATATGCAGTGAAACAAATATCAGGAGTCGTTCGTGGACATTGCCGCGCTGTTGCTTACACTTCGTCTGGCCACCGTCACCATGCTGATTTTGCTGCTGCTGGCTCTGCCGTTGACCTACTGGCTGGCCAGCACGCGCTGGCGCGGCAAAATTTTCATTGAGGCACTGGTCGCGCTGCCCATTGTTCTGCCGCCCACCGTGATCGGATTTTATTTTTTAGTGATGCTCGGCCCGCAGACGGCCTTTGGTCGTCTCGTCACGCATCTGCTCGGACATCCACTGGCCTTTTCCTTCTCCGGCCTGGTCGTTGGCTCGGTGCTCTACAGCCTTCCCTTCGCCGTGCAGCCGATGGTCGCAGGCTTTGCCGCCATAGACCCGGCGCTGCTTGAAGCTGCCGCCGTACTGGGCAGTGGCCGCTGGGAGACACTGCGGCGCGTGGTGCTACCCCTCTCGCGTGGGTCGATTCTGGCCGCTGCCGTGCTCACCTTCGCGCACACCATCGGCGAATTTGGTGTCGTCCTGATGATTGGCGGCAATCTTCCCGGCGTTACGCGCACGCTCTCCATCGCGCTCTACGATCAGGTGCAGGATTTCTCCTACGCGCAGGCCAATCGCACGGCCTGGCTGCTGCTGGCCGTCTCCTTCGCCGCACTCCTGCTGCTCTATAGCCTGCGCCAGCGCGCATTCGGGAAGCGCAGCCTTGTCTAACCTGTCCGCATCGCCGCACCCGTCCCAGCCCTGGCTCACGCTGCAACTGGATCACGCCTTCGCAGCCTTCCATCTACAGATTCAGCTTGCGCTGCGCGAACCGTGGACGGTGCTCTTCGGCCCCTCTGGCTCCGGCAAGACGACGATTCTGCGCGCACTGGCCGGACTCTTTACGCCCGATGCAGGCAGCATTTCCATCTACGAAAAAATTCTCTTTGCTCGCGCAGCGAAACAGTCCTGCGCCACAAATCTTTCGCCGCAGGCGCGACACATCGGTCTGGTCACGCAGACTCCCGCGCTCTTTCCGCACTACACTGCTGCGGAGAATGTAGCCTTCGCGCTGCGTGGCCTGCCCGCCGCTGAGCGCAAAGAAACAGTGCAAGCATTGTTGCAAATTTTTGGAGCGGAATCCCTGCGCGACCGCCTGCCCCATCAACTCTCTGGCGGACAGCAACAGCGTATCGCGCTGGCCCGCACCCTGGCTGCGGAGCCACGTCTGTTGCTGCTCGACGAGCCTTTCTCTGCGATGGATCGTGCCACGCGGCTGGACGTCCTGCGCAACCTGCGCACCTGGATACTGCAACGCTCTCTACCTGTGCTGATGGTCACGCATGATCTGGCTGAGGCCTTTGCTGCCAGTGACGAGGTAATTGTGCTGGAGCACGGTCGTGTCCATGCGCAAGGCAAGGCCAAGCACGTCCTGCACGAAGCGCGGGCACAACTGTTACTTGAATTGGGAGTTCCGGAATAACGCAGCTTACACGCCGGACAAGTAGACCGGCTCCTGCTCCAGCACAATGCCAAACCTGGCTGTCACGCGCGAGCGAATCGTATCGCGCAGCGCAATCATCTGCGCCGCCGTTGCGCCGCCACGATTGATGAGTGCCAGCGTATGTCGGCGAGAGATGCCCACCGTATCGCCGAGTGCAGCGATTGTCGTGCCCTTCGGAAATCCAGCCTGCTCAATCAGCCATGCCGCAGGAATTTTTACAAACTTCTCGCCTGCTGACTCTTTGCCTGCTGGCCCTTCGCCAACCGTATAGTGCGGAATGTTGTCGAATTTTTCGGCAAGCTGCGCATAGCGCGCCGCAGCAATCACCGGATTCTTAAAGAACGATCCTGCGCTGCGGCAATCCGGGTCGCCTGCCACCCGCAGCATTCCCTTGCTGTGGCGAATCTCGCGCACCGCCTCGCGCACCGCAGCCAAAGTTGGCGAGGGATTTTTGCTCTGCAAAAATTTCTGCGTCAAATCCTTATAGGAAATCTGCGGAGCACCGCCACGGCGCAGTCGATATACGACCTCGCTCACAATGTAGCGTTGCCGCGCCGTCGTGTTGAACAAACTGCTGCGATAGGCAAAGTGGCAGGCTGCGTTGTCGAACTCCACCCATTGCAGCGCCTTTCGATCGAATGCACGCACACGTACAAGGGTCGAGGAAACCTCCTGCCCATACGCGCCCACATTCTGCACCGGCGTTCCGCCCACCGTGCCAGGAATGCCCGATAGGCACTCGACCCCAGCGCAATTTTCCGCCACGGTTGCGGCAACAAAGCTGTCCCACTCCTCGCCCGCAGCCACGGTAAAAATCACGTCGGGATTCGTGCCGGAAATTGTGTGTGTCCCGTCCACTTCGTGTCGCAGTCCGCGCAGCCCAATGTACAGCACCACTCCGGGAAATCCCGCATCGGCCACCAACAGATTGCTGCCGCCGCCCAGCACGAACAGCGGCAAATTCTGGCTGCTAGCAAACGTAACGGCTTCAACAATGTCAGCTTCGCTCTGTGCCTGCGCGAACCAGCGCGCCGGGCCGCCAATACCCAGCGTCGTGTATTGAGCCAGCGAAATGTTCTCCTGCATCTCCACCGTTTCAGCCTACATCAACCAACAGACAATACATTATTTTTGCCAATAAGTTGCGCTGAAGGGGTATACAACCAGCGATGTGCAAAAAATAGAGCGGAGGGTAGCGCCAGCACGCTGACATGACGTGTAACTGCAAAGCCAATTAGGTAGGGAGCAGCAACAGTCAAAACAACACCAAGGTAAAAAAGTGCAGAAAATCGGAGTTCAATAATCTTGGATTTGAGTTGGATTGTAGCAACGACCATGGCCGACCACAATAACAGACGAAACAACACCATGCTTGAGATTATTGTTATACCAAAAATGCCAGGGTGTAATTTTAAGTCATCCCCTCTACGCGTAAGCGTAATAAAAAACACCTCGGCTTTTCGCAGCCCACCGTACAGCACTGTCCAGGGATGATGGCGAATGTAGGCTACCGCTTGGGACTTATGGTAATCGCTCATCTGCCATTCAGATGTGAAAATGTGCCCATTGCGCAGTTGAATATCATAGGGATCTAGGTCGCCGCCGTTTTTTGGCTGATACTCCTGAAGAAAATCAGGATTATTTCCCTTGTGTAAGTTCATTTCGTCCACGCTCGTGCCTACCGAGAATCTTCCAGAGACCTTGTCCACATATAATCCCCAGAGCAGCGGGGCACAAAGAACCAGAGCTACAACTGCGGCAAAGCGTCTGTTGAAGCCAGAACGGATGCCGCATCCAAGAATAAGGAACAATGCAGCCAACATCATGGAGCTTTTGGCAAGGTACAGAAAAATAAGCATAAGCACGAATACCGCAGACCAAATATTCACATGATTTTGTATGGCTGGCCAAAACAGGACGATGGCACAACAACATGCTAGAAAACACGTTGTATAGCACTCCTCCGCATCAATATCAACTATATTCAGCAGCACGGCAGGTAGCATAAATGTGGCAGCGAATAGTACCATCGAATATAGTCGTGGCCGATACCGACATGACATGGCTCGATCACTTACCAACCAAAAAGCAACTAGTATCGGCACCATACTTAGCAACGCTTTGCATAATGTCACCACACTATAGTGCGTGCCGAAGATATTCACCAATGTAAATATGGTATAAGCTGCGAGCGGCATACGGCCTGCATGAAGACACACCACAGTGTCGAGTTGTTGTGTGCCAATCAGATCACCTGGCTCTTGTGATCCATCGCTGCACCACAAAAATCCTTTATGCTCAATCAGGGAATCAAGGCCTCCCAACTCAACACTAAAAATAGATTCATGGCGAAGATGGCTGAGTAGTAGGCTGGTGGAGGAAGCTACAAGTAACATGTAAGCTGCAAACATAAAAAAACTCGTAGTCCTACAGTATGTCGCATGCCTGGTTTCGTGTTTATTCATAGTATCGAAAGAGATATCTATTGTTCATGTAAGAGGAACGAAGGGCTCGGGGATTATAGTATCAAACACTTTCCGATCAGACTATGTATAAATCTAAATCAAAAATTCGATTGGACAACCTTCGACGAACTAGCGCGCCGGGCCGCCAATGTCCAGCGTCGTGTATTGAGCCAGCGAAATGTTCTCCTGCATCTCCACCGTTTCAGCCTACATCAACCGCAGATGTGGAACGGAAGAGCGCTTCAGATCAGGCCCCGTTCGTCGTAGCGAACAACGTAGAGGAACCTGCGCTTCCTTTGGCTTGCCGTGGAACCGAGGCTTTCATTCATAAGAAAAATTTCTGACTCATGCCTTAGTTGACCGTCAGCGTGAATGTAGTTTGCGCTGTCGTGCTGCCGCTGGCACCTGTAATCGTAACGGTATACGCTCCGGCGGTGGTTCCGGGATTGGCAGGCTGTGTTGGTGTGCTCGTACTTCCACCACAGCCCACTACTACCGTCAACACAGCCAGCAACATAAGACTCCACACCAAAGATTTGCCATAACTACCCTTCAGAAAAGTTATGCGGCGTACTCCGACCGGCAAGAATAGCAAGCACGCAAAAGCGACTCCTCCACCCTCAGCCCATCGAAATGGCTGGGGAAAGGGTATGGAATGCGCGCTGCTGGCAGCCGTGGTGGTAATCGTTGCCGTAACTGTAGCGCTGGGCGTACTGGAAGAAAGCGCGACGCTGCCATTATTGCTCAACGCGCAGGTTGGAAGATCGTTCGCTGTGCCTGTGCCGGCATAGACCACGGAACAGACTACCGACACCGAGCCAGAAAATCCATTCTGGTCGGTAATCGTGATCGTCGAAGTGTTGCCTGTAGTTGCTCCCGGAGCACTGATCGTCAGCGCGGGAGCAGATAGCGTGAAGCTCGGCGGAGGAGCAGCCGTCACCATCAACCCAAAAGTGTTTGACGTGGCCGCGTTGTAGTTAGAATCTCCAGAATATTGTGCTGTGATGCTGTAGGTGCCTGTCGCAGAAAAACTCTCCGCGGGAGTCGTGGCTGCACCGTTGCTCAGCGTAATCGGCGCGCCGAGGCTGATTCCACCGGATAGGAACTGCACAGTGCCCGTAGGAACCGCGCCGGAGCCACTTGCGCCCGCTGTAAAGGTCACCGTCTCCGCCACCAGAATGCTTGGCGCGCTGGCTGTCAACGTCACCGAAGGAGCGTATTTCGTCGTTGTTCCGCTCCAGGCATTCACCAGATTGGCGACATCCACCGATCCCCAGCCCGTCACCTGATCATATCCAGCCGTCAACACATAGCCTGCCAGTCCACCTGTCAGTGCTGTCGGTGAGGGCGTGCTGTTATTGCACATGCTTGGAGTTGTTACCGCACAACTGGATACCCCACTGGTCGCTACGGTCGTATCGTGGAAGACACTCGGAGCGGTGGCAGCCAGGGAATAGATATGGGGGTTAATGTTTCCCTGCACGCCACCCAGCTTCTGGTTCACCAGCGCCTGCACGCCCGCCATGGAGGGTGCTGCCGCCGAGGTACCGTCGTAAACATCAAGCATTCCATTTGCGCAATCGCCTCCGTTATAGGCCAGGCAGAGAACATAGCCGTCATGGCCCGCAGCCGAAAAGGCAACATCGGGCGTATCGCGAAAGCCATCGCTAGATACGCCTGTGCCTGCCTGCCAGCTCGGTTTCGTAATGTACGCGCTGACACCACCGCCAGAAGCAGAGAGCTGATAGGACGAGGTTGTCGCATCATATGGCTCATTCCAGCCGCCTTCTGGAATATAGCTAAGTGCGGAGCCAAGCGTGGTGCTGTTGGTCGAACTCCAATACTGGCTGGGATTGGCCGTGTCATTGAACTCCGTGCCGCCCACGCAGGTCACGTACGAAGTCGAACATAGAGAGTTCGGGCTTTTGGTTTGGGTTGCAGGGGGCACAGAACCGACACTCGAACAACCATAAGCACCGGTATCTCCCGAAGACACAAAAACGGAGATACCCTCCCCGGCTGCCTGGCTGGCCAGCGTGTCGAAAGCATCTGTATCGACCTGCCCAGTATCGGCCTCACAGCTACCAAAACTGGCGCTCATGATGGGATCCACCAGAGTATCTACTTCATACATTTCGGCAATCCAGGTTCCATCTACTCCTCCAGAGGTATTCGCGCTGACAACTAAATCAATCGTCGCGCCCTTTGCGGTTCCAAAGCTGCGATCCACATCCAGCGTCGCCTCATCCTGATTGCCATCATTCGTGATGCCTGGGTCGGTACCACTCGGCGGAATGATGACATTGGGAAGGTATGTGGGCAGTCCCGTCAACCCCTCGTACTCCGTGATGTCACTATTCGCCACACGCGACCTACCCACAATCGCGATCTTCACGCCCGCGCCATTGATGCCTGCGTTGTAAACAGAGTTGATGTCATAAATCGTGGCAAAATCCGCAGGAGTCAGAAAGTATTGGCAAGTGCTGCCACTGCAACTGGAAAATTGCGGTGTCGCCGACATCGGCACCGCACGCGCGCGACTCATCGGACGCACCGGCACCTGCGACAATCCGGTAAATCCCTGAATTACCGGCATCAACGCTGCCGGAATCTTTGGTTCCGTGTTGATGGAGAGCAACCGCTGGCTTTGCAGCTTGCCCTGGATCCGCTCCTGTACGTTGTAGTAGTGAAATTCCGTAGAGAGCGCGCTGGCCACGGTTCCCGCGCTCCCGCCAAATATGATAAACAGGCGGCTGTTGGAAACGCTTCCTACTTTCAATCCCTGCGATTGCAACCAGCCGGTGACGGCGGCAATGTCCTGCGGCGTAACTCCATACTGCTCGCCAATCTGCTGCGGCGTCAGCCAGTGATGATATTGCGGCGATCCGGGAGTTTGCTGCTGTTGCAGCAATTGTTCATACGCCTGCTGTGTTGCCACGGAACGTTGCAGCACCACAATCAGATTGTTCAAGGGCAGATCAGCCGGAGCCGCGCCTGCGTCCATCTCCGGTCTGGCATATCCGGCAAGATGTCCATGCAGTGGAACCGTTCGACTGGCATCAACCGGCGCGGTCACTCGATTGGGTTCGGGTCGATGCGCGCTGCCAGAAGATTGCGACGGCCCTGCCGTGGTTTGCGCCAAGGCAAAAGAAGTTGGCAGGCAGCAGAGACATACCGCAACAGAAAAAAGGAGCGCGATGCGCACCTTTACAGAAAAACCAGCCTTGCATGGCAAGAATTTACACCTCGTTTTGTTGTTCTGTCGAACGATACGACATACTCTGGGAAATCCTGCGGGGCAGAAAAATCCCTGGTCGGTTGGATTATATGGCTGATAGAAGTCATCCTTGCAGACTTTCTTCCTGGCCCGGCTTCCGGTCCAGCTTCCGGGATCGAAAACCTGTCACCTTTATCTCTTAGTAACCAACCAAAGGTAACCACCCTTTGCATGTCTTTCGTGTGGAAATTTTTTCATATTTCTGCTTTTTTCTTGACAAGTGCTACATTCAAAGGGCATTGTAGCCATAGATGCACACTCCAATGTGCATTGAGTGTCCTGCTCTGGCACTCCGTAGTATCTATTATGGCAACAGCAATGGCCCCCGTGGCTTCACGGGACGTATTTCGTTGTGACTACTGCTCTTTGGTGCAGTTTCGCGCCATAAGCTCCCAGTGTAGGCGTTGCCACAAGCCCCTGGAAGTTGAAGAGCCAGAACCAATCCCTGTGCCTGTGGAAATCGCCCCGCGCGCGCACACAACCCCGCAAAACAGCTCCTTCGTCGCCCTGCGCATTCGTGAGATTCGCGGCCAGCGATGCCTGAGCCAGCGTCAACTAGCAGCCAGGATGTCTGTCCCCAGAACCTACATCTCCAAGGTGGAAAATGGCCGCGCCATGCCCACGCTCTCCTCTTTGGAGCGTCTGGCATCGGCCCTGTGCGTACATCTGGCTGACCTGTTGCAGGACACCAACACCCCGCGGCAGCAGGAGATTGCCTCGCTGATGACCGACCCATTTGTTGCTGAGGTTAGTCACTGGGTATCCAGACTGGACGCGCTGCAACGCTCCACCGTGCTCCATCACCTTCGCGAAATGACCTCTGGGCAGCGCAAAACCGCATAACTGCAGAGAATTCGTCGCGCGCCAGAAACGATTTGCAGCCACCTTTCAGCACACACCACCGGAACGGGGCGGAGAGACTCCTCCACCCCACCGGATTTTCCCGATTGCGCTAAGCCGCTCCTTTACTTCACGGGCGGGTGGCCCATTCAAGCGGTTTTCAGCTTAAGTGGGATGAAACAGCTACCGGCCGGGTGCCCCACGTCTCGCTTTGAGACGTGGGATCAAAGCCAGTGTCTTAACACCCAAACAATTAGCATCGCGTACACCCCGGCGGCCACATCATCCATCATGATTCCGAAACCACTATGCATTCGGTCAAACTGCCTTGCCGGTGCAGGCTTCCAAATATCCAATCCGCGAAAGAGCAGGAAGGCCAGCAACCACTCCTACCAGCCGGAGTTGCCGCAGCCAGCGCAGCTACCGGCTCAAAATCCAGCCTGTCAGGGGAAATCTAGGTCATTTATAGCATGGATTTCTGGGGATTCTGCGTGGAAATCCACCATTTTAGGGCGAGATTACTTACTGGAAAAGTGATACTGCAGATTCCGCCACTGCGTTCGCTCGCCTCTACAAACGAACTTGGGTCAGTAGTACAAGCAACGTACATTTCCATCTCCTGGAGGCTAAGCCTACTGCTGTCCATGCTCCCCTGGCCTGCGCCTGCGCTGCCCGTGCCGCATCTAGCAACGAACTCCACCTTTGCAGCCTGTCCGGGGCTGTGCTACGGTCGAAGATATTGAGGTCTTTGCATTGGGTTCGTCATCCCCATCAAGCCGGATTCACGAGTTGCCCCCGGAAGAACTGGAACTCTACCGCCAACTGGAGCCAGAACGTCTGCCGCGACACGTCGCCATCATCATGGATGGCAATGGCCGCTGGGCCGGGCAGCGCAGACTCCAGCGCTTCTTTGGCCACCAGCAGGGCGCGGAGTCCGTGCAATATGTCGTCGAGACCGCATCGCGCATCAACCTGCCGTGGCTGACGCTGTATGCCTTCTCGCTGGAAAATAATCTGCGCCGTCCCAAGACAGAAGTCAATTTTCTGATGCGCCTGCTCAAAACATATCTGGTGGGCAATGTGCGCCGCATGAATGACAACAACGTGCGCATCGCCTACATTGGCCGCACCAGCGAGTTGCCCTCTGAAGTGCAGGAGACGATGCGCTGGGCCGTGGAGCAGACGCAGCAGAATACCGGCACCACGCTGACCCTGGCGTTGAACTACGGCGCGCGCAGCGAGATTGTCGATGCCGCGCAGGCGGCGCTGCGCAAGATTCTTGCTGACACAGCCTTACGCAATGCGCGTATCGAAGACCTGCTGCCGCAACTGACGGAAGAAGCGCTCAGCCGCGAACTCTACACCGCGCACATGCCCGATCCCGATCTGGTCATTCGCACCAGCGGAGAGATGCGCATCAGCAATTTTCTGCTCTGGCAGATTGCCTACTCTGAAATTTTTGTCACCGAGCGCTTCTGGCCCGACTTCCGCGGCAAGCACCTGCTGGAGGCCATCGCCGATTATCAACGCCGCGAGCGTCGCTACGGCGGCCTGGGCGAAGGCAAGCCGGCGAAGTCCCCTGCCTGCGAAGATACCCTTGTGCAATCCTGAGAGGGAACCAGCCCCCGTATAGTATTCTGACTGCAACAGAAATACTGCAACGGAAACCATTGATGCTGAAAGTAGTTGCCCTGGCATGAAGCGAGTCTTGACGGCGGTCATCCTTATCCCGCTCGTTCTCCTGTTGATTCTGGAAGCCCCATACTGGCTGCAGGTTCTGGCCGGAGGCATCCTGGCGGAACTGGCGCTGCAGGAGTATCTGGTTCTGGCCGATTCCTCGGGCACTCAGGCTCCGCGCGGGCTGGTTCTGCTCTGCGGAGCAGCCTTGTTCGCCATCATCTACTGGATTCCCTATCCCGGCTTCCTGCTGCCTGCGCTGGGAGTTTGCGCGCTGCTCCTGCTGGGCATCTGCACCCTGCGCTCGCCCGTCCATCAGATTCTGGCTGACACCTCCTTTTCTTTTTTTGGTTTGATGTATATCGCCTACCCAATGGCGCTGGCCCCGTTGCTGCTGGCACAGGAGAATGGCAAGGCTCTCTTTCTCTTTCTTCTGGTCGTCGTCTGGGCCGGGGATATCACGGCGTTCTATGTCGGACAAGCCTGGGGACAACGGCGGATGGCACCGACCCTCAGCCCGAAAAAAACCTGGGAAGGCGCTGTTGGCTCTCTGGCCGGCAGCGTCGTCTGCGGCCTGCTGCTGATGGCAATCGGCAGCCTGCTCTACCAGCATGGATTTGTTCTGCTGCTATACCCCAGGCCGTGGTGGTATTGGGCGGCCCTGGCGGCTCTGCTGAACATTGCCGCGCAGATTGGCGACCTGTTGGAGTCGGCCCTCAAGCGCGGCGCGGGAGTCAAAGATTCTGGCACACTGCTGCCCGGTCACGGTGGCGTGCTGGATCGCCTGGACGCGCTGCTGGTCGCCCTGCCCGTGCTGTGGTATGTTCTGCTCTTTCAGCAGTCATACTTTTAGGCGCAAGGTTGTTCAGCTTGCAATCTACCCTTATCGAAGGAGAATCATTCTGAACGAAGCTTAGCGGAGAATACGAACATGCCGTCGAAAGAATTACGCCGACTCAAGCGGCCAGCACAAGATCGATTTTCTATTTAAGGGCGATTTCTTTGAAGCAACTTGCCATTCTCGGTTCCACCGGCTCCATCGGCCTCAGCACGCTCCGCATTGTGGAGCAATATCCTGACCGCTTCCGCGTACACAGCCTGGCTGCTGGGCGCAATCTGGACGCAGTCTTCGCGCAGTGCCAGCGCTGGCAGCCTCAGGTCGTCTCCGTGGCTACAGAATCCGATGCCGCCGCGCTACAAACGCGCCTGCGTGCTGCTGGCCTTCCCAAAATTGAAGTGCTGCATGGCACGGCGGGCACCGTGCGCGTGGCAACGCTGCCGGGCGTCAACTTTGTTGTCAGCGCCATTGTTGGCGTCGCAGGGTTAGAAGCCACCTACGCTGCCGTGGCCGCTGGCATCCCCGTCGGCCTGGCGAATAAAGAATGTATGGTTGCCGCCGGGGAAATTCTGACCCGCGAGGCGCGCCTGCGCAACGTACCGCTGCTGCCCATTGACAGCGAGCACAACGCCATCCACCAATGTATGCGCGGCGGCACCGCAGCCGAGGTGAAACAAATCTGGCTCACCGCTTCCGGCGGCCCCTTTCGCGCGCTCCCGCTCGATCAGTTTGAAAGCATCACCGTGGCGCAGGCGCTTAAGCATCCCACCTGGGTCATGGGCCAGCGCATCACTATCGACTCCGCCACAATGCTCAATAAGGGGTTGGAGATCATCGAGGCCTGTCGCCTCTTCGATCTGCCTCCCAGCGCCGTGCAGGTTACCGTGCATCCGCAATCCACCCTTCACTCGCTGGTGGAGTTTGTCGATGGCAGCATTCTGGCGCAGCTCTCCGTCACCGACATGCGTCTGCCCATTTTGTACGCGCTCACCTACCCAGAGCGCGTGGCCTCCGACCTGACCTTTGATCTGCGCAGTCTTTCGCAGCTTGATTTTGAGCCGCCGGACTTTGCCCGCTTCCCTTGCCTGCGCCTCGCCTATCAGGCCGCCGAGATTGGTGGCGAACATTGCATCGCGCTCAACGCTGCCGATGAAATTGCTGTGGAAGCCTTTCTCGCCGGGCGCATCGCCTTCACAGGCATCCCGCGTACAATAGAAGCAGTGCTGGAACAAACACCGCGCCATCATCCACAAACGATTCAGCAGGTTCTGGAGGCGGATGCACAGGCACGCGAGGCTGCACACCAGGTATTGCGGGTGGGCGTACACAAGTTGTAAATATGAGGCTGCTCGATTCGCGATAACCCGCCACCAATCAGCTTATAATTCCGTTCCAGATAGGGTCATTTCGGTATCTCTATGTCGTTTGCTCTCCTCAGTGCTGTCTCTATGCTCATCGTGCTCGGCATCATGGTTCTGGTGCATGAGTTTGGTCATTTCATCGTTGCCAAGTGGTGCGGCGTGCGCGTGGAGGTCTTCTCCATCGGCATGGGCAAGCGCCTCTTCGGCCTTCGCCGCGGCGACACGGATTATCGCCTCAGCCTACTGCCTATAGGCGGCTACGTCAAAATGACCGGCGAAATGATTGGCGACCTTCCCACCGGCGAAACTAGCTCTGATCCCGGCGACCTCAATAGCCATCCGCGCTGGCAGCGTGTTCTGATCGCCTGCGCCGGCCCGGCAGCAAATTTTATTCTGGCCTTTTTGCTGCTCACCGTTGTCTACATGGCGCACAATGAAGTGCCAAATTTTATGAACGGCCCAGCACTGGTGGATTACGTCCAGCCCGGCTCAACGGCAGCAGCGGCGGGACTGGAACGCAACGATCAGATCATCCGCTACGACGGCGTGCAGAATCCCGACTGGCAAATGGTGTACGTCCATTCCATTCTGAATCTGAGTCACAGCGTCTCCTTGCAGGTAGAGCGCCAGGGGCAGACCGCAACACTCCAGCTGCGCCTGCCCAACAACAACAATCCCGATGATTTCGCGATTCAAGACCTGGGCATCTCCGCGCAGGAGCAGCAGACTCCGATTCAAGTCGCTTCCGTCGAAGCCGCCGATCCCGGCTACAAGGCGGGCCTGCGCGAGGGCGACCAGATTACCGCGCTCGACGGCATCGCCTTCCACTCCCTATACTCCGTCAACCTATATCTGCAACACCAGGCAGGTCGGCCTCTCATGCTTACCGTGCTGCGCCACGGGCAGACGCTCGCTCTACAGCTTCAACCTGCACTGCTACCCGGAGAAAGCGGCAAGCTCAAGTACATGATCGGCTTCACCGCCGAACCACCGCCCTTTCATGTCGAGCATTTGCATCTGTTCGCGGCCATGCAGCAATCGGTGCATGAAAATATCAAAGGCTCCACGCTCATCGTAGAAGTGCTGCGTCGCATGGCCACGCTGCGCATGTCGGCCCGCTCCCTGAGCGGCCCAGTGGGCATCGCGCAGGAGACCGGCCGCATCGTCTCCATGCCCGGCTGGTCGCCACTCTTTGGCGAAATGGCCACCATCAGCCTGAACCTGGGCATCTTCAATCTGCTGCCCATTCCAATTCTCGATGGCGGCGTGATTCTGCTGTTGCTGGTGGAAAGCCTGCTGCGGCACGATCTGAATCCGCAGTTCAAGGAGCGCGTCTACCAGACGGCCTTTGTCTTCCTGATTCTGATTATGGCCTTCGTTTTGATTAACGACCTGTCAAAGATTTCCATCTTCTCGCATCTGCACTTGTAGCGGCAGAGTCCTCTGCCCAGCATTACCCAGAGGATTCTGGCCCACAGGTAGGTTCGCCATCGGCAGCCAGCAATCCTCCCATCCAGCGATCCAGGTATTTGTGCGCGCACGCCGCGCCACAAAGATGCTTCGCATCCGCGCTGTGGGCCATCAGATTGTTCCACGGCTGTAATTTCAGCAGGGGCTGGAATGGCGTTCCATCCTGCGCGTTGTGGCACTCCTGTCGCGCCAGCCACCAGGCATCCGACTCTGCCTTGGCCTTGCCGCAGACATCGCACAAATACCGTTCCGTCCAAGCCATAACTCTCTGGGAAATCCCTTCCTACATTATTGCGGGTGAAAACTTTCTCTCTACATACAAAAGGATCGCCCGCACATCGGAGCCGTTGCCCTCTGCTGCTTGCCCAGGCAGTGCTCCCTTGCGTCGCGATCCTTTTGCTCAATAGGTACAAACTGTTCAGCTACAAGTGCTAAAAGTGTTGGATGGCATCGTAGACATAAAAACAAACGATGACAGCCGTAATCAATCCCGTCACGCCACTGAACAAACGAATTACTGGCTCAATTTTTCTGACTTTGACCAGGATTTCTTCCTGCTCACGTTGTTCCATGCCATTGGAGTCACTGAGAAACAACTGGTCCTCCTCATACCGCGTCAAATTGCCGCGATACATCAGAAGGCCCAAGAGAACTGCGGTCAGCGCGCCCCAGACAACCCAAATCATCATGACGTAATGCATAGATGCACCTCGCATGTTCCGACTACCGTTATCCCCAGAATACGCCGGTACAATGGTGAAATTCCGTCGCTTCCGAGCCTTATTGGAACGAATAGTACACCCATTTTCAACGAACGGGAATAGGAGTTTTCAGGACTGGCAACCTTTCTGGTACACCTGCGTGCCATGTATGCCACCTTAGTCATGCGTTTACCTGGTTACCTTTAGGGAAACCCCGGAGATATTGGCATCCTGGAATAGCTAGAATTTCTGAATTCTGCCCTCAAAATGTTCTCTTCGCCCACCCAGCAGATCGCAGCCGGTGATCCTTGGAATCCCTGCTGCAAAGCGAAGACCGGGATCGCACAGTTCCAAATCGACCCTTACTGTCTGAATCGTCGTCACAAATCGCTATCGAAAGACCTCCCAAGGGGGTACATTGAATCCACAACAATCTTTAGGTAACAGCCATCCAGACCCCTAGGAATTCTTCTGAGGCGTGGACCGTTGGGACAACCTTGTGGAGAATTTTTATGGGCTATGTCCAGAAACTTTTTTATCCTCGCGCGTCGTGTCCATTTCCAACCACGCTGATTCCGTCTCGAGCCAAGGGTGATTGGAAGCGACTGAGCGCCATGTTTGTAGCTCTGGTCGTTCCTGCCTTCCTGTCCGGATGTGGCGGGAGTGTTTCTGCAACGACTCCCACTCCCACTCCTCCGTCCACGACTGGAACCGGCGGGACGAGTACAAGCTCAGATCCCAGCGGAAGCTCGCCAACTAGCGGCAGTCCCGGAACCCCCGGAACCAATGGAACCGACAACACAAACAAAACCGTAATCTCTGACATCCAGACATCTTCCGGAAACTGGCAGACCTGGGGACAGCCACCCCCCTACAATGCGGATTGCAGCACGTCTCCCTGCAATGGAGTCTCCTGGGCCATGGAGTACGGGATACCCTCACCCTCCCAGAGTGGCAATGCGACACGGTTCACTCTCGGTGGAACAACCCCGTATGCAGACGCGCTGTTCTCCGCTCAACTGATCGGACAGAATTCACCGCAACTGCGGGATGCCAGCCATGCGCTGCTCCCTACCCTCAACAACTTCACGTATGACGTGGATTTCTATGTTACCGATGCCACCATCACGCAAGTCCTGGAGTTTGACATCAGCATGTATATGAACGGTGTTGGGATGATCTGGGGCACGCAATGCAACCACCTTGGGGATAAGAACTGGGATATCTGGGATAACGTGCATAAGAAATGGGTTTCGGCTGGCGTTCCTTGTTCCTTCGTCAACGGATGGAATCATGCGACGATGCAATTTTCCCGGGGAACCAACAACGCTCTTCTCTATCAGTCCATCGAGTTAAATGGGACAACCTATACGTTGAACGCAACCTATCCTCACGGTGTCGCGCCTGCAAGCTGGTGGGGTATCACGGCCAACTATCAGATGGATGGAAACTCCAGAGAATCCGAGAATACCACCTATCTGGATAACTTCAGCGTCACCTACTGGTAAGAAAACTCCTTAACGAATTGGGGTTCTGAATTTTTCGCTTGCAATTTCGCTTTTCATTCGCTAACATGCAGGCATTATGGCTATCACTCGTCGTCAAAAAGAAGTTCTGGACTTTATCCGCAACTTCGTGGAACGCTGCGGCTACTCGCCATCGTTTGAAGAGATCGCACACGGTCTCGGCCTTAGCTCGCTGGCCACCGTACACAAACACATCAGCAATCTGGAGAAGAAGGGGCTGCTGCATCGCGCGCACAACCGCAGCCGCTCCATTGACGTGCTGCCCGCGCAGACGGCGCAGGCCGCCAGCACCCCGCAGTGGCCGCTACTGGGCCGCATTGCCGCTGGCCAGCCGGTCGAAGCCGTCGAGAATCGCGAGACCATCTCGATGGGCGACATTCTGGGCGACAAGACCGTCTTTGCGCTGGAGGTTCGCGGCGAATCCATGCGCGATGAGCACATCGTCCACGGCGACTACGTCTTAGTCGAGCAGACGCAAACCGCGCGACAGGGGGAGATTGTTGTCGCGCTGGTCGATGGCTCTGAAGCCACGCTGAAGCGCTATTACCTGGAGGGCGACACGGTGCGGCTCCAGCCCTCGAACGCCGAAATGCAGCCGATTTATGTTCCTGCCGCCAACGTGGCCATTCAGGGGCGCGTGCTGGCCATTGTGCGCAAGTGCGCCTGAGTCGGACACCTGCGTAAGCACCGGGTGCCCCATCCTTCGCCTCTTTTGCGAAGGGTGGGAATCAAAAAAAATAATGAAACAAAAAACTGCCCGCGAACAGCTTCCTGTTCGCGGGCAGTTTTCTTGACGCATCTGACAAAAAGCTAGTCGTAATACTCCAGACCCAGGTGCGTAATCAGTTCCTCGCCCTGGATGTGGCGCAGCGTATTCTTCAACTTCATCGACTGGATGAACAGATCGTGCTCCGGGTACAGCCCTTCGCGCGTCATCGGGGATTTAAAGAAGAAGCTCAGCCACTCCTGAATCCCCAGTCCCTTTAATTCGCTGCTGCGCGATGCCAGATCCAGAAACAGCACCAGATCGAGCGCAATCGGCGCGGCGAGAATCGAATCGCGGCAGAGAAAATCCACCTTGATCTGCATGGGATAACCCAGCCAGCCAAAGATGTCGATGTTGTCCCAGCCCTCTTTGTTATCCCCACGCGGCGGGTAATAGTTGATGCGCACCTTGTGGTAGATGTTGCCGTAGAGTTCGGGATACAGCTCCGGCTGCAGGATAAAATCCAGCACGCCCAGCTTCGACTCTTCCTTGGTCTTGAAGGATTCTGGATCGTCCAGCACCTCGCCATCGCGATTGCCCAGAATGTTGGTGGAGTACCAGCCGCTGATGCCCAACATGCGCGCCTTGAAGGCTGGCGCCAGTACGGTCTTGATCATCGTCTGGCCGGTCTTGAAGTCCTTGCCGCAGATGGGAGCGTTGTTCTTCTTGGATAGCTCCTGCATCACCGGCAGATCGACCGTCAGATTCGGCGCGCCATTGGCAAAGGGAATGCCTTCCATCAGCGCGGCATAGGCATAAATCTGCGAGGGCGCAATGCCGATATCATTTGCTTCCAGCCCTTTTTCAAAGGCAGCCAGGGATTGATGCACTGCCGTCGGCTCAATAAAAATTTCTGTCGAGCCGCACCAGATCATCACCTGGCGCTCAGTCTTCTTTTTAAACTCGCGGATGTCGGCGCGCACTTGCTCGGCCAGCTCGCGCTTGGTCTTGCCTTGCTTAACATTCGTGCCTTGCAGCCGCTTGACGTAATACTGATCGAAGACAGCAGGCATGGGCTTGATCGATTCCAGAAACGGACGGATCGACGTAAGCAAATCCTTGTCCAGAACCTTGGCCGTGCTGGCAGCCTCATACATATTGCCGGGGAAGATATCCCAGCCGGTAAACACCAGATCGTCCAGACTGGCCAGAGAAATAAAATCCTTGATCAGCGGGGTGCGGTTGTCTGTCCGTTTGCCCAGGCGCACCGTGCCCATTTGCGTGATGGAACCAATCGGCTGAGCCAGCCCCTTGCGAACAGCCTCAACCCCAGCCATGAATGTGGTGGCGACAGCTCCCATGCCGGGAATCATGATGCCGAGCTTGCCCTTGGCGGGCGCAATCGTATTTCCCCCGGCAGACGGTTTGTTGCCGGTCTCGTTTGTTGCCATTGTGTGCAGAACCATCCTTCTTGCTTGGATTTGAGTTTATGGTGGACTCACCAGTGTCTACCTTTGCAAACATCTTTGGCAAATGTCGCGGCAAGAATCATTTTCCGGTACCGGCGCGATCCACGCGCAACAAGCCAAAGATTCAATCGCACATACAAAACCGGCCCACCGCATCGCAGTAGGCCGGTTCTATTCCTCTACAAAATTTTATGCGGAATGCTTGGCAAATCGCTCGCGCACTTCTCCCGGAATCCGATGCTGCAAGGCTCTGGCCTGCTCAGAGAGGAAGCTCGGCGCCGGTGTTGTGATAGCGACCAGAATCCAGGCCAGCGTGGATACCAGCAGACCCAGTACGGCAAGCAACTGAACGCTGACCGCCAAAGAAATCTGCCGAAGCTGCAAATGCAGCAACACCCAACTGCCCAAAGGCTCAATCCGATGCACAACGGCAAGCGCCAGGATAAAGACCGCGATGGAAAGCGTCGCCACACTGATCAGCAGCATGTCAATGGTGCGATGCAGACGCTGGCGAAACCGACAGTGGGAGCAACTGCGCAGGTGTTCTTCATAGTCCTTGCGCATCTCGAAATGGATCCCCGAAATGTCGTACCGCCACCCAGAAAGAATATTCCCTACGGTGGAATCTACGCACATATCTTTTGCCATACTCTTGATTCCTTGGGATAAACCCACATCGTCAGGCCTGATTATAACGCGTTTTGGCCGCTGCATGGTAAGAAAATTTCCTGCGACACCTACGGCAAAGCCTCTATAAGTAGATAGATTCCAGCGGCGCGTTCTGGGTTGCCAGCACCACCTGACTACCCGGTGCATCCAGGCGGCCTCGCAAGGCGCGCTCCGCCGCAAGGCGCGCTAACTCCGGTAGATTGTTGCTCTCCGACAGATGCGCCAGCACCACCCAGCGCGCAGTGCCGTCATATTCATTCGCCAGAAATTCGCTGGCCGCGTCGTTCGACAAATGTCCCACGCGCGAAAGCACCCGCTGCTTGACTGCCCAGGGATACGGGCCATCGCGCAGCATTTCCACGTCATGGTTGGATTCAAGAATCAGCAGATCGGCACGCTGCAACTGCCGCTGCACATTCGGCGGCATGTAGCCCAGGTCGGTGGCCACGGCAATGCGCATTCCTTCGGCCTCCACCACAAAGCCAACGGGGTCGGCGGCATCGTGAGGAATGGTAAACGGTGTCACGGTAATGTCGCCAATCACGAAGGGCACGCCCGCGCAGAAGTACTCCACCGCTGGCAAGCTGGCTGGATTGCTGCTACTCCCATTCGCGGCAGGCTCAGCCATCTCCGGCAGTCCGTCGGCAGAAGCAACGCTGTCCGCAGCATCCGCAGCGTCACAGCTTTCTGGCTCGCCCATCTCCAGCGCTGCCTCGGTAAGATTTTGCGTCTCTGAAGTCTCGTCGTCGGCCTCCGCCGTCAGCGCCAGCGTGGCCGCCTGTTGTTTTTCTGTCTCTTGTTTTCGGGTTTCCAGCCACGCCGAAAAACTCATCGTCCTGCGCGGGGTAATCGCGCGCGCCCAGGCTTGATGCGTGGCCTCCGTAAAGTAGACCGGCACCTTCCACCGCCGCGCCAGCACGGAGACACCCTGAATGTGATCTGAATGTTCATGCGTGATCAGCAGCCCGTCAATCGTTTCAGGATTTTCGCCAGCCAGCCGCATCCGCTTGACGATCTCGCGACAACTCAGCCCGGCATCGAGCAGAATGCGGGTGCTGCCGGTGCTGACTACCGTGCAGTTTCCTTTCGATCCTGAAGCCAATACCGTGCAGCGAAGCATGTCCCAAGCTTAGCGCGTTTCGCTGTGGAAGTTCCAAAGAACATCCGAGCAATTCTTTGTTTTGAAATGGCGCAGTTTGAGTTGAAGATATATAACTTGCGTTGAAGGGGACGGGCTTCAGCCCGTCCGTCC
>OLLR01000109.1_pt1 | contig 35794 bp, 26 predicted proteins | sample 1604601 | NCBI WGS metagenome assembly OLLR01 (sample SAMEA104055725, study PRJEB20765) | soil metagenome | biome: Arctic tundra; feature: Polygonal ground; material: soil | place: USA | collected 2011-09 | depth 0-0.5 m | reverse complement strand
GGTGCCGAGACCGGTATAGCGGCAAAAGTTGCCGATCGTCGCTCCTGTCGCCAGGTTAAAGTCTTGCAGTGCGTTTTCGGAGAATCCCGTCGCAAAGCCCACGTACCGGATGCCCGGCATCACATGCACCATCTGTACCGGGTGGAAGTCATCCTGCAGGAAGAGAGAAAAATCATCCTGGTTAAAGTAGCTGGAGCGAACCTTTCCGCCCGCATTGGCCGTGGTCTTCGATCCACCATCTGCCGGATTATAAAAATTTTGGCGGGTGTTATACAGCTCGTGGATGTAGTACCCACCCGTCTTGATCGTGTTCCACGGCAGGCTCTTGGCCAGCAGGAACTTGTCGCCAATCGCGTTGGAGTAGGGATCGTTATATTCACTCATCTGCGTGCCCGGCATATACACGTCGTTGTAGCGTACATGGCTGCGCGCGATGTGCATATACCACGTCAAATTCTGCACCGTCGTCGTCTTATCCAGTTGCAGGTGCTCGCGCGCGTAGATCAGGCCCATCTGGTTGGTGTCGTACTTGTTGTAGCTGGCATAGGGCAGCGTGCTGTAGTAGCCCGAAGTCTTTTGGCTATACTGCGCGGTGTTCGCCGTGCCATCCATCGTAATCAGCGGGTTGGCCACAATTGGAATCACCTGCGAGCGATAGCCGCCGCCGTAGGCGTAGTAGCCGCCCAGCTCCAGACTGTTGCCACCCAAGGATTTGACCGTCTTGGCCTGCACGGCCCAGTCCTTGCTGGGGTTCTTGAAGCCATCGGGAGCTTTGCGGAAGTCATCGCCCTTGCCCGCGCCGCCAGAAAATACCGTTGACCAGCCGTCGATCAACCCGGTGCTCAGGTCGGCCACAATATCCTTCTGCTGATAACTGCCATAGGTCGCTGTCATGCTGCCTGCTGGCCGCGCCGTTGGCTGCATCGGTGTAAATTCCACCGCGCCGCCCATATTGGTGTACCAGCGATCCGCAGCATCCCCCGGGCCATAGGTGACATTGGTGTTCTGAATCATGCCCGTCTCCGGAATCGTTGCCGAAGGCCACAGCTGCGTCGCCGAATCCACAATCGGCACGCCATCAAAGGTAATGCCCAGCGTTCCGCCGCCGGTGTAGCCGCCGTAGCCGCCCCAGCCCTGGTTCAATCCATTGATCGTCACCGTGTACTTGGTCGCTCCTGTGTTCCCATAGCCCGTTACCAATGCACCTGGCGCAGTCGCGATAATCTGGGCGCCACCGGCGACGGGGCCGACCATATCCATCTGCTTGCGGTCAATGACGCGAACGGATTCGCTGGATTCAAAGACCTGTTGCTGCGAGGGTTGCGTGGTGACTCCCGGCATATCTCCGCCGTGCACGGTCACCGTCTGCTGCGAGGTTTGCACCAGCAGTTTGGCATCGGCATCGACCATCTGGCCGGGGTGTAGTTCCAGCGACCGGGTAAAGGCCTGAAAGCCCTCTTTCGTGATCACCAGCGTGTAGCCGTCGGGATTCGGGATGGAGAGGCTATAGCTGCCATCCTGCGCGGTGAGCGCGGTCTGCTCTTTCTGCGACATGGAGTTAGTAAGCGTGACCAGCGCGCCGGGAACCACGTTGCCCTGCACATCGGTCACGGTACCGCGGACGATGGCCGCCGGGCTGGCTGCGAACAGCGTCACTCCACTGGCCAGGAAGAGTACAAAAGCGATTGCGAATTTCCAGAATTTGAACACGAAAACCTCTCAGAAGGATTGGGTTGTAGGCGCAGACAACGTGCCACATCTACGGCTCGCATCTACGATCCGTATCTACAGCGATTGCAGGAGACTGAGGGTGCTAGTTGTTTTCCCTCGGTTCATCCATCCCTAGAGGAACAGGCGAGTTTGCACAGGCGTTGAATAGGCCATGAATTTTGCGTAAGAGGTTGATGAAATGGATGTTGCAGAGGCATGAGAACGGTGTAAACGTGCAAAAACGGTCGTGTCCAGTGGGCTATCTGGAGAAGATATGAGGCGTATCTGTCTGTTTGTAAACAACTTATATTTTGTTATAGACGCTGGATTTTGTTTTTTTCAGCGATCCCCGCTCCGTACAAAATGGAGGTTCTTGTACAGGAGGGGGGGGACTTCGGGGATACGTCCCCACAGAAATCTCCTTGTGAAATGGATGGATTCTGCCTCAAAATAGGCAGTAAGGACACAGTTTCACTTTTTAAAAATGGAAACGAACTCGTTCCTTTTTCTGGGATATGTGTTGTAGAGGAACCACTACAGGTGCTGACTACAAGCTCCTTACGGGAGGCGTTTACAGCTTTGGTGTCGTCTATGGGCGTATTTTTTATCTCCGTAAATTCTTGTCTCCGAGGAGTGAATCTGAAAATGTATCGAATGTGGAGTGGTTTTTGCAGCGCCGGTGCTGTGAGTGCAGCCCTGCTGTTGGCGGGATGTGGCGCGCCCCAGGACACCAATGTGCGTGTAGTGAATGCGTCCCCTGGTTTGACGGGAGGCGCCGTGCAGGTTGGGGTTATTGGTGTCGTTGGCGGTCTGCCGTATGGCACGGAAGGAATCGATCAGGAAGGGCAGTATTCTGGCCCGCCTGACAGCTCTGGAGACTATCGACCGGTTGGCGCTGGGTTAAACCAAAACATTTTGGTGTACACGCAAACGCCGGTGTCTCCTTTGGCGAAGCAGACGCAGACGCTGGTGCAGAATGATTTTTATACTGTCGTGGCGCTCGGTGCATCGCCTAACGTTGGAATCCTGACGCTTACCGATGACGACAGCGCTCCCCAGAGCGGAGATTTTAAATGGCGCATTGTGGATACTTCCGGAGACGCAGGCCCGGTGGATATCTATCTGACTGCGCCGGGGGCGAGCCTGAGTGGCGCAACTCCGGTGGTGAGCAATATGGCGTTTGGGCAATATACGTCCTATTTTCAGATTAAGCCGGGGGCCTATGTTGTACAGGTGACTCAGCATGGCAATACGGTCAGCGCCCTGTTTACGGCTGCCTTTTCCCCGGCAGGGAACAGTATCTATACCACGTACTTTTTGGATCCACCGACGAGTGGCTCGACCAACTATGGTTTGCTGACGACAAACGATCCCGTGGCGGTGACCACGGCACCCGCAAAGCCGTAATGGCTGCGCAAATCGGCTGGAGTATCGGCCGTCTTGCGCACTAAGCAAAAGCCCCGCCAGAGCAGCGGGGCTTTTGCTTGGTGCGTGGATTGCGCGCGAAAGGAACTAGGTTCCCTCAGACCAACTGGCCAGATACTCTTCCTGGTCTGGAGTAAGCCGGTCGATCTTGACGCCCATCGACTCCAGCTTCAGGCGAGCAACGCGGCGATCCAGGTCCTGCGGGACTGAGTAGACCTTCTTTTCCAGCGAGGCGTGGTTTTGCACCAGATACTCAGCAGCCAGAGCCTGATTGGCGAAGCTCATATCCATCACCGAGGCCGGATGCCCTTCAGCCGCAGCAAGATTGATGAGGCGGCCTTCGCCGAGGATGTAGATTTTGCGTCCATCCTTCATGGCAAACTCTTCGACAAAGTCGCGAGTCTGGCGCTGCGAGGAGGCCAGCCGTCCCAGTGCCGGAATATCAATCTCCACATTAAAGTGGCCGGAGTTGGCGACGATGGCGCCATTCTTCATCAGCTCAAAATGCTCCTGGCGAATGACGCTCTTATTGCCGGTCACGGTGACGAAGATATCGCCAATGCGGGCAGCCTCGGCCATGCTCATCACGCGATACCCATCCATTACGGCTTCAATGGCGCGGGTAGGATCAATCTCGGTCACAATGACATCGGCTCCCATGCCGCGGGCGCGCGAGGCCAGGCCACGACCGCACCAGCCGTATCCGGCAACGACAAATTTGGAGCCAGCCAGCAACACATTGGTGCAGCGGATCACGCCATCGAGCGTGGACTGTCCGGTGCCGTAGCGGTTGTCGAACATGTGTTTGGTCAATGCATCATTCACGGCCACCACGGGATAGCGCAGGATGCCTTCTTTGGCCATAGCGCGCAGGCGCACCACGCCGGTGGTGGTCTCTTCAGTTCCAGCAATCACGCCATCCAGAACATCTTTCCGCTTGGTGTGCAGCACCGTAACCAGATCGCAGCCATCGTCCATTGTCATGTGCGGCTTGTGATCCAGCGCAGATTGAATATGGGAGTAATAGCTGGCCTCGTTCTCGCCTTTAATGGCGAAGGTGGAGATGCCAAAGTCGCGAGTCAGCGCGGCAGCCACGTCGTCCTGCGTAGAGAGAGGATTGGATGCGCAGAGGGCGATCTCCGCGCCGCCATCGCGCAGGGCAATCATCAAATTAGCCGTCTCTGTGGTGACATGCAGGCAGGCGGCGATGCGTATGCCTTTGAGTGGCTGGTTCTTGATGAATTCCTTGCGGATGGTTTGCAGCACCGGCATGGATTGGTTGGCCCATTCGATGCGGCGGCGGCCCTGGTCGGCCAGATCGAGACTCTTTACGTCAGAAGGTACGGTTGTTGTCGAAGCCATAGTTTTCCTGGTTGGATAGAGTGGTGCAACGTACGTTCTAGGGTACCATTTTCGCGAAGGCAGGCGGGCTTCTTTCGCAAGCGAAAGTTGTCGTCACGACGACTATTGCGACGGCGCAGATTGCGGAGAGTTCGTATCGAATGCAGCGTGCAGGCACTGAGAACGGTCGAGATTCTGTTTCGCTAAGTCATCCTGCAGATAGGATTCCACGGGCCAGGGTTTGCTTCTCTGCATTTGCTGCAACCGGAGCCTATGCAGCATGGAGAGAAAGAGTTGCGATACACTGGCCGTCGGGAAAGATTGAGACTTTTAGCAATCTCTACGATACGCATCCGGCCTGTGGCCGCGCAGCTTCATTCATAAAAAGTCAGGAGAAAGTATCGTGCGTCGATCCTCTATCGTTAGCTTTTTTCTTGCGGTTGCGATGTTCGTTGGAACCCAAACCCCCGCAAGGGCAGAGGTCACACTGCCTAGTTTTCTGGCCGATCACATGGTGATCCAGCGGAATCGCCCGGTGCATCTCTGGGGTCTGGCCGATCCGGGAGAGGCTGTCACCGTCGAATTTCGCGGCAATCATGCCAGCGCCAAGGCTGACCCGCTGGGTCAATGGAGTCTGTATCTGCCGCCGGGAGAAGCGGGCGGCCCGTTCACACTGACCATTCAGGGAAAGAACATGATCGTCTGGAACGATGTGCTGGTCGGGGATGTGTGGATCGCGTCGGGGCAATCCAATATGGAGTTCCAGATCGCGAAGACCGCGTGGGACAACAGTGGGGTGCAGAACTGGCAGCAGGTGCTGGCTAGCGCAGATGCGCCAAATCTGCGGATACTCAGCATAGCGAAGAAATTCTCTGAATATCCCATGGCGGACGCTGCCTCCAGCGGTTGGAGCGCTTGTACGCCAACGAGTGTCGCTAACTTTTCTGCTGTGGGATACTTTTTTGCTCGCAACATCATGGCGCACGAGCATATCCCAGTTGGCGTGATTGAGGCCGATTGGGGAGGCACGCCTGCCGAAGCCTGGACAAGCCTGGATGCGCTGAGCGCCAATACTGCGTTGATGCCCGTGTTTGTCGCGCGTGCCAAATTGATGGACAAAGAAACGACGATATTACTCCAGAAAAAAATTGCAATCCAAGCGGCGGCGTTGGCAACGGCACAGGGGAAAACTCCCGCGCCTATTCCCTGGCACCCGGACCCAGACTCCTGGGCGCCTGCGGAACTCTACAATGCCATGATCGCGCCGCTGGTTCCGCTGCCGATTCGCGGCGTGATCTGGTATCAGGGCGAGAGCAACACGGATGCAACACAGGCACCCGTCTATCAGCATCTCTTTGCAGCCATGATTCAAGACTGGAGAGCGCGCTGGAATCAGGGAGATTTCCCATTTCTCTATGCGCAGATTGCAGGGTTCAACTCCCGGGACGAATGGGCGGAGGTGCGGGATGCGCAGCGCAGAGTTCTCGCGCTGCCCAATACCGGCATGGCCGTTACGATTGACATCACAGGCGATCCAAATAATATTCATCCCAAGGACAAGCTGGACGTGGGAAATCGGCTGGCGCTGTGGGCGCTTGATCTTTCTTATGGCGAACATATCGAGGACTCTGGCCCACTCTTTCGTCATGCGGCCCTGGAGCACGGGCATCTGCGCGTCCAGTTCGACAACGTAGGCGGTGGCCTGGTTGTTCACGGCAGCCAGCTCAAGGGATTTGAAGTTGCCGGAGCCGATGGAAAATTTGTTCCGGCCCAGGCCACGATTGAGGGAGACAGTGTTGTTGCTGCAAGCGCATCTGTGGCGAAGCCGAAATATGTGCGCTATGGATGGGCCTCAAACCCAGACTGCAATCTTTTCAATCAAGATGGTCTGCCTGCATCGCCGTTCAGTTCCACGCCGTAATGTAGTTTGCGAGCGAAAGGAAACTTTGATGCCAACGCTTACCCGGCGATCCTGGCTGACTGGGCTTGCAGCCCTCTTTTGTACCCATCAGGATTTGTGGTCTTCCATCATGCAAAAAAGAAGAGTGTTTGTAGGAACTTATACCAAGGCAACCAGCCAGGGCATTTATGCCTACCACTGGCTGCCAGATGTGGGCGAGTTGACCGAGATTGGGCTGGCCGCAGCGACACCCAATCCGAGCTATCTTGCCCTGTCTCCTGATCGCAAAGTGCTGTATGCGGTGAATGGGATGGATGCCGCTCCCGGCGTGCAGACCGGCACGGTCTCGGCATTTTCTATTCGGGGTACGTCGAAACAAGGCGTACTGGAACAAGGCACACTGGGCAAACTTGCTTTGCTCAACACGGTGCCATCGGGTGGGACGGCTCCCTGCAATATGACGGTTGATACCACGGGGCAGGTGCTGTTTGTTGCCAACTATGACAGTGGCAGCGTGGCCACGTTTCAGATTCTTGCCGACGGCAGCATCAGTTCCCCGGTTGAGGATATCTATTATCCGGGCCACAGCATCAATCCAGAGCGTCAGCAATCGGCGCACACGCATTGCACGACAATCTCCCCCGACCATCGCTACCTACTGGTGAATGATCTGGGGCTGGATCGCATTCTGGTCTATCGCTTTGATCCGAAGACGGCGCGGCTGACTCCCAACGATCCTCCGTTTTACAGCGCAATTCCTGGCTCCGGCCCGCGCAATTTTGCTTTTCATCCCAATGCGCGCTGGGCGTACTCCGTAAATGAAATAGCCAGCACCGTGGATGGATTGCACTGGGATAGCGAGCGCGGCACGCTGACGCGATTCCAGAATATCTCCACGCTACCGAAGGGTTCTGCCAAGCGCAACACGGCGGCTACGGTGGTTGTGCATCCCAGCGGACGATTTGTGTATGTGTCTAATCGCGGCGATGACAGCATCGCGGTATTTTCCGTGGATCAGGCAAGTGGGCATCTTGCGTTGCTGCAGCACATCTCCTGCGGAGGGGAAACTCCGCGCTACTGTACGCTGGCTCCCGGTGGAAAATGGCTGCTGGTCGCCAATCAGGACTCTGCGAATATCGTGATTCTGCGCTGCGACTCGCATACCGGCAAGCTGGCAGCAACGGGGAAAGAGTACGCGCTGGATTCTCCGGTGTGCCTCGTGTTTGAGTAGAGCGGCGGCCAGGAATACATCTGTGGGAGTTGCGCCGCAGGATGGACGCTAGCAATTTCGCCTGTTCTGGCGGTGCCGCAAGCAAGGGCAGCTAAAAAGCATCGGTGAGGCGTTGCTACGCCTTTTACTTCTCTCGGTGTAAACTGACTCGTGTACACGAATGAAGGTTCGCGACCTCATGAAATGGATCGAGCAGGATGGCTGGCAATTGGTGCGTGTTCGCGGCAGTCATCGACAGTACAAGCACCCGCAAAAAATTGAAGCTGTGACCATTGCCGGGCATCCTTCCGATGAAGTACATCCCAAGACGCTACAAAGCGCCTTGAAACAGGCAGGCCTACGATGAAATACGTTGTGCTGTTTGAACACTCCGACGCCAACTGGAGCGCATACGTTCCAGACCTGCCCGGCTGCATCGCGACAGGAAAAACAAAACCAGAAACGGAGAAGCTCATCCGGGAAGCCATTGAATTCCATATTGATGGCATGCGTCTCGATGGCGAACCCGTGCCTGCACCCACAACGGAAGTTGAATACATAAGTATTCCCGCGTAGTGCGACAGTTCACCGATGCCAAATACTGAAATTCCCAAGCTCGAAAATTATTCCCTCCAGTCGCTCGATAAATACTTCCTGGAGATCAACAGTAACTTTCATCAGGAGCTGAAGCAATGTGGCGGCGTTCCCGAAAAAATTGAAGAGCTGCGCATTCGCTGGATAGGCCGCAAACAAGGACTCCTCAAAGCCACTAGCGAAGAGTGCCTAGAGCATCTCAAGACCGCAGACCCCATTGTGAAAGGGGCTGTTGGCATCCGCTTCAATCAATTAAAAACTAACCTAAAAAATGCGCTGGACATGGCCAGTAGCGAGTCGAAAATTTCATTCACTGGCACCGCCCACGCAGCCGCACTCAACTCTGACACTCTCGACATCACCTTCCCCGGCATTCGTCCCGGCCTGGGCGCGGAGCATCCGCTGATTAAAACGCTGCACGAGGTGGTTGGCATCTTCGAGCGCATGGGCTACTCCGTTGGCGTTGGCCCGGAGGTGGAGACGGATTACTACAATTTTGAGAGCCTGAATTTTCCGCCGAACCATCCCGCGCGGGATACGCAGGACACGCTCGTCGTCGCCGGGCAAGAGAAGAAGCCGTTGCGCGAGCGCCTGCTGCTGCGCACGCACACCTCGCCCGTGCAGATTCGCACGATGGAGCAGCATCCGCCGCCCCTGCGTATCGTCATCCCCGGCAAGGTGCATCGCAACGATGCTGCGGACTCGACCCACTCGCCCATCTTTCATCAGGTGGAGGGATTATGCGTGGACACGAACATTACCTTTAGCGATTTGAAGGGCACGCTCGACCACGCGATGAAGGAGCTGTTTGGTTCCAGCGTCAAGACGCGCTTCTTTCCATCCTTCTTTCCGTTTACGGAGCCCAGCGCCGACGTGCAGATCAGTTGCATTTTCTGCGCGGGCAAGGGCTGCCGCAAATGCAAATACTCCGGCTGGATTGAGCTGCTGGGCTGTGGCATGGTCGATCCGGCAGTCTTTGGTTTTGTGCGCGAAAAACAACCGGCCTATGATCCGAAGAAAATCGCTGGCTTCGCCTTTGGCATGGGCATCGACCGCATCGCGATGATGAAATATGGCATCAGCGACATCGGCCTGCTCTACTCCGGCGACCTACGCTTTCTGGAGCAGTTCGCGTGAAAATTCTCTCTCAATGGTTGCGCGCCTACCTGCCCGCCTTCAATGTTACAGATCGCCAACTGGCCGATGATCTGACCCTGCGCGGCATTGCCGTCGAAGGCGTTTTCGATTTGTATACCACCGTTGGTGGCATCAACAACGGTGCTCTGTTTGACATGGACATCACCACCAATCGTGTCGATGCCATGAACCATTACGGCATTGCGCGCGAGGTGGCCGCAATCTATAACCTGCCACTGCTGCCGCTGGATGCGTCGCTGCCACAGGCTAAGCCGGTGAAGCCCGCACGGGTAGCAATCCGTATCGAAGCTCCCGATCTCTGCGGACGCTTTACTGCGCGGGTGCTGCGGAATGTGACGATTGCGCCGTCGATTGCGGAAGTGGCGCAGCAGTTTGCTCGGCTCGAACAGAAGCAAATCTGCAATGCCGTCGATGCGACAAATTTTGTTACGCAAGCGATGGGGCATCCCACGCACGCCTTCGATCTGGACAAAGTGGAAGGAGCCATCGTCGTCCGTCGCGCGCGCGATGGCGAGCGCCTGAAGCTGCTCGATGGCACGGAGCGCACGCTGGTGGCTGACGATCTGGTCGTCGCCGACGAGCGTAAGGCTTTGGCTCTGGCGGGCGTGATGGGTGGCTGGGAGACGATGATTACTCCCGAAACAAAAAACATTCTGGTCGAGGCGGCATGGTTTGATCCGGCCAGCGTGCGTCGGTCGTCACGGCGACATGGCCTGCACACGGATGCCTCGCATCGCTTTGAACGCGGCGCAGATTTTGCCGCGCCGCCCATTGCGTCGGCCATGGTCTGCCGATTGATTCTGGCTGCGGGCGGCGAACTGGAAGGCGAGATGCTCGACGTGATTGTGCCGGAACAGGCGGCGCGCACCTTGCATCGGCCTGCGGTGCAGTTGGATCTGCGCGATGTCACGCGCATTCTGGGCCGCACGGAAGCTGAGTCTCCTCTCGGCGCAGCGACCATCGAACGCTACTTGATTGCCTTGGGTTGCCGCGTGCAAAAATCTTCCGACGCGGGTGCACTTTCCGTTGATCTGCCCAGCTGGCGGCTTGATTTGGAACGCGACATTGACCTGATTGAAGAGATTGCGCGGCTGCATGGCTACAATCGCTTTGCGAATACGCTGCCTGCATTCTCCGGCAGTGTGGTTGAGCTACCAAACGCCAGCAAAGAGCGCACGGTCCGCCGCAAGCTGCTGGCTGCTGGATATACCGAGACTGTTTTCAGTTCATTTTGTTCCGCTGCGGATGCGGCGACGTTCGCGCCGCAACACGCCTCCGTCCCGCTGGGCAATCCGCTGAGCGAGGAGGCCGGGCATCTGCGGCCGTCGCTACTGCCGGGAATGCTGGCGATGCTGGCGCACAACTTGAATCATGGTGTCGATGCCGTCCGAATTTTTGAGATGGGAACGGTCTTTTCAGGAACAACAGACCGCGTGGACGAACGTCCCTCGCTGGCGATTGGCGCGACGGGCATGGTTGCAGCCAGTGCCCACACATCTGCGCGGGAATATAGTTTTTACGATATGAAGGGCATCGTCGAGGAATTGCTGGCTGGGTTTACAGCAGCTTCGTTTTCCTTTGTACCCATAGAAAAGGATGCCGCGTGGCTGCATCCGGGACGCGCGGCGCGCATGGTTTTGGATGGTGAAACGCTTGGCTATTTCGGCCAGATTGCAGAGGCGGAATCTGCGCAGCGCAAGCTGAAGCAGCCGGTCTTCGTTGGTGAAATTGATTTGCAGCGCCTCTTTCAGCAGTCGTTGCGCCTGCCCGCAATCCAGCCACTCTCGCGCTTCCCCGCCGTCGCGCGCGATTTTTCTTTTGTCTTTGCTGACTCCATGGACTGGGAGCAGATCGCAACCACACTCGCAACCTGCCAGATTCCCGAAATGCGCCCGGCTGCAGCACTGGAAATCTTTCGTGATGTCAAAGGGAAGACGGTTCCACATGGAAGCTATTCGCTGCTGCTGCGCGTGATCTTCCAATCGCAGGAGCGCACGTTGCACGAGGAAGAGATTCAAAACTGGTCGGAGCAGGTGATTGCCGCGCTCACAAAAATGGGCGGAGTTTTACGCTCCGGGTGATGCTGCGCCCTGCACTCTCCTGACCGTGTCATTCCGAGCGGAGCGAAGAATCCAGACAATCCAGGCGCGGAAGAGATTCCCTCAGCCAGTACGGACAAATACTTTCTGTTTATTTTTTTATACCCGCGCTATACTGCGCGCAGAGTGTTTCCAGGATTTTTATGACAACAATGGCTGTAAAAGAACAAGAACTGGCCCTGACCGCTGACACGTTTTCTGCTCTGGAAGAGCGCGTGGTGCGTACCATTGAACTGCTTCGCACTGAGCGTGCGCAACGCGCCACGGTGGAGAAACAATTGCTGCACGCCAAAGAAGAACTAGAGCTGCACGAGATGGAGATGGCCGATCTACGCCGCCAACTGGGCGAACTGAATCAGGAACGAGATGCCGTGCGCCAGCGCGTGGAGCGCCTGCTGGAAAATCTCGATGCCATTGCCGCGAGCTAACTTGCAGCTTCCGAACTCGAAGGCAGGGAGGTTGGTATGGATCAGAATTTGAACACGCACGATAGCTCTGCGATGGCAGTCGAAAGCATTGTGGTGGAGATCTACGATCAGACCTATCACCTGCGCGGTACCGATCCAAAATATCTACAACAGTTAGCGATGCTGGTAGATGCCAAGATGCGCGCCGTAGCACAGCAGGGCACCACCGTGGATTCCCTGCGTGTTGCCGTGCTGGCGGCGTTGAACATTGCTGATGAACTGGTTACCTTGCAGCAGAAAAATGACGTGCACGATAGCCAGATGGGTCAAATGGGCCAGATGCAGCAGACCATCAAGACCCGCGCCGAGACACTGGCTGAGATGCTGGATGCCGTGCTTGAAGGCACGCGCAAGGCTGGATAGCGTTCCGTTTCGGGGCGCGTTCAAGAATCCGCAGATGTTCGCTTGCTAATCCGTGGCCACGTCGGTAGCATCCAGAGTAGAAACCGGCCTGCAAAGCAGGTGTGGGAGTTCACGCTGGTTGAACCAACATTCATTGAACAGGGGACTCGTCTCGATATATTGGCTCGGTGTGCAGTGTCCGCCAGTCCGGAATGCCTAAAGAGCCTCGGAGGGTTCCCGCCGTCTTAGGACGGGTTCACCAGCGCACGACTGCACGGCCCAGTGGGTCGGCTTTCTATTTTTTCTAGTTGACTCAGTTTTCCTGAGTCGGATATTTTTTTCCTTCTGTGTATCCACGCCTATTTCAGTTCGGCCCTATTACGCTGCCCACCTATGGCGCTTGCCTGGCGATTGGGCTGGTCGCGGCACTGTTTCTGGCTCTGTACACGGCGCGGCGGCTGCGGATCGAACCGGAATCCATGTGGAACCTGAGTATGCTGGTGGTCTTTAGCGCGCTGCTTGGCTCCAAGCTGCTGTTACTTGCTGCCAATTTTCGCGATTTTCTCCACTACCCGCTACTGATGCTCAGCCTATCCATTACGCAGTCACGGAGCGCGCTGGTGGATGGATTTCTTCTGGCACTGATCGCGGGCCTGATTTATATCCGCGCAAAAAAAATGCCGCTGCTGCGCACGCTGGATGCCGCTGCTCCGGCGCTGGCGCTGGGCGATGCCTTTGCAAATCTTGGCGCCTTTGCGGCTGGCTCTGGTTACGGCAAGCCGACGGCGTTGCCCTGGGGCGTGGTCTACCACCGCCAATTGGCGGCTACCTGGTCGAACACGCCGCTGAACATTCGCCTGCATCCTACACAGATATATCTGTGCCTGGTTGAATTATTGTTGTGCGCGCTGCTGGTGTGGATGCTGCCACGGCAGCGTCAGGATGGCGAAGGAATCGGAAGCTGGTTGTTCCTGTATGGTCTGGCTTTGTATGGGATTGATTTTTTTCGTGGCGATGTACACTACGCCCTTTTCAGCGGAAGGCTTTCGTTGCAGCAGGGCATTGCTTGCGTGTTGGTGATGGCGGGCGCGCTGCTCTGGCTGGAACGCGGCACGGCGCATTCACAAGGAATCCATGTCGTCTAAATCTTCAAAAGTATCGCAAGCGGTCGATGGAAAAATCGCCGAGGAAGTCGTCGAGGAAATTCCCAAAGAAATTGAAGGGGACATTGACGACGAAGTCGCCGACGTGATTACCGGGGACGCTCCACGCGAATTCATCGTTGATGCCACCACCGCCGGACAGCGACTGGATCAGTTTCTTGTCCATAGCTTGCCCGATATCAGCCGCTCGCGCGTGCAGCAATGGATTGAGCGCGGACAGGTGCTGGTGAATGGCGCAAGCCTCAAGGCCTCGTGGAAGGTGCGCGCGGGCGAGCAGATTCGCGTGGTCGGCGATCTCTCCCCGGAACCCTTGCGCGCCGTGGCCGAAGATATTCCGCTCGACATTGTGTATGAGGACGAGCATCTGGCGGTGATTCACAAGCCTGCTGGCATGATGGTTCATGCTGGCTCTGGCGCAACGGAAGATGCTCGCAGTCGCGGCACGCTGGTCAACGCGCTGTTGCATTATTTCGGCACGCTGGACGCGCTCTCCAGCATCTCCGGGCCGATTCGTCCGGGCATTGTGCATCGCCTGGACAAGCAGACCAGTGGCCTGATTCTGGTCGCAAAGCATGACAACGCCCATCGTCATTTGGCGGCCATGTTTGCCGATCGCCACATTGAGAAGACCTACATCGCGCTGGTGCATGGGCATGTGGAGCGCGAGAAGGGAACCATTGACGCTTCCATCAGTCGCGACCGCGTGCATCGCACCCGCATGACCACGCGGCGCACAATCGGTCGCAGTGCCATCTCGCACTATGTTGTCCAGGAGCGCATCACCGGAGCCTTCGGAAAATTTTCGCTGCTGGAGGTACGGATCGAGACGGGCCGCACGCATCAGATTCGCGTGCATCTCTCGTCCATCGGACATCCCGTGGTGGGCGATACGCTGTATGGCGCGCCGAAGGATGTTTTGCCGGTTGTCACGAATGCACCGAAATCTGGGAAGGCGGCAACACCGCGCGCACGTCGCACTCCGACGGTGCCGACGGAGGGCTTTACGCTGGAACGCAATTTTCTCCACGCTGCCAAACTGAAACTGAAGCATCCGGAGACAGCAGAGCCGCTGCAATTCTCAGCTCCGCTGCCAGCGGAGTTGACGGCTGTACTGCAACGGTTGCGCGCGGCAGTCCCGGATGTAAAAGCGCCTGGTTCCAAGGTATCCGGTTCAAAAAAATCCAGCTCCGCTGGTACTATCTAGGCTGGGGAATGTCCTGACGCATGGTGGAACAGAGTATCAATTTTCGGCGCGCACTACGGTGCATCCTGCTTCTTCTACTGGGTGGTGTCTGTGCTGCCGTCCAGCTTGCAGCGCAAACAACGGCTGCGCCAGTGGCCAGCCCGGCAACGCCGGCGCAGAACGCTCAGCCTGCGAAGAACTCCCTTGCTGTGACGCTGGATACGTTGCCGCAGGGTAAGCTGGAGCAGCCGTCCTCGCAGAATCAGCCTGCTGCCAATGCAGGCGGTGCTGATGCAACGAATGGCGAATACAGTATTCGCGCCACGGTCAATGAAGTGGATCTGGTCTTTACCGTGGTCGATAAGCACGGCCACTTCATCAGCGACTTGCAGGAGAGCGATTTTGCCTTGCTGGATAACCGCCTGCGGCCAGCAGAGGTTTTCAGCTTTACCCAGCGAACCAACATGCCGCTGCGCGTGGGTTTGCTGATTGATGCCAGCAACTCCATCCGCTCGCGCTTCCACTTTGAGCAGGATGCCGCCGCAGAGTTCATGCTCGACATTTTGCGTCCCCAGGTGGACAAAGCTTTTGTTATGGGCTTTGATGTGGTGCCACAGTTGACGCAGGATTACACCAACAATGGCGATCTGCTGCAGGCGGGCATCCACAAGCTGGAGCCTGGCGGAGGAACGGCGCTCTACGATGCCGTCTACACAGCCTGCCGCGACAAAATGCTGCCGCTCCACTCCGCCACGAATCAGCGCAAGGCCATTATTCTGCTCTCTGACGGAGACGATAACCAGAGCCATGCCGATCTGGATGATGCCGTAAAAATGTGTCAGCGCGCCGATACCATTTTGTATGCGGTCAGCACAAACAACAGTCCCAGTCGGGATCGTGGGGATGATGTGTTGAAGGCGATGGCCCAGGCCACAGGCGGAAGCGCCTTCTACCCGCCACGCATGGAAGATGTTGCTGTTGCCTTTCGCTCCATTCAAGAAGAACTGCGCAGCCAGTATGCGCTGGTCTACAAGCCTGCGGATTTCAAGGCTGACGGAGCCTTTCGTCCCATCTATCTGGTGGCGATGGATCGACGGTACAAGGTGCGCGTGCGTAAAGGATATTTCGCTCCGAAGTAAATGCTACCCCAGCAACTTCAGCAGCGCGGCCTCGTCGAGAATCAGCACACCGAGCGAGCGGGCCTTCTCCAGTTTTGATCCAGCTTCTTCGCCTGCGACGACATAGCTGGTCTTCTTGCTGACCGAGCCAATGACGCGCCCTCCGGCACGCTCGATGCGTTCCTTCGCTTCTTCACGAGACAGGGTGGGCAGCGTTCCAGTCAGCACAAAACTCATTCCGGTCAGCTTCTCTGATTTCTCTTTTACCGTTGCGGTAAAGTTCAATCCGGCTGCGCGTAAACGCTCGACCAGTGCAAGGTTGGCGGGTTCGTCGAAGAATTCGCGAATCGCTGCGGAGACACGCGGGCCAACCTCCGGCACGCGCTCCAGATCGTCGAGACTGGCGGCAATCAGCGCGTCCAGTGTCAGGAAGATGTCGGCCAGCAGCTCCGCTGTGCGCGCGCCGACAAAGCGAATGCCCAGGCCCAGCAGCACGCGGTCGAGCGGCGCTTGTTTGGAGCGGGAGATTTCCTCCAGCAGCGACTGCGCCTTTTTCTCCTTCACCAGATTCAGGGTCAGCAGCCTGGCTTCGTCCAGATCGTAGATATCCGCGATGCTCTGCACCAGCTTGCGTTCGAGAAGCTGCGTGACCACGGCCTCGCCCAGGCCTTCAATGTTCATCACGCCGCGTGCGGCAAAGTGCAGCAGCGCTTCGCGCAGTCGTGCCGGGCAGTTGGCGTTGACACAGCGCGTGTCCACCTCGCCTTCCACCTGCACCACGGCGCTGCCGCACTCCGGGCAATGTGTGGGGAAGACGAAGGGCCGTGTGTCTGCGGGTCGCCGCTCGCGCACTACTTCGACGACTTTGGGAATCACGTCACCGCCGCGCTCGACGACCACGAAGTCGCCAATCTCTAAGCCCAGTCGGGAGATTTCTTCGGCATTGTGCAGCGTTGCGCGGCTGACCGTCGTGCCGCCGATGAAGACGGGCACCAGCTCGGCCACGGGTGTCAGCTTTCCGGTGCGGCCCACCTGCACGGTGATGGCGTTGACTTGCGTGATGCCGGACTTGGCCGTGAACTTGTAGGCGATGGCCCAGCGCGGAGCGCGACCGGTAAATCCCAGCCGCTGCTGCTGCGCTACCAGATTTACTTTGATGACCACGCCGTCAATCTCATACGGCAGCGTCTCGCGGAGGGACTCTGTGTGCGTAATGAACTTCAATACCGCGTCGATTCCGCTGACGGTTTTGCGCTGCGGATTCACGCGAAACCCTGCCGTGTTCAGCGCTTCGAGTGCGCTGCTTTGCGCGGCATGGAAGCTCTCGCCATTGACCAGCGCAAAGTAGGCGTAAAAATCCAGCCGTCGTTGCGCCACAATATTCGGCTCCAGGGTGCGCAGAGTTCCGGCGGCAGCGTTGCGGGGATTGACGGCGGGAGCCAGCCCCAGCGCTTCGCGATCCTCATTGAGTTTTTGAAAGGCGGCAAAGGGCATCACGACTTCGCCGCGAACCTCGAGGTTCGCGGGCATTCCCGCTTGATGCAATTTTCCCGACGCAATGCTCAATGGAATCGACCGAATCGTGCGCACGTTGCTCGTCACATCTTCGCCGATGGCTCCGTCGCCGCGTGTCACGCCGCGCACCAACAGGCTGTTTTCGTAGGTCAGAGCAAGCGAGAGGCCATCCAGTTTGAGTTCGCAAATGTATTCGACGGCTTCATTGCCCAGGGCAGCACACACGCGACGATCCCAGTCGCGCAGTTCCTCTTCCTTGTAGGCATTGTCCAGCGAGAGCATGGGCCGCGAGTGCGCGACCTTCACGAAGCCATCCTTGGGTTTGCCGCCCACGCGCTGTGTGGGCGAGTCCGGCGTCACTAGGTCCGGGTGCGCCTCTTCCAGTTCACGCAGATCGCGCAGCAGCGTGTCATACTCCGCGTCGGTGATCTCCGGCGCATCCAACACGTAGTAGAGATGCTCGTGGCGACGTAGCTGGTCGCGCAGTTCTCCGACACGGACTACGAGCTTGATTGCGCCTTGAGCGGTGAGATCGTCTTCTGCGTGGCTCATCTTTTGCATTATAGAAACCTTGGCAGCTCGTTGCTTCGTTTCTGCTGGTTGCTTCCGTATATGCTGGGGAGTAGATGGAACCGATTACACATTTTCTTACCGGAGCGTGTTTGGGACGCTCTGGCTTCAATCGCAAGGCAGCCTACGCCACGCTGGCGATGACGCTGGCCGCAGAGGCTCCGGACATCGACATGTTCTGGGGGCTGCGTGGCCCGGTCGCCGAGATGCAGCATCATCGCGGATTTACGCACTCCCTGCTGGGCGCGCCGGTGATGGCGCTGCTGGTGACCGGAGTGGTCTGGCTGTGGCACCGCTGGCGGCAGGGCAGGCGCGGGCATCGCCGTCGGCCGCTGGACGGCCCTCCCCTGCGCTGGGGTTTGATCTGGCTCTTTGCCCTGCTGGCCGATCTGAGCCATATTTTTCTGGACTGGACGACCAGCTACGGCGTGCGGCCATTTTTCCCGTTCAACGCGCACTGGTATGCGGGCAGCTTTGTTTTTATCTTTGATCCGATGATCTTTATCGCGTTGTTGCTGGGGCTGGTGGCTCCGGCGATTTTTGGTCTGGCGGATCGAGAGATTGGTGTTCGACGTTCGCGCTTTCGTGGTCAGGGCTGGGCTATCTTCGCGCTGAGCGCGCTGGTAATGCTGTGGAGCTGGCGCTGGGCTGAGCATCGCGTTGCGGTCACGCTGCTGGAGAGTCAGCCTATCCCCTCGCAGGCGGTGACGCGCATTTCGGTAAATCCCTACGCCTTCAATCCCCTGCACTGGTATGCGGTGGTGGAGACGAAGGATTTCTACCAGACTGCGGAAGTGAATCTGCATACCGGCGAAGTGATCGCGCGCGCGCCAGAGGATATGTATTACAAGCCCACGATGACGCCTGCAATCCGGGCAGCCGAGCGCTCCTACCTGGGCCGTGTCTATCTGGACTGGTCGCAGTTTCCGCTGGTGGAAGAGGATGGCACCTTTGGCGAGCAGCCTGGCGGCGGGCACTACACAAGGGTTCTTTTTCGCGATCTGCGCTTTGTGTACTTTCGACCCTTTTCGCGTAGCCGTCGCGGTACTCCGCTCAGCGGAGTTGTCACCATCGCGCCGAATGGCCAGATTGACAGCATGGAACTGAATGGCAGCGTGCAGCATTGAGTCCAGCAGGGATTGCAGTTCTGAGTCTGCAATCGCGATGCGCTTGACCCGCGCCCCGTTCGCCCGGAGAATGGAGTTGCAGGGCGTATTCCCCGTCTGAGGCCACGCACTGGGTACCGGAGGCAATGTTATGTCGGGATATTTCTTTTTGCTGGCGGCGGTCTTCAGCCGCATTCTTCCGCACCCGTGGTGGAACTTCACGGCAGTGGGCGCATCGCTGCTCTATTTTGGCGCGCGTCGCAGCCCGCGGCAGTTCTTTTTGCCCGTGGTGGTGCTGGCGGCCACGGATTACTACCTGACCGCCTTCGTCTATAGCTATCCCTTTCACTTGCAGGATTATCTGGTCACCTGGGCCTGGTATCTGGGCGCGTGCTTCCTGGGCTGGGCGATGCTGCGCGGGCAGGTGACGGCGGGCCGCGTGGTAGGCGCAGCGCTGACCTCGACAACTTCGTTTTTTGTGCTCAGTAACTTTGCTGTCTGGATGAGCTTTGGCTCCTACCCACACACGCTGGGCGGATTGACGGCCTGCTACATCGCAGGTTTGCCCTTCTATCGCAATGACGTGCTCTCAACTACCTTGCTGACCAGCGCGGTCTTTGGCATTCCGGTGCTGGCGCGACGCACGGCAGAGGCCTGGCAGCAGCGCCAGCACGGAGCAATGATCGGGTAGGGAATTTTATTTTGCGGCGCAGTTTTTCTGTCTGCGCTTTTGCCAGAGAAACAACACCAGCGCCGCCAGCAGCAGGGCAACAACCAGCAGCATGGCTCCGGTGTGGCGGCTGGCCTGATGCAGCACCATATTTACGATCTGTGGGCCGTAGCGCACGGTCAAAATTCCCAACACAAGATAATGCAGCGTGCGTCCGCAGAAGACTGCGGCCATGTACGGCAGAATGCCCATCTCAAAGACCCCTGCGCCAAAGGCAAAGAGCTTGAAGGGTGTGGGCGGCGGCATCGCGGCTGGAATCAGCACGGCCCAGAAGCTCTGGCGCGCAAAGCGGTCGTGCAGTTGATCGAATTTTGCGCGGTCGACGCGGCGCAGCAGCACCAGCTCACCCCCGGCGCGACCCAGGAAGAAGGGAACCAGCGCGCCAATCGCCGATCCCAGCCCCACCATCAGAGCGTAGAGCCAGAAATGTTTGCGGTCGGCCCAGATGTAGCCCGCGACGATAATGTCCATCGGAATGGCGATGGAGGAGGTATCGAGCACGGCCAGCGCGGCTACGCCCCAGATGCCCAGCGGCTGCAACACGCCGAGCAGCACGATCTTTGCATGGGCCAGAAGGAATAAGAGTTTAGGCTTCATGCCGTGTTATCGGGTCGCTTTCATGGTTTTAGCGGTGTTGCCGGGCGCGGAAGTCTCCGCATGATCTGTGTTGCCACTCAGTAATTCCAGGGCGTGCGCAAGCAGAGGCAGAGCGGCCTCCAGCGACTGCATAGCTCCGCGTGGACTGCCGGGAAGATTCAGGATCAGTGTGCCGCCCCGCGTGCCGCATACGGCGCGGCTCAACGCGGCCAGCGGTGTCGCGCGCGCGCCTTCGCTGCGCATCCGTTCGGCCACGCCGTCCAGAATACGGTCGCAGACCTGGCGCGTGGCCTCGGGGGTCACATCGCGTGGGCCAATCCCGGTGCCGCCGGTGGTGACGACGAGTCGCGCCTGCTCCGCTGCGCGGCAGAGCGCCGCAGAAATCTGCGCCGCTTCATCCGGGACGACCAAGATTTTCGTGACCGAAAATCCAGAGGCCTCCAGATGGCGGGCAACGGCAGGGCCGGAGATATCTTCGCGCTGCCCCGCAAAGCAGGAGTCGCTGATGGTCACGATGCGTACAGGTATCTTCGCTGGGGCGGTCACAGAGTAGATTCTACCGGGTTGCGCGCTTGCCACGATGCAGAATGCGCAGGCGCGGTTCCCAGGCACGCGAGGGAGAGTGGGCGGCAATGGCCGATGGGGTGAGACAATAGTAGGATACGAACTGGGCGGCGCTTGGGTGCCCTCCCGCACTGCGGAGGCAGGCCCAGTGCAATCCTTTTGCTCTGCATGGCTGCGACACAAACACCACCGAGTCCCCCAGAACGTCCGTCGGAGCCGAAGCTCGACGGCGCGGTATCCCGTTATAGTTCCTACGAACACCATGAACTCATCAACCTGATTGATGATCTGGAGGATGATCGTTCGCGCGCGCGGGTTCGCGAGGGCATCTGGGTTTCGATCCTGCTGCACATTGTGCTCTTCTGGCTGTTCTCCTACGGGCCGCATGTTCTCTTCCATCGTCCGTATGTGGTCAATCCCCTGAATGTGCTGGCGCAGCGCGATAAGCAACTCACGTTTCTGAATCTGCCACCGGATGCGTTGAAGGCGCACAAGCCGAAGCCGACTGACATCATCTCCGACAAGGATCGCGTGGCGCAGAGCGCGCATCCCACGCTGGATCAAAAGACACTGGAGGAGTTGCAGGCCATGCAGCGGGCAGGCAATCCTGCGCCGCCACCGCAGCCCGCGACGCAGCAACAACAGCAGCAGCAGCAGGCGCAAGCCGCGCCGCAGCAACAGCAGGCATTGCCTTCGGCTCCCAAGCCCCAGCCGCAGCAGGAGGCGCAGATGAATGCACCCTCCGCGCCCAAACCGCGCGTGCAACCGAATCAAAATTCGCAACAGCAGAACAGACCTACGATGACGGTGGGCGAGATGATCCGTCAGGCGGAAAAAGATGCAGCGCGCAGCCAGAGCAATGGTCAATTTGGCGACAACGGCGCCAATGCGCCGGACGAGCATCCTGGTCTGCAATCGGGCGTAGAGGTTTTGAGCGACACGATGGGCGTGGATTTCGGCCCATATCTGCATCAGGTGGTTCAGGCCACGCAGAATAGCTGGGATATTTTGATTCCAGAGTCCGCGCGCGCGCCCCTGTTGAAGCGGGGCAAGGTCGCCATTCAGTTCATCATTGCGCCGGATGGCAGCGTGAAGCAGATGCAGTTGATTGGCCCCTCCGGCGATGTGTCGCTGGATCATGCCGCCTGGGGTGGCATCACGGGGGCAGCTCCATTTCCGCCGCTGCCGAAGGCGTTTAAAGGCCCATATTTTGCTGTGCGTTTTTATTTTCTCTACAATGAACGCCCGGATGGCAGCGGGCAATGAGCGGGCCTGTTCTGAATGGGCCAGACACGCGCGACCCCGCTATACGCGATGCAGGCACGCGCAATTTGCGCCGCCGACAAGCCATAGGATTGCTCTGGCTGGCGCTGCTGGTGCTCTTGTTTAGCGCGTGGCGCGCGGGCGTCCACGCCATCTTTCTTCCTCGCTGGTGGAGGCTGTGGTAGCCGGAAATTCTTCGCAAGCAGACTCGGATGACAAGCATCTGCCTCTGCTTGTCGTTCTTCTGGGCGCGACTGCCAGTGGCAAAACGGCACTCTCCTTGCATCTTGCCGAAGCCTTTTCTGGGGAGATTGTCAGTTGCGACTCCGTCGCCATCTATCGCGATCTGGAGATTGGCGCGGCCAAGCCCACACAAGCGGAACGCACTCGCATTCCACATCACATGCTGGATGTTGTCTCGCCAGAAACTCCCTACACCGCCGGAGAGTACAGCCGCGAGGCGCGCGCCGCGCTGCAACAGATTGCTGGCCGCAAGCATCTGCCCATCGTTGTCGGTGGGACGGGGTTGTATCTGCGCGCGCTGATTGAAGGCCTGTTTGCCGGGCCGCCGCGTTCGGATGCATTGCGAGATCGCCTACTCCAGCGTGTGGAGATACGTGGCAGTGTATATCTGCACCGGATGCTGCAACGTCTCGATCCGCCCTCTGCCGCCAACATTCATCCCAACGACACGCCCAAGCTGGTGCGCGCGCTGGAGGTTTGCGTAACGACGCGGCAGCCGCTCTCGCAGGCATGGAGCGCGGGCCGGGAACCACTGCGCGGCTTTCGCGTGCTGCGCCTCGGCCTCGATCCGCCACGCGCGGAGTTGTATGCGCGCATCAACCAACGCGCCGCAGCCATGTTCGAGCAGGGTCTGGTGGAAGAGACGCAGGCCCTGCTCGCGCGCTATGGTGCGGAGTGCTGGCCGCTGGCCTCGCTGGGCTACAAGCAGGCCGGTGCTCTTCTGCGTGGGGAGCTATCGCGCGACGCGGCCATTGCGGCCACGCAGCAGGGACATCGCAACTACGCCAAGCGTCAGGCGACGTGGTTTCGGCGTGAGCCAGCGGTGCAGTGGTTGCGCGGTTTCGGCGATGAGGCTGCCGTGCAGGCCGAAGCTCTGGCGATGATTGCTGAAAGAATTTCCAGCCCGGCGCAGCAAGCGCACTGACCGGCATGGGAGGAAGCAGCTCGTCTTCGCTACTGCCCCATATTTACCTGCAAGTTTGCCTGGGCCAGCACGCCCAGCGCGGGCGTAGAGGCCTGCACCGTTACCGCGTCATAGACAGGGGGCGGCGGGCTACCGCCGCCACAGCCTGTCAGCATAGCCAGACTGGCGCATCCTCCGATGCAGAGCAGTACGGCCAGCATCCATACATATCTATGCCCAGATACATGCCCTGGCCCATGCGAAATCCCAGAGCGTTTTGCCTGTTTGCGGGCACGTTGCAGCAGAGAAGCCGCGAAGAGAGTGAACGCCAGCAGCAGCCAGCTGTGAAAGAAAAAGGCCGTGCCTGCCGTCGCAGGCAGCAGATTCGATTGAATCGTCAAGGTGACCTGCTGCGTTTGTGACTGCGTATTGAAAGCGATGGTCGCTGGAGAAAATGTGCATTCCGCGCCTGCAATCAATCCAGCGCAGGAGAGCGTAATCGTCTGGTCGAAGCCGTTGACTGGAGTCAGCGTGACCTGCACCTGCACGCTGGCTCCGGCGGTTAGCGACACTTGCGTGGGATGGATGGTCATCTGCAACGAGGCATCGTAGACATTGACGGTGACGGCGTTGGAGGTGGAAGGAATGTAATTGGGATCGCCGAGATAGTTGGCGGTAAAGCTGTTCAGGCCCAGCGGCAGCGCCTGCTGGTTCAGCACGAGGGTGGCGTAGCCGGTGCCGTCGAGCGTGGCCTGTCCAATCTGCGCTGAGCCATCCAGAAACTCGACAGGGCCGGTGGGAACGCCACTGGTGACGGGCGTAACGATTGCCTCCAGCGTCACGGGCTGGCCATACTTCACCTGTCCGGCAGAGGCAATCAGCGTGGTCATTGTGGCCGCTGGCACCACGGTCATGCTGGCCTGCGCCGTGCTTGGCCCGTAGTTGCACTGCTGGGGATGGCTGGCCAGCACCATCAGGTTGGTTCCTGTTGGCGCAGCGGGGATGGTCAACGTAGCCACGCCAGCGCCATTCAGCGCCGCGCTGCCGACTTCAAGACCATTGACGGAAAAGAGCACGACGCCGGTTGGAACTGGCCCCTGCGTGCTGGTCACCGTGGCGGTGAGCACGACTGGCGCGCCATAGGCCAGCGAGACTGGATTGACCGTGACCGTAGTTGTGGTGGCAAGCACGGCCAGCGGCTGGCCGATGCCGCTCATCGCTATACCTTGAATCGCGCCCGGAATGTTCAGAGTATCGTCGGTAACGCTGGCTGCTTCCTTCAGGTTGCCCGGAACCGTTGGCGCAAAGACAAAAGTCATCGCGCAGACGCCGCCAGAGGGTTGCGAAAGATTAGCCACGCAGGTATTCGCGTTGATGTTGGTCAAGGGAAAATCCACCGGAGCGGCCAGAGCCGTGACTGCCAGCGGGAGATTGCCCACGTTGGCCAGTTCCACGGTCTGCGGCGCGGTAATGCCGCAGCCGACCACGGTGTTGCCAAAGTTGAGGGGCGCAGGTGGCTCCGCAGTAATGCTGCGCACAGCACCACTGGTTTGATCGGCAACCACCACCTGACCCAGGGCATCTGTGCCGACACCGCTTGGAGCGGCGAGGGCTGCCAGGGTTGCCGCGCCGCCATCCCCGGAAAGACTTACCTGTCCGGTGCCAGCAATGGTTTCGATTGCACCGCTCTCGGCATCCACACGGCGGATGCGGGCATTGCCGGTATCAGTAATGTAGAGGTTGCCTGCGGCATCAGTGGCAACGGTTAGCGGAGAGGCCAATTGTGCATTGACGGCTGCGCCTCCATCGCCGGAAAATCCCGCCGCGCCGGTGCCAGCAACGGTCGATATGATTCCCGTGACGGGATCGACGCTGCGGATAGCGCTGTTGCCGGTGTCGGCGATGTAGAGGTGGAGATGCGTATCCAGCGCCACGCCGAAGGGATTGTCGAGCGTGGCCAGAGTCGCCAGACCTCCATCGCCAGTAAAGTTTTGCGTGCCTGCTCCCGCAACCGTGGTGATGATGCCGGTGATTGCATCGACGCGGCGAATCACGTTGTTGCCGCTATCGGCAATGTAGAGCGTTCCATCGGGTGTTGCAGCAATACCGCTGGGAGTATGCAGTTCTGCGCCGGTGGCCAGACCCCTGTCGCCGGTATATCCCTGCGCGCCCGTTCCCGCCACGGTGGTGACGGCGTGCGTGGCCGCATCCACGCGCAGAATGGTGTTGGCGCCACGGTTGGCAATATAGAGATTTCCCGCTGCATCCAGCGCGACCGCCGTAGGCGCGTCAAGCGTTGCCGTTACAATCGCGCCGCTGCTGGCGACAAAAATGTTATGGGTGTTGCTGCCGGTGCAGCCATTGCTGGTGTTGATGCCTGCACACCAGATGAAAATCTCGTTGTCGAATTCGTCGGCGACATACACGCTGCCTTGCGGGTCAATGGCTAACTGCTGATACGTGGGCTGACTGGGCAGTGTGGTCAGCAGTGGCAGAATGCTGTTGATGGTGCCCGGCGAGAGCACCGTCTCCGGCCCCAGCCCAATACCAGACAGACCATAGACCTGCGTGCTTTGTGTTCCTGTAATGGTGAAAGTGATGCTAAGCGCAGCCTCGCGTGCTCCTGGATACACGGGAGCGAAGGCCAGCGGAATAATGCAGGTGGTGCTCGCGCTGTATGCGGTGCTGTTCGCGCAGGCGGTCAGGGAGCCGATGGGAATTGTCGCACCCAGGGTGCTGAGGCTGAATTCGCTTTTCTGCTCTTCGCCTACGGAGATGCTTTGCGTATTCAGCGTGAGCGCGGAGTTGATCTCCAGATAGAGATAGCGCGCAACCGGCGTGGTGAGAGCCAGCGCGGTAGCCGGAAGATGGCGGCCATCGGAGATAAGACGCGCCGCATTGTTGTTGGTGTCGGCGACGTAGACATTTCCCTCGACATCCACGGCAAGGCCCACGGGATTGTTGAGTTCTGCCGTGGTCGCCAGCGCGCCATCGGTGTTGTTGAATCCGGATGTTCCGTTGCCCGCCAGTGTCGAGATGTTTCCAGCGACCACTTCACGAATACGCGCATTGCCGCTGTCGGCGATGTAGAGATTGCCGCTGGTATCGAAGGCCAGCCCGGTGGGTAAATTCAAAAGCGCGCTGGTCGCCAATCCGCCATCTCCGCCGAAGCTTCCCGGCTGCCCTGCGGTTCCGGCAACAATCTGGATGTCTCCGGTGCTGGTGACAACCTCGCGGACAAGATTGTGTGCTGTGTCCGTTAGATAGAGATTGCTGGATGCGTCGAGTGCTACGCCCTGCGGACTGGAAAGATTGGCCGTCGTAGCAAGAATGCCGTCGCCGTTGTAGGCAGTTAATCCCGTGCCTGCGTAGGTAGCAATCAGGCCGGTTGTCGCTGATACGTGGCGGATGCGATTGTTGGCCGTGTCGGCGATGTAGAGATTGCCCGCTGCGTCTACGGCCACGGCTGCGGGCAGGTTGAGTTCCGTCGTTGCGGCTGTTGCCAGTAGGCCATCTCCGCCAAAGCCAGCCGCGCCATTGCCTGCCACGGTGGAGATAATTCCCGTGCCTGCCGTCACCTTGCGGATCGCGCTGTTGCCGGTGTCGGCAATCCAGAGATTGCCGGAAGCATCGACGGTGATACCCTGCGGCGCTTTGAGTTGTGCCTGGCGGGCCAGCCCACCATCGCCCGCATATCCAGATTGGCCATTGCCCGCTACGGTGGTGATGATGCCCGTTGTTGCATCCACGCGACGAATGACATTATTTTTTGTGTCGGCAATGTACAGATTGCCGCCGCCATCCACGGCGACACCTTGCGGCAGGTCGACCGCTGCTGCGGCTGCTGCGTTGCCATCCCCGGAGTAGCCGGACGCGCCGGTTCCAGCAACATGGTTGATCTGTTGCAGCAAGGCGACGGGAAGCCCCAGAGCCTCAAACGGGGTGAGCATGAGCAGCGAAAAGATTACAAGAAAGAAAAGATGGCGGAGGACGACAGAACGAGGACGGGGCCACTGCATAATTCATCTCCGGGGGTGAGAGGATAACGAGGCCCATCCCATAGCGTTCAGAGATTGGAACAGGCAATTCCACGGATACCTTGCAGGCCTCAGTATGGGCGGAAAAATCGGCTGGCGGAAGGCAGGAAGCTGCTGTTGGAGGGGGTACGAATTTCATCTTGGGAAAGATTTCAGAATTCCCAATTTGGTATTCAAATTGGTATCGAAGAACGGCTTGATAGAAGTAGGATTTTGGAAGGGTTTTTCGAATCGCAGGGAGCTACAGAATCCAGCCGCCGCCGACAACTTCCTCGCCGTCGTAAAAAACAGCAGCTTGGCCCGGCGTGACGGCGCGTTGCGGTGCGTCAAAGGTGGCGAGAATCTCTTCGCGATTTTCTGCGGGAGCAAGCGTGGCCCAGGCCGGTTCGTGGCGATGGCGAATCTTGACCTGCACGCGCAGCGGCGTGTCGAGGTGGGGAATGGAAATCCAGTTGAGCCGGTGAGCGCGCAGCGTCCTGGTTGCGAGAGCTTCGTTGCCGCCGACGACCACCTTGCGCTCGGCTCCGTTGATCTGGATGACGTAGAGTGGCGTGCCCGAGGCCAGGCCGAGACCCTTGCGCTGGCCTACGGTAAAGTTGTGGATGCCTTCATGGTGACCGATCACGGTGCCATCGGTGGTGACCAGATCGCCGCTGGTGTCAGGCAGGGTTTCGTGCTGTTCGGTCAGGTAGGCATCGAGGAACTGCTTGTAATCCCCGCCGGGAATAAAACAAATCTCCTGCGAATCGGGCTTCTGTGCCAGCGCCAAACCATGCTCCTCCGCCAGCACGCGCACCTGAGGCTTGGTGGTATTGCCGAGTGGAAAGAGGGTGCGGCTCAACTGCTGCTGCGTCAGGCCAAAAAGAAAATACGTCTGATCCTTACTGGCATCGGCAGGGCGCTTGAGAATCCAGCGGTCGCGAATCGGGTCATATTCATTGCGTGCGTAATGGCCGGTGGCGATGCGCTCAGCGCCAATTTGCTGCGCGGTGATGAGTAACTGGTCGAACTTGAGATGGTTGTTGCAGAGCGTGCAGGGCACGGGCGTGCGTCCGCTCAGATACTCGCTGACGAAGGGGCGGATGACGTCCTGCTCAAAACGCTCCTGCTGATTGACAACGTAGTAGGGAATGCCAAGCTGCTCGGCTACGCGGCGCGCGTCGTAGACATCATCGAGCGAACAGCAGCGGCCTTCGGTGGTTTCCGGCATGCCGGGCCTTCCGGCCAGGCGACGCTGGTTCCACAGTTGCAGCGTCAGGCCAACCAGCGTGTAGCCTTCGGCCTTGAGCATGGCGGCAACGGTGGAGGAATCCACGCCGCCGGACATGGCGATGGCGATAGTTTCAGCAGTCGATATGGGGGTCTCTGCGGTCAAGGTTGTCATCACGAGGCCACCGAAATCTTTGCTTGTGGCGCAGGACTGACTTGCGCAGGATAGGCGGGCGAGAGTTCGCGCAGCCGCGCTACGGCCTGTGGAACCAGATTGATGGCGAAGTCTACGTCCTCTTCTGTCGTTAGCTTGGAAAGGCTGAAGCGCAGACTGGCGCGCGCGCGCGCGGTGGTCACGCCCATCGCGGTCAAAACATGCGAGGGTTCACTCGCTCCCGACGCGCAGGCCGAGCCACCGGAGACGGCTAGACCCTTCAGGTCGAGCGCAATGACGAGCGCTTCGCCTTCCAGATGGTCGAACCAGAGATTCGTTGTGTTCGGTACGCGGGCGACCTCGCCGCTGTACACGCCTGCTTGATCGACGCGGGTGAGAATCTCGCGCTCCAGGCGGTCGCGCAGCGCGGCGATGCGCTGCATCGCGCCGTCGTCGAGACCCGCGCGGGCAATCTCCGCAGCCTTGCCCAGGCCCACGATGCCCGCAACATTTTCTGTTCCAGCGCGGCGCTGGCGCTCGTGCGTGCCGCCGTAGAAGAGCGGGTCGATCTGGGTGTCTTTGCGAACAAATAAAATTCCCGTGCCCTGTGGCGCGTGGATCTTGTGCCCGGAGATGGAGAGCAGATGGCAGCCGAGAGCTTTTACGTCGAGCGGCAACTTGCTGGCGGCCTGCACCGCATCGGTATGGAAGAGTACACCCGCGCCTGTATTTTCCGTAGCTTCGGCAGCAATTTTGCCAATTTCCTCGACGGGCTGAATGGCACCGGTCTCGTTGTTGGCCAGCATCACGCTGATGAGCCGTGTATTGGGTCGCAGCGCGCGGCGGATGTCGTCGGAATGGACGACACCGTTGCTGTCGCAGGGGACAAACGTGACTTCGCGCCCGCACTGGGCCAGCTTTTCGACGGCGTGCAGTACGGCATGGTGCTCAATGGTGGTGGTAATCAGGTGGTCGCCGGGCCGGGTCGCGCCGAAGAGCGCCAGATTGTCGCTCTCCGTGCCGCCACTGGTAAAAACAATCTCCGCTGGGCGGCAATGGAGCAAGGCAGCAACATGCACCCGCGCCTGTTCCACGGCACTGCGCGCGTGCTGGCCAAAGGAATGCACGGAGGAGGCATTGCCGAAGCGCTCCATGAAGTACGGGCGCAGCGCCTCCATCACTTCGGGCAGAAGTGGCGTGGTGGCATTGGCATCCATGTAGACACGGCGCATTGAAACTCTCTCCAGCCTTTATTGTACGGCGGGATTGTGCGGGTGGCCCGGATTCATGGATACGGCGCGATTAGGACCGCACCAATCTCTTCTCCCACCCTAGCCGTAAAGAACGCGGCTAGGATGGGGCACCCGAATGGAATGCTTCAGGGTTGAATCAAGTAGAAGGGGATCAATCGAATGAATCAATCGGCGCTGATAGCCGTAGAGCGCAGGCCGACCTGCGCGCGGGCAGGAACGATGCGGGGAGCAAAATCGAAGCTGCCGGTTTCGCGGAGCGCGGCCATTTGCTCGGAGGAGGCGGGTCGCCCCAGCAGAAATCCCTGCACCTGATCGCAGTGGCAGGCTTGCAGTGTCTCCAGTTGTGTTTGCGTTTCGACGCCTTCGGCGGTTACCTGAAGATTCAGGCTGTGGCTGAGCGCGACAATGGAGTGAACGATGGCATCGGCCTGAGCATCCTGCCCCAGGGCGCTGACAAAGGAGCGATCAATTTTCAGGTAATCGAAGGGCAGGCGACGCAAGTAGCCGAGGCTGGAGTAGCCCGTGCCAAAGTCGTCGAGTGTAATGTACACGCCAAGCTGTTTCAGATCGCGCAGCGTGGCGCGAACCGTTTCCAGATCGCCCAGAAAAAGGCTTTCGGTTACCTCCAGTTCCAACTGTTCGGGCGGCAGGCCAGAGGTAGCCAGCACCTCTTCCACGGTTGCTATCAGATTGCCATGCTGCACCTGCACGGCAGAGACATTGACGGCGATGCGATACGGACGTGGCCAGCTTGCCGCCTCCAGGCAGGCAGCCAACAGCACCCAGCGGCCAATGGAGAGGATCAGGCCTGTCTCCTCAGCCAGCGGAATAAAATCTGCGGGAGAAATGTTGCCGTGTACCGGATGTTGCCAGCGGAGCAGAGCTTCAAAGCCTTCCAGTCGCAGGCCATCTGCGGCAAAAAGCGGCTGGTAGTGCAGATAGAGCTGATTGTTTTGCAGCGTCTCCTGGAGTTCAATTTCCAGCGCACGCCGTTCCTGCAATCTGCGATCCATCTCTGGTTCAAAAAAGCAGAAACTGCTGCCATGAAATTGTTTGGCGCGGTAGAGAGCCAGGTCGGCATTCTGCAACAGAATTTCTGCGCTGGTGCCATCCTGGGGATACAAGGCGATGCCGATGCTTGCGCCGACAGAGACAGGATGCGTGCCAACAGGGATCGGCTGCTGGATCAGCCGGGTGAGGCGCGAGGCCAGCGTGGCTGCGCCCTGCGGAGTCATGCAGCGCGGTTGCACGACGGCAAACTCATCGCCACCCAGACGCGCAACGGTGTCGATACGGCGGGTTGTCTCCTGCATCCGCGAGGCGACTTGAACCAGGACATCGTCGCCGCTGGCATGGCCCAGCAGGTCGTTGACGGATTTGAAGCGGTCCAGGTCTATATAGAGCAGCGCCATCGAGTGTCCGGTGCGATCCGCCTCGGCCATTGCCTGTTGCAGGCGGTCGTGAAAGAGCAGGCGATTGGCAAGATTGGTCAGAGCATCGTGGTGGATGAGATGGTCGATGCGCTTCTGCGTTTGTTTGCGCTCGGAGATGTCGCGAACTGCCAGCACTGTGGCCGACTGGCCAGCATACTCAATGGAGCGGCTATGAATCTCCACGGAGCAGACGGTGCCATAGCCGGTGCGGAGTTCGATTTCAATGGGATCGAGGGACGTTGTGCGGAGCAGAGTCTCCAGCGCCGCCTGGAATTCCGGGGAGACCAGTTGCGTCATCGTACATTCGCGCAGCGTATGCGAGGAAAGACCCAGCAGAACGCAGAAGGCAAGATTGACGTCGAGAATCTGATCGTTATGGCAGAGCACGATGCCTTCAAAGGCTCCGTCAGCTAACTGACGGAGACGCTCCAGCTCCTGACAGGGCCCAATATGGAAGTGACGATGGAGCAGCAGGGCAGCCACGCTGGCGATGCCGCAGAGCATGGTCGTGAGCAGTATCCACTGGGGGTGGTGCAGGTGCTGCGAGATGAAGGGATAGACGGTGTGCATGGCGAATGGGCGATCTGGGCGTAAAGAATACCCCTCTGCATTCGCTATCGGCAGATGGCGAAGAAGGCTTTATGAGGTATTACGGGAAATTTTGACGGGAAATCGTGAAAATTGTTGAAGATTCAAGCAGATGCACGGCGTTCAGAATGGGGCAACCCTGGGATATCTATCCCCAATGTAGTGTCATTCCGACCGGAGGTCATGCGCGTGAGCGCATGACCGAAGTGGAGGAATCTGCGGTAGAACTTCCAGGTTGGCAAACAAAACCGCAGGTTTCTCGACTCGGTCGCCGCAGCGACATCGCTCGAGATGACAAGCACTTTCCGAGTAGAGCAATTGTGAATTTGCTCTATGCTCCAACCTGCTTGAGGTCGATGGTGCGCCAGTCGCCGCGCTCGATGCCATCGCGAATCTGCTGCGGAGTCCGGCTCTTGTGCGTCATGCGGTAGGCATAAACTTCTTCTCTGGCGCAGGTACCGCACTCGGCTCCGTGCAGACCCTCAAAACAACTGCGCAGGCTGTGATGGTTCAGCGCGCGATCGCATCGGCAGTAGCAAGGGAGTTGGTACAGAACATTGGGAATGCGCGCGGCCTGCTTGTACACCTCTACCTGCCAGGGGTAGGTGAAGGCTGGGCCGGTGAGTTGTTTGCCAGAGAGGATTGGCGGCAGGGTTTCAGCTTTTCCCGGGGCAGAAACATGATAAGCCGGTATGTCTGCCGCCGGGTTCGTCCATTGCGCGGACGCGCCCAGGGTTAGCAGTGCTAGTCCAAGAGAAAGCCAGAGGCGTTGCGGCATACGATGTCCCCTCCCCACGACAAAATTGTAAAGGATTTTCATGGTTTGAGCTTGTAGAAGAGTCGATGCAGAAATCCATGCGGTACGAACCGGGTTCCAAGTGAAAAACGCACCGTCTGGGGTGCAAAGCCCCTTTAGGGAAGAAAATTTCCGGAAGAAACGCAAAAAAAGACTTGCAGTCGCTGAACTTCAGCGCATACTGACGGGAGACTCTTACAAACAGGCCAGCCGGGTGGGTTTCGGTATGGCCTTGCCGTTGCTTTTGAGCCGATGAGGATTTGAGGCGCGCTGGCCTTTCTGTGGGCCTGCGCGTCGGCGACTTCTGTTTTCTTGTTGGCATCAATCTATGCTGAATTACTCAGTTCTGCCTGATCTGATCGCGCTCGCCGCCCTGGTGATTGTCTTCCGGGCCATGCTGCGTCGCCATGCCGGCGATCAACTGGATAGTTGGCTGCTGGGTTGGATTTTTGTGCTGCTCCACTTCTGCGCGCAGTTGCTGGACGTGGGAAACGGCCACGGAGAAAACGTGGCACGGACAGCCTCTGTGCTGTTGCAGGAGTTGGCCGGGATCGCGTTTATCCGCGCCGCCTCGCGTTTCGATATCCTTGCGGCTCGCCCTGTCTGTTTATCAACCTGGACGCTTGGGGTGCTGGGCTACAGCGCGCTTGCCTGTTGGGATGTACGAAGCGCGCTACCGTATGCTCTCGCGGTACTTGTGATGACTGCCGGAATCACGATGCTGAATTTCAGCGTGCGAACCAGCCGTAGCCTGCGTGACAACATCTTCAGTTTTGCGGCATCGTGGATTCTGGCGCTGACGCTGGTTGCGCTCCTCTTCTTGCATCGGGCGGCCTATGGTGTCGATGCGATCTTGACCTGGCTGTACCTGATGGCGGGCCTTCGCTACAGCCAGCGCTTCTGGAAGCGAAGCACGGGAGCACGGACTGCCGTTGCAGGCTTCTTTGCCTGGGCCTCCGTTTTTCCGCTTTCGTTGCTTCTGACCCGGTACGCGCCTGCGCTGCAGATACAAAGCGAGACGTGGAACATTCCCAAATACATTGTGGCTGTCGGCATTCTGCTGACGTTTCTGGAGTCCCAGATTGATCGAGCCGAGCATCTGGCATTGCACGATCCGCTTACCGGATTGCCGAATCGGAGATTATTTGAAGACCGTCTGGAAAAAATTCTGCAACGCGCAGAACGAAATCAAACGCTGGCAGCCGTGTTGCAGGTGGATATGGATGGATTCAAGCAGATCAATGACACCTACGGGCACGCCACGGGGGATGAGGTGCTGCGCATCACGGCCCAGAGGTTGCAGGGCAGCGTTCGTCGATCTGACACCATCGCGCGCACGGGCGGGGATGAATTTACCCTGATTCTTGCAGACCTGACGCTGGCGCAGAGCGCAGATATGCTGGCGCAAAAAATTCAGGAAGAAATGAATCGGCCCTTGAAGATCGGGGCCATGCTGGTGCGCATTGCTGGCAGTATTGGCGTAGCCATCTATCCGGATGATGCAAGCACGGCGGATGCGCTGTGCGCGTTGGCGGATGCGGGGATGTATGCAGCCAAGCGGCGCAGCAAGGCACAGACCAATCTTGGCGTGGAAAATTGAGCCAGGAGCTTTTCGGAATAAACATGGCATGGATGGAGAAAAAAAGACGGCACGAACAAGTTCTGCTCGTGCCGGGAGGCCAGTGACGCAACTGATTAGGAACCGTGTTTCAATGCTGGAAGTAGCGTCGAAACGTCCCTTACAGAATCTATGATGCCATAAGTGGGAGGTTGCGTACATGGAAATATCAAAAAAATCATAGATTTTTTGCATTTCGGTAATGGTTTTCCATAGATTTTTCGTTGAGGAAACACGGTGGTAATTGCTAGTATCTTCAATTTACTCAACAGTTATGGCACATATTTGGCCTGTTTCTGTCGGGAGAGGGTTGCATTCGTGGCATACTGGGATCAAGATTGCCAAGGCTTAAGGGGACGGTAGAGTCTGGCAGGAGGAGAGGCCGTGGATACTCCGGAACATGGAAATTCCAGCAAGAAAAATCCGGCGGATGCGCTGGACATTGCGCCCAGCAGGCGTGGAACTGGCTGGAAGACGGCGCTGCTTGTCTGCGGGTCTGCGCTGCTGGGAGCCACGGCGGTAGCCCTGTGGAATCGCAGGGTTCTGACTAAAATCCAGTCGCAAGCTCCTGCGCAGAGGAAAACGAATTCCGGCACGCTTCGAGATCGACATCGGGCAGGCAAAGATTTTTTTAGAGTTTGAAAAAAATCGTAGAAGGTATAGTAGAGCGCAGAAGGCACGCCAAAGCGAAGATTGTGGCTGCAACGCCCGCTTCTTCCAGAAGGCATGTGCGCATTTTCCAGAGAGTCGTGCGTTTTTCAACAGCCCACTCCCTTGCATTGGGATGCGGGTTAGGGTACTCTAACTTTGGCTCGTTGAAACGTTCGCGTTTCCGGCCACTCCTGCAGCAGGGCAAGCTTGAGAAGTTACGGCACCTGCTTCGTGGTTCACCTGGTAGTGAATCCAACCATAAGGTTGAGGAAAGAATTCCGCACAATGCGGAGGGTAGCTTTCGGGCTGCCATGCGATCTTTACAAATTTAGCTGTGCGCATTCGCCAGAAATTTTGGCGAGTTCGATAGCGAAACGAGCCAGAAATACCGGCCAATCGAGATCGAGAAACGCAACGAAAATCCAGCATGAATAACATGAATAAAAAAGTGAGCAAGTTTTCTTGACAGAGACACGCACACTTGATAGTCTGGGAAACGTTGCGCCAAGTAACGAAAGTCGCTTGGAGATGCGCAGCAAAGTTCGAGGACACGCCGGTGAAAGCCGGTGACTCGATCCAAAAAGTCAACGCTTAGGTGTTCGACTTACGGATCTTTGAAAACTTAGGTTGAACGTGCCAGTCGTGAGATGACGATGAAGTAGTGGTTATGTCATTCTCACAAGGTAAATCCCTGCAGGCTTCGAGCCTTGCAGGGTGGTCATCTATCTCGACCTCCGTCGGGTATAGATGGCAAAACAGTTTCAAACGAGAGTTTGATCCTGGCTCAGAATCAACGCTGGCGGCGTGCCTAACACATGCAAGTCGCACGAGAAAGGGGAGCAATCCCTGAGTA
>OLLR01000076.1_pt1 | contig 36622 bp, 27 predicted proteins | sample 1604601 | NCBI WGS metagenome assembly OLLR01 (sample SAMEA104055725, study PRJEB20765) | soil metagenome | biome: Arctic tundra; feature: Polygonal ground; material: soil | place: USA | collected 2011-09 | depth 0-0.5 m | reverse complement strand
CTTGTCGAACTCCGCCTTGAACTTCGGGTGGAAGTAGGCTTTCCAACTCATGGATAGCATTATGCCCTAAAGAGCATAATGCTGTAAAGAGCATTGTTGGCTAAAGCGCTCAACGGGGAGATCGGGCAGCGATGTCCGACAACCTGGAGAGGCTCGCGGTCTGGATTTATCGGGGGGGGAGGGTACCCACAAAAGTCCTCACCGTGGGTTCCGATTGGGCTGGAAATCACCCTGCCTAGCAAGCCCATAGTGTTTTGAGGTATAACGCGAGAGCGAAGCGAATCGTTCGAAACAAGTCTCCGCTCAGGGTCAAAGCACCGATGCGAACGGCAGCCCTAAACAGAACCCACAAATTGCTCAGGAATACCCATGTTTATCCACAGTATTTTTTCGGGGTACCCACAAAAGTCCCCACAGTGAGGAAGATTTCTAGGTTTTAGGGGAGAATGGCTGCTTTCATCTTGTTGATTTATTTGGCTCCTCAGGTAGGACTCGAACCTACAACCCTTCGGTTAACAGCCGAATGCTCTGCCATTGAGCTACTGAGGAGTGTGTGAAGCGGAAAGTCGATCTCTCTGTACGGTAGCAAATGTGGCAGAAAACGTCAAAAATGCAGCAGTACGGATACACTTCTGTATCTCCGGCGATCTCAGCTAAATGTGCGTCGCTATATCCACCGCCACGAACTATTCTTCTTGCTCGCAGCAGAAAACTACAGTCTTAGTGTCTTGTCCGTGGCCCCGTAGATCAGCGCCTCACCGTCGCCCCGGCGCAACCGTGGCAATTGCATACAGCGATCCGCGCGCGCCAATAAAAAGCGTGCGACGGTCTTTGCCTCCGAAGCAAAGGCTGGTCGGGCGCTCTGGGACTTCGAGAATCCCTGTCTGCTGTCCCTTGCGGTCATAGATATATATCTGGCTGTTGGCGATATAGACGTTTCCAGCAGTGTCCGAGACAACGGAGGTTCCACCGCGTTCCGCGAAGAGGTGCGTGGTCAGCGTTTCTGTGGAAGTAAGCTGAGCAGTCCAGGTACGCGCGTCCTCTTCGCTGACAATGTAGTGGCTATCCCCGACAGCGAAGGGTGCAAGCTGCGAGCTTTGCAGCAGCGGACGCCAGGTTCCGCCAGCCAGAATCGCAGTGTTGCTGCCGGGGGCGTAATAGTCGCCGCGGTGTGCCGGCAACAGAGCGCTGCGGATTGCGGTATTGCTGCCGACGCGATAGACGTAGCCCCTGTGCTCCAGCATCCATTCGAGTTGGATAAGTTGATTATGCAGACCCACGGGCAACAGAAGGATGGTATCGGTCTTAGGGGAATGAGCTTCGCTGACAGGGAAAACCTCTCCTGTACTGGTCTGCACGCGCGAAACAGATTTTCCATTGTTCACCACGAGCAGCGTGGAAGGCGCAACGTAGCCGAGAACCATCGGCGATTCCTTTGTTCTGGCAAGCAGTTCTGCTGCGTGGTGTTCCGGGTTGTACCGATAGATGGCGTGCAGGGCCGCGTCACTGAAGTAGACGATTCCCGCATCGTCAGCCGTCAACCCAGAGGCGTTGCTGTAACCAGTGGCAACGCGGGTAAGCGTGGCGTGGGGCGCGAAGGCTGCGGGAAGTGGAAGAGGAGCACCGCGCCGCATTTTTTGCGTGAGAGCGAAGTGAACAAAGTGGGGCGCGCGGACTTCAACTCCGCTGTCTTCATCGAAAACACTGTTGTCGAAGGACAAGCGTGTCTGGCTGAAGACCTTTACATTATCGAAATCGACGTTGGTGGAGTTGTGCGCGATGACCGCATACGGCTTAGGCAAAACATTACGCGAGACGCGATACATGTACGTGTTGGCAAAGAGCAGGTCGTGCGAGGACTCCAGCTCAACGGCGACCGCATTAGCACCCTCCGGGTTCTCTTCTTCTGTTTGCAGATCGTAAATCTTCCAGTTCGCTACATGATCCAGGCGAAGCTCGTCGCGCAGATGGTGTTCGCAGGAGAACTGATAGATCGCCCCGGGGGTGCTGGTGTTTTCAATCAGCAATCCAGCCTTCGCCGTGCCTGCATGGGACCAGATGCCGCGAAGAATTCCACCGCCGCCATTGTGGATCCAAAGGCTGGGATACTGCGCGTCTAGCTGCATCAACGGCTGCTGTGAGCGAGGTGATGGCGTGGGTGCGGCAGGCTCAAGCAGAGGAATGTACTCACTGTGGCCGCGAATAAAATCTACATCCTCAATCATGGAGTGGGGGCCGGAGCGCCACTCAATTCCAGCGGCGCGGGGGTTGGCATTTCCCGTTGCGATGCCGAAGCCTCTAACGAGATTCGTTCCACCCTGTGGCGCAATCAGCAACGGGATAGCTGGGCCATCGCCCTGAAAATGCGGGTCGGAATCGGCAAGCATAAACTGCGTGGTAAAGGGACTAAAACCGATCAGCGTTGTGTCGGGTCGGAGGCGCAGCGAACCAGTCAGTCGGTATATTCCGCTGGGGAAATAGAGCGTCGCGTGTTGATTGATGGCTCGCTGTAACGCGGCGGTATCGTCCGTGCCTCCATCCCCGATTACGCCCAATGTATGCACGTTGACCCAGGACTGCATGGAATGCAGTGCGGGAATATCGCTTTGCACCGCAGCGGCTTCCTGTTGTAGCTGGCGCTCGTGGTGGTGCAGCGTGATACCATTTTCCCGGCCATCGGAGCCAATCTCCAGCCCCAGAATAAAGTGTTCCTCGACAAAAAATGACGATGGGTTTGAGATGCGGTCTCCCATCCCAGGCGCTTCCGTGTTTCTAACGAAGTGTCGAACATGCCCGCAAGCGATATTCTCCAGCGTCACCTCAGAGCGGAAATTTTTAGTGTCTCCGAGTTGCAGCACCGCTCCTGAGATATTCCGCATCTGGAGATCGCGACCGTAGAGCTGTTCGACTTCACTTTTCGGAATTTCAATAGCAATGGGAAGGTCAGCAAAGCTATCCCGGATAAGCGTGAATCCTGCCTCCTCGGTGCGGATGGCAGCAACGCGCTGCCCTGCAAAGCTCGAATCCATCAGCAGGAACTGCCACGCTGGCGAGGTTTTTCCCGTAACGATGCCGAACTTGCCACCATAAATATGAATGTTGCTGGCCTGATTTCCAACCTGCTCGATGGCCGCATAGGCAGTACCGAGATGAAAGTTTGTATTCGATACAAAGCTATGCTGCGCCACGTTGAAGCGAACGGCCACAGCCAATGGATTGCCTTCCGCTATCTTGAAATCAATATTGGAAACAGCGCTGAAAAATGTGAATTCGCTGGCATCGGCGATGGGCTGGCCCGCCTGGCTGCGCTCATCGGTGAACCAGAGCATATATCGAGATGAACCATCCTGAAAGCCCGGCGTGTGTGGGCCAAGAATAAAAACGGGTCGATGCATTCCAAACCCGATAAGGCGAATCCCGGCCCAGACGTGGATGGTTCGAGTGAGGCGATAGCGTCCTTCAGGGACGAAGACGACACCATGATGCGTGGTCTCCTGAACTCGGTTAATCGCCTGTTGTAGTGCGTCGGAGTCATCGGCGATGCCGTCAGCGCGCGCGCCAAAATCCCTGGCGGTCAGATACACGGCGTGAGGATCGTCTGGTCGCGATGTGTAGACCGACTGCGCCAGCGAGCCAATAGAACAAAAAACAACAAAGGCAGAGCAAAGCGCGATCAGAGCAAAAAGTCTGACACCTCGACACAAAATCATCCATCCTATCCCCATTGCGCACTTTCGTCCGTTCGTGGTCTCTTGCATTGTAGCTTTCTGCCCGTGTCTGCCGTTTTTCAACGTTCCTGTCCTATAATTCGTTCGCGAGGCACATTGATTCAAATTCTGCACTGCGCTGCTGGGAGATGGGATGAAGTATAGCTGGATGAGGCATTGTGTTCTGCTGTTGTTCCTTGGATACTGCGTGCATTCTCTTGCACAACAGAAACCATCGCCTGCATATAAGAATACAAAATTGTCATTTGAACAAAGGGCAGAAGACCTTGAACAGCGCATGACGCTGGAAGAAAAAATTTCTCAGCTTGGTCATACCTCCGAGGCCATTCCGCGTCTGGGCATCCCACAATATAACTGGTGGAATGAAGGACTGCACGGTGTTGCGCGCGCTGGCATTGCGACGGTTTTTCCGCAGACGATTGGCATGGCTGCCACCTTTGATGATGCCTTGTTGTTCAGGGACGCAAATGCCATCAGCACAGAGTTCCGGGCAAAGTACAACACAACCAGGGGCAAAGATGGGACGAGCCACTGGTACTATGGGCTGACCGTTTGGTCGCCGAACATCAACATTTTCCGTGATCCGCGATGGGGGCGCGGCCAGGAGACCTACGGGGAAGACCCCTACCTGACTTCGCGCATGGGCGTGGCGTTTGTTCAGGGATTGCAGGGAAATGATCCGAAGTATTTGAAAACCGTGGCGACTCCGAAGCACTTTGCAGTGCACAGCGGGCCAGAAGCGACCCGACATCAGGTGAACGTATCCGTATCGCGGCATGATCTGGAAGATACCTATTTGCCTGCATTTCGAGCAGCGATCATGAAGGGTGGCGCGCAATCGGCAATGTGCGCCTACAACTCCGTAGATGGTGAGCCAGCGTGCGCCAACACAAATTTACTGCAGAACCACCTGCGGGACGCATGGAATTTCAAGGGCTATGTGGTATCCGACTGTGGCGCGGTTGCAGACATCAGTGCCCATCATAAATACAAAGCAACGCAGGAAGAAGGCGTAGCCGCTGCTCTTCTAGCAGGAACAGACCTGATTTGCGGGGAGCCTCCTCAAGAGCGCGTGCATCTGGAACGCACGGCTGCTCTACATGCGGTGCAGCAAGGCATTCTTCCACAGGCCACGTTGGATCGAGCCGTAACCAGATTGCTCAAGGCACGCTTCCAACTGGGCATGTTCGATCCGCCGACGATGGTTCCTTGGTCAGATTTGGGTGCAACAGATAATGACGCGCCCTCGCATCGTAAGCTCGCGCTCAAGACTGCGCGTGAGTCGCTGGTGTTGCTAAAAAATACCGGCCAAATACTTCCGTTAAAAAAGACGTATGCGAAGATCGCCGTGATTGGGCCGGATGCGGACAGCCTGGATGCACTGGAAGGAAATTACATCGGCACACCCTCCGCGCCTATAACTGTATTGGCTGGCTTGCGAACACGTTTTCGACAATCGCAGATCCGTTATGTTGCGGGAACGGACATCACAGGTACCGTGGTGCGACCCGTGCCAAAAATCTACTTCTATACTTCTGAGGCCAGGACAAAGCATGGATTGCATGCAGAATATTTTGACAATATCGACCTCAAAGGCCCGCCGACATTAAGCCGCATTGATCCGGATGTGAATTTTGTTTGGGGATTTCGAGGGGTTTCAACTCGGCTGGTAAAGAATTATTCCGCGCGGTGGACGGGAGTGTTGTCCCCCGATGAAACCGGAAATTACATTCTTGGCTTTACCGGACAGGATGGCTATCGTGTCTGGATCAACGATCAATTGTTGGTTGAGGATTGGACAGCACATCGGCCTTCCACGACCCAGACGAAACCTATCTACCTCGAACGAGGGAAGGCGTACAAGTTCAGGATTGAATACTTTCAGACGGTGCGCGCTGCTGAAGCCAAGCTGGTCTGGGGCATGCCAGGCCGCGAAGAAGCCGAGTCGATCCAGACAGCACGCGAGGCAGACCTGGTCGTGATGGTGCTGGGACTTTCCGCGCGCGTTGAAGGCGAGGAGATGAACGTTCACGCAGCAGGATTTTCGGGTGGAGACCGGACACGCCTCGATCTCCCTGCTCCGCAGGAACAATTGTTGGAACAGGTGTGCGCGACGGGCAAGCCGGTGATTTTGGTTTTGATGAATGGCAGCGCACTCGCCGTGAACTGGGCAAGCGAGCATGTAGCGGCCATTCTGGAGGCGTGGTATCCAGGAGAAGCGGGCGGTATAGCCGTGGCGGAAGCACTCACGGGTGATTTTAGTCCCGCTGGACGACTACCGATTACCTTCTACAAAAGCGTGCAGCAGTTGCCTCCCTTTGAAGATTACTCGATGGCAAACCGAACCTATCGCTATTTCAGTGGCGATCCGCTTTATCCGTTTGGATATGGCCTGAGCTATACAAAGTTTCGGTACAGCGATCCAAAAACCAGTCTGCCCTCTATCCCTGCGGATGGCACAATAACGCTTTCCGCGTTGGTGACCAACACAGGCGCAATGGACGGCGATGAAGTGGTGCAGCTATACCTTACCCATGACGGAATCAAAGAAGCCCCGTTACAAGAGCTTCGCGGGTTCCGGCGAATTCATCTGCTGCACGGACAAAGCAGACGAGTTGCATTCACCCTGCAAGATCGCGACCTGAGCCTTGTGGATGCGGATGGGCAGCGAAGAATCCGAAGCGGTACGGTGAAGGCATGGATCGGCGGCGGTCAGCCAGCCACCCATGCAGCACCAACGACGACCACCAGCGCAGGTGTGAATACCCGCTTCAGCATCACATCTGAGAAAATTCTGCCAGAATGAAACAACAGGTGATGGGCAAGCGGTCTGCGCGGACAAGAATAATTTCGTTTGCCGATGCGATTTGCTGACGGCCACAACGTGAAAGGGCAGTGAACATAGTGATGCAAGAATTTACATTGATGGGTCTGTCGATCCTTGGCGAAGCAACTATCCGGGAAACAGGCGCTGGTTTTTATGGAGTGAATCCGTCGAATGCGGAGCAACTGGAGCCAACTTTTTATTCAGCAACGATGCAAGACATAGACGATGCGGCCAGGTTGGCGGAAACGGCATGTGCCGTGTTCAGCCAAGCCAGCGGCGCGGAACGCGCGCAGCTTTTGCGCTCCATTGCCGAGGGGCTTTCCCTGCACGGTCAAGCGATCATCGAGCGCGCGCATCAGGAGACCGGGCTGCCTCTGCCGCGCCTGCAAGGGGAACTAGGTCGCACGACTGGACAACTGCGGCTGTTTGCCGAGGTGCTCGAAGAAGGATCGTGGGTGAATGCGCGGATTGATGAGGCAGATCGGGAGCGCAAACCGCTTCCGCGCCCAGATATTCGCTCCATGCTGCGTCCTCTTGGCCCGGTTGCTGTTTTTGGCGCCAGCAATTTTCCGCTTGCATTTTCCGTTGCTGGGGGCGATACCACATCTGCGTTAGCAGCGGGCAATCCTGTGATTGTCAAAGCGCATCCTGCACATCCGGGTACCAGTGAGCTTGTAGGCAAAGTTATCCAGAAGGCCGTGCAGCAGTGCGGCTTGCCTGCAGGCGTGTTTGCTCTGCTTTTCGACGCAGGCATTGAGGTGGGAACCGCGCTGGTGCAGCATCCAGCCATCAGAGCCGTTGCATTTACCGGATCAACCAAGGGAGGACAGGCACTAATGCGGCTTGCTGCGCAACGTCCCGTTCCGATTCCCTGTTACGCGGAGATGGGCAGCGCCAATCCATTATTTATTCTCTCCGGGGCCATGCGGGAGAGAAGCGAACAGCTTGCTCAGGGCCTGCTGGCATCGGTGACGCTCGGCTCCGGACAATTTTGCACCAAGCCTGGAGTTGTGTTTCTACCGCAAAACGATAGTGCACAGTTCCTGCAGATACTGCAGCGCGGAGCAGACGCACTGGGACAATGCGGCATGTTGACTCGCAACATTGCCGATCAATACAACAAGGCGATTCAGCACAGGTTGACTGAAGAATCAGCAAACCTGGTTACCGATATAGCGCATGCCTCGGACGGAACCAAAGCCGCTGTGGGTGCAGCAGCAATCTTCAACATCTCGCTCGGTGACTTTCTTGCGCATCCTGAGCTATGGGAGGAGGTCTTTGGCCCCACGACGCTACTGGTGCAGTACGACGCAGAGAACGATCTATTGCAGGCAGCACAACGGATGCCGGGCCACCTGACAGCTACGATTCATGGCACAGAAAAAGACCTGGATGGCGCGCAGAAGCTACTCCAGATTCTTGAAACGAAGGTTGGGCGCATTCTCCTGAACGGCTATCCCACGGGCGTGGAGGTGAACCATGCGATGGTGCATGGCGGCCCGTTCCCTGCTACAGCCGATGGCCGATCGACTTCTGTCGGCACACAGGCGATATTTCGCTTCGTGCGACCTGTCTGCTATCAGGACTTCCCAGATTCCGCGCTTCCGATCGAGCTGAGACGAGCGAACTCTCTCGGCATTATGAGATTGGTGAATGGAACGCTAACGCGCAATGGGTAGGTTTGACCTGCCCATTGAAACACCATTGCAAAATTGCAGCGAACCGTCGCATCAGGCGACGAAATTCTCCAGCGTGCCAATGCCCTCGATGTGAATAGCAATCGTATCCCCACTCACCAGCGTAAAGTTGTCCGGGGGAACGATTCCTGTCCCTGTCAGCAAAAATGCTCCTTGCGGAAAGCTGTTGTCCTGAAAAAGGTACTGGGCCAGGTCCTTCGGATCGCGTTTGAGTTCAGCGAGCGTGGTGCTCCCAGAAAAAACTTTGTGTCCCTTCCGCTCGATATCGAGTTGGATGGATGTCGACTTGCTGATTGGATCGGCGGAGAGCAGAACGCAAGGCCCCAGCGCGCAACTGCCGTCGTACACCTTCGCCTGCGGAAGGTACAAAGGGTTTTCACTTTCGATATCGCGCGAACTCATATCGTTGCCGATGGTGTACCCGACGATCTCGCCTCGCGCATTGATCAACAGCGTCAACTCCGGCTCCGGCACAGACCACTTCGCATCGGAGCGAATCCGCACGGCGCTGCGCGGCCCAACAACGCGGCGCGCGGTCGCTTTGAAAAATAGCTCTGGACGCTCCGCGGCATAGACGCGGTCATAGAAGTCTCCGCCACCTGCGTCCTTGGATTCTTCAATTCTTGCGCTGCGGCTGCGATAATATGTAACACCTGCGGCCCATACTTCCTGGGTTCCAATGGGTGCCAGCACAGTTGCCAGGTCAAAGTTTTTTGCAGCCTGCTTGCTCGTGGCTGCGCGCGCCCGCGCATGGAAATCTGGGCTACAGAGAAGTTCATCCCAGCTTTCTGCCGAGACAGGATAATAAAGGTTCCCCTGCTCAACGAATGCTCCGCTAGCTGTACGATAGAGTTTCAATTTATTTTTCTCCTGTTGCAGATGTTTGAATCGTTGTTCGATCCGTTGCATGATTTTGCGATGTTGCGGTCGCGCCGCGATCAAGCTGCGCCAGAATTGCGTCTACATCGTAGACACACCCTCCCCAGACGCCTCCACTTGCCTGAACAAGCGCAGCCCAAAGGCGCGTGTCGTCAGGCAGAGCCGGGTGTGGCGCAAGATCATGCCGAGGTACACGTCCGGCGAGACGGCGTCGGCCTTCTTCCGCAGAGAAGCGCTCCTCGGCTTCGCCCACCATATCCACCGTGCCATGCAATGCGTTGCGGTCGATTGTGATTTCGATGGTGTCGCCATCTTGTACACGCCCGATTGGCCCACCCGCCAGTGCCTCTGGAGAGACGTGTCCGATGCAGGCACCCGTGGAAACGCCGCTAAAGCGAGCATCCGTAAGCACCGCAACATGCTTGCAGAAGGGAAGGCTCTTCAGTGCCGAGGTAATCTGATAAATCTCCTGCATGCCAGCGCCAGTCGGGCCGCCGCAGATCAACACCAGCACATCGCCGTGCGATACGCTGCCCTGTTTAATCGCATGGATGGCTGCCGCTTCAGTGGTAAACACGCGCGCAGGCCCGGTATGGCAATAGCAATTGTTCGCGTCGATCAGTGAAGGGTCAATGGATGTGCTTTTAATAATGCTGCCCTCTGGCGCAAGATTTCCAGTTGGGAAACATACGGTTGCCGTCAGGCCATGCGCGCGCGCACGCTCTGGAGAAAAAATCACATCGTCGGCATCAATTCCATCCAGAACTTGCAGGCGTTGCTTCAGCGCCCTGCGTCGTTCGCTCTGTTCCCACCAGTCCAGATTTGCATCCAGCGTTTCTCCTGTAACGGTGCGTACCTGACAGTTCAGCAGCCCCGCGCGACGCAGGTGCAACATCACTTCCGGTACGCCGCCCGCAAGAAAAACCTGCACGGTAACAAAATTATTTGGGCCATTGGGCAGCGCATCCACCAGCCTGGGCACGCTGCGATTGACGGCAGCCCAATCGGCTGCCGAGGGACGCTTCAATCCAGCCGCGTGCGCAATAGCAGGAACATGCAGCAGAAGATTGGTGGAACCACCGAATGCCGCGTGCAGCACCATTGCGTTTTCAATCGCGGCATCGGTCAGCACATCGCGAGTGCCCAGGCCAAGCTGCACCATGCGCAGCATAGCGCGAGCCGAATGCGTGGCTGCATCCAGCCAGATGCTCTGCCCCGAAGGCGCAAGCGCGGTGTGTGGCAGCGAGAGTCCCAGGGCTTCCGCAACCACTTGCGCAGTAGCGGCTGTACCTAGAAATTGACAGCCACCGCCCGGCGTGGCGCAGGCACGGCAACCCACCTCCGCGGCATACTCCAGCGTGATCTGCTGCTGCGCGAAACGCGCGCCTAGGGTCTGTACTTTGCCTGCATCTTCACCATCTTCAGGCAGAAGTGTGACTCCCCCCGGTATCAAAATGCTGGGCAACGCGCCAGAAGATGCCAGCGCCATCATCATTGCCGGAAGACCCTTATCGCAGGTTGCTACGCCTAGAACTCCTTTGCGCGTAGGCAGGGAACGCATCAACCGTCGCAACACAATTGCAGCATCGTTGCGATAGGGTAAAGAATCCAGCATTCCGTCCGTACCCTGGGTGCGACCGTCGCATGGGTCGGTACACGCGCCGGCAAAAGGGATGGCATGGCTGTTGCGAAGCTCCCGCGCCGCCTCGGCCACTAGCAGACCCACCTCCCAATGGCCCGTGTGAAACCCCAGCGCAATGGGAGTTCCATCCTGTCCTCGCATACCGCCGTGCGTGCTCAAAATTAGAAATTCAGGATCGAGCAGGCGTGCTGGCTCCCACCCCATGCCAGCATTCTGGCTCAGTCCGAATATATTTCCCGACGGCTGCGTTCGCAGCATCTCTGGCGTAATGGGCAGCGTGCCTTCCGGCCCGCGCGCATGGGTGCGGGTCTCCTGAAATATCGCTGCATCCGTGTCGAACACCTGCGCTGCTGTTATTGGATTGGAACGGTTCATCTGCCCTCATTTTCAGGTACGGCGCACGGTATCGATGCATCCCTCACGCGCCTGTCAAGCTTCACGACACGGAAGCAATGGCCACTTCAGGTTTTGCTGGGACGGCCTGCAAGTGAACAATCAAGCTGCCCGCAAGCATTAGCGATATGGACATAAATAGATATCCGGCGCGTGAATTGCCAGTCACGGCCTGGAGCAGACCTACCATCCATGTCCCAAGAAATCCACCCAGCGCGCCGCAACTGTTTACCAGGGCGATGACTTCTCCAGCCACATTTTTCGGCAGCATCTCCGGCACGATCGAAAAAAACGGGCCATACGGCGCATACATGGCGCCTCCAGCAAGAATAAGAAACGCATACGCCAACCAGAAACTATGCGCTGCGGTGATGTACGAGCTGAAAAGAAATGCGCCAGCCAGCATCAGAAAAGGCCAGATAAATTTTTTACGACTCAGTGTGCGATCAGAATAATAGCCCACCAGCAGCATCAAAACCACCGCCAGCAGAAATGGCAACGCGCTGAGCAGGCCAACAATCTCAATGCCGCGTGATATTCCAGCCTGGATCATGGTTGGGAGCCACAACACAAACCCGTACACGCCAACGCTCCAGAAAAAGTATTGCAGGCACAGCCTGCAAACACCCGGCAAGCGCAGCGTAGCAGCAAAATTTTCCACCTGCGGCAGCGTTTGCTGTTCCAGTTCCAACTGGCTCGCAAGTTGCGTGCAATATTCCGCACTAAGCCAGGATGCTTGCTCCGGCCTGTCCCGCACAACAAGGTTCCAGATACATGCCCACAAAATTGCTGGAATTCCCTCGACAACAAAGGTCATCTGCCAACCAACCGCTTTGATCAGATAGCCCGTGGCGGCAGACATCCAGAGCACCGTAACGGGATTACCCAGCAAGAGAATTGCATTGGCGCGGGATCGTTCTTTGCGTGTAAACCAGTGGGTCAGCAGAATCAGCATCGCAGGCAGAATCAAACTCTCTGCCACGCCCAGCAAAAGCCGATCCAGCGCCAGTAGCCAGAAGACGCGAATCACTCCAGTTAACGCCGCTAGAACTCCCCAGGCAAGCAGCGCATACATCACCAGCCGGCTGGCGCTCCTGCGTCGCGCGTAGATTGCGCCTGGAATTTGAAATAAAAAATATCCAAGAAAAAAAAGCGATCCCAGAAACGCTGACCGCGCATTGCTGATGTGCAGCGTCCTGGCTAGTCCTGCTGCCGCGCCAAACCCGTAATTTGCGCGGTCAAGATAGGCGAGGCTGTAGGTAACAAAGACGGCAGAAAGAAGATAGACCCAGCGCTTTCGTGTCTCCACCTGCGACTGCGTTGCTGGTTTCTTCAGTAGATTGAGCACATAGGCTTTATAACATTTCTGATGAGGATGCAGTGCGCCCCCGGTATTGCCCTTGGCAACGGCGCTGGCAGTGCTCCCCGCCAAGCGGTTAGATAAGCCACCCTCGGGGGTTATGACACAAAGCATGACACAAAACTCGTCGTGTCTGAGCAGCTGCCGCCGCATGTTATTGAAGAAATGGTAGGCACGAGGAGACTCGAACTCCTGACCTCTACCGTGTCAAGGTAGCGCTCTAACCAACTGAGCTACGCGCCTACAAACAACATTTTGATTGTAGCGGCTGGAGCGGGATGGGAGCAAACATTGCTCGATTTTTCTGGCTCTGAACCCGCGCCTCGTTCACATTGAAAACTCCGGCGCAACCGCAAACATTTGCAACCCAATGATCTGCGTCATCAAAAATCGACGAGAATGACCCTCCCTGCGCTAGGATGATAGAGAAAGAGACAAGATCGCGTGATTCAACAGCTCCGAGCGCTACCCAATCAATTGACGCTACTGCGGCTCTCCATCATTCCCTTTTTGGCCTTAGCCATTTTGGACGCGCACTACCATCGGGCCTTAATCCTGCTGGTGATTGCCGGTCTGAGTGACGGCCTGGATGGTTTTTTGGCGCGGCGCTTTCGTCTACGCACGCAGTTGGGAGCCTATCTGGACCCCATCGCCGACAAGTTGCTGCTCAGCACGCTGTTCCTGGTGCTGATGCACGTTGGACTGGTTTCCCTGCGGGTAACGCTATTCGTCTTCAGCCGAGACCTGGGAATCCTCATCATGGCGGCGCTGTTGTACAACACGGTGGGCATGCGGGATTTCAGTCCCAGCATTGTTGGTAAGGCCAACACGCTGGCGCAGATCATAGCCGTTACCGCAGTGGTATTGGCGCAATCCTACGCTCCGGCATGGCTGCTCTGGCTGCGCCATGCAGCGTTGGAGGCTACACTCTGGCTAACCGTGATCTCCGGCTTCCATTATCTCTGGCTGAGTAGTCGCCGCCTGGGACATCCGCCGGAGACACCGGCAACGCAGTAATCCTGCTCCTGCCAAAGCAGCCAAACCCTGCACAATCCGTAGCTTGCGGATTATCCTGACCCAGGATTAAGCCATACTGTCGTGATATTCATCCCAATAATGAAATACGGTTGTCTTTTTCCTATAAAAAGCGATAGCCTGTCGAAGATCCCATTGCGGGGTCGCAATGGGATCGTAGCAGCGCAACCGGTTGGCCCACGGTGTTGGGGCTCCGGGTCGATGAAAAATTCGGCGAAGTTTTTCTCAAACCCGCCGATGAAAGAATTGGATGAAGTTCCGATTTTCTAAAGTACCTGGAATTCGCGCCGGTTCTGCGCGGGTTCAACGGTAAGGGTGTTTCGGAAAATCGCTGAGACCTGTTTGCAGAATTGCGCTATGAAAAAGATCGTATTAGCGGACAATCAGTCCATATTTCGCGCCGGCATCGCCAAGGTTCTCGCAGCCCAGGAGGATGTGCGCATCGTGGCCCAGTGCCTCGACACAGAGCATCTACAACAAGCAGCGTCCTCGGCTCGCGGCTCCATTGTCCTTTTCACCACCACGCTGCAACCGGAGTATGAATCGCTGGTGCGGCTGATCCACACCGCAGCCAGCCGCGCCATTGTCATCGCGGAAAATAACGACTCCCCACAACATTTTGTCGGCAAAGAGATCGACGGCCTGCTCTTCCGCGATGTCAGCGGCCCAACGCTGATTGAATGCGTCCAGCGCGTCTCAAACGGAGCCACCTACACCCAGGCACGCACGGGGAGAAGTCTGCCAGAAGAGATTGATTCCGTGGGCGCTCGCGTCCGTCTGCGCCTGACTCCCAAAGAAATGGAAATTGTCGCGCTGATCGTGCAGGGCTACAAGAACAAGCAAATTGCCATCCAGCTCGGCACTACAGAGCAGGTCATCAAAAATTATCTGCGCAGTGTCTACGACAAAACCGGCGTTTCTGACCGGCTGGAATTAGCTCTGTTTACCATTCATCACCGCATCTTGACACAAACCATTGACGTGCCCACAACGCTACGCATGGCCTCTGCCTGACACGCTGGAATATAACGATTCAACTATTGAAAGCTACAGAGATTCTTCCACGTCTGGCTACTGGCTTCCCGGTGTCGTGAGCAGGGCGCTCACAATGGCAACCAGTTCCTCTGGATCGACAGGCTTTTCCAGATATATATCCGCTTGCGGCTCCACCGCCTTGAAGGCCTCGACGCAGTATCCAGAAACCACCACTACGGGAACATGACTCTGCGCCCTAGCCGCGACCAGGATCTCGCGTCCACAGTCCTCGCCCAGCTTCCAATCGGTCACCACAGCATCAAAGGTCTCGGTCAACAGCAAAGCGATGGCCTCCGGCGCTGCCGAACAAACGGTCACATCATGCCCAGCACGCTCCAGGATCGCGCGCTTCAAGGCCACGGCTCCCGTCTCATCATCTACACATAGAATTCTGGCCACGCGCACCCCCCTTGCTCCGCGCAATGAAATGGAACCTGATCGCACCGTAAAGAATGACTGGTTGAAAAAAACATGGCCGGTTGCGAAACCCGCCTTCAGCGTCCGGGGAAGACGGGCAGCAAGTTCCCTCTTGTTTCCATCCCCAATCAGTGTAGTCCAGATGCGGCCCTGGCGGCGTTGCCGGTTGCCTGTAGCCGGATAGAAGTAACCAGATTTGTGTTACTTCCCTGCTGTTGCCCGCTCCGTGCTGGCAGAAAGCCTGGCCGTGCGATCCTGCTTTTCCCAATTAAAGGGCCGACCATCAATGGCCCGCTTAATGGTTTTCAGCAGCACCAGTGAGAAGACTTGCCGGTAGGTGAAGCGCTGAATCCAGATATGCCAAAGCAGCCAGCCATCGCCTTGATTGGCCGGGTGCTTCGGCTCCAGCATAAAGGCCAGAGAGGAGGCCAGAAAATCTACGACCAAAAATGCCAGGAAGTATGCCACCAGCTTCTCAAAGCTCGCGTTGCTGGCCGCCTCCGGATGGAAATAATGCTGGTACACAAAATTCACCACCCCTGCGGCAAACATCAGATCAATGAACGGCGAGAAAATCGGCAACAGCATTTGAAAAATAAGAATGTTGGGCAGCGCAAAGAATCCCATCGCGCGATGCTTCACGAAGGCCATGCGATGCTTGAAGACCGCCTGCAGAATGCCAAAGGACCAGCGGAAGCGCTGACGCATCAGGCCAATCATGTTGTCGGGCGCTTCCGTAAAAGCCAGCGCGCGATCCTCATAGATCACTTTGTAGCCCTGCTGCAACAGGTTCATGGTCAGGTCAGCATCCTCGGCCACGGTGTTCACATGGTAGGAGCCACCGTCCTTGACCGGCTGCGTGCGCCAGGCTCCAATCGCGCCTGGAACCACAGTGACAACATTGAACAGATCAAGCGCGCGGCGCTCAAAATTCTGGCTGGTAATGTATTCCAGCGCCTGCCAGCGCGTCCATAGATTTACGCGGTTTCCCACCTTGGCATTGCCCGCAATAGCGCCCACTGTCGGATCGGCCATGTTCGGAATCAACAGCGAGATGGCATCCGGTGCAATCACCGTATCGGCATCAATGCCGACGTAAATTTCCTCCCACACCTGCTCCAGCGCAAAGTTGAGCGCCTCGGCTTTGCCACCATTCGGCTTGGTCAGGATTGTCAGCCGACCTGACGCCAACTCCTCCGGCATGGCTGCGCGCGCAACTTCCAGCGTGTCGTCGGTCGAGCCGTCGTCAATCACGATCACGCGCAGGTTCGGATAATCCGAGCGCATCACGGAGCGAATCGTGCGCGCAATCACCTTCTCTTCGTTGTAGGCAGGAATCAGCACGGCAACCTGTGGACGATAGACCTCCGATCCCGGAGGTAGATGACGCCTGCGAATGCGGTCGATAGCAGCAAAGAGTCCCACAATCACCAACCGCCCGGTCATCAATACATCGCCAACAAAGAAGATCAGGATAACAGTGTGATTGAAGAATGCGATGACGAAAAATGCGGTCGCATCCACGCGCGCCTGCCAGCGCTGTTGCGGTGCGATGGGCGGCATGACCTGGGCGCGAGTCTTGCCCATCAATGCAGAGACCGGGACAATCTTGTAGCCATGCGCGCGCAGTGCGTCGATTAACACCGGCAGGCTCTCTACGGTTTCGGAGCGGTCGCCGCCGCCATCATGCAACAGAATGATGCTGCCGCGAAACTGCGGCTTGGTCTGCATAACGCGCAACTGGTCAAGCACGGTATCCACAATCTCCTGCGGAGTCTTGCGTGGATGCTCATCCCAATCATTGGTGTCGATTTTGTCGCCGATGATGGTGTAGCCCATCTGCTGGATGCGATCTGCTGGCGCTGCCTGATCGTTCGTATCCGGCTCCTGGTCAATGGAATACGGCGGACGAAAGTACAACGGCTGCACGCCCAGTTCTGCGGCAAACAACCGCTCCGTCAGATTCAACTCCAGGTTCAATTGCCGGTTAGAAATTTCGCTGATATCTGGATGCGTCCAGGTGTGATTGCCAATCTCATGGCCCTCGCGGTAATAGCGTTTCAGCAGGCCGATATTGTCCTGCGCCTCCTCGCCAATCACCATGAAGGTTCCGGACACCTGTTTCTGTTTCAGAACGTCAAGAATCTTCGGCGTCCAGGTTGGATCTGGCCCATCGTCAAAGGTCAGAGCAACCTCGTTGGGATGATAGCCATACTGCTCGACGTTATACGACTGCGGGAATGTAGCAATCTGTTGCGCGGTCAGCAGATGTGTATCCGAATCCTGTTGAATCGTTCGCTGCCCCACCTGCGGCTCTCCAATAATGCGCAGGATGTCGCCATCGCCCTCGGTGTTCACGTCCTCACCCGGAGGGATAGTTGCCAGCAAGTTCGGCGCATCCGTATCCATAGGCTTGTCCCACATCTTCCACAGGGAACGATCCTCAGAGCCAAGCTTCCACAGCGCGAATGTCTCAATGCCCAGCTCGCGAGCCGCGCGCATTTCATTCACCGCCGTCACAGCGTCCAGATACCAAATCTGATGGCGCACATGCGCGTCGTCGTCATCATACGCAAAGTGCATATTCAGAGAATCGGAATCGAGTTCCGGCGTCGCTTCGGAATCGGAGGCATCCTGCCACGCCTCCGGTACCTCCAAATCTTCCGCGTCAAGAACTTTGGCTGCAATGCGCGGATGCCCTTTCTTCGGCTGCGACATGCTCCAGTCGTAGCCATAATTTCCAATGGCGCAGATCAATTTATTCTTCGGCACCAGTTTCAGCGCCACCTGCAAATTACGAACAAACCAATCCTGCGACGCGATCGGGCCGGGACCGCTGCCCGGCTCATGCTGGTCATAATTCATCAGGATCAGGCCGTCGGCATGAGCAGAGAAAAATTTCAGATCCCAATCATCATCGTCCACGGGAACGTTGATATACAGACGTAGATTCTTCGGGTGCATCTGCGCATACAGGTCGGCGATCAGTTGCCGGTAGCCTGGCTGCGCATCCGTGGGGATGGCCTCGATATCCATCGACAATCCCCGATAACGAGGATAGGCAGAAAGGAATGCCATCATCAAAACCACGAAGCTGGAGCGCGCGCGCGGATTGATTAAAAACTGCTCAGCAACCTTGGAGCTAAATTCCCCGGTCAGCGGATTAAAATTATTGACCATCGGCAGAATGTCGGTGTCTTCCTTGGCCTCGGTGATGGTACGCATCACCTTGCCCTCCTGGTCAACGTTATGCACGCCGTTGTCATCCACCACCGCATACGGATGGTTATCCATCGTAAAAGCAGTTGGCGTTCCATTCGCGCTGATAATGTGAATCCAGTCTGGAAAAAGAAGATCGATCTGATGAATATGCTGCTTCAGGGAGCTATAGCTGGCCGGGTCATAATCCACATAGTAGGCAGCGCGCAGTCCTACGCCAGAGTTGAGTGGAATCTCCGTTGGCCGTCCATGCTTTTTTCTCCGCGCATGGATTGGAGCCTTGCCGCGATTGTTGTCTTTGAGAGCGTGATAATTCCGCTTCTGCACCGGCAGCAAAAGCTCTGGCAAATGCTCGCGGTGAATTACGTTGATCCCAAATGCGATCAGCACCACAGTCGAAACGACAGCGACCACATCGAATATGCGTCGCAGGCGTTTCCATCGCTTTCGCTCAGGATCATAAAAAATCGGTTTCGACATACGGTTTTACGGTCTATCCGGCATCCTAGTTGCCCGTTCGCTCTGCGTCAAACCGCAACACACGTAATGGCACACACTGTATGATGCACTCCAATGCTTCTCTTTTTTCGTCGTGCCCACATCCACCTGTTTCTGGCGCTCGGCATGGGGCTGATTTTGCGTCTCTGGTGGATTCATGCCTACCCGCTGGTCGATGGCGATTCCTTTATCTATGGAGAAATCGCCAAGAACTGGCTCCAGCATGGCGTGTATGGGTTTACTGCGGTGCATGGCATTCGGCCCACGCTGATCCGTCTGCCCGGATATCCGCTGTTTCTTGCCGCCTGCTTTCGCCTCTTCGGCATGGAACACTACCATGCAGTTCTCTATACGCAGACGGCCTTCGATCTCTTCACCTGCACGCTGGTTGCTGGCTTCGCTGCGCGAACTCTCTCCCTGCGCGCGGGCATTGTTGCTCTGTACCTGGCCGCGCTGTGCCCCTTCACCGCTAACTACGTTGTCGCGCCGCTCACGGAAACGCTTTCACTCTTCTGCATCGCGCTGGGCCTGTATGCCTTTGCCCGCTATATAGAACAGCCGCAGATCCATCGCTGGTTCTGGGCGCTCGCTGTTTCTATCAGCTACGCCGCGCTGCTGCGTCCCGATGGCGCTCTACTCGGCGTTGTGCTTCTTCCTGCCATGTTCTGGTTTGCACGCAAGCGCGTGGCTCCTGCCCGCGCTGCGAAACTCGCGCTGCTCTGCGCCGCGCTCACCCTGCTTCCCTTCCTTGCCTGGACGTTACGCAATGTGCGCACCTTTCATGTCTTTCAGCCTCTGGCACCGCGTTATGCCAATGACCCTGGCGAGTATCCTCGCAGCGGGTGGAATCAGTGGGTAAAAACCTGGTGCGTTGAGTTTACTTCCACCTATGAAGTGTATTGGAACGTTGGTAGCGCGCCCCTGAACCTTGGCGATCTGCCCGCGCGGGCCATTGACACGCCAGCAGAGTTTGCGCGCACCGCAGCTCTGTACCAGACCTACAATGCGACGCTGGCCATGACACCACAACTGGACGCGCAATTTGGACAAATGGCCGCACAGCGCATCGCGCGGCACCCACTGCGCGACAAGGTTGTTGTACCTGTGCTGCGATTGGCAGATATGTGGCTGCGTCCTCGAACGGAGATGCTCTGGATCGAACTGCGTTGGTGGCAATATCAACACCACAAAGCGGAGACTGTTTTTGCCTGGAGTTACGCCGCGCTCAATCTGGCGTATGTACTGACTGCACTGTGGGGCCTAACCAGGCGCGTTCCGTATGCGTCGCTGATGGTTGCATACATTGTGCTGCGCTGCCTGCTGCTGCTTACGCTGGAGTACTCCGAGCCACGCTACACACTGGAATGCTTTCCCATGATTTTTATTCTGGCTGCCGCCGTGCTTACTTCTCCACGGTCGTCGTCTTCGCAGTTGTCTTGATGCGGAAGGCCGCAGGCGCAATCTTTCGGTTGTAGCGGATGTTGCGGTAGAAGGCCGTGCGGAAATCTCCGGAAGGCTCAAAGAACTGCTGCTTCAAGGAAATTGCGCGCGCCGGATCGATCCAGATCGTCACATGCGAAAACATATTGCGAACGCTCTCCTGCTTGCCCACCAGATCGAGCTTCACGGTTTTGATGCCGTCGATCGTCTCCGTGCCTTGATCCGTAATCTCCCAGTTCTTTTTCAAATCGCTGCCACTTCCGCCAAAACCCAGCGTCAAAAAACTCTCGAACCTCTGCTGATTGTTTCCAGCATGAAGAACCGTCATCTGGTCAATGGCTGGTTGATAAAACTGGAGTACGCCAGCCTTGTACACAATATCCTTCGCATCTGGCTGGCCGTTGAGCTGCTTCACCTGCGCGGCCATCTGTGTCGCGCCCCCGCTGCGTAGAAAGGAAATTGTCCCGGTCTGCGTGTCCGTGTTCTTCACCACCAGCTCAAATTGATCCCACTGAAAATCGGCCTGTGCGGAGTGGAAGCCTTGCGCCGCCGTGTCCATCTGCACCAGCACGGCATCAAGCGCGCCAGTGGATTTTGCCTGCGCCATCGCCACACTGGTCAACGCAGAAACCAGCGCGCAGAAAAAGAAGGCACGCAGATAAAAATTATGTTGTCGCATTGCTTGAAGGCTTGTTTTCATTCTGCGCCAAAATCCCATGCTGCCCAATCCTTTTCCTGACGACCTAACGACGCACCCAGACGCGATAGGCAATCGTGGCTCCATCGGCACCGCGCACCGGCTCATAATGGTCAATGTTCACTCCGCCAGAGATTGGCGCAATTGCCGCCTTCAATTCTTTTCGCAGCGCCTTGTCATCCGGCTCCGTCGGCAGCGTGTCCGCTTCAATCTGATAGATCAAGCTGGATTGCCCATCGCTCTTGACCAGCACTCCATTGGCGGGCAACAACCGCGCCACGGGCTTGTCCTTGAAGTCGATGACATGCGGTGAGAGAAAGATAAACGCCAGTATCAGCGTCACCATCACGTCATAGTGAACGCTGCCACGTTCATACGTCCAGAACAGGTAATCGCGCAACATTCGCAGCATCTTCACTCCTTCAGCGCTCCTTCAGCGAGTGTACATCTCCAGCATAGTTTCGCCGTGCATATACGGAATCAGCGCGTCGGGAATTCGAACCCGACCATCAGCCTGCTGATAATTTTCCAGAATCGCCAGCCAAGTTCGGCCCACCGCCAACCCACTGCCATTCAGCGTGTGAACAAACTCCGTCTTCTTCTGCCCCTGCGGACGATAGCGAATGTTCGCCCGTCGCGCCTGAAATGCCTCAAAGTTCGAGCAGGAAGAGATCTCCCGATAGGTATTCTGTCCCGGCAACCAGACCTCAATGTCATACGTCTTTGCAGAAGAAAATCCCATATCGCCCGTGCAGAGCAGCATCACGCGATAGGGTAGCTCCAGCTTTTGCAGGATTGTCTCCGCATGGCGCGTCAGCTTCTCATGCTCTTCGTAGGATTGCTCCGGAGCAACAAACTTCACCAACTCCACCTTTTGAAATTGATGCTGACGAATCAACCCGCGCACATCTTTGCCGTAGGAACCGGCCTCCGAACGAAAGCACGGCGAGTAGGCCGTCAGCGAGATGGGCAACTGCCTGGCCTCCAGCGTCTCGTCGCGAAAGAGATTCGTAACCGGAACCTCCGCCGTCGGAATCATCCAGTGGTCGCTACCCTCGCAGTGAAATAAATCTTCCTCAAACTTGGGCAACTGCCCCGTACCAAACAACGATGCGGAGTTCACCATATACGGTGGCAGCACTTCCGTGTAGCCATGCTCGCGGGTGTGAACATCAAGCATGAAATTCGCCAGCGCCCGCTCCAGCCGCGCTCCGGCCTGCCAGTAGACGGCAAAGCGCGCGCCAGAGATTTTCGCCGCGCGATCAAAGTCGAGAATGCCAAGCTGCTCGCCAATCTCCCAATGCGGCTTGGGATCAAAATCATACACACGCGGCGTACCCCAACGGTGAACCTCTACATTGTCGTCCGCGCTTTTGCCGACGGGAACGCTCTCATGCGGCAGATTAGGAATCTGATGCAGCACTACGCGCATGGCTTCCTCTGCGGTTGCAGTCACAGCTTCCAAACGTTCTGCGTCTTCCTTCAACGCGCGCGTTTTGTCCATCAACGCCGTCGCATCCTGTCCAGACTTCTTCAGCTGCGCGACCTCAGCAGAAATTTGATTCCGCTCAGCCTTCAGTTTTTCTACCTGCGTGATCGCGTCACGCCGCCGCGTGTCCAGTTCCTCAAAACCAGCCAGCAGCACCTCGGCACCAGCACCGCGCTGCGACAATTTTTCCTTGACCAGCGCCAAATTCGCGCGCACAAATCCTAAATCGAGCATAGGTTTCTATTTTACGGGATAGAATTTTTCAGGAAAAATCCGGCTACTGCGCCAGGGATTTGTACTTCACTTTGCGCTGCTCCACCGTTTCCTGGGAGCTTTTGTCGCGCTCATTGCTGGGGTGATGTACCGACAGCGTTCCGCGCAGAATATAGTAGCCTTCATCATCGCGCATTTGTCCAGGGCCACGCACAATGGTTCCGCGAAAAGAGTACCAGAGACTATGCACCACCTTGGTCTCAAACTGCAACTGGTCGCCATGTACTGCTGTCTGATCAAAAAAATAGGTCAACGGCGTGTCACTGTCCGTCTCCTCATCGCCCAGCCGCGTAATGTATCCTGTCAGCTTGCCTCGCCGATCCAGATCCACCTCAATCGACTCCTTGGCGTGATCGAAGGCATACGCGCCAGAGACATCCGCTGGCAGCGTTGTTGATGGCGCCGATGATGACGATGCGGCGGACGCTGTCAATTGCTGCTGCTGTTTGCCTGCCGCTGCCGACGCGCTGGCGGATGCTGCATGCGTGCGTCCCGCATCCTGGCCACCCATATCCTGACCGCGCTGGTGAAGCTCCGGGGCTTGCATCGTCGTTTGCGCAACCGCTCCCACGATCCAGACGCACCCCAGCACTATTAACCCCAAAACGCGCGTCGAAACTTCCCGCTTCCATCGGCTGCACCGTTCGTGCGAATAGAGATTCGCCATAATTTTCCGCCTATCTTTCGTGCTCTTCTTTCCCGTGCTCTTCTTTCCTAGTATTGCCCTTGGCATTCAGATTTTGCACGAAAGGATCGAGCGCATCTGGAATCTTGGTTCCTGTGCGAATGCTCTTTGGACGAGGCAGAATATCCATACGCATCAAAACTTTTCGCGCCAACCCGGTTAAAGGAATCCCCAGCAATTTTTCCGCATTGGCCCACTGTTGCGCCGGATGCGGCTCCAGATTTTCTTCCGGCGGCTCACTCATCGCATACACGGTCACATAATGGGCCGTGTTGGTGATGGCATGGCGCAGCCGCAGAACCGGCTCCATGTTCTCCACAATGCTGATGTCCACTTCTGGCAGCTCCCACATGCCCGGCATCTGCGATGCGTCTGCGGATCGCCGTTGCACCAGCACTTCCACCGTTTTACTTTGTCCAACCTTGCGCTGCACCAGACCGTACGCAGTCTGGCGACTAAGGATTTTGGCGCGTGGCGGCCTGGGATGCTCCCCTTGTGTTCGACAAATTTCCTGCACGGGACACTTATCGCAGCGTGGCCAGCGCGGATGGCAAACGGTTGCGCCCAACTCCATCATCGCCTGATTGAAGGTTCCTGGCTGATCTTTGTCCAGCAATTTCTGGGCAGCATCACGCATACGCGCGCGCGTAGATAGCTGGGCACCTTCTGTAGCGCCCAGCACCCGCGTAATCACGCGCTCCACATTTCCATCCACAACGGCCACCGGCTCACCGAAGGCAATGCTGGCAATTGCAGCAGCGCTGTACTGTCCAATGCCCGGCAACCGGCGCAGCTCTTCAAATGTCTGCGGCAGTGAGCCGGCGTGCTCCCGCATCACCACCTGCGCGGCATGGCGCAGTTCTCTCGCGCGCTTGTAATAGCCCAAACCACTCCACTGCGTTAGAACCTCATCTTCTTCTGCCAGGGACAGCGCAACCAACGTCGGAAAGCTTGCGATAAATGTGCGATAGCGATCCACTACAGTCGCTACCCGCGTCTGTTGCAGCATTACCTCAGAAACCCAGATTTGATAGGGATCTCGCGTGCGCCGCCAGGGAAGATCGCGGGCATGCAGCGAATACCACCAGAGAAGCGCCTGGCGAAAATTTCGCAACTGCGTCGTCCTAAGACCACCAGAATTCATAGGCTCGATTGTAGCCGCGCCTATCCTTCTACGGATACAACAAAGACCGCCTCTGCGGTGGCGGCCTCAAGTGTCAATCCATACGCCTTATGGAGGATTCACGCTCCTTTCATCCATCCTGACCATCGCAGCCGTATATTTGTAGAAAGAGTCGTCTTGTGGTCATGTTCAGAAAGCTCCTGCTCGGAGTGTCTTTGTCTTCTCTTGTTCTTTTCAGCCTGTCCCTGCAGGCGCAGATGGGCCGCGTCAACGGTCTGATCTCTGGCACCGTTACCGACTCCAGTGGCGCGCCCATCCCCGATGCCGCGATTACCATCACCGGAACCGACAACTTTGCCCGCAGAATCCATTCCAGTTCCACCGGCAGCTTTACGCTGCTGAATCTGCCCACGGAAACCTATCGCGTGGAGGCAACCGCTACCGGCTTTGCACCGTACAAGGAGGAGGGCATCGTGGTTGCAGTGGGCAGAGACGCACAATTATCCATCCTGCTGCGCCCGGCTGGTGCAAAAACCCTCGTCACGGTCAGCGCGCAGAGCAATACTCTCGACACCGCGCAGACCTCTTCTGTGACCAGCATCGACAAAGACCGCGTGGAGGAGCTGCCCATTCCCAGCCGCAACTATCTCTCCTTCGCGCTGTTGGCTCCGCAGGTCGCGCCCTCGAATCCGGCTCTGGCGCAGCAGGCGCACACTCCAGAAAACAGCGGCTTCAGCTTTGGTGGATTGCGGCCCGTCAGCAACGCCGTCTATATCGACGGCGTGGATGATGACGACGAATACGCCGGAACCAGCCGCACGGAGCTTTCTCCCGAAGCGATCAGCGATTTTCAAATTGTGAATCATGGCTTTGCTGCGGAGTCCGGCGGCGCAGCCGGTGGTTCTATCGACGTGCAGACGCGGGCCGGCCAGAACACGCAGCACGGCGATGCTTTCATCTTTGAACAAAATGGCGCGCTCAATGCCAATCCCCCGCTGGAGCAGTTACCCACCAAGCCCGACCTGAACCGTTTTCGCGCTGGCCTTTCTACCGGAGGCCCAATTCATCACAATCGCAGCTTTTACCATCTGGCTGCCGAGCAAGAGTACGCTCGCGGCGAAGATGTCAACGACATCAGCACGGCCACGATTTCGCAAATCAATCAGGCCATCCACCAGATTGGGCCGCTGGGCGCGCTCTCGCTGCAACCCGGATTTCTTCCCACCACGGAACAGGAGACAGAGTTTTCCGCTCGATTCGATCAAACCTTCACCGCTGGCGAGTCGCTTATGCTGCGCTATGCGCTCACCAATAATCGCAATGTAAATGATGCGTTCAATACCGACGATCTCTCTGACCGCAGCGCGCGCGGCTCCGCATTTTTTGACGACAACAGTCTTAACGGAACGCTCACCTCCACCTTTGCTGCTGGATGGTTGAATCGCCTGAGCCTTGAAGTTGCCCAGCGCCGTGCTGTAGACCGCACAGCGTTTATCGCTGGGCCGGGCGTGCTGGTGCCGGGAATCGTACAGTTCGGAACCCCGTATGCAGGCAACGACCGTCGCTTTGAGACGCACTCCGAGTTCGATGAAAGCCTGCTGCGACAATATGGAAAACATCTCGTTCAGGTGGGAGCCAGCCTCGATCATGTCGGGCTGCGCGCAGAAAATCTGGACGGCTTCTACGGTCTCTATGTCTTTCAAAATCTCGCGGCTCTGGCGAGTGGAACTGCCAGCTTGTACACGCAGTCCTTTGGTAATCCTGACACCAATTTTGTTGAAATCCGCAGCGCCGCGTATGTGCAGGATCACTGGATGCCCCTTCATTCGCTGGCTCTCGACTACGGACTGCGCTACGAAGACAATCATCTGCCTGCGCCGCTTCCGCAGGCTCCGCGCAACTTCAGTCCTCGCGTCGGCGTTGCGTACTCTCCAACTTCCCTGTGGGTACTTCGCAGCGGCTTTGGAATTTTCTATGACCACTTTCAACTCTCCACCATCAACCGCCTGCTGGAGTTCGACGGCACGCGCGCATCGACGCAAATTGCGGGAAACTCCACGGCTGCAAACCTCTATCAATCGGACGCGCAATTCTCGCAGCCCAATCCCGGCATTGCGCCCAGCATCTGGCAGGCGCAGCCGAAGCTCGCCAATCCTTATAGTGCAGTGGTCTCACTGGGCGTGGAACACACGCTGCCGCAGGGTTTTACCGCTAAGGCGGAATATCAGTTTGTTCATGGCGTAAAACTTGGCCGGACGACGAATGCCAATCTTCCGCCGCCTATCCCATTGACAGCGCAAAATGCCGGATCGCTGGGCATTGCATCTCCCACGCCGCAACAACTGGAGCAGTTCATCTTCACTCCGGCCCGCAAAAATCCTGCGTATGATGCGATCAATCAGTTCGCCACTGAAGCCAGCTCCAGCTACAACGGAGCGACATTCACGCTCAACCGGCAGTTCGATGAACAGTTTGAATTGATGGCGGGCTACACCTACTCCAAGACCATCGACGATGCTTCCTACGATTTCGAGCAGCCGCAAAATCCCCATGCCCTGAGCGCGGAACGCACATTGTCGCTGCAAGACCAGCGCCATCGTTTTACGCTGAGTGGCCTCTGGGTGCTCGGCCCGGACATGGACGATCCGAAGGATCAGACCGAGGGGCCATCGACGAATCTCTGGATGCGCGCTGTGACGGGATTGGAGTTCGCTCCAATTTTTTCTGCCGCCTCCGGCTTCCGCGCCAACGCGCTTACCGGACAGGACAGCAATCAGGAACACATATATCCCTTTGCCACGCGGCCCTTTGGCTTTAGCCGCAACGCTCTGGAAACCGCGCCGAATGTGAACGTAGACCTGCGCATACTGAAAATGGTGCCGGTGTGGCGCGGCCATCTGGATATCGTTGCCGAGTCCTTCAACCTGCTTAACCACACCAATGTCAGTTTGTTGAATACGGCGTATGGAGTGGACGCGCAGCCGCAGCAGAATTTTGCCGCGCCTATCGCGGCCTCCAGCGCCCGCCAGATACAGTTCTCTCTCGATTATGAATACTGAACATCTCTTACGGTGGGCCGCCGCCTTCTTCATTCGAGACGGAGTTCAGTATTCGCTGGAAGATGACCACATGGAAGTTGATATGGCTGGCCAGATCGGGCACAAATTCCGCTATCAGGTTGCCCGATGGACTGGAGGCAAGGGCCAGCGCTAGTCGCTGCGAAGTATTGCCCCAGCCCTGCCGTCCCGGCCCCGGCACAAAGGTATTGCTGACAGCAGCCGTGGCGATGCCGCCAACGAAGTTGGCGTAGTTGAACATGGGCTTGCCAGTATCGCCTTGTGTCCAGACAATCTGGGCAAAGGCATGGAGAATGCGATGTCGAAGGGAACGATATGGCTCCCGATGATAATGCGGATCCTGACGCGCCAGCGAACAGACCATGAATGTCCCAAAGTATTCGCCCGCCATATTCTCCGTAAAGCTGACACCAGAGTATTTGGCAATTCCATTCAAGCCCGGCCCGTAGACGCCATGCGCATTGCTTTCCACGCTATACGTTGCGTCGGCCACAATCGTCATCAAGTTGTACGGATCAAAAATATCTTTGGTTGCCAGGATGAATTTGTCGCGCGGGGTCAGTGGCACAACCAGGGAACTCTTCAGAAAGTGCTGGAAAGGAGAATTTTTCGGCTCACAACTTCTCGTCGCCGTCAGCGAGGTGGAGACATCGGGAATGCAGGGTTGCAGAACCGGCGTGCCAAACGGCAGGAGGTCGACATCTCCAGGACTACCAGCAGGAGCGCTTCGCTCACCAACACTGCTGGGGCCAACACTGCCAGGGCCTCCGCCAAACTGGAGCATCGTGCCAGCATGAGAAATCACTTGTAACGTCGGCAAGGGAGCATCCGGCAACGGCACTTCCATTCCGCCCATGCCTGCGGGAGACGCTCCGCGCAGCGCGCAGCACGGAACCGCGCAACCCGCCGCCACCAGCACTGCGAGGAGCACCCTACTTGCCATCACGGTTCTTGCGCGTCTTGCCACGCTGTTGGCCATGTCGTTGGCTTTACCCGACTCTGTACATTCCATCAATCTCTATAGAGCTAGACAGAAAAATATCGGAAAAGTTGGTCTGCTGCATCAACAAATGAAAGAAAGATCAAGCGACTGCACTCACATCAAAGCAGCCAGCGCAATTTGGGAGCGAACTCACGCACCATGTCCAGACCAATCTGCACAGCGATGGAGTCGCCGAAAGTTCGCAGCACCACGCCCCCGCCCTGGATAGTCTCTGGATAATACGCCAGCGTCAAGGCTGCACCCGCGCCATGGCCCAGCAACGTGGCGTAATTGGGCACCCACTTGCCCGCGTCATTCTTGGTGACAAAAGTTCGTGTAAAGGCGTACTCCAGACGCTTTGTGGCTGGCCCCTGCTCCATGCGGTAGTATCGCGGGTCTTCATGCAGCAGCAACGGAAACACTCCATCCGCAAACAATCGGTAGGTGGTTTCGCGCAGCATGGCCGTCCCAAACCTCTGGGAGTAGGAACCAAAACCGGTTCCATCTTTTGGATCGCCATCTTGAAACTGGCTGAACTCCGCCGAGACCAGGGCAAGGGGCAGGTTGATAGGGCGAAGCGTCTCCTCCCCGGCATACTTCAATTTGTCGATGCCGAGCAGGGGCCGTGCTCGCCTGTTGGTAAAAATCGTTCGATCATACAACGGCGCATAGGAAAGCTGCGCAATGGGCTGTGTAGCTTCCGGTGCAGCGCTGTACGAACTCGTTGTGCTGGAAGAAGAGGCCGTCTGCTGTGGCACAGGAGCGTCAGGCAGCGCATTCCACGCAACCTGCTGCGTGCAGACGGCAGCGGCAAAGAAAAACCATACTCCCAAGAAAATAGAGAGAGAATGACAGCGGTTCAACCGGCAATCCTGCATGTCGCTTCCAAGTGTATTGTGTTGTGGCGTTGTTCCGTTAGACGGCTCGTATGGGTATTTGTCACCCGCCATCTTGTACAGGCACTGTTTTCTTTTGGATTCCCTACCATCTGCTTTGGTTGTACCTCGCGCGAAGACATAGCGATACCCAGCCGTTGCTGCGCAGCTGCCCCCGCCTCTCTGACCCATGCCTGCTGCAATTTCACGCCATCTCCCCGATAATGCAGAAGAGGCTACTGCGCACCCATGCTGGATTGCACTTTGTTCTTTCGACGCGCCTGCAGCGCTGCCGCCGTACTGACCTGTTGCCTGCTGGCAGGCTGTCGGCACAAGCAGAAAATTATCTACGCGCCGCCCCCTTCTCTCCAGCCAGAGCTGCCCCAGGCCGAATCTCCGCTTCCACCTGTTCCCGAGGAACAACCCTCGCGGCATGGCCGAGGAAAAATTCTTTACAGCGAAGTCGGCATCGCCAGTTGGTATGGCGAGCCATACCGGCATAGCCATTCTGCCAACGGGCAGGTCTATCATCAGGAGGCGATGACGGCGGCCAACCGCATCCTTCCAATGGGCACGGTTGTCCGCGTCACGAATCTCGCTACGCATCAATCGGTCGTCGTCACGATTACGGATCGCGGCCCCTTTGTCCCCGGACGCATGATCGACTTATCGCGCGGCGCGGCGCAAAAAGCAGGTATCCGCCAGATGGGTATCGCTCGCGTGCGCATGGACGTGCTCAAAGCTCCCAAGCCGCTGGATTCCGGTGGGCGCTGGATTGTGCAGATTGGAGCCTTCCGACGGCGTGGCAACGCCATCGCACTGCGCAATCACCTGCAACACAAATACCCCACGGCCATAGTTCTTGAATTCGCTGGAAATGCCGACTACTGGGTACGCATCCGTCCGCTGGGCGAGTCCTATCGCACGGCCTTGCACATCGCCCAGACCCTGCACCCGGACGAAGGTCAGGCATATCTGGTTCGCGTAGATTGAAATTGCATCGGCGGAACTCGCAGAACACTCTGAGTTCTGCGAGCTTCCACAAGATCGCCGTGATGTATTGTATTTTTTGGAGGGAAGATATGTTTCTCGGTCATTATGGTGTTGCACTCGGAGCCAAGCGACTGGCACCAAAAACTTCGCTCGGCACTCTAATCCTGGCCGCGCAACTCGCTGATCTGCTCTGGCCCATTCTGCTGCTGCTCGGCATCGAACACGTCCGCATTCTTCACGGTCAGGTGCCAACTTTGAACTTGGATTTCGTCAGCTATCCCATCACGCATAGTCTTCTCACCGGCATCCTCGGTGGCCTGCTCTTTGGCGCGCTCTATTACCTGCTCCGCAAGGACATGCGCGGAGCCATCGTCGTTGCCGCGCTTGTTCCCAGTCATTGGGTACTGGATTTCCTGGTACATGTTCCTGATCTTCCTCTGTGGCCGAGCGGGCCACGGGTTGGGCTGGGGCTTTGGCGCTCCCTGCCGTGGACTTTGGTCGTGGAAGCGTTCTTTCTGATCGCTGGTCTGGTTATCTATCTGCGAACCACTCGCTCCAAAGATCGCGTGGGAAACTACGCGCTTTGGAGTCTGATTGTTTTTTTAGTCGCAGCCTATGCAAGCGCGTTGCTGGGGCCTACCCCAAACTTTCAAACGCTGGCATACAGCGCCTTATGCCTGTGGCTCCTGGTTCCGTGGGCCTATTGGATGGATCGGCATCGTACCCTTCGCAATCCAGCGATCGGCGCAGCCTCGGCTTAAATTCTACGATCAAAACAGGATGAACCCTATGGACTGCATCTTCTGCAAAATCGTCAGCGGCGAGATTCCCGCAAAAAAAGAATATGAGGACGATCTCTGTGTCGCCTTCTATGACCTGAACCCGCAGGCTCCCACGCATCTGCTGGTGGTTCCGCGGCAGCATCTGGTCTCGCTGGCCCAGACCACGCCGCAGGACGCGGCACTGCTCGGCCACCTACTCCAGGTAACAGCACAGTTGGCCAGCAAGCTGAATCTGTCAAAGGGATTTCGCGCCGTGCTCAATAGCGGCATCGAGGGCGGCCAGACGGTGGATCATCTGCATGTCCATCTGCTGGCAGGCCGCGCCATGCACTGGCCACCCGGATAGCCATCCACACCACACCACTCACTGAAAAAAACAATGGCCGGGTGCCCCAGAGCCTGCCCTGAGCGCAGCCGAAGGGTCTCGATTTTGAGACCTGGGAATTGTGTCGCGTTCCGCTACGGCAGCGTGTACGTAAGGCCGGTATTGAATTGCAGCGAGTTGGCCTTGAATCCAGGCGGCGGATTGTTCAGGTAGCTGTCAATCATCTGCACGGAAAAGGCCAGCTTCTTGAGCACCGGCAGCGCGATGCCTGCGCTTCCATTGGCCGAGTAAGCATTCATGTCGTTCCACTCCGGCGTAATGGAGGCGGCCTCCGTAAACAGAATGCTGCGCGGCAGCTTGATCTTGTAGGTGTTGGCGAAGGTCGATCCTACAAGATCCAGGTTAGAACTGGATATAGCGAACTCCTGTTTCGTGTAGTTCATGGTGCTGGTCACGTCCAGCTCCTGCCGGGTGTTTTTGATGGCCGTGTAGCCGAAACCGCCGCCGTACATCTGTTGCAGATCGAGACCCTGCGCATAATTGTGATCGAAGATTGCCTGGCCCAGCGTGTAAAAGCGGGCGGTGAAGTATTTGTCCTGTTCGGCATTGGCGTGATAGATGCTGGTCTTGACGGTCGGCGTGCCGGTCTGGGTGATCTTGCCGTAGCTGCTGGTAAAGCCGAGCAGTGTGCGATAGTTGGCAGGAATCCAGGCGACGGTGGGAATGGCGCGCGAAAGTGCAATGGCGCTGTTGTAGGTTGTCTCATTCTGCGTGGATTGCACGATGCTGGCTCCGCCGGTAATGGTGCCCGTCCAGCCATGCAGCAGGTTGGGCGTGTGCATCAGATTGGCCTTGTAGGTGGCAGCGTCGATGACGTGGGCAATTCCGGCGACGGGAATCGTCTGGTCGCCGCCCGTCGCGTGGATGGTGATCTGCTGGTTGACCATGCAGAAGCTGCCCTGGGGAACCTGGGCGTTGCGATGGCCGTGGCGCACCTTCTCCTTGAGCAGAAGAATCGCGAAGGGTTGTTCCGTGCAGAGCGTTTTGATCTTGGCCCACGGTAGTTGCAACTTGCCTGCGTCCTCGGCTTTAAAGACGACGGTGTCTGCCGTCACGCGCTCCAACTGGCCGGTGAGCTGGTCGCCATTGGCAAAAACCAACACGTCTGGCTTGGGTTGGGCGGCAACGACATCTTGATTCGCGGCGCACGCGGGCAGGCAGACAACGGCGCAAAGCGCTGCGAGCGCAAGATGCAGCCAGACATGATGCGAAGAGCGCGTGGAAGGGGCGAGAGTCGAGGGCAGGATTTTTTTTGTCAAGATTGGGCACCGTAAAAAAAGGTTAGATGCAGGGAGTGGGATGGCAACCCTGAAATTCTTTCGCGCACCCGGTAGGTAACGATAGACTGGATGCAGGCCAGTTGGGGGTGAAGCATGGCAGCTTTCGATAAAGTGCTTTTGAAGATAGGGAGAATGTTCACGATTCTGGGGGTCTCCAACCCGGATGAGGTGAAGCGCAAGCACGAGTTGTACGAGGCCCAGAGAGCGGCGCGCAAGGCCCGCGAGGCTGCGGCGCAGGCAGCAATCCCTCCGCCAGCGGCGAAGTCCCTGCCCGAAGAAAAATAAACGGAGTTCTCATCCCACTCAAGCCAAAGGAAGGCTTGCATGGGGCACCCCGCGACAATTGATGGAAATGTATCCCAGGTCTCAGAAACGAGACCTGGGGCACCCGGAAGATTTTCGAGTGAGGCGCAGCGCTCCCGACGTACACTAAGGTTTATGGCAATCACACGGCAACAGGCGCTGGACGCCTTCCAATCCGATGACCTGATTGGCCTGGGCATGGAGGCCGACGCGCTGCGGCGCAGGCTGCATCCTGAAGGCGTGGTCACGTACATCATCGACCGCAACATCAACTACACCAATTTCTGCACGGAGTATTGCACCTTCTGCGCCTTCTATCGCCCGTTGAAGGGCAAGCTGGCTGCGGAGGGCTACATCCTCGACTTTGACACCATCTACGAGAAGATTCGCGAGACGGTTGAGCTGGGCGGCACTGGCGTGCTGATGCAGGGCGGGCTGCATCCTGATCTGAAGATCGACTGGTTTGAGCGGCTGCTGCGCGGCATTAAAGAGCGCTTTCCGCAAATCTGGCTGCACTGCTTTTCTGCGTCTGAGATTCTAGCCATTGCCGAGTACAGCGAACTCTCTGTGCGCGACACGATCATTCGGCTGCGCGATGCGGGCCTGGATTCCATCCCCGGCGGCGGCGCGGAGATTCTGGACGATGTTGTCCGGCACAAAATTGCGCGGCTCAAATGCGGCACTGAGGACTGGCTGCATGTCCATCGCACCGCGCATCAGCTTGGAATGCGAACCACGGCGACCATGATGTTTGGCGTGGGCGAGACCTTCGACCAGCGCATCAACCACTTTGAGCAGGTGCGGCGCTTGCAGGAGGAAACGGGCGGATTTACGGCCTTCATCCCCTGGAGTTTTCAGCCCGGCAACACGGCGCTGGGCGGACGCAAGTGGGATGAGGCCACGTCGGTGGAATATCTGAAGGTGCTGGCCATCGCGCGGCTGTATCTGGACAACATTGAAAACGTGCAGGCCAGTTGGGTGACGCAGGGGTTGAAAGTGCTCCAGATGGGCCTGCGCTTTGGCGGCAACGATGTGGGCAGCGTGATGCTGGAAGAAAATGTGGTGAAGGCTGCTGGCACCTCCAATTGCACCACGGAGGAAGAGCTGCGCCACATCATCCGCGATGCAGGATTCAAGCCGGTGCAGCGCGACACGCTCTATCGGACAATGTTTTTGAATTAACGCCTGATCGAAAAACTGGCAAAATCTACGTTTCCTGGAAACGCGTGGAAACAACCGCTGCGGCCCATGCCGGTTGCCAGCCATTTGCAAGTCTCGGTGCCGAGGTCGGCTGCGGGGGAACCCCTTCGGGAAGCGTGAAGGGTGGGTTCGGATGGGGATCTACTTCCAGATAGTGGTGGTGTCCAAACTTCCAGGCGTCTGGAATCTGCAAGGGGCCTTGGAGTTTGCCCGGAGGCATGGCGCTCGGCCCGGAACGTCCCAGCGCTGCATCCCGATACGGATGTCCCACATCCACGATGCCTTCGCAAAGATTGCCGATGGGGAAGGCCTTGGCCAAAACCTCATCGCGGGTAGAAGCCAGAAGAGAAATCTTTGGAATTTTTTTGGCGGCCTGTTGGTATTCATTAACCAGGCAATCGTCATTGATGGCTCCTGCCATTAGAGCGACCTGTCGAACCGGCGTGTTCATGCTGAAAATGGTTTGGAGTACCACCCTGGTGCCGAGACTATGCGAGACAAGAGAAATGCTTGCTGCCTGACCCAGATATTTGTCGATGAAGATGGCCAGCCGCTTTCCAGAATCCATAGCGTGCAAGCCTTCGCCGGGGTAGCACAGCGCACCCAGCCACATGGAGTCTCCAGGCCAGAGGATGCCGACAAATAGATACGATTCATCCAGCAGAAGCAGGTTCTTCCAGTTAGACAGGCACAAGATGCCGTCCTCACGACTCACATTGAAACCATGCGCGACAAAAATCATATCCCGGCCCAATGCTTCCTGGGCCAGCACGGACGCGGAGACAATGGATACAGTTGGATCGGGGATCCCCGGCGCAAAGGAGACTTGTTTTACAACTGGATACTGGACGCTGCCACCTTTTGACAGTGTCCGCAGGTCTAAGAAATATGTCATCGGTTATTTCCCAATCGCTTGCACGGCATTGACGCCAGCAACCAGAGCGCTGGTCAGGTCCTTGGCCACGGGTGCCAGCGGAGTTGCCAGAAGACCCACCAAAAGAGCCGTCCACATATCGGACTTTCCCCAGTACGCAGTCGTCAGAGCTTGTGTTCCCAGTAATGGGATGCCGCGGTGCAAATCCCATCCAGCAAATACAGCGATAACGACAGAAAACAATCCTGCAAGAAGCTTGGCTGTGTTGCAGAAAATATGATCCGCGCGCTGGTAGCCTTCATCGAGCAACGCGGTCAGGATCAGGTCGAAACGGCCAAAGGTGTCGGTCTCTGCCGGAGACAACGGTTCCGCCGTGCTGAGTTTGGCGGCCACGCCAGACAGGATTGCAGCATCTACACCTGTAGCTGCCGCATACTCGGCGGAGTTTCCCGGATTCAAACGCAATTTCAGAAGCGATTTGGCAATGGCCTTTTGATCGTCCAGATCCGTGCCATTCATCCAATTGGCGCGCAGGGTATCGAGCAGTGCTCCGAAGGCAAGCGGCGTGGAGCGATCTTTGGCAGACGCTGCCTTGCCAAAAAGCGGCTGGATTGCAGCCTGGATGCGGTGAAACCCGCAATGAGAGATGCCTCCACCGAATGCTTTGGTGGAATCCACCAAGCCGAAGGATGCTGTACCCAGCGCCGCAATGGCGGCGATTCCATTCGTGATCTGATTGAGCATGAAACGATGCCTCCTGCAATTTGATCCGTATTCTATGCAAAAACACTAGGTTTTGGCTATGTTTTTTTCTCTGTCTCGCCGCTTCGGCATGACATGGGCTGAATCGGCCTCCGTATCTGCCTTCGCCGTTTAGCAAACATTCATCGTTCCCAGTGCATAATGGAAGGGATTCCAGAGCGGAGCCTCTGGCGTCCTAATACACGAACAAAGCCGGTAGGAGTGGAAGCAGGGTATGACACAAAAATCGACTGCGCAGGAACCCCTGACCGTCCGTATTTTTTTTCAACGCCGGATTCTGAAGTTTGCGGCTCGCGCACTGTCGCTGCTCCCCTTTTGTGCTCTCTTCGCCTTTGGACAATCAACATCCCCTTCGCCTGCAGACCCTGTACATATCACTCTGACGCAGGCTGAGGAGCGAGCACGCAAGATTGAACCCACCTGGCTGGCACAGCAGACGGCACGCGGCAGCGCTGCGTATGATCGCCGTCTGGCGCTGGCCGGATTATTGCCCCAGGCCAGCTTTCATGGCGGCGCGCTCTACACGCAGCCCAACGGAATTCCCGACTCTGGCCCGTTACCCGGCACGACCGGCCCGGTCTTTATTGCCAACAACAGCGTGCGAGAGTATGTCAGTCAGGCGCTGGTCACAGAAAAATTGAGCTACGCGGGCACGGCCCGTTACCGGCAGGG
>OLLR01000027.1_pt1 | contig 38817 bp, 29 predicted proteins | sample 1604601 | NCBI WGS metagenome assembly OLLR01 (sample SAMEA104055725, study PRJEB20765) | soil metagenome | biome: Arctic tundra; feature: Polygonal ground; material: soil | place: USA | collected 2011-09 | depth 0-0.5 m | reverse complement strand
TGCAAGCGCAGGCGCAGGCGGAGATCGCCGCGCGCGGGCTGCATGTTGCCGTCACGCTGGAGTACAACCAGGTTCTGGCCGCGCAGCACAAGCTGGCTGCCGCGCTGTCTGCCGAACAGGAGGCGCAGCGCTTCGTCGATATGACGCGCAAGCTGGAAGCGGGCCGCGAGGTCGCCCATGCCGATGTCATCAAAGCCGAGTTGCAATGGGAGCAGCGACAGCGCGATCTGGCCGATACCCAACAAGCCTTGCTGGCCGCCAAGGAATCTCTTGGCATCCTGCTGTTTCCTGATCCATCCACGCCGTATGAACTGGACGACACGTTAAACGCGCAATCCGCCGTTCCGCCGGAAGTGCAAGTACGGGCGCTTGCCGCGCAATCCAATCCAGAGTTGCGCAACGCGCTGGCCACGCTCCAGGCCGCCAAAGAAGATGTGCGCGCTGCGTGGGGCGGATATTTGCCCACCCTGACGCTGAACTACGATTATGGAATCGACGCGCCATACTTTCAAACCACCGGCATCAATGGACGTCAGTTTCTCGGCTACTCCATCGGCGCGGGTATTGATCTACCGCTGTGGGATTGGTTCAGCACGCATGACAAGGTGCGGCAGAGCCAGTTGCGCGAACATCAGGCGCAGGCTGGATTGGATTACGCGCAAAGGCAGTTGATCTCTACTCTGGACCAGAGTTACAGAGAACTGCAAACGGCGGCGACAGCGTTTACCTCCCTGCAAACTAGCGTGGGCCAGGCGCAGGAGAGCCTGCATCTAACGACGCTGCGCTATCAATCCGGCGAGGCGAGCGCGTTGGAAGTCGTCGACGCGCAAAATACTTTTCTCGCGACAGAAGCTGCTGTGGCTGACGGCGCGGTACGCTATCATCTGGCGCGCGCTAATCTGGAACGACTGACGGGGATATTGCCATGAAGAAATTTTGCGCTCTGACATTCTCTCTTGCCAGTGTCGTGCTGCTTTTCGGATGCAGCCGAGACAAGACACCTTCAGCACCTGTAGTGAGCGTGCAAACAACGCTGGCGCGCAGCGCGCCGATGACCGTTCTCGTCACCGGCGAAGCAACGCTGGAGCCGCTGCATCAGGCGATTCTGGCCACCAAGATCAGCGCGCCGGTGGCAAAGTATTTTGTTCAGCGCGGCGACCGTGTCCACAAAGGTGAATTGCTGGTCACGCTGGAGAATGGCGATCTGCAGGGCGCAGCGCTCGGCAGCCAGGGACAATATCAGCAGGCCCAGGCGCTCTACACCACCACCACCAAGGCCACAGTTCCGCAGGAGATGCAGAAGGCTCAACTCGAACTGGCGCAGACGCAAGCGCAGGTCGATTTACAACAGCGCATTTATCACAGCCGCAAACAATTATTTGAGCAGGGCGCGTTGCCCGGTCGCGATGTCGATCAAGCCAAGGTTGCGCTGGTACAGGCCAAGACGCTCCACGACATTGCGCGGCGACACTTGGATGCGCTAGAAAAAGTTAGCCGCACTGCGGAACTTTCCAATGCGACCGGACAGCTGCAACAGGCGCAGGGCCAGTATCAACAGACCCAGGCCATGCTGTCGTACTCGGAGATTCGTAGCCCCATCGACGGCTACGTTACCGACCGACCGCTGTATGCCGGAGAAATGGCCGCTGCCGGAACGCCGCTACTCACCGTCATGGATTTGGACGTGTTGATTGCGAAGGCGCATCTGCCACAGCCGCAGATTGACGGCCTCCGCGTCGGCGCGCCCGCGCAGATTTCTGTTCCAGGATTTTCCTCACCAGTCGCGGGCACGGTGATGCTGGTCAGTCCGGCGCTCGATCCCGGCTCGACGACCGTCGAGGTTTGGATTCGCATTGAGAATAAGGACAAGCACTTGCAGCCGGGAACACCGGTGCATGTATCGGTACAGGCACGCACGATTCCCGATACGCTCCAGATTCCGCTTGGTGCTGTGGTGCAGGATGCAGGCGGCGACCATCATGTGATGGTAGTAGGCGCAGACAACATTGCTCACACGCAAGCCGTCACCGTCGGAGTGGAGAACCAAAGCGAAGCACAGATTCTCTCTGGTCTTACCGCTGGCACACAGGTCATCACCGTCGGCGCGTATGCAATGGATGACGGCACGCATGTGCGCGCTGTTTCGGGAAGCGATACTACCGCGCAGCCAGCCAACTCCACCAGCGGAGGCACGAACTGATGGCAGCGCCGGTGGAAGATTTCCATCCAGAAAAAAAGCAGCCGCATCCTTTCTGGATTGTCCGGCACACGCGCACCATTATTTTTTTCTCGTTGGTGCTAGCCTGCGCCGGTGCGTACCTGGCCTTTCAGCTTCCCGTCGCCGTTTTTCCGCACACCAGTTTTCCGCGTGTCACTATCGCTATCAACAACGGTGTCATGCCCGTCGAGCAGATGGAAGTGACCATCACGCGACCCGTTGAAAATGTCGTCAACACCATACCGGGGCTGGAGACCGTGCGCAGCGTCACCAGTCGCGGCGAGGCCGAAGTCGACCTCTTCTTCAACTGGAATGTTGACATGGTGCAAACGCTGCAGATGGTCAACTCCGCGGTTGCCGAGGTGCGCCAGAGCCTGCCGCCCACGGCGCAGATCACCACGCACCGGCTCAGCTTTGCCTCGTTTCCCATCCTCGGCTACAGCCTCATCTCTGACAGCGTGCCGCAGACCGAGTTGTGGGAGATGGCCACCTATCAGCTTCAGCCGCGCATGAGTCGTCTGCCCGGTATCAGCCAGGTGACCGTCCAGGGTGGAAAAATTCCAGAGGTTCACGTCATTCCCGACCCAGCCAAACTTCTGGCCGCGCACATGACGGTTGAAGAATTATTGCAGGCTATCGCGAATACCAACCTCATCGAATCGCCAGGCCTATATCAGAGTCACCATGAATTGCTGCTTGCTCTGGTCGGCGGGCAGGTGCATTCTGCGCAGGAACTGGCGCAGGTTGTCATTCAGACCACAGCAGCGGGCGTGCCCATTCACCTTGGCGATGTGGCCACGGTGGAAGACGCCACCGAGCCGGTCTACACCATCGTCACCGCGAATGGAAAGCCTGCCGTGCTGCTCAACGTGCTGCGACAGATTGGCTCGAATGCCCTGGGTGTTTCACGCGAAGTGGCTACGGAGGTGGACAGCATTCGCAAGACGCTGCCGCCCGGCGTACGCATTGAGCCATTTTACGATCAATCGGAATTGATTCAGGATTCCATCCACAGCGTGCGCGATGCGATTCTTCTTGGCCTTGTTTTAGCCTCCATTATTTTGGTTGTCTTTCTACGGGATTGGGGCTCTTCGTTGGTCGCGGGCCTGGTGATTCCCGTCACGGTGCTGGTTACGATTGTCGTTCTGCATGTTCTGGGCGAGAGCTTTAATCTGATGACACTCGGCGGCCTCGCAGCGGCCATTGGCCTGGTCATCGACGATGCCATCGTCGTCGTCGAAAATATCGTGCTGCATATTGACGCAGGTCAAAACCGCGTTTATGCCATTCGCAGCGCGCTCAGCGAGATCACCGTTCCCCTCGTCGGATCCACCATTACGCCGATCGTTGTGTTTCTGCCGTTGATCGGCGTTACCGGCGTGACGGGAGTTTTCTTCCGCGCTCTCGCCATTACGATGACGGTTGCGCTGCTCACTTCGCTGGCGCTGGCGCTGACTTGGACACCTAGTCTCAGCCTGCTTTTCATCCGCAAAAAGCGCGGTGATGGCGCGGTGCAAGTAGCGGAATCAAAATCCGTAGAGCCAGAGACCGTGGAAATGGACGCGCGAACACTGCTGGAGCAGGAAGCAACTGCGCAGACTCCTTGGATGCGAAAGATTCTGGATCGCTACGCGCACGCGATTCGTGCCGCGCTACGCAATCCACTCTGGCTTGGTGCTGGTTGTTTGATTATCGTCGTCGCCGGTTTACTGGCCTATCGCGGCCTTGGCTCCGACCTGTTGCCTTCCATGGATGAAGGCGCATTTATCTTGGATTACCTGATGCCCGCCGGAACTTCTCTGACTGAAACCAACCGCGTGTTGCTGCAAGTGGAAAAAGTTCTCCACGACACGCCGGAGGTGGAGACCACCTCGCGGCGCACCGGCCTGCAACTGGGTCTGGCATCTGTGACGGAGGCCAATCGCGGCGACTTTACCGTCAAGCTGAAACGCGATCACAGCCGCAGCACCGATGCAGTGATGGAAAACGTCCGCGAGCGCGTCCACTCTATCGCACCGCAGTTGGATATTGAAGTGACGCAGATGTTGCAGGACAACATCAACGATCTCTCCAACGCGCCCGAACCGATTCAGATTCGCATGGTCTCGCCAAATATCGACCTGCTGCAACACCTGGCTCCGCGCGTGGCGGATTCCATCGCGCAGGTGCCCGGTGTAGTCGATGTGCGCAATGGCATCGACGATAGCCTGAGCAGTCCAGCCACAAACTTCAATGTGTTGCCTGCCGTGGCCGCGCAGATGGGCTTTACTCCGCAGGAGGTTGCTACCGACGCGCACGCAATGATTGAAGGTGTCCCCGCCGAACAGCCCTTGATTCGTGATGGCCGTCCTTACACCATTCGCGTTCGCTTTGCGCGCGCCTATCGCGCTTCGCTGGAGGCGATTCAGAATATGGTGCTGGTCAGCTCTACGGGCCGCACAGCCACGCTTGGCTCACTCTGCCAGATCACGGAGCTACCGCCGCAAAATGAAATCTTCCGCGAAAATTTGCAGCGGGATGTCACCGTCACCGGTGGGCTGGAGGGTTCCGATCTCGGCACCAGCATGACGCGCATTCAGAAAAAAGTTTCCGCGCTGGGCCTGCCCGCATCCGTGCGCGTTGTGTATGGAGGCATGTATCAGCAGCAGCAGCAATCCTTCCATGAGTTGCTGCGCGTACTTCTGTTGGCGCTGGCGCTGGTCTTTGGAGTGTTGCTCACGGAGTTTCGTGGCTTCGCAGCGCCCGTTGCGATTCTCGCGTCTTCAATTTTTTCGGTTGCCGGAGTTATGCTGGCGCTGCTGGTCACACATGTCACCTTCAATGTCGCGTCCTTCATGGGAGTCATTATGGTCATCGGCATCGTAGCAAAAAATGGCATCCTGCTGCTGGATGCCGACCATAAATATCGCGCGCTGGGATTTTCTGCTGAGGATGCCATCATCGAATCGGGTCGCCGTCGTCTGCGCCCCATTCTGATGACGGCGATGGCTGCCGTGGCGGGCATGTTGCCGCTGGCCTTTGGCATTGGTGCCGGTTCGCAGATGTTGCAGCCCCTGGCCATTGCTGTCATCGGCGGTGTAGTGCTTTCGATGGCGCTCTCACTGCTGGTCACTCCAGCCATCTATTACTGGTTGACACGATAAAAAATCTTACTCCGTAGCTCTTGTGTTTTCCGCAATACGCACGCCGCCCATGCTCTCCACGTAGGCTGCCACGCCTTTGTAGATGGACTCCGCAATACGCTGCCGATAGGCGGGCCTGCGCAGTTCCGCAGCATCGCTGGTGTTGGTCAGGAAGGAAATCTCCGCAAGAATTGAAGGCATGTGCGCACCAATCAACACCACAAATGGAGCCTTCTTGACACCGCGATTGCGAAATCTGGAATTGCCGCGCTCCAGATTTTGATACATGGATTGCTGCACATCCATGGCCAGCGTGCGTGACTCGTCAATCTTGTCGCTGAGCGCAATTTTGCGCACGATATTAGAAAGCTCATACACGGAGCGATCGGAGACCGCATTTTCTCTGGCCGCGACGGCCAGCGCGTCGGGTGAAGCAGTAAAGTTCAGGAAATAAGTCTCCACGCCACGCGCGTCTTCGTCGGGGCTGGAGTTGGCGTGGATGGAAAGAAACAGATCAGCTTTGGCGCGATTGGCAATCGCCGTGCGCGCCTGTAGCGGGACAAACGTATCGCTCCGGCGCGTGTAAATGACCTGAGCGCCGAGTCTTTCGTGCAGCAATTTTCCCAGACGCAGCGCAACATCCAATACAACGTTTTTCTCTTCCAGTCCGTATGGCCCCAGCGTGCCGGAGTCATGGCCGCCGTGTCCGGCATCAATCACAATGCGATGCACGCGCAGCCCTAGCACGCGCGCCATGGTGCTGCCCGTTCCATCGGGAGCGGCTGCATCAAACGCCGGAGTATCTGCCGAAGCCGTATCTGCCGAAGCTGTATCTACAGATGTCGTGTCGGAAACGAAAGCAGTGTCTACATCCTGTACGGCATCTTGTGTCGGGGGTGGCGCAGGTGTATTTTGACTGACGCGATTTCTGCTGACACGAGTTGTCATGTCGGGAAACAGGGCGCGCGTAACACGAGGCGCAGTCTCCTGATTTCGCTGGGCGGTGTTGCGCTGGCTGTAAATTCGTCTATGCAGTTTCTGGTCGTGCAGATCGTTGCGCGCAATCTCTGTCTCAGCCCACAGCGCGGTTCGGCGCAGCGGGCTGGCAGGATATTGCTGGCGCAAAAATTCATACTGCGCGCGCGCGTCGCGAAAATCTTTGGTGTTGTGAAACTGATGACCTTCGATTTGGAGCAACTCTGCGACGGCAAAGACACTCTTCGGCGCATCAGCAGAGGTCGGGTCGCCATGATAGACGGCGCGGTAGGCATTTAGGGCAGAGGCATATTGGCTTGGGGTGCGACGACTCTTCGGCTCGGCCAGTAGATGCCGACGCAAAATCTCCGCATGGCGATAGTGCAGCGTAGCCCGCTGCGCGCGATTCACATGTGTGTGAGAGGTCTGCGTGTGGAAGGCTCGCGCCTGCGCGGCAACCGCCAGCGCACCGCAGAGACACGCGGCAATTCCAGTCTTCGAGAGGAAAGAAGGCATGTGCCTGTACCGCAGACAACACACCAGAGCAACTCCAGTATAGGTTGCCCTGCTGTCCGCACAAAGAAAAAGTGACAGCAGGAACCCGGTTGATTATCCCGGCTTACTTACCAAGTAAACCGCCGGGTGCCCCATCCTAGCCGCGTTGTTTGCGGCTAGGATGGGAGAAAGGGATTCTTACATAGCGCCGGATTTTCAATTGCTCAGCAAGCTCCCGACAATTTCCGCAGCGCTGGCGAGGGCAGCGTCGAGTTGCGCGGCGTCCTTGCCTCCAGCCTCCGCCATGTCTGGGCGTCCGCCGCCGGAGCCGCCAACCTTTTGCGCCAGCAGTCCGACGATCTTGCCCGCCTGCACGCGGCTGGTCAGATCTTTGGTTACGCCGACGATCAGCGAGACTTTGTCCTCCTGCGCGCCGCCGAGAATCACAATTCCCGATCCCATCTGGTTGCGGAGATTATCCACCAGCACGCGCATTTGCCCGCGGTCCAGCGCGTCGACACGCTGGGCGAGAACTTTGATGCCTTTCACCTCGACGGCTTGCGAGGAGGCCTGCTTCATTTTGCTGGCGGCGGATTTCATCCGCGCCTCGTCCAGTTCGCGGCGGAGGCGCTTGAGTTCCTCCTCTTGCGCAGAGAGCTTTTGTTGCAGCGCAGCGGCGGGAGTGGCGGCGTCCGTCTTGCCAACGATCTGTTGCGTGAGCTGGCTGACGGCGAAGCCGCGACGGAACTCATCGAGCGCGCCGGTGCCGGTGATGGCTTCGATGCGACGCACGCCGGAGGACACGCTGCCCTCGCTGATGAGCTTGACCAAGCCGAGTTCGCCGGTGGCTGCGGTGTGCGTGCCGCCGCAGAGTTCGGTGGAGAAGTCGCCGATTTTGACGACGCGGACGCGGTCGCCATACTTTTCGCCGAAGAGGGCCATGGCGTGATACTCGTTGACGGCGACGTCGATGGGGACATCTTCAATGGTTTCGACGCGAGTGTTGGCGAGGACATTTTTGTTGATCAGGCTTTCGATGTCCTGCAACTCCTCGTCGGCGACCTGGGTGAAGTGGGAGAAATCAAAGCGCAGCCGCGTGGGATCATTCAACGATCCGGCCTGCTTGACGTGCGTGCCCAGCGTCTCGCGCAGGGCCGCGTGCAGCAGGTGCGTGGCGGTGTGATTCCGCATGGTCGCGGTGCGGAAGTCGTTATCGACAACGGCCTGCAGTTTGTCGCCGAGGCGGATGGTTTGCTTGGCCGTGACCTTGTGCGCGAAGACGCCCTGCACGGGCTTGGTGCAGCCGTGGACATCGGCGACGGTGAGGTTGCCGTCCTCTGAAAGCAGCCAGCCGTGATCGCCGACCTGACCGCCGGAATCGGCGTAGAAGGGCGTGTGGTCAAGGACGAGCTCTGCCGCATCGCCGGGCTGGAGTGTCTGCACGCCGACGCCGTCTTTGACCAGCGCGAGCACTTCGCAGCCTACGGCGGTGCGCTGTGTGTAGCCCTCGAAGATGGTCTTGGGAAGTTCGCGATAGACCGGGCTGGCCGTGGCTTTCGAGCCACCCTTCCACGAGGCGCGCGCGCGGGCTTGCTCTTCAGCGCGAGCGGCCTCAAAGCCTTCTTCATCGAACTTTAGTCCAGTGTCATGACATACGTTCTGAATGAAGTCTTTGGGTAAACCATAGGTTTCGTAGATAGAGAATGCTTCTGCCCCATCGAGTTCTGCACGATACTGATCCGGCCTGGGGAGGCTCGATAAATAGTTGGATTTAATAAGAGCTTGATAAAGTGCTGCTCCGCTGGGATTCGATTCTTCATAGCGGTTAGTTCCTTCAGGACGGTGATCGTTATAAATTTGAACCAAAATATATCCGGTGCTCTCAGCCTCGAGTTTTTGAATCGCCCTTTCCATTGCCAATTCAAGTGCATTATCTAATTTTTGTTGCCCATTTTCGAGAACGCTCTCAAACCGACGCTCTTCATCAGCAACAATCTTGGATACCCGATCGGCAGAATTATTTAACTCTGGGTATGCTTCTGCCATGAGTTTGCGTACAGCGAAAACCATCTCGTACATGAATGGTTCATGCTGCCCTAGAACTCTGCCGTGATAAATGCCCCTGCGAAGAATTTTTCGCAGTACATAGCCACGGCCTTCATTCGCGGGAAGAACACCATCCGATATAAGGAAGGTGGCCGCGCGGACGTGGTCGGCGATAATGCGCAAAGAAGGGTTCTTCACTAGGTGGTTATTGAGCCATCGTTGACCTGCATCTCCACCTCGATGGGCCAATTGCCCCGTAGTTTCCAAAACTCCTTCTATGCCCCCATCCCCTCCGATGACCGGGCTTATTTCCATTGGTTGCTCCAAACCAACCAACGTTGCGGCGCGCTGGATGAGTGGCGTGAATAGGTCTGTCTCATAGTTGGAGAGCTTGTGCTGCAACACGGAGGCGAGGCGTTCGAGACCCGCGCCGGTATCGACGCAGGGTTTGGGCAGCGGAGTGAGTTTGCCATCCCCTGTCTTCGTATCCAAGGTGCGGTCGAACTGCATGAAGACCAGATTCCAAATCTCAACGTAGCGCGCGTCATCCTGACCAAAGGGCAAATCTTTGCCCGGAGTCTCTGCCGCCTCCACGCCCATGTCGTAATAGATTTCGCTGCACGGGCCGCAGGGGCCGGTCTCGCCCATCTGCCAGAAATTGTCCTTCGCTCCCAACTCAAAGATGCGATCTTTGGACACGCCCACGTCGAGCCAGAACTGATAGGCCTCGGCATCTCTGGCGACGCCATTTTCGCCCTTGAATATCGTGACGTAGAGTTTGTCTTTATCTAGGCCGAACCATTTCTCTGACGTGACCAGCTCCCACGCATAGGCGATGGCCTCTTTTTTGAAGTAGTCGCCAAAGCTGAAGTTGCCCAGCATCTCAAAAAAAGTATGGTGGCGGCGAGTAAAGCCTACGTTCTCCAGATCATTGTGCTTGCCCCCGGCGCGGACGCACTTCTGCGCGGTGGTGGCGCGGGAGTAGGCGCGCTTTTCCGCACCGAGAAAGACATCCTTAAACTGGTTCATGCCCGCGTTGGTAAAAAGCAGCGTGGGGTCATTGTGCGGCACCAACGAAGAGGAGTGGACGCGGGTGTGTCCTTTGCTCTCGAAAAACTTCAGGAACATTTCCCGGATTTCAGAGCCGGACATGGGAGGTTTTGGCGTGCTGGACATGGTTGTTCCTAGTCTAGCAACTGCGGAGAGTCTAGCAACTGCGGAGGGTAGGAGCTGCATTTATCCCAGGTCTCAAAAACGAGACCCTTCGGCAAGCTCAGGGCAGGCTCTGGCTTTGGGGCACCTGGTTCTTGATTGATTCCAGACTTCCTGCCTTACGCTTCCTGGTACTCCACTTCATCTTCCACGCCGTAGCGGCGCAGCAGGTTGGGAAGATTCTGCGAGAAGGCCGAGCGCGGCATTACTACATCGCAGCCAGCTTCAGTGGCCTTCACCTTCAGGTCGCCCTGCAGGTGCGAGAGAAATCCAATGATTGAGGCGGTGCGCTTCAACTTGGCCTTGAGCTTGGGAATCAGCGTCAGCGGCTTGGCGTTGGCATTGTTCAGATCGAAGACAATCAGCGCGGGGCGCTCCAGCTCCGGCGCATCGGCCAAGCGCTGCACAATATCCTTATCATTTTTGACGAAGACCACCTTGACGCCCAGCTTGCGCGCCGTCTCCTGAATTTTTGCCAGGAAGAACAGGTCCTCAATAAAGCAATAAATGCGCGTGGGAACTTCGGCGGGAGCTGCGACGCCAGCGACACCTGCTGCGCCCTGCCCCGCAACACCCTCGATCGGCAGGCCTGCCTGCTGCAATCCGGCATGGGGCGAGCCATACCCGTTGTGGTTGGCGTTGTAATTTCCATTGCTGTTGCCACGCTGCAACTCGGTGGTCGAAGGCGGTGCCTCCGCGTAGTTGCCATTGGCCGCGCGATAACTGTGATCCATTGGCCCAACAAAGGTGCGCGGCTGTCGCCCGCCCTGTTTGTTGCGGCGTTGCTGTTGATTGTTGCCGGGGTTCGCGCCGCCGTTCGATTGCTTTTTAAAGAAGCGCTTCTTACCCGGTCGCTGCCCCTGCGGAGCGCCATTGGATCGGGGATTGCCCTGCCCTTGCACGGACGGGGATGCGTTCTGCGTGGAGGGCTGCGATGCCTGGGGGTTGTTGTTCGAAGGGCCTTTGCGCTTACGGCGCCGACGACGAAACGCTGGGTTAGGACTTGCCTGCTGCGGCAAGGTTGGTTGTTCTATGGGTTCCATTGTCATCCATGCACTTCCTTGGTACCTGCAAACTGCGTACACACTGCCAACGGAAGTAAGGCGCGGCCTGTACAGCCGTCCTCACGCATCCTTCCGCTCGCTTCGTCGTGTTGTCGCATTCGGGTGTTCAGTTTCGGGGCTGTCAGCGAGAATCCTTGGCGTTCCCAAGTCTTCAATGTCCTTCACGCTGCACAGGCTCTCAACCCTCGACAAGTTGTCACGCTACTTCGGCGCATACACTCGTCCTTTTGGGCCGTCCCCGTTACTCTATCTTTGCGTCCACTCTTCTCAACGTTATCGGCGAGCTACGCTGTAAGGAGAACCCGTAGCATCAGCCAAGATGATGGGCAACTCGAATACTACTCCGGGCGGGCAAAGAGGGCAAGCCCTGGCCGGGAAAGCATTGCAGATGTTGAGGATACCTCAGCTTTGGTTTGGATCGTGTCGAATCGTGTCTGCCAGAACCCGAATATCCCTATCCTTGACAGTATCCAGAGATTACTGCAAGCCAGCGCCTACGCAAACCAAGCTTGAAGCTGGAAACAACTGGACGAGCGGCTGATGATTGAGATTCTGGGGTCGATCCCGTACCAAAAGCAGACGGGTCGCTGGCCTCCCGGTCGGGTCAACCCAAAACTGCCGATGCTTGGAACTTGGGTGTTTCCACAGGTCAAACTTGCTGGGTCGAGTGTCTCTCTGCCGGTGGCTTCCAGATCTTTGCCACGACCCGTTTGATTCTCTGTGTCACCCCGAAGGGTGAAGATGCCTCACTGAATGCACAAACCTAGTATGCAATCGGGATTCCAAATATAATATCAATTATATTCAACAACTTGTGTAGCAGGGTTGAGCTGAAATATACGCGATTCCATAAAAAATCATGTGAAAATTATGAAAACTCATATCCCCACCTTTGTATCTTTCTATACAGAGCTTCCATGCTTCTCTGCCCAAGGCAGAAATGCCGCCCCCAGAATGCCGGAATCGGCCCCCAATTCCGCCTGCACCAGATGCGTTTTGCCGCGTGCGTGTTCGATGCACTCCTGTCCCGTTGGTTCCGTTGCGCGATAGACGTAGGAGCGCTCATGCAGTTCGCGCTGCATGGCGGGCGCAAACAACGGCCATGCCGCAGCGCTGCCCCCGCCCAGCACATACAGCGGAAGATTCAGCGTGTTGACCAGCGCCGCCAGCGTCAGCCCCAGACAGCGCCCCATCTCCGTAAAGATGGCCTGCGCCTGCGCATCGCCGCCCTCGGCAAGATGCGCAACATCTTTGGCCTGAAATTCTGGATTTTCTCGCGCCAGACGCGCCAAGGATGTCTGAGCTTGCCCGGCAGCTATGGATTCGAGCGCCATCCGGCGCAGCCCGGTCGCCGAAGCATACAACTCCAGACAGCCGCGACTGCCGCAGCCACACGGAATGCCCTCTGGCACCACAGCAATGTGTCCAGCCTCTCCAGCCATGCCGCTCATGCCGTGCCATATATGGCCGTGGAGAACGATCCCATTGCCCACGCCAGTTCCCAGGGTCAACATGCAGAGTGAATCGACATCGAAGCGCTTGCCAGCGCCAAAGCGTGCCTCAGCCAGCGCGGCCACGTTAGCATCACTCTCCAGAAGAATTGGCTGGCCTAGTCGCCGTTCGATAGCTGCGCGTACCGCAAAACCATCCCATCCCGGCAGATTCGGCGGGCGACGCAGGATGCCTTCCGGCATCTCCAGCGGCCCCGGCGTTCCCACGCCAATACCGACACATCCGCCGGAGGCATTGTGCCGCAATCGAAGCGCAGCCACGGCATCGCAGAGATCGGCAATCACGGCATCGCGCCCTTCCTGCAAGCGCGTCCGCAGGGAAACTGATTCGGTCAGGGTTTCTTCCTGCCGCATCACGGCGACCCGCAAGTTGGTTCCGCCAAGATCTACACCAATCGAATACTTCGTCGTCAACAGCAGCCCTCTTTAAGAAAACAACCTTGTCTTGCAGTCTTTTTCACAATCAAAAGCGTACCGGAAACCGCACGATTCTGATGAACGCAACAATACTACCTCTGGCATACGGGACAATAGTGCGTTCCGCGCCCGGCCAGCACAATCCGTTGAATTGGAGTCTGACAGACGCGGCACGGCTCCCCGGTTCGTAGATAGACGCAATGCTCCAACTGAAAGAATCCTCGCACGCCGTCAGCATCTACATAATCCGATACCGATGACCCACCGCGCGCAATCGCTCGGCGCAATACGGACTGCAAGGCCTTGCGCAGCCGCAGCAACTCAGCCCGTGTCAGCCGCGCGGCCTGGCGTTTCGGACGAATCCCGGCATGGAAGAGACCTTCATCCGCATAGATGTTGCCCACCCCATGCAGCAGCGATTGGTTCAGCAGCAGCGATTTAATCGGCGCCTTTCGTTGATGGAAGAGTGCGACAAACGCCTCGGCAGAGATCGTCAGCGGCTCGCGCCCTGTACCGATGAAGCCTTCCCCCCTCGCGTCGTTTTTCCCAAAGCTCAGCACAGAAAGTCGGCCAAAGCGGCGAGCATCCACAAAGCGAATCTCGCGCTGGTCGTCCAGGCTCAGAATAGCGTGGGTATGCGTCGGCACCGGCACGGTGGACTGCGAGACCAGCAGCCGTCCGGTCATTCCAAGATGCACCAGAAACTGGGCAGTGGGCGCCGCCTCCATATCCTGCGCCAGATCGAAAACAATATGCTTTCCCACCCTATGCACCCGCGCAATCCGGCGATCCTGCAATGCGCGCAACATCGCTTTGCGTGGCGATTTAAGCGGCTCCGGCTTGGAGCCTAGAAACACTGCAACAATCCTGCGCCCGCGCACGCGCTGGTTCACCCCATTTGCAACCGTTTCCACCTCTGGCAACTCTGGCATCGCGACTCCCGCATTTTCCACCGTATCATCTGCGAAACTGCGGTGCTCTTTTTCATGAAAACACGATAGAATACAACCAGCCTTGTGCGTGCTTCGAGTCAGATCGAAGCGCCACGATCCCCGGCACAGCTGAACCGCATCCGCAATGCCGCCTTTGCGTGGAAGTGGAGGCGTGCGCCGGATTGAAAGACGAGAGATAAAGAGATACATGCCAGCCAAAACAGCAGTGGTTCTGGGTGCCCAGTGGGGCGATGAGGGAAAAGGGAAGATTGTCGATGTTCTGGCAGATCGATTCTCCATTGTCGCGCGCTACGCGGGCGGCCATAACGCCGGTCATACCGTCATTATTGGCGGAAAAAAGTTTGTCCTGCAGCTCGTCCCTTGCGGCGTGCTGCGCCCGGATTGCCGGGCGGTCATTGGCAACGGGGTCGTGCTTGACCCGATGGCCTTTTTGCAGGAAGTTGCGCGTCTGCGCGAGGTTGGCATTGATGTCTCCGGCAAGCTTTTTGTTTCCAGCCGCGCCCATGTCATTCTGCCCTACCATCGCATGATCGAGCTGGCGGCGGAGAATGCTCCCGGACGCATGAAAATTGGCACCACCAGCCGCGGCATCGGCCCGGCCTATGAAGACAAAATGAAGCGCAGTGGCCTGCGCGTTGTGGACATGCTTAACACAGCGCTGCTGCGGACGCACATCCAGAATGCCTGCCACGAGAAGAACACCATCGCGCACGCGCTCTTTGGCACTGATCCGCTGGATGCGAACAAAATCTATGAGGAGTATGCCCGCGTCGCCGAGCAAGTGGCTCCCTACATTGCCGACACAGGCTTGCTGTTGAATCAGGCGCTCCGCGCAGGCGAAAGCATTATGTTTGAGGGCGCGCAGGGCACGCTGCTCGACATCGACCACGGCACCTACCCCTTCGTCACTTCTTCGTCTGCCACGGCGGGCGGAGCGGCCATCGGCACCGGTGTCGGGCCAACGGCCATCGGCACGGTCATTGGTGTCACCAAGGCGTATGTCACTCGCGTGGGCGAAGGGCCGTTTCCGACGGAAATCCACGACGCTGCGGGCGAGACACTGCGAGCGCGCGGCCAGGAGTATGGCGCGGTCACAGGTCGTCCCCGCCGCTGCGGCTGGATGGATCTGCCCCTGCTGCGCTACTCCAACCAGGTCAACGGAACGGAGTGGCTGGTGGTCACCAAGCTCGACGTGCTGGATGGGCTGGAGTCCATCCCCGTCTGCACCGGCTATAAGGTGAATGGCAAGCTGACGGACAGCGTGCCTGCCGATGTGCGCGGTCTGGAATCCATCGAGCCCGTCTACAAAAACCTGAAGGGCTGGAATCAGCCGACGGAAGGCATCACCGAGTATGCCAAGCTGCCCACCGCCGCCAAAGAGTATCTCAACTTTCTGGAAGCGGAGTCTGGCGCGCGCATTGGCATGATCTCCACCGGCCCGGATCGCGACCAGACCATCCTGTTGCCGGAATTTGCCGCAGCGCTGGCTGCGATGTCGGCATCCTAAATTGTGTTGGATTGAGCTGGCTGTACCCGTTGTTTCGATCGGCTGAGGAGCTTGCCTTATGATTTCGTTTCTAGTTCGTATGCGCTTTGCCCCCGAAGATCGGGAACAGGTAGCTGAGGCTCTGCGTCGGCTCACCGAAGCATCGCGCAAGGAGCCGGGCTGCGTCAGCTATATTCCGCATGAACTGGCCGACGATCCAAACACGATTTTGATCTACGAGCAGTATCGCGACACGGAAGCCCTGGAGGCCCATCGCGCTTCCGCGCATTTTCGTGATTATGTCATCGGCGGCCTGTACCAAAGGATGCGCGAACGCAGCGCCGAAGATTGGAACGCTCTCGCCTGATTCAGTGCAGCATCACCTTCTCACCAAGGCACCCCATTCCGGCTGCCTTGTTATTTTGTGTGAAAAATCCCGCTATGTACTTGTAGATTCTGTCGTCTAAGTTTTCTTTTGACTCGCGTAGCCGCGCGGATTACCATCCCGTGTACAACCATTGGGTACGATCCTGTGGTCACGATTATGCGAACCTCCCCCCCGCACTTTCATTTCAGCCGTTGTCCTGCTCTTCGGATATGCCTGCTGCTGGTTAGCTTTGGATTCGCGCTTCCGGCGCACGCCAAAGGCCCACGCCATCACCAGCCCAAACCGGCTCGACAGGCCATTGCGCGCCTGGAGAGCAAATGGCTGGCCGCACAGATCAGCGGCAACGTAAGCACCCTATCCAGCATGATGGCAGAGGACTATCTGGGCATCTCGCCCAACGGTACGCTGCAATCAAAGGCGGAAACGCTAGCCGCCTTCAAGAATGAAACCATACGCCTCACGGCCATCACTCCGTCCGAGAAAAAAATTCGCATTTACGGAAGCACCGCCGTGGTTGTCTCCAAGGCCGAGGTCACAGGCACCAGCAAGGGCAAAGACATCAGCGGACATTATCGGTACACGCGCGTCTACCACAACAACGGAAGCGCCTGGAAGATTGTCAGCTTTGAAGCCAACAGAATTCGGGATCGCGCCAGCAAGAATGCTGCACCCGACGCTGGCAAACCCTCTGCCCAGACAGTACCCTCTACCCCGTAAGCCAGCACCCGAATCTTGCGCCCTAATCTTGCGCCAGGGCTTGCCGCAGGCGTTCGCCTGCCTCGTCTAAGCTCTCTGGCAACACGCGCGTCTCGCCCGTCACGGTCATAAAATTTGTGTCGCCCGTCCAGCGTGGCAGCATGTGCAGGTGCAGATGTCCGGCCACGCCAGCTCCGGCGGCCTTGCCCAGATTCAAGCCCATATTGATCCCTTCCGGGCGATAGATACGCCGCAGGGCGCGCTCCAATTTCTGCGCCAGCAACATCATTTCCGTGGCAACCTCTGCATCCAAAGTTCCGAACTCCGCCGTGTGCGCGTAGGGAAGAATCATGGCGTGGCCGGAGTTGTACGGGTACGCATTCATGCAAAGAAAACAATGTTGCGCACGATAAATAATGTTGGCAGCGCGATCAGCCACCAGCGCAGCCATGCCCTTGCCAAGGGCATAGCGAGCAGACTCCAGCAGGTTGCAGAAGACGCAGTGCGTGTCTCCCGGCCAGGCGGCCAGCGCTGCTGGCACTCCCTGGCGCTGCGCCGTATCCGCCGTGCTGACGTAGCGATAGCGCCACGGTGTCCACAAAATATCCATACGCGGAGTATAGCGAGGGACAGACTCCCCTGCGCTCTTTTTCGAGAGATTTCCAGAGGAAAAGGGGATAGTCTGTCCAGAATCTCCCCCCATTCCCAGCCGCATACACAGAACGATTGACCTGCCCTCTTCCGGTTGGTATAGTTTTCATGGGAGCACTGCGCTGTGGACTCTTGCGTAGAAGCTCCATCGCGGATTTCTCGAATCCCAAATACGACGTTTCATTCGGCAATGTCCATTGCACCGCGAAATGCAACTTTCGCGATCTGCTTGCACTTCCGCCGCAGAACTGTCGCATCCAGGGTTCCGAGTCTATCCACGATCTCCGGCTCTCGACCTTCTGTCTGACTCTGCCAACCCCAGCGTCCTTGCAGAAACCCGAACCGGATCGCAGCTCTGGAACCAGCTCCACGGTGCCACACTGCACGCAAAGCGCATCCGCGCTTCGCACTGAGTCTGGAGCCGACAGCCCTATGGTCAACATCCTCCATCCCGATACCACCGAGAGCAACCCACTGAGCACCGAACTGGAAACCCACGCCATCGCCTTGGTCGCGGCAGAAGCCGACGCCCCCGAATCCACCTTTCACTCTGCTGCCGACGAGCAGACCCACCCCGTCGGAGACACGATGCGCGCCGACGATGCCGCAGCGTTTGAAGATTTCGCCGCAGCACTGGAGTCCTTTGACCGCGAACAGGCCGCAGAAGCTGCTGCCTTGGCTGCTGACGACAATATCGTCACCGGCACCGTCGTCAAGCTGACCGACAAGCACGTTGTCGTCGATGTGGGCCTCAAGTCCGAAGGACTGATTCCCCTGGCGCAGGTGCTGGATCACACCGGCCAATCCAAGTTACAGCCCGGCCAGGTGATCGACGTTGTCGTTGAGCGCGACGAGTACGAAGGTGGCTATCTGCTGAGCTATGAAAAAGCCCAGCGGCATCGCATCTGGGACACGCTGGAAAAGGCATCCATCGACAAGACGCCGGTAAGCGGCGTGGTGGTGAGCCGCGTGAAAGGTGGCCTGACGGTCGATATCGGCCTCAAGGCATTTCTGCCTGGCTCGCAGGTGGAGGTTCGCCCGGTTCGCAATCTAGAAACTTATATTGGCCAAACGCTCGAAGTTCGCGTCATCAAGCTGAACAAAAAGCGTGGCAACGTTGTCATCAGCCGCAAAGAAATTCTGGAAGAAGAAGTCAACGCTAAGCGCTCCAAAACCCTGGAGCATCTGGAAGAGGACGCGATCCTGACCGGCACGGTGAAGAACCTGACCGAGTACGGCGCGTTCGTCGATCTGGGCGGCATTGACGGTCTGCTCCACGTCACCGACATGTCCTGGGGCCGCTTGACGCATCCCCGCGATCTGGTCAACGTCGGCGACGAGATTCAGGTCAAGATTCTCAAGTACGACAAGGACAAACAGCGTATCTCGCTCGGATTCAAGCAGCTCACGCCAGATCCATGGCTTGATGTGGCCGAACGCTATCCGATCGGCGCGCATGTGCGAGGCCGCATCCTGAGCGTTACCGACTATGGCGCGTTTGTTGAGCTGGAACAGGGCATCGAAGGCCTGGTTCACGTCTCGGAGATGACCTGGTCGAAGCGCATGAAGCATCCCTCCAAGATGGTCAAGCCCGGCGACGAAATTGACACCGTGATTCTGGCTGTCAATCCTTCGGATCGGCGCATCTCGCTCGGCATGAAGCAGTTGCTCGAAAATCCCTGGGAGCATCTGGCGGAGAAGTACGTTACGGGCACCACGGTCGAAGGCCGCGTGCGCAATCTGACCGAGTTTGGCGCCTTCATTGAAATTGAAGACGGCATTGACGGCCTGGTTCACGTCAGCAATATGAGCTGGACCAAGCGCATCAAGCATCCCTCGGAAGTGGTCAAGAAGGGCGACAAGGTCAAGGCTGTTGTGCTCGGCATTGAGCCGGAGCATCGCCGCCTGTCTCTGGGCATGAAGCAGTTGCAGCCCGATGTCTGGGAAACGTTCTTTGAGCAGCATCGCATTGGCGACGTGATCCACGGCAAGGTTCTGCGCGTGGCTCAGTTCGGCGCATTTGTGGAGCTGGCCGAGGGCGTGGAAGGCCTCTGCCATATCTCAGAAGCGACGGATGCTCACGGCGTTCCCGTCAAGCTGGATGCAGGACAGGAACACGACTTCAAGATCATCAAGAACAATCCTGAAGAGAAGAAGATTGGCCTGAGCCTGCGTGCCGTTGGCGATGAAGCCAGCCGCGCCGATGTGGAAGCCTACAAAGGCCCTGCATCCTCCGGTTCGGGTTCGGGTTCCAACTCCTCGAACTCGTCTTCTTCTTCGTCGTCTTCGTCCTCCACCACGCTGGGCGACCTTATCAACTGGAAACGCAGCGAACGCGAGTAAGCGGTTTCCTCCTGCAAGGCAAGAACGCCGTCCGTATGGGCGGCGTTCTTATTTCGGAAGAAAAATTCTGTGATCCAAGCCCCCATCCACACTTTCGACGTTCTTGTGCTGGGAGCAGGCGCTGCCGGCCTGATGTGCGCGATTGAAGCGGGCAAGCGTGGCCAGCGCGTCGCCCTGCTCGACCACGCCGACCGCATCGGAAAAAAGATTCTCATTTCCGGCGGAGGCCGCTGCAACTTCACCAACCTCCACTGCAAGCCAGAGAATTTCCTCTCTGCCAATCCTCATTTTGCCAAGTCGGCGCTGGCTCGGTACACGCCTGCGGATCTTCTCGCGCTGGTGCAGAAACACAAGATCGCCTATCACGAAAAAAAGCTGGGGCAGCTCTTCTGCGATCAATCCGCGCAGCAGATCGTCACGCTGCTCGAACAGGAGGCCCACGACGCAGGCGTGCAAATTTTCCTCCACACGCAGATCCAGAAGGTGGCGCACAATCTTGGCTTTCAGGTGATCGCGCAGAATGCGACCTTCTCCGCGCCAGCGCTGGTCGTCGCCACCGGCGGACTCTCCATCCCCAAGCTGGGAGCAACTTCGCTCGGCTACGAGATCGCCACGCAGTTTGGAGTGCCCATCCAGCCCTGCCGTCCTGCGCTGGTGCCGCTCACCCTGCACGCAGAAGACCGCGAGCGCTATTGCGACCTAGCCGGTCTCTCGACCGAAGTGATTGCGACCTGCGGCAAGCAGCGCTTTCGAGAAAAGCTGTTGCTAACGCATCGTGGATTGAGTGGCCCGGCGATCCTGCAAATCTCCTCGTACTGGAAGCCGCCCGCGCCAATCTCTTTCGACATCGCACCCGATCAGACCTGGACGACACCGCTGCTCGATCCACGCACGCCCCGCGATCTTGCCACTGCCAGAAACGCACTGCGCGCCATTCTGCCGCAGCGTTTGGCCGACCGCTGGCTTACGCTACATCCACCCGTTGCGTGGACGAATACCGGACTGGCGGAGATGGAACAGCAGACGCACGCCTGGCGCGTGACACCGGCAGGCACCGAGGGCTACGAGAAGGCCGAAGTCACAGCAGGCGGCATCAACACGGATGCACTCTCTGCAAAAACAATGGAATGCAAAAATCTTCGCGGATTATTTTTTATTGGCGAAGTGGTCGATGTCACCGGACATCTGGGAGGATTCAACTTCCAGTGGGCCTGGGCCTCTGGCTACAGCGCCGGGCAAGCGCTGGCCTCACGGCTGGTGGTCGCATAAATTTTCATGCAGGCCTCATGCGTCGCATGAGGCCGTGGCCTATTTTGCCGTATCAATGTGCAAATTTATCAAAAGTATTTTTTTGTCATCGAAGGAACTGATCGTTTTCACGCCGCTCTTTTTTCCATTCAACTCCGCCCAGAGTTTGTAGTCGTCGTTGCTGGATATTTGACCAAAGCGATAGACGCCATCGGGCTGCGTGATGTAGCTCTTCACGTTCAGCGTGTGCGTGTCTTTAAGATAGACAATGGCGTTGGGCAAAGGACGACCGCCGCTATCCTCTATTTTTCCGTAAGCCATTTTGTCGGCAGGCTGCGCAAGGGTTGGCGCAGCAAAAAACAAACCTGTCATTGCCACAGCCATCGTTCCTGTAGCCACGGATCGAAGAATCCGTCTCATTGTGTATTGCACTCTCATACTCCCTAGTATAGGCACTGAAATGGGCTGACCGCCGTTGCTGGCAGAGGATGCTGCAAACAAGGACATCCCGCGCTACGCTTCCTCGTCTTCCAGGCCAATCCCGACATCTTCATCGTCATAGCCTGCCGCTTCCACCTTGCTTAGTTCAAGCGGCTCCGTCGCCGTGATCTCAAACTCCGCTCCGCATTCTTCACACAGCACGACCTCGCCCTCGTCAACTTCATCCTCCGCAAAATCAAAGGGAGTATCGCATTCTGGACAAACGGGCATATTTCCTCCAAGGCTCAGGGTCTATCAAAATGGTTCGGGGCAATCGTGCTGCGATCCGCTTTAATCTCTAGTTTCTGAGGCTACTGTACTTCTCGTCAAGCGTCACGGAAATGTTTCCTGTGAATTTCCAGTTTCGAGCCTGTACCGGGAAGTAGACGCAAACAATCTGTTGAAAGTTGCTTGGCGTAATCAATTTTTTCTCTGTCGGTTTCCCTTTCCTGTTTCCAAGTGGGTGCGCGTGCCGTAGGCTGGAGGAGTATGCCACGTTCCGGTCTTTCCAATTCGATGATGACCTTCCCGCCCTTTGGCGGCATGGTGCGCAAGTTGATCTACGCCAACCTGGCTGTGTATTTTGGAATGCTCCTGCTCGGCTGGATCGCGCCTGGAATCGCCAGCAGCCTCATGCTCCTCGGCGCGCTTACCCCCAGCATGGTGCTGCACGGAGCCATTTGGCAGATCGTGACCTACAGCTTCCTCCACGTTGGCATCTGGAGCATTCTCTTCAACATGCTCTCGCTCTGGTTTGTCGGCGCGTACATGGAGGCCAGCTACGGCACGCGCTGGATCACCGAACTGTACTTTGTTTCCGTCATTGGCGCAGCGCTCACTACCATTGTCGTCTCCTACACGCATATCTTTCATCTGATGCCTACGGAAACCACGCTGGGCGCGATGGGCGGCATCTTCGGCCTGCTGGCGGCCTTTGGCACGCGCATGGGCGAGCAGCAATTCCTGCTCTTCCCGCTGCCCATCTCCATCCGTGCCAAGTATCTGGTGCTCATTTATATTTTGATTGCCGTTGCCAGCCTGATGCAGGAACCAAGCGGCTTTATCTATCTGGCCTATCTGGGTGGAGCGCTCTTCGGCTATCTCTACGCCCGGCAATCGCCGCGGCACGGTTTTGCCGCAGCAGCCTCCGACCGCATCTACGGCGTGCGCAACGCCTACTACCGCTGGAAGCGCAAACGCGCCGCGCGCAAGTTTGAGGTCTACATGCGTAACCACAATCGCGATAAGGAAGCAGGCAGCGCAGGCAGCGTTGTCGATCCCGACAAAAACCGCGACCCCAACGATCGCCGCTGGATGCACTGATATTTTGCTTTGATATTTTCCCGCGCTGCGCAGTAACCGCGCTACGCGGTGACCGGATTACACGGCGACGGTAAAGCTGTCTTCTGTGCGCGTCACGGCGCGATAGAGCGTGTCGCGCTCAAAGGGAACACGCCCGGCTTCGGTAATCAAACGGATCAGATCGGCGCGCCTCAATCCCTGCGGTGTGCTGGCTCCGGCATCGTGATAGATTTTTTCTTCCACCACCGTGCCATCAATGTCATCCGCGCCAAAACGCAGTGAAATCTGCGCAATCTTCGGTGTCACCATCTGCCAGTAGGATTTAATGTGGGCAAAGTTGTCCAGCATCAAACGGCCCACGGCCATCTGCCGGATGTCGGTTAGTCCCGTGGTGCGCGGCAGGTGTTGCAGCGCAGTGTTGTCAGGATGAAATGCCAGCGGAATAAATGTCTGAAAGCCGCCCGTCTCATCCTGCAAGTCACGCAGGCGCAGCATGTGATCGACGCGGTCTTCGTCATTCTCCACATGGCCGTAGAGCATGGTGGCATTGGAGCGCAGGCCAAGCTGGTGTGCGATGCGCGCCGTCTCCAGCCACTCGTCGCCATCAATTTTGTGGTCGCAGATGATGTGCCGCACGCGATCGGCAAAAATCTCCGCGCCGCCGCCGGGCATGGAATCCACACCCGCATCCTTCATCTGCTGCAAGGTCTCGCGCAGGGTCAGCTTGGCGCGCTTGGCCAGGTATGAGACCTCCACCATCGTGAAGGCTTTGATGTGAACCTGGGGAAAGCGTTCCTTCAATCCGCGAACCAGATCGAGAAAATAGGCAAAGGGCAGGTCAGGGTGCAGACCTCCCACAATGTGGAACTCCGTTACCGCTTCTGTGTAGCCAGTAGCCGCACTGTGCCATGCCTCTTCCAGCGCCATTGTGTAGGCTCCGGGCGTGTCTTTTTTGCGGCCAAAGGCGCACAGCCGACAGGCCGCCACGCAAACGTTGGTGGGGTTAATGTGCCGATTCACGTTGAAATACGCAACGTCGCCATGCAGCTTTTCGCGCACCCAGTTGGCCAGCCAACCGACGGCCAGAATATCCGGGGAGCGATAGAGCGCAACCCCATCCTGAAAGCTGAGCCGCTCGCCCGCCAGAACTTTGGCGGCTACGGCCTGCAGCCTCGCGTCTTCGGTCTGGAAGGGGTGGCGCGGGCGCGAACCCAATTCGTTACTCGCAGCAGATTCCATGCATCTTTATGATACTGCAACAGCAATCCACACGGCTGGCCGCGTGGGAATGCGGATACCAGCGCATCAATTTTCTATCCCAAAGATGCCCACTGCTGATAGGCTTTGTAAGAACCTTTGAGGCCGCACATTCACACTTACTTTTCGATATCGAAACTGCGATTGCGCCTGCCAAATGTTGTTTGGGGTTTCACCTTTGCGATTCTGGCGTTTTGCGCTCTCACCGGCGCTGCAACTCTGGTTGCAGCCCATGCCTCACCGACAGGCCTGGGGCATTTCCCTGCCGTGGAGGCCACCAGCCTGGACAAAACGCGCCTGAACCTGCCCAGTGATTTTGGCGGCAAGATGAATCTGGTGATGATCTCCTTTGCGCGCGAGCAGCAGATGGACGTGGATTCCTGGCTACCCACGGCGCGGCAACTGGAGTTGCAGCATCCCCGGATGCGCTATTACGAACTGCCCACCACGGCGCGCGAGAATCTGCTCTATCGCTGGTGGTTCAACTCTGCTCTGCGCAGCAACAATACTGACCCAGCGCTGGCAGGCCGCATTCTAACGCTCTACGTCAACAAAGGACAGTTCCGCCAATCGCTGCGCATCCCCAATGAAAAAAAGATTGCGGTTCTGCTGGTGGATCGAGATGGAGAGATTTTGTGGCAATCCCGGGGAGATTTTACTGCTGACAAAGGCCAATCTCTGACAGCAGTTCTGGCAGCCAGCGGTTCCCAGTAGAAGCAGAAACCAGCGCCTACGCCTTCGGCGCGTCCTTCCACTTTTTCTCCATCCACCAGGCATCAATCTTGTCTAAGTAGTAGCGCGGAATCCGCCCTCGCGTGCGATAGCCCAACTGCTCGTAGAACCGAATCGCCGATTCATTTTCCACGGAGACCTGCAAGCGAATCTTATTTCCGCCGCGATGACTCACGGCACGCTCCACCGACGCATGGAGCAACTGGCCGACGCCCTGGCGACGCGCCTCCTCCAGCACGTCGATGGTCACCAGTTCTCCCATGATCTTGAGCGCAGGCTGACGCACCTCCAGCACGGCAAAGCCAACAATCCTTCCCTCAATGACGGCCACGCGCGCAATGGAGGTTGGCGAACACAGCAAGCTGCTCAAATACTCGCGAGGATAGGCAATGCCAGCGGAGAAGCACGCTGCGTCAATCTCATACAGCCGGTCGAGATCGTCTGCCTGTGCTGGGCGAATGGTACAGGCTTCTGGATTGTCCAAGGGGTTCACGCTGGTCATCTCTGAATATCGGATCGTTCCGCTGCTGCATGAGGTGTGCTCCACCCAAACGCTGTCCTCGCGGACTACGCCGCAATACCCTGCAACAGAGTTGTTGCCTTTAGCCTACCACTGACCCCTACAGCTTCGACAAGCCGTGCGGAGGCACCGTCTCGTGTTTCGAGATTCTACTTGCTACTGACGGACTTTTTCTGGATGTGATGTTGCAACGCGTGGGCCGGGGAGCTATTTGCAGGCACGTAGGCCTCTCGTTGCGCCCGTACCGTTGCCGTGTCCACTTCTACGGTTCCCGGCTCGTCAGTGTCAAAGCTGGCACCCGAAGGAACCAGGTAGTTCTGCACGCTGCGGCTTCCGGTATGGCCGACACGAATATCCAGACGAGAAGGATCAATCCCCTTCCTCTTCACCAGATATGCCGTGGCATTGACGGCGCGCTGTGCAGCCAGACGCACGCCGTCCTTCTCCGTGGAAGCGCTGCTGCCCACCAGAACAGCCTTGGCATCGGCGTCACGCTCCAGATTCAGCGCAACAATGTCCAGGCAAACTTTGCCTGCGTTGTCCACGCGAGCCGGGTGCAGCGCGTCGCGATCAAAGTTCATCACACAGAGCGCCTCTGTTTTCGGCGCAGGAGGTGGCGTCGGCTCGTGGATGGTCACGCTGGTATTCGCCGAAACATCCTGACCCTTGTCGTCGGCCACGTTGCAGCTGACGGTAATGATGCCCGGAGCCACGCCAGCCGTAGTTAGCGTTGCCGTGTTCAGCGTTGCCGTGTTCGCTATGCCATGTATCTGGCCAGAAGAGGCGCTGTAGCTGAAGGTCAGCGGGCGATTCTGCGGGCTGACTCCCTGCGCCGTAATCGTCGCCGAGCCTCCCGGCTCTACTGTCAGGGGATTCGCCGTGCAGGCGACCGTGGGCGGCTGGAATGGCTTTACCGTGAAGGTTGCGTTGCCGTCGGCAGACTGGCCTGCTTTCTCGCCTTCCGTAACATGGTTGGTGACGGTGTAGGTGCCTGGATCAAGATTGGCCGTGTTCACGTTTGTCGAAGGCTTGGCCCCGCGTACTTTGACCCTGGTTGCCGACCAGCTATACACAATTCTGCTGGATTTTTTTGCATCCAGGTTCAGCGCATTGCAGGTAATGGAAACCAGTTCGCCTGCGTAGACCTCTGCTGGAGTTGCCGAGCAGGCATCCGTAACCGGGAGAGACGGCTGCAGACCACCGACATGGTAGACCAGTCCCGTGCTCAACTGCGCGGCGTTGATGTTGGCCGTTCCGCCCTCGATATTGCTGTTGGGCGATCCGAAGGAGGCATGCATGTACTGATAATCCGCCTGGAAAATTCGCCAGCTCAGATGGTTGCCAAAGAAGGGCAGCAGGTAATCCAGGCCACCGCCAACGGTCAGCGATGGCCCCCAGGTATAGGGGTTCACACGATTCACGGGAACGCCGCCGACCGTGGTGCTGAAATTGGGGCCACCGATCCGCGCGCCACCGACCAGGAAGTGCGCGAACGGGGTCAGGCGATCCTTGGGATAGCGAACAATTGGGCCAACGGCCAGCGTGGTAAATCCATCCCCACTTCCATCAGGATGAAAATCTGCGCCGACCTCGCCACCAAGAAATTTATTGAAATAATACGCGCCGCTGCCCACAGCTCCGGCAGGCACCCTGCTATAAGAATTTCCCTGAATGTTGCCGTGAGGAGCCAGAAAGGAGTACCCCGCAAAGAGATCCATCCGCGAGGGGTCTTCCCCAATTGCCGTCACTGGCTTCGACCCGAATGCCGACTGCGCCATCAGAGCTGACGTTCCCGGCTCCAAAATGCAGAGCAACAGAAACAACCCGCCAAACGACCACAATCTCACGCGCTTCATTCGTAATTTTTCCTGTAAAAATTGTTTCTTGTTTTTTCGTCGCGTTCACAGCGGCACCAGCGCAACGTGCTTGCGAACGAAGGATGTCGCACCCATCCCTGCAAGCATCTGTCCCGTTCATGTTTCTCTCGTTAGACTGTGACAGGGTTCAAAAGGTTGCTTGCTCCAGACCTGGAATCGGGTGCCAAATCTCAGGCCCAGCTTCAGGCCAGGTTCAGCACGCGCTTTACGCTGCCCCGCTCCCGTAGAATCTTCTCCTGCAGCAGCGTGATGGCGTAAATCAACTGCTCTGGGCGAGGCGGACAGCCGGGAACGTAGACATCCACCGGAATCACCTGATTGACGCCCTGCTTGAGCGCGTAATTATTAAAGACTCCGCCGGAGGTAGCGCAGGCGCCCATCGAAATCACCCACTTCGGCTCTGGCATCTGCTCATACAGGCGCTGAATCACCGGAGCCATTTTGAGCGAGACGCGCCCGGCAATCACCATCAGATCCGATTGGCGCGGCGAGGGCCGAAAGACCTCCGCGCCAAAGCGAGCAATATCAAAACGCGAGGCACCCATCGACATCATCTCAATGGCGCAGCAGGCCAGGCCAAAGGTCATCGGCCAGATGGAGCTTTTCCTGACCCAGTTGATCGCCGTATCCAGCGAGGTGAGAATTATGCCCTCTGGCTGGTCATAGCCAAAGCTGACCTCGCGCACCTTTTGCCGGTTCTGGGCACTGCTCTCCAGATTTCCAAAGAGATACTGATCTTTGGTGTCGTTTGCTGTCGCGTTTGTGGTCGTCGGATTTGTGATCGGGGCCATGCTTCTAGTATCGCTGGACGGTTGGCTCAATGCAATGCCCGCATAAATCAGCCCAGTGATAGGATCGCAAACGGTACTATTTTAAGATAGAAGATATATCCTTTTCTAGAATAGATAGATACATCCTTTGTTCCGGAGCAAACCTCTTGTCCCTCAAGGTCGCCCTTCTTGGTTTTGGAACCGTTGGCAGTTCCGTTGCGCGCATTCTCAGTGATCTCAAGCCGTTGGGTATTGAGCTAACCCATGTCTGCAATCGCGACGTGGAACGCAAGCGCGTCGACTGGGTGCCCGCATCCGTGCAGTGGACAAATGATTTTGAAGCCGTCCTGCGCTCCGATGCCAATGTGATTGTGGAGTTGATCGGCGGCCTCGACCCTGCTGGCTCGTGGGTGCGCCGCGCGCTGGAAGCGGGGAAATCCGTCGTCACCGGCAACAAAAAATTGATCGCGCAGCATGGAGTCGAGCTGGAGCAGCTTGCCCGCAAGCACAAGGCGCATCTGCTCTATGGCGCTGCCGTTGCGGGAGGTGTTCCGGTGATTCCCGGCCTGCGGCATGGCCTGGTGGGCGACCAGATTACGCGGATTGAAGGCATTCTCAACGGCACCTGCAATTACATTTTGAGCCGCATGGAGGATGGTGCGCAGGCAGATGAGGCTCTCCAGGATGCACAGGCACGCGGCTATGCCGAGGCCAATCCCAGCGAGGACGTAGACGGCTTTGACGCGCGCGCCAAGCTGGTTATTCTTGCGCGCCTTGCCCTGCGCGCCGATCTGCGTCCAGAGGAAATCCTCTGCCGCAGCATTACCGGCATCGCGGCCATCGACTTTGAATATGCCCGTGAACTGAATTGCACGATCCGCCAGATCTCCCGCGTCGAGATACGCGACAGCAAGGTCTTCGCCAGCGTTGGCCCCATGCTGGTGCCCAAAACCTCGCCGCTGGCCTGGTCGCGCGGCACAGAAAATATGGTGCTGGTTGGCGGCAAGTATGGCGGCGATGTCGTCTTCTCCGGGCACGGAGCGGGCGGGCATCCTACGGCGGTCGCCGTTGTTTCTGATCTGATTTCGCTGGCGCAGGGCGGCAGTTCCCTCAGCCTGCCCAGCACGCCAACACCCGTAGGCGGGGAGTTCCTGCTGCGGCACTCAATTCGCCTCATCGTCCATGACCGTCCCGGCATCATCGCGGAAATCGCAGGCGCGCTGGCTGAGCATCAGATCAACATTCACGCCATCTTCCAGCGCCCCGGCTATCAGCAGGATCATCTGCCCTTTGTCGTCACCGTCGAGCCATGCACAAATTCCGCGCTGCGCCACGCCCTAGCTCACTTTGAGGGCAAGGCCTGGCTCGCTGCGCCACCCCTCGACCTGCCGATTCTTGAACCCTGAACTGTGCTGCATCCCCACTCAAGCCAAAAGCAGGCTTGAATGGGGCACCCTTCGCAAACACCGCGAAGGATGGGGCACCTGGGTAGAGTTGCTGTACGTGAAAAAGCCAGAGGGTGCTGACTGTATTTATACAGTCAGCACCCTCTGGCTTTTTCACTTCGAGCGGTCGCCGTAGCGACCGCTCGAAGCGTGCTTACTCTTGTGGTCTGAAACTACTGGAGCCGATTATCTCCAATTGTAGTCATCTCTGGATTCTGGCAGGTATACGAACGTACCTGTATCGTAGGTTGCGGAACTCCAGGGCGCGCGCAAGACGAACCGGGCATGACTTTCACAACTGGAGAAATCAATTGTAAAAGCCGCGCTGGCCGTACCACTCGTCGCGATATCCCCAAATAATACTGGGAAAGCGCTGGGCGGTGTGACCACCGGACTGCAACTTCTACCTTCGATCTGTTGCAGCGTAAAGCCGGTGATCTGCGTGGCATAGGCTGGCCCCGCGCTGCCGTTGGTCGCGGTCACAGTCCAGACACGCGCATTTTGCGGTCCAGTTTTACTGGAGACGGCGAAGTGCAATCCGTAGCCAGGTAGCTGCGTTGGATCGACGATTCCCCAGTACGCAGGCTTGGCCTGCAACTGCATATCAAAGGGCAGCGGATAGTCGGTACGCGAAACCGGGAAGCTGTCCAGCCACGTATCGTCGTCCGCCATACCCCAAATCGTAACGCCTGTGATCTTGCGTCGGAAGCGCCGGAACAGGTCGAAGTACTGCTTGTAGAGCCATCCCTGTTCGGCCAGAACAGAGGGTGGAATGTTGGTGCCATAGTTGGAGGTCTTGTCCCCAGCATTGTAGACACTAATATCCATCTCTGTAATCTGCTGATCCAGCCTGGGGAATCGATCGGCGATGGTGTCAATCGAATTCTCCACAGCTTGAATGGATGGGTAGTTGATGGCGCTGTGCATCTCATGCCCGACACCATCCAGCGGAATGCCACGGTCGCGAAGATCGTGGATCACCTTCACGAGGCAGGCCAGACGGTTCGGATCAGCGGTGCTGTACTCATTGATAAACAGCTTCGTACCGGCAGGAGCATATTTCCTGGCCGCCTGCAGCGCGATATCAATGTAGCTCTTGCCGAGCACTTTATAAAACGGGCCATGTACCAGGCAGTCCGATTGGCTGGGATCAAGTGGCTCGTTCACCACATCCCACGCGTAGACCTTCGTGCCAAAGTGCTGCACCTCGCTCTGAATGTGCTCCTGGATATTGGCAGTCACCGTAGCCTGATTGGCGGTCGAGTTTGTCCCGTCGCCAACTGCGTAGGCTGGGGTCTGTGCGCCAGTTGCCCAGACCAGGTTCTGCCCGCGCACCCGCATCCCGTTGCATACGGCCTCACCTACCAGGCTGTCGCCATTGCCGTAGGTGTACGTACCCAGAGAATTTTCTACAGAACTCCACTTCAGGTCATTGCCCGGCGTCATGCTGTTGAAGTGCTTGGTCAACAACTGAGAGTGGGGGCCAGAGTAGTCCGTCATATCGATGGCTGCTCCAACCGGGAAGAACTCGGAGAGGGTCTGATAGATGGAAGGAATGCCCGTCTGAATGGTAGGCGGCGCAACGTAGGTGAGTTGGAAGTCGTCGATATAGAACGACACCAGATCATTGCCGGATGCTGGAGCGGTCTGCAAATACAAAGATGCCGCTCCTGGGTCGTAGCTGCTGGACATGTTGTATCCCAGCACGCTGATCTGATGCCAATTGCCATCTGCAAGCACGGGTATGCCCGGATAGCCTGACACGCCTGGGTAACTCGTGGTGCCATCCAGCGTAGTCTGCAAACTCATGTTGATGGTATGGCTGGAGCCGTCAGTTGGTTGCAGCATCACCCATACGCTGAGGTTGTAGACAGAGCCTGGGTACATCTTGTTGCTGACGTTAATCTGCGGGCCATCCCAGTTGGCGATTCGCCCAGTGGTAAGCAAGCTATGCGTGCCACTATGCGCAACCGTGGTGACATTAGTCAGCGTGGAGCTGCCGGAACGCGAACTCCAGCCATCTGCCCCACCATCCTCGAAGGTGCTGCTGAGGCCGGTGTTGTCCTGCTGGCTTGGGTTTATCGGCGGCTGCGAAATCTCGCTGATCGTGACATCGCCAACGTAGAAGGAATCGGTCGCGCTGCTGGACTGGATAAAGAGGGTCAGAGCCGTAGGCGGCCCAGGAAGATCACTGTAGCTAAACGTACCCTGCACTTTCGTCCAAACCGTGCTGGACAATGGCCCGGAAGCCGCTGAACCGCCGTAGATTCCCGAACTGGCGCAATCTACTGTCTTGGTTGAGATCGTCGCCGTTGGGTTACTGCTATCCACCGCAGCAAGTAAAACGTAAGCCGTAACCTGATAGGTCGCGCCTGCAACCACATTGTTCACGCTCAGCAGATTGAGGCTCGGCCCCATATACCCAGCGGTGCGGTTGGCAACCAAAAGGCTGTTGGTATCCCCATTCGGATCGGTAACCGGAGGCGCGGTATTGGTCAGGGTTGCAGAACCGAAGGGCGACCAGCCATCCAGGCCACCATCTGCGAAGGTGTAGGTCGCAACCGGCGTTCCACCCGGCGGCGGCGCAGTTTCGGTAATCACGACATCGTCCAGATAGAAGGATTGTGCGCTGGTAGCTCCGACCAATTGCGCGTAGAGCGTTAACCCTGTTTCCGTCGTGCTCACGGTATACGCTCCACCAATCTGCGCCCATCCGGAGGAGGTTATTGGCACCTGATATGTGCCAATCGTGTCGTAGCAGGTGCCGCCGGAGCAACTGGGATCCTTGCGCACCATGCTGAAATTGGCATTGCTGGCGCTCTCCCCGTTGGTCAGCATCACGTAGCCGGTGATTGTATATTTGGCTCCAGGCAGCAGGACGCTGCCCATCGGAATAGAGGGGCCACCTGCCCCGCTGGAACCAGTCGTGGTCAGCAAGCTATACGATCCGGCGTAGGCAGCGGCGTTTGAGGCGACGGGAGTACTCGCGCCATTAAACGAACTCCACCCGTCTGCCGTTGCGTCTTCAAAGTTGTACGTTGCGACGGTCTGTGCGCTCAGGCGGCTGACGCCAAGGAATATTAGAACAAAAATCGTGCACAAAACAGGTGCAATCCGATTCAGGAATGGGCTTTGCTTGCAGTTTCCAGTGGGACAAAACATCGCGATGTCTCCTTATATTTCAGCCTGTTGCCCATCTCGATTGCTCTGGAGTGAATGGTGCAAGCAAGTCTGTTTCTGTTGCAGTATCCCTATTTAGCGTTTATTTTCGGGCCAAATTCATGCGATTTAGCTTGGCGACGCAAGTATAGTCATCGCCAGAAAATCCTGTCAAGACAATACCGCTGCGTCATTTTGGATTGCCCAATCGAAAACTCGGTGGGCTGTACAGCCATCCTGCAACCCCGGTTACGGCCAAAATCCTTTGCTGCATGGGCCTGCATGGGTTGGTATCTGGGTTCTGCCAGACCGAAAATGCTTCCCGGAACGTGCGAAATACCTTACACTCACCCCTAATTGGGCGCTGGCAGGCTGAGCAAGAAAAGCGCTGCCGCGCTTTTGCTGTTTTTTTGTACCTTTGGCATATGCCGTGGCGACCTCCCTCCAACTCGAGTTCCTCGACCTGCGCCATTTCCGCGCCAATGACCTGCGCGCGCTGCTCGATGAAGAGAGTGATCTCTGGAGAGAGCGCCTGCGCTGGGACTATCGCAACTCCGCCGACCTGCTGCTACAATATATTGATTCCCACCTGCTGGTAGGCTACGTGGCCACCGACCAGGGAAAGATTTGCGGCTACACCTTCTGCGTGCAGGAGCAGGCTAAAGCCATCATCGGCGATGTGTTCGCCACGCGAGCCGCAAAGGCCAGCACGCCCGCTGCCGTGGTTGAAAAAAAATTACTCGATCATCTGCTGGAAACGTTGCGCCACACTCCGGGATTGGAGCGCATGGAAGCGCAAATGCTTCTGCATCCCCACGGAACCCAGCTTGCCGCCTTTGAGCAGGCAGGATTCCGCCTCTTCCCTCGACTGTTTATGGAGCGCGATCTAACGGCAGATGTAGTGCCCGACACGCCTCTGCTGCATGAGATTCCACTGCTGGATGGCGCGCTGCGCATGCGCCGCTGGCGCGAGACGGATTTTGAGCCAGCAACGCGCGTCATCGCTTCAGCTTACATAGACCACATCGACAGCGAGATCAACGACCAGTACCGCACCATAGCCGGCGCGAACCGATTTCTGCACAACATTGTGCGCTTTCCCGGATGCGGCCATTTCGAGAGCGTGGCCTCCTGGGTCGTGATGGAGCCACAAAGCGACAGCCTGCAGGCGATTCTGCTGGCATCGCGCATTCGTCCTGACGTTGGCCATATTACGCAGATTTGCGTCTCGACCGATCTACGCAGGCAGCGCATTGGACAGACGCTGCTGGAAATTGGCGCGGCCAGCCTACGCGGGCTGGGCTGCAACACGGTTACGCTGACGGTTACGGAGGCCAACCGCGCCGCCGTCGATCTCTATACCGGGCTGGGCTACCGAACACGGCACTCCTTCGATGCCATGCTCTGGACTGCGTAACGCGCAAAAAAATGTAATGGGTTTTTCTTGATACCGGCTCAGTGGTGGATCAGCCACATCAGCCAACTGGCGGTGATGGTTCCCAGCACAAAGAGGCAAAAACAGTAGACCCCGTAGCGGATCATGGCGCGCGTCTCGGAGCGCTGCGTAATGCCAAAGACAATTGAGGCAAAGAACGCAAACAACAGCACGGCCGTAAAGTGAGAAGGCATAAAGGTCATGGCTTGCGTCCCATCCGAATGCCGTGTGCATCCACCGCAGCAATAAAATTCAACAGCCCTGCTACCACGATAAACTTGGTTCCGTAATCGGCTGTCACCACCTGCACCAGACTCTGCCCCCAACCCGCTACGCTGGAGAGAAGATACAGCCCGCCGTTGCCCAGATCGCCCAGAAATCCCAGCATGTCCAGCACCTCGCCGGTACTGGGCGCATAGAGTTTGCCCTGCATGGCAATCCCCATAGCAAACATCATTGTGACGGAAATAAAGAGAAGCGCGCCGCGAATCCAGCGCCGCTGCAGAAAATGTCCCGCGCCCGGAACCAGCCAGCCTGCGGCAAAGATCAACGCGGCTGCAAAGGATTCAGATTTTTCGTCTGCGGGAACAACCTTGGCCTTGGTGGTCATCTCTTTTGAATATATCAGCCTTGCACAACGAATTGGTGCATCGTGAACCATCTTCACGACAAACAAAAGCGCGTTCCTGAAAACTCAGAAAACGCGCTCTCGTTCCAGTTAGTGTTGCAGCGAACTATGCCGTTGTACTGGCTCCGGTCAGCGTGCCCAACTCAGCAGCGATCTTCTCCGAGCTGAAGGCCTCGACCACATCGCCCACCTTGATGTCAGTCAGGTTGGCAAAGGCCATGCCGCACTCCATGCCGCTGCGAACTTCGTTCACGTCATCCTTGAAGCGCTTCAGCGAAGAGAGCTTGCCCTTGTAGACCGGCGCGCCCTCGCGCATCACGCGCACTTCGGAATCGCGGCGGATGTAGCCCTCTGCAACCGTGCAACCGGCGATGGTGCCGACCTTGGGAATGCGGAAGACGTTGAGAATCTCGGCGCGTCCCTGCGGTGTTTCCTTGATGGTGGGTTCCAGCAGGCCCAGCATGGCGCGCTTCATCTCATCCTGCAACTCGTAGATGATGGAGTGCAGACGAATGTCCACGCCTTCCTGCTCGGCCAGTTCTGATCCCTTGCGTTCGGGGCGAACATTGAAGCCGATAACGATGGCGTTCGAGGCCGAGGCCAGCAGAATGTCCGACTCCGTAATCGCGCCGACTCCCGTGTGAATTACCTTCAGGCGCACCTTTTCGGTAGACATGGCCTGCAACGATTCGGCCAGCACTTCCACCGAACCCTGCACATCGCCCTTCAGGATAATGGGCAATTCCTTCATGCCCGCCTGCTTGATCTGTTCGGCCAGGCCTTCGAGCGAGACACGCGAGGACTTGGAGAGTTGCGCCTCGCGATCCTTCATCTTGCGATACTGCGCGATGCCCTTGGCCTTGTCGCGATCCGAGACGACCAGAAAGACATCGCCCGCATCGGGAATGCCTTCGAGTCCAAGAATTTCCACCGGCGTCGATGGCCCGGCTTCTTCAATAGCGCGGCCATGATCGTCGAACATGGCGCGAATCTTGCCGAAGGTGTTGCCAACGATGAAACTGTTGCCCAGACGCAGCGTTCCATTCTGCACAAGAACTGTAGAGACTGCCCCGCGTCCGCGATCAAGCTTCGATTCGATTACTGTGCCAACTGCGGTACGATCCGGCGTGGCGCGCAGGTTGCCAATGTCGGCGACCAGACAGACCATTTCCAGCAGCAGGTCAAGATTGATCCGCTTCTTGGCCGAAACATCAACGAAAACCGTGCTGCCGCCCCAGGCTTCGGGAACCAGACCGCGGTCGCCCATCTGCTGCTTGACGCGATCCGGCTGCGCTTCCGGTTTATCAATTTTGTTGACGGCCACGATGATCGGCACGTTGGCCGCTTTGGCGTGGTCAATAGCTTCGAGCGTCTGCGGCATCACGCCATCATCGGCTGCAACAACGATAACTACAATGTCCGTAATCTTGGCACCGCGTGCGCGCATCCGGGTAAAGGCTTCGTGACCCGGCGTGTCCAGGAAGACTATCTCGCGCCCAAAGGCCGGGGAATCCGGCTTGGCGATGCGAACCTTGTACGCGCCAATATGCTGCGTAATGCCACCAGCTTCGCCCGCAGCAACATCGGTTTCCCGAATCGCATCGAGCAAGGAAGTTTTGCCATGATCAACATGGCCCATAACCGTAACGACCGGCGGGCGGGAGACATCAAGTTCGCCCGAAGTCACCTGCGACAACAGATTTTCGATGGATTCCTTTTCCATCTGATCTTCGTGCGTAATGGTCTCAGCATCCGCGCCAAACTGGGCGGCAACTTCTTTCACCAGCGCCGCATCCAGCGACTGATTGACCGTAACAAAAACGCCGCGCGTCAGCAGCAACGCAATTAAATCTTTGCCGCGAACACCCAACTTCTCCGCCAGATCCTTGACGCTGGTGCCTTCGGTAACGGTGATGGAGCGCGTGATCGGCAGCGGCTCCTGTGGAATCTGCGAGCCACCAAAACGTGGTGGCGGCACAAATCCCTTCATCGGGCCTTCTTTGGATTTTTCGTAGCGCTTCTGGCCGCCGCGACGTTGCTGCGGACTCCGCGCAGGACGCTGCTCGCCCTGAGGCGGCATGGCTCCTGGAGCACCACCGGGGCCAGCCGGGCCACCGGGACGCGCGCCAAATCCTGGCCGTCCACCCATCGGGGGGCGCGAACCGGGAGCACCTCCAGCCCCTGCTGGATATTGGCGCGTCGGGTGCATGGGTCGCCTTCCGGCAGGCCCAGTCCCCATCGCAGGACGACCGCCGGGGCCGCCTGCATAGCCTGCGCTTGGCCCTGAACCGGATCCCTGTGGTCTTGGGCGCTCAAAAATTGGACGACCGCGCTGCAATCCTCCCCCGGCGGCAGCGCCTGGGTTCTGGGTTGTGGCTGCACTGGGCGGCGGCGCCGTGTACACCGGACGCGGCCCGGTCTGCGGCATAATCATGCGCTTGATGGGAACCTGCGGCGCGGTGGGAGCGGCAGCTTCTGGCCTCTCCGATGCAGAAACGGCATCGCCTGCGCTGCTCTCGGCCAACTCTGGCGTGGTAGCCATCGCTGGCACGCTGGCCGCTGCAGCAACATCCGTCTTTACGCCGATCGAAGCGGGAGCCGACGCTGCATGTTTTGTGTCGTGTTTTGTATCGTGAACGCTTTTTGTATCATGCGCGACATCTTTGGATCCCGCAGGCGCAACCTGCACGGGAGCTTTAGCAATCACCGGGCCAGTGGGCGTCTTGGAGGCAATGGCCGGAGCTGCGGGCGGCGCGGCGACCACAAACTGCGGAGCCTGACGCGGCTGCGGAACAATCCGGCGTGGAGCGGGCTTGGCTTCAACACTCGCGGAAGCCACCTCTGGCCTGGCTGCCGCATGAACCTTCGGCGTATCGGCGGCTTTCAGGGTTTTGGCAGAGGCCGATTCCGCATCCTTCACGAAGGGCGCGACGACCTGCGGGGCGGGAACGGTGCGTTTGGCTGCATCTTCCTTCTGCTGCAACACGGCCTTCATCACATCGCCGGGCTTGGAGATGCGCGACAGATCAATCTTGGGCTTTGGCTCCGAGGCTGCGGCGGTTCTGGCGCTGGCAGAGGAGCTTTTTGCGCCTCCGCGAGTGAGAAACACGCGCACCCGCTCCGCCTCGTCGTATTCCAGCGAGCTGGAGTGGGTCTTTTTCTCGGTTACGCCGACCTGCGTCAGCGCGTCAAGAACCTCGCGGCTCTTGACTTCCAGTTCGCGTGCCAGATCGTTGATTCGAACTTTACTCATCCGCCTCTTTCGCCTTCTTCAACCCCAGATGTTGCGTGATCCCTTGCCGCTGTGCAAACAATCCTGAGCGGCAATCCTGCTCCCATTATCCGCTGAAAGTGTGAATTTCTGCGGATTTTTGCCGCGTTTGAGAGAAAATTCCCCGCAAACGCAGGCCATTTCGGCCATCCCGGCTACTCCGTGCTGGCACCCTCTTCGACCACAGCTTCTTCTTCAACAGCCGCTTCTGCTGTAACCGCAGGAGCTTCGCTCGCCGTTTCTTCGGTTGCAGCGTCTTCTGTTGCAGCGTCTTCCGTCGCCACAACTTCCGGCGCTGCTGGACGCTCTTCGTCCGAGGCATATTGACCGAAATAGTGCCGCACGGCCACGCCAATCTTCTCCAGCGTCTTTTCGCCGATTCCGGGAATCTCTTCCAGTTGCTCTGGCGTCATATCGGCCAGCGCTTCGACCGTGGTGATTCCGGCAGCCACCAGCTTTTGGATGATCGAATCGCCCAGCTCGGCCACTTGCTCCACGGGCGTGGCTGCGGGAGCGGTCATGGCCTGCATCTGCTGCTCGACCTCCTGCCGCTTCTCCTCTTCGCTCTTAATGTCGATCTTCCAGCCCAGCAGCTTGGCCGCCAGACGAACATTCTGGCCCTTCTTGCCGATTGCCAGCGATAACTGCGAATCATCGACAATCACTTCAATCTGCTTCTCGCTCAGGTCGGCAATGCTGACGCGACTAACCTTCGCGGGTTGCAGCGCCTTTTCGGCAAAGGTGGTGATCTCTTCGCTGTATTCGATAATGTCAATCTTCTCGCCACGCAGTTCGCGAATAATCGACTGCACGCGCATCCCCTTCATGCCGACGCAGGCACCCACGGGATCGACATCCTTATCGCGCGACATAACAGCAATCTTGGTACGCTCGCCGGCCTCGCGGGCAATGGCGCGAATCTCCACCGTGTTGTCGTAAATCTCCGGCACTTCGCTGTGGAAGAGGTTCTGCACCAGTTCCTTGGCCGCGCGGGAGACGATCACCTGCGGGCCGCGCGCCGCGCGATCCACGCGCAGCAACACCACGCGCACGCGCTCGCCCACGGCAAATTGCTCGAGCCGCGATTGCTCGCGCTTGGGCATCCGCGCCTCGGCC